>Ga0066681_10000513_pt1 | contig 13002 bp, 11 predicted proteins | sample GraSoiAngelo_130_FD_65629 | JGI IMG/M metagenome (GOLD analysis project Ga0066681, IMG submission 65629) | Grasslands soil microbial communities from the Angelo Coastal Reserve, California, USA - 14_0929_02_20cm | ecosystem: Environmental > Terrestrial > Soil > Grasslands | place: USA...
AGCATATCCATGAAGCGGCTGCCGCTTCAGCGTGCGAAGAACCATCATCTCCAGCGCGCCGGGGAAAAGGTCTCTGCGCTCGCGGTCTTTCATGGGGAGTTCTCTCTGGCTTCGACTCAGCTAGTGCTAGTCTAGGCCTAGAGCAAAACAGTATGCGTCTGCGGATTCGAAGTCAAGAGGAAAAGGAAGTTCCGCTGGCAGCGCCACGCCGCACCTTTAATGCGCTTCGGCTGCGCTACTTGGATTTCTCTCTACCGTTCACAACCACCGACTGCACAATGCTGTCATTCTGAGCGCATCTGATTAGGATGCCCGAAGAATCTCAACCGATCTGAAGGTCCAAACTGTGCGTTCGTTGAGATCGAATTCCCGCCTCTCAACTCGCAGCCGCGGCCGCCACTTCTTTTTTCCTCGATTCACTCCAGAGTTGGATGTACGGTTCCAAGTCCCGCATCATTTTTTGGAATTGTGCGAGGTCCAGCGATTGCGCCCCGTCGCTGATGGCCTTCTCCGGCGCGGGATGCACTTCCACGATCAATCCATCTGCCCCGATCGCCACGCCCGCGCGCGAAACCGCCGGCACCAGGCTGCGCTTCCCTGTTGCATGACTCGGATCGAGAATGACCGGCAAGTGAGTCAATTCATTCAGCGCCGGAATCGCAGCGATGTCGCAAGTGTTGCGCGTCACCGTTTCGAACGTGCGAATTCCCCGCTCGCACAAAATCACGTCCGGATTTCCGTGCGCCGTGATGTATTCCGCGGACATCAGCAATTCTTTCACCGTGCTGCTCAATCCGCGTTTCAGCAACACCGGGCGTCCGCATTTTCCCAGCGCTTTCAGCAGCATGAAGTTCTGCATGTTCCGCGCGCCTACCTGCATCACGTCCGCGTACTGAGCAACCAGGTCCACGCTGCGCTCGCTCATCACTTCCGTGATAATCGCCAGCCCGGTCGCGCGCTTTGCCTTCTGCAGCAGTTTCAGTCCTTCCTCTTCCATGCCCTGGAAATCGTACGGCGAAGTTCTGGGCTTGAATGCGCCGCCGCGCAGCATTTTCGCGCCGGCTTTCGCCACGCCTTCCGCAGCTTGCATAATCTGCTTTTCCGATTCCACCGAGCATGGCCCCGCCATCACCACAAATTCCTCGCCGCCAATGTGCGTGCCGTTCACTTTGATCCGCGTCTTTTCCTTGCGAAATTCCTTGCTAACGAATTTGTACGGCGCGGAAATGCGCACCACGTTTTCCACTTGCGGCATGGCCTCGATCGATTCCATGCATGCTGTCACATCGCCCACGCCCACCACGCCGATGACCACGCGCTCCTCTCCTTCGATGGAGTGCACCTTGTAGCCGAAGTGCTCCACCTGTTTTCGAACCTCGTCAATTTCTTCCCGCGTCGCATGCAGTTTCATGGAAATAATCATTTCTCTGACCTCTCAAAACAATTTCCACACTAAAAACAAAAAACCCACTCGGCTGGCGAGTGGGCTGAAAACTTTTTCGCTGGAATTCGCTTACAGAAACGCCCCTCGCCATCCGGATGGATGCCACGTAAATCGATACCACCAATACGAATTGGCGAGTCGCGCATTCATGGAGCCCACAGTGTATTCCGTCTCTTTTTCGAATTCAACCATTTCTTTTCTCAAGTCTGACCGGCCACTTCCCCACTTTCCATTTTCTATTTTCTGCCTTCAGAAAAACAGCAGCGCAATTCTGTAGCGCGCAAAGCCCGCGGCTTCGCGCACGCGGCATGCGCCCACCGCGACGTTGCGGTACGGTTCGCTGTGAATTCTCTTCTCCAACTCCTGCGAGAATTCGCTGAGGTCCGGTGTCTCAAATCGAATTACTGTCGCGGAGTGCGCACCCGGCACTCCCACGTTCGCGTCGCAAGCTTTTCGCGCGTCATCGGGCACCCCAGTCACGTGCAAGCCTTTCGCGCTGAGCAGCGACGCCACTTGCTTTTCCTGCTGCTCGAGATTGAAATTACCGAAGGATTGCGCGAAATCCTGAACGGCAAAGAGTCCGGCCGTCCCCCGCACTACTGCAATTCCGACAGCGGTAACGCGTGGACTGAGAATGTTGGCGCGGTGTCCGGCAGAGTGCATCCATCCCGAATGGATGGTCGATGAATCTTTCCCAATGGCAATGTTTTCCGCGATGTAGGTGAAGCGCGCGCCGGCAGCGGTGAGGCGTTCTTCGAGACCAGGCTCGCCGGGAAGCTGATGTTCCATGATGTTGAGGTTGAGCATCAACAGAGCATGCTGGCGGGCCGCTTTAAAGAGCGCATCGTCCCATTTCAATTCAGGGAGATTGTTTGCGGCGCGCTCGCGGTTGAGCAACTCAAAAAGTTCGCGCTCGGATTCGTTGCGCTGCAACGGCTGCGATTGCACGCCAGCGGATGCGAAACTGAGAACTGCAAACGCTGCGATGAAGCACGTGAGAAACTTTTTCGCGGAGCGCGAAAAAAAGTTGAAACTTTTCTTGCGCGGCGGCGCGACATTTTTCGAAAGGAAGAACTCGCGCGTGGCTGCGGGGCGGGACGCGAAAGTTTTCATGCTTATGAGACAATCAGCCGCGAACGCGAACGGCGCTGAAGCTCAGCACCACGTGGCCACCAGCGGTGGGACGGCCGAAGCTGAGCATCGGGCTGAAACGCGAAAAGAGCAGCATCTGATCCAATTGCCGGCGAAGGTCAGAGCTCGTGGGGCCGGACAAAATCTGATAATCCGTCATGTGGCCTTCCGCATCGACAGTGACGTCCACCAAAAGGCCATGCGGCAAGGAAAGTTCGACGTCGTGCTGCTCGGGCGCCCAGGATTGCGGGTAATCCGAGAGCGAAAGGACTTTCGCTGGCCGCATCAGATTGATCGGCACATCGTTTTCCACTGCTCGGACGGTGATGCCCGGAAGAATCATCTGAATCACCAGAGCGAACACGAGAATTGCGGAAAGGAAGCCGCCGGTGGCCGGAACGGTCAGCGGGCGAAACACGTTCTCGAGAACGATTTCCGCATGGTCCTTAAACTGACGGAAGCGGCTCGTCCAATCGCGTGATTGCTGTGCCTGCGCGGCGGCAACTTTAATGCGCACGGCGAGATCGCCGGGAGGAATACTCTTCGGGACGCGCGACAACAGCACGGACAGTTTGCGGAACCGTTGCAATTCTTCGCGACAGCCGCTGCAAGCTTCCAGGTGCTCGCGAATCGCTCCGCGCTCTCGCACGCGCTCTTCGCCCGTCAAGGCGTCATCGAGATAACCAGCCAGATTCTTTCGTACCGTGGTGCACTTCATGAGAGCCCCTCTCCCGCGTACGTTCCCCGCGGGGACTTGCCTTGTGAAGCGACCGACACATGCCGCGCAGCCGAAGAGGCATCGCCGAAGGGCGACGGCTGCGGCATCACCACCGTTCCATGAACAAATGTCTGCGTGTGGGCTTGCGCGTGAGCCGGGGGAATTTCCAACCCACTCGTCTTTTCAAGTTTTCGTTCCGCTTTGGGTTCAAGCAACATGGGTTCGAGAATTTCCTTGAGCCCGCGGCGCCCCCGAAGAATCCGGGACTTCACCGTGCCGACGCTACACTCCAAAACTTCCGCCACTTCTTCGTAGCTGAGGCCCTCGATGTCGCGCAAAATCACCGCGCTGCGAAACGCCTCAGGAACCTGCTGCAACGCGCCCTGCACGGCCTCTTGAATTTCGTGCGCGGCGAGCTGCTCGAAGGGTGTGCTGCAAGCATCCGGAATCTCGAAGCGCGCCTGCCCTTCCTCCGGCTCCGCATCGATCGAAACATTTTTCTGCAAGTGGCGCTTGAACCAGCGCTTCTGGTTCAGCGCTTCGCGGATGGCGATGCGATAGAGCCAGGTCTTCAAGGAACTGCCTTGGCGGAACTGACGGATGCCGCGAAAGGCCTTCAAAAAAACTTCTTGTGTGCCGTCGGCGGCGTCCGAGGTATCACCGAGCATGCTGAGGATCAGGTTATAAACCGGCGCATGATAATGAGTGACCAGCCAGTCGAAGGCCGTCTCCGAGCCCGCCTGGAGCTCGTGGACAAGTTCCGCTTCGCCGCCGCCCCAACTGAGGGCACTAGCCCAATCGGACACTGCCGGCCTTTCCGACCCGAGTGCATTTCGCATTCTTGCCGCATGCGAAAACCCGGATCACCCTACGAAACCCATCGTTCTTGTAGCGCCGCTCTTCCGGGCGGCCTCTTACTTAGAACGATGTCCCAGGCACGACTTGCGATCCCGGATAGCCGGGATCTTCAAACCGGATGCGGCGAGAGCCACTGCCGAACCCGCTGTCCGCTCTCCTTCTTTAGACACCGAAGGAGGCACAGATGTTTCCCAGTACTTGGCCTGTACGTGGCCAACCTACGTGGCAATTGTGGCACCGTGTTTTGTTCGGTGCAATGGGACACATGGGTGGTGTGACTGGTGATTCGTGACTGGTGTCTGGTGACAGAAGAAGGTCGCCGCACGTGGGCCACTGCCGGCGCGAAATTCCCTCCGAAACGGGAAAGACACTCTAGCCGTATCCTCCCCCTGGTAATTTTTGGAACTGCGCGTTCTAAAGGGCTTAAAGTGGCTGTGTTTTCAATGAGTTGCGGATGATCTGTAAGCGTGCATTCTAAAGGAGTTAGGGAAGGTGACAGCCAACAGTTCACAGCTGACAGTGAGAGACGCAAAGAAGAATGAAGGATCTGGCAGGGGGTACCCACACTCCCCGGCATTTCGGAGGGTTATCAAAACAAAGGGCTTACAAAATTTGATGGTTGTAAATGATTGAAAGAAAAGAGGGCGCAAAGAACGCTTGATGAACCGGGCAGCGCGGGGCGAAGTGGCGCCGGGAGTTTGGAAAAGGGCAGGCGGCGGGCACACATTTTGCGCCAGGCACAATAGAAATCGTGCCCAAGTCACCAACATCATAGCACAGTTCTGTTTACTCGTCAAGTACGTCTTTAACTTGTTTTTTGTAATAGAGATGTAGAGGCCCTGCGTTGAAGCCCGAGAGGCGAAGTGGTGTTAAGACCGCTCGCGGAGCAGGTCGACCTGGGCGCGGTCGTAGTAACACCCATAGGCAGCCCAGGTCCCCCAAGCCACGAGACCGGTTGCGACAATGAAGGGAAACGCCCACGGCCCTGGTGCAACAAGAAGAGCAACCGCGCCCAGGGTGATCATCAGGAATACGACGCACACAAAAGCCCCGACAAGGGGAACCAACCGCAGGCGAAGGTTCAACGTATCGTTTGTGACTTTTGAGAATTTTCCAGCAAGCAGGATTGGCATCACCATCAAAAACAGCAAGATGCATCGTGCTACCACCCAGCACCCCTGCGCTGGTGACGCTTGCGTGCTTTTTGCGTTCAGGACTCCCAGCAGCAGGCCCAGTGGCACCCACGCAGCAGTTCGCACCGCATTTAATTTGAACATGGTCCAACCTGCCGACCAGTAACAGAGAGGGTAGCAACCAAAGATTGGCGAAAGCTTACCCGAAATGCTGCCCTGGTTCGTTACAGGCCAATTTCCTCCCAAGAGGGGAAGGCCCAGGGCAACAGCGACAGCAGAAGCAAGAACCGCTAAAAAATAGAGCTTTTCGAGTCCGGACAGCATTACGGCAAAAGCCACGGCCGTAGCGATAACCGCGATTTTCCACTTCTCGCTCCAAGCGGGAGGCTTCGGGCCGAGCAGGAACTGCGCCTCTCCCTTTTCGCGCTGGTTTAGGCACCAGCCAGCCGCGCGCTCGATGGGCGGCAGTTGTTGCCAATCCCACAGGCGCATCCAATCCCGCCGCCAGATGTATTCCGCGGCTTGCGCTCCCCAATTCGCGAGCCTCTGCTTTTGCCATGTCGCCTGAATCGGAAAAGCCGGCGCTTCTTCCGCGGATTCCAACTCTTCTTGCAACTCAGCTTCTTCTGGGCTCAACTCGGTGCCAGAGGCTCGTCCCACGAAGTCTGCCGCCTGCCCTTCTTGCCGTGGAACAGTCGTTTCGTCCTTGCAATAGACAACTTGCAGGCGATTGTAGAGAGTGGCAAAGAGCAGTCCGACCAAAGGCAGACCTACGAGAATCACGTGGGCTTCCCATCTTTGAGCACGCCCCCCAGCCATAAGCACGTGCAGCCATCCGGTAGGCAATGCTAAGGCCAGGGGTTGCAGAATTTCCGCCAACCGCGCCGGGGAAAACAGCAGTGCGCCGGCAGCGATGTACAACACAAGTGGCAGCCACCTAGCATACTTATCCACGTACCGGGCAAGCGCGAACACCGCGCAGAGCACTATGAGCCACTCGCTAAGAGCAGCTGCAATCTGGATCACCCATCCTTGAGTTCCAGCCGCATCATTCGTTAGAAAATAGGTGGCGAAAGCTAGCACCGGTATCCAAACTGTTCTTGCCACAAACCGAAGAGCAGCCCACACGAAGAAATCTTTGTTGGAAATCGGGTAAAAGAGAAGAACAACGCGCTCTCCGTCCGTGGTCAGCTTTCCCACCAGCTTCCTTGCTTGAGAGAGAGCCACTCCAGCCAAAGCCAGGCTCATCGCGCTCAATACATACCCCTTTAACTGCGGAGCATTTCCCGGCTGCGCCATGACTCTGACCGCATTCGCGAGAAGCCAGATCCACCAAAAAGCTGCGGGGCTGCCTCCGCCGCCCTTCCACCATTTCCCTCTCGCACTCTTTCTTCCGGCGCGTCGCGCGCGTTCCTTTGCCGCTCGCTTCAGGTGCCGCACCAGAGCGGCGTCGTACAAACGGACTTTCATGGCATGCTGTCCTGGTCGCGAAGATCCAAGAGCACCTGCTCGAGTGATCCCTTTCCTTCCCCACCCCAGAGTTCTCCTGCTTTACCGGTTAAGCGCAGTCCACCGTGGTCGAGGACGCAAATGCGGTCGGAAAACTTTTCCGCAATCTCGAGGATTTGCGTCGTGTAAACGACCGTCCTGCCACGCGTGCCGGCGGATTTCGATTCGCGTTTGAAATACGCGATGCCCATAGGGTCCATGCCCGAAGCCAGGGGCTCATCGAGAATCCATAGTTCGGGGTCGATGACGAGCAGAGCCGCCAACCCCGACTTGTACAATTGCCCGCGCGACATCGTGCCAAGCGGCATTCCTGCCAAGGCAAGAATGTTCAGTTGATCCAGGATTTTCGCCACTTTTGTGGCGTCCGGCTCAGGCCGCTCGAACAGCCTGACGCACATGGCGATGTGCTGGAGCACATTCATTCGTGCAAATGCCATCGGAAGGTCAGGCAGAAACATGAGCCGCCGGCGCAGCTCCATTTTCCCGCGGCGAAATTCCTCGCCGTCGTAGTAAATCCGGCCCCGGCTCGGCACAACAATTCCAGCAAGGCAATTCAGCAGTGTCGTTTTACCGGCGCCATTAGCACCGAGCACGCCTACTACCTGGCCGGGTTCGAGATCAAGGGAGACCTCTTCGAGCGCCCAAACGCTACTGAATTTCTTGGAAACTTTGTCAATGCGAATTTGCATTTCATTTCTTGTCAGTCTGACGGCGACATAGCTCGTTTCGGAGTATAGCAAGCGAGGTGGCGGTTACGGCTCATTAACTTTGTCTTGCAAAGTACTTGACATGGCAGACCTGGATAAGCTAGTTTTGGGATGCGGCAGAAAAAGAGGAGTCCCATCCAACATGTTCAAACGCATTGCAGCGATCACAGCGATCTTTGTGTGTACGGCGGTAGCCTGGGCGATTCTAGGCTCCACCATTTTCTATAGAACTTACAATGCAGAATCGGGCCTGTCCGGGCGCGTGGCCTCCACCTGGGGCGCGCCGCAGGCGCAGGCGCCACCCGCAATCACGCATGAATGGCAGGAAGAAAGGACCGTCGAGGTAGAGGAAAACGGGAAGAAGACAAAGCATAAAGAGACTTACACGCGCTCCGAGCCGGTGAAGATTGACGGGAGCCGCATCACCGCAGCGCTGCACATTGACTACCGGCAAAAAGGGCTGCTGTGGTTCAGCACGTACAAGGTGGATTTCGACGGCTCCTACACGTTCCAGAATCCCACTTCGCGGGAAGAAGAGATTCTGTTGCAACTGCCGTTTCCGGCGCAGCAAGCGGTGTACGACAACGTGCAATTGCGGCTGGACGACAAGCCGCTGCCATTGACCTTCCGCGGGTCGCAGGCAGTGGCGCGAACTCGCCTGGCAGCAAGCACAAAGGCCGTGTTGCGCGCGGAATACCGCTCGCAAGGGCTGGATAGCTGGCGTTATTCGTTTTCCAGCGCAAACGCGGGGCAGCCGGGTTCGCAGAACGACAAGGAAATCTCCCAAGCGCGCGACTTCCATCTGATGGTAAATACGGACTTTTCCGGGTTCGATTTTCCGGACAATTCCCTTTCGCCGACAGAAAAACGCCAGACCGGGAACGGCTGGGAGCTGCAATGGAATTACGAAAACATGGTGTCCGGATTCGACATCGCCCTGAAAATGCCGCAGAAATTGCAGCCCGGGCCGCTGGCAGGAAGGATCAGCTACTTCGCGCCGGTATCGCTGTTTTTCTTTTTCTTTCTGGTATTTATTCTGTCCACAATGCGGGGGAACAACCTGCATCCGATGAACTATTTTTTCCTGGCGTGCGCATTCTTTGCGTTCCACCTGCTGCTGGCGTATCTGGCGGACCATATTTCGATTCATGCAGCGTTCCTGGTTTCTTCGGTTGTTTCGATTGTGCTGGTGATCAGCTATCTGCGATTGGTGGTGGATTTGCGATTCGCCGTGGTGGACGCGGGGCTGACGCAGCTCATCTACCTCGTGCTATTTTCGTATGCGTTTTTCTTTGAAGGCTTCACGGGATTGGCGGTGACGATTGGAGCGATCCTTACGCTGTTTGTGGTGATGCAAATGACCGGGCGACTGCGGTGGGAGGAAAAGTTCAGTTTGGCGGCGCCGAGGAACGGGAGAGTGCCAAGGTAAATGGGCCCACGAGTTCACCCAATGTCTTCACGGCGCAAGAGAACCCTGAGATTCGCGAGGCATGCGCCACTCGCAGGATCTCCATTCCTGTGAGGACGATAAAACACGAGGATTCTCTCGAAGCCGGTTATCCGCAAGACTCGCAAGGCAGCAAGTTCAGGATGTTTGAGCCGGGCATGCCATCCCATCTTCGGATTTGCGGCTAGCAAGCCGAATGTCTCATGCGCTGTTAGAAGAAATCGGTGGCCGACTGCAGAACTCGCTTCGGCGGCCAGGTAATATGATTGATCATCCAGGTCGCGGTCGGCCTTCGGACGAATGAGGTAGGCGCCGCTCACCGGCTGTTCGTTTTGCTCAGACGTTCATCGAGCAGGCGATGCTTCTCTTCCCAGTAAGACGGTCCGGCCTCGATTGGTGCTCCGGAGTGGAGCCCTTCCAGCGCCAGGGTTTCGAGTTCTTTGGCCCCGTCCTGGTCTGCCTGCACCAGACGTTCCAGGTAAGCCTCAATGCTCAATCCTTCGGCCTCCGCGCGGGCGCGGATTTTCGTCTCGAGGTCCCGATCGATGGCAAGACGCATGTTTGTCTTCCCTTCTGCGCTTTTGTGTTGATTGTACCTTTCGTGTTCCACAGATTACCACTGGATACTCGCTGATATCCGTTCCTCACCCTTTAGGGCGCCTGCGCAGGGCTCGGAGTAGTATGATTTGCGGCGCACTGAGGCGATGCTTGCCGTCTTCCACTCAAGGAGAAAGCTCAAGGGGAAGCAGAGCCTCGGATTCTCTGTGGATCGATCCAAGGAGAAAAAGCCGATGAGAACACGGTATTCCCTTTCATTCCCAGCAGCCAAAGGCGTGTGGGCGCACTTCCCTGCGATTGGTGTGACGGCGATTCTTGTTGCGTTGACCTGGATCGTGCTGGGAGAGGCACAGCTTGGAAAGGCACAAGCGCAGCAGCAAAAGGCGCCTGCGCGGATTTTCAATACGGCAAAGCAAAAGCTTCGCGAGGGCAAGATGCTTGTCGGGGCCACCGTATTCTCTCCTGACCCGAACATTTACTGCGCGACGGCCAACGCCGGATACGATTATCTGTGGATCGAGATGCAGCATAGCCCCTTAACCTTTGAGGACGTAGCCAAAATGATTTGGGCGTGCCGAGGGGCTTCAGCGATGCCGTTTATTCGCGTGCCGGACGCGACAGAGGGCGATATCCAGAAAGCGACGGACATTGGCGCCGTAGGGATTATCGTTCCCACGGTGGACACCGTGGAGAAGGCGCAGGCGGCGGTGAAGTGGTCGAAGTATCCGCCCGAGGGCCGGCGAAGCCAGGGCAACGGGCAGTACGGGGCCCTGTGGGGAAGCGACTATCGCCAAATCGCCAACGAGAACATGGTGGTGGTGGTTATGATTGAGACTCCCATCGGCGTGGAAAACGCGGAAAAGATTGCGTCGGTCCCGGGGATCGATGTGATTTTTGCTGCGAGCACGGACCTGGGGAATTTTTCGGGGCATCGGCAGGGCGAGAAGGAGTACGAAGCGTTGGTGACGAGAATCCACGACGTGACGCTGCAGCACGGGATCCGATTGGGCGGGCCGCAGGCGTGGAAGGGGCGTCCGGGATTCACGTTCTTCCAGGGGCCGGGCGAGACGCAACTTATCGAGGCGGGAGCGAAGGTGAACCTCTCCGCTCCAGCGCGGCCGGCTGTCGCTCCGGTGGAAGGCGATAAGCCGCCGGGCGGGCATTAGAAGAAAGCACGCGGGGATTCTACACGAAGATTTTTCTGGTTCAGATTGGTGGAGCCGATGGGAGTCGAATCCGCCAGCTATATGGAAACAAAGGAGTTTTGCGACGCACCCTGTCCTTCTGGCGTCGGCGGTTTTGTCGAAGCCGCTTTCCACGGTGCAGCCCGTGAAGCTCGTCTCCTGCTTGCGCTGTGGTCGTGGCGGCGACCATTGGCGGCAATGAAGTCTACTCGGTCGCACTTCGAGGCTCCGACGGGTCATCTAATCCGCGCCGCCACGCTAACACCCCTTGATGAGCACCAGGTTGGCGGCCCTGTCGCCATCAAAGACTACCATCCATGGGCTCTGCCTGATGAAGAGTACTTCCCTGTCTTTCCATGGTGAGTTCTGATACCAGCCTCTGAGGTATGGACTTGGAGCGGCGGCTTGCATCAGGTCAAATTTCTTCTCGGATGAGGCCGTTTGCGTCGACTTCGGAGCTTGCGAAGGTCGGATCCCCGAACACTTCATTCATCGTGTTGGCCGTACGGGGCGAGCCGGTGAGCGTGATGTTGCTTCGACTCTTCGTGAGCAAGCAGCGGACAGCGTTGTTCCAATTGGAACGGGCGCTTGGGATTCGGATAGAGAGAGTTTCAATGAATGGCGAGTCGTTCGAGAAGAGAATGCGCGCCCGTCGACCTGGCACGTAACGCATAACGGCGACATGCGGCCCCGGGATGGTCTGTTTGCCCGGGGAATTCCTGCAAGCACAGATAGAAAGCTAATTTCCGCCGCGAGATCGACCTCCGGTTTCGAAGATGGTCGTACACTGAAACGCATAAGTGTGCCATCATGGATGTGCCGCGTTTGTTGCTCTTTCGAAACCTCTCGATCTATTTAAGAGGCTCCTGAGTTCACACTTGCGACTGTTTCCCTTTCGGAAGGTGGGTCCTTGTGAATGATGCGGTTGTCCTGCAGTACGTTGGGTTTGAAACCAAAGGAGCGATCCGTGAATACACCTTCGCCCTGCGCGGAACCGGCGGCGCATCCTCTGAATATTTTGTGACCATTGCGAACGACGCTTTCGTGGCGCATCGCGTGCGCTACCAGGATGCACCGGACATCTGCTCCCTCCGGCTTCACCGGGAATTCGCCACTCAGACCGACCATCCTCCCTCCACTCGCTTCTCCGTCACGGACGCAGAACTGGCCGATTACCAGGACGCCCACGCCCCGAAACCCAAGCCCAGCGCCTATACCCACAGGGAGGACAAAGAGTCTTGAGGTCGCCCAAAGCATCACAATTCTGCAAACTCAGGAGAACTCGTGGCGCGACGCATTGAGGACGAGTTTGGCCACGTTCAGCAGCTCATCCTGATAGGTAAGGAACGCGGCTACCTGCTCTACGATGAGATTAATGACAGTCTGCCTGTAGACGTCCATTCATCGCAGGAAATTGACGATCTCATGTCCATCTTAGAGCGGCAGGGCATTGAGATCCACGAGGACCTTGCTACCGCAAACGCCGCGCGTGGCGCTGCGAACGCGACCGGGGGCCCCGAAGCTGATGCGAAAGGTGAGCTCGCCGCCGAGCCTGAGCTTGACCTCAGCTTGGGTGCGGACACTCCATCCCAAGATCCGGTCCGCCTCTATCTCCGCGAAATGGGTTCCGTTCCGCTACTCACCCGCGAAGGCGAAGTTGTCATCGCCAAGCGCATGGAGCGCGGGCAACTCGTGGTCATGAAGGCCATCACGCGCTCGCCCATCGTCATTAGGGAGATCATCGCCACCGGCGAAAGCTTGCGCAACGGCGTTCGCTCCATCAAGGAAATTGTTCAGATCGATGAGGAAGAACTCACCGAAGAAAAAATCGCCAATAAAACTAAACAGACGCTTCGGCAAATTGAGAATATTGCTGAGCTCTACAAAACCGCGCTGAAGCAAGCGGAGAGACTGGCGAAGGCCCCGAAATCCAAAAGGGAATCCTATCTGCGAGCCAAATGGGCCGTTGCCCGGACCCGCATCCAAATCTCGCTGGCGATCCGCGACGTTTCTTTCCATTGGCTGGAGAAAAAACGCCTTATCGACAAAATGAGATCAGCTGTCGAGCGTCTGCACGCCGTCGAGCGCGAGGCTCGCCGGCTGGAGCGCCGGGTGGACGCCGCCCTGGGCGATGTCGCCGCGGAAGCTCGCAAAGAGCTGCGCGCGCGCCGCGCGGAGCTGAAAGAGATCGAACAATCGAGCGAAGTTGGACTGGCCAGCCTCAAACGCACCCTCATGCTCATCCAGCGGGGCGAGGCGCAGGCGCTGCAGGCGAAAAAAGAACTGACCGAAGCCAACCTTCGCCTGGTCGTC
>Ga0066681_10000520_pt1 | contig 12937 bp, 11 predicted proteins | sample GraSoiAngelo_130_FD_65629 | JGI IMG/M metagenome (GOLD analysis project Ga0066681, IMG submission 65629) | Grasslands soil microbial communities from the Angelo Coastal Reserve, California, USA - 14_0929_02_20cm | ecosystem: Environmental > Terrestrial > Soil > Grasslands | place: USA...
GCTGGATGCGTTTCTGCAAACCTGGGGGTAGCGTGCCATTGCGCTCCAATTGTTTTTCAAGCCCTGGCGGCAAATTCCCTCCGCGCTTGGCCAGCCCGGGCGGCAGATTTGAGCAACCGTTCGAATAGTAGTGCGTGATCACTTCGCGCTGATGCGCGCTGAAAACGTACTTACCGCCGGTTCCCTGGTCATCGGAGTCTTCGTGCTTGTTGTGCCCTTTTCCTTTGCCATGGCCATTGCCTTGCGAAAAAGCGGGGCTGCAGAACAGCGCCGCTGACAAAACTCCGGTAATGCCAAGCCGCAAAAAACGTGAAAGCATGTTTCCTCCATAAGGGGGCTTGAGAGCTACGAGGGATACAATTAGCATAGGCTTTGTGGATGAAGTTTGCGAGCGCCAGCCCATGGCCTGTGCTCACCATGAAACCGGCACCGTCGTCCAAATCCACAGAGACTGCACCGCCCATCTCCAGGAGGTACCCATGAATTCTTCACAGACAGATGTTCAAACTTTGGCTGCCCGCGTTGAAAAGCTTGAATCCTCCAATCGCCGCTGGAAGTCCGCCAGCGCGATCGCACTGCTGTTCGTTATTTGCATGTTGCTCCTGAGCACCAGGCACGCGGAGCGCGTCGCCGCGGCCGCAAGGACCGATCGCATCGAACGGGACGTACTGCAAGTCCACACCGTCGAGGCGCAGGATTTCGTTTTGAAAGATGACGACGGCCACGTCCTCGCGCGCCTCAGCCTCTCCCCGCGAGTCGACGTGAAAAAGAAAGGCGGCGCATACCTGCTCCCGGGTGACGGAGCGATGCCCGGCCAAGCGGCCTTGCAATTCTACGACGACAAGGGCGGCGTGCTGTGGACCGCTCCTTCTGCGGCACAGCTCCTGCCGGCAAGGTAAACGGAAAGTCGGGCAACTTTTGAAAGCTTCCACGGTTATCGTCGAGCGTCAGCCGTCAACGGTAGAGCACTCAAGGGCGCTCTTCATCACGCGTAGCGGGGATGCTGCGCCCTTGTGCGCCGCGGCAATTCCCGCTTCAGTTTGCGCAGCCAGCGCAATTCCAGCTTGAACTGCTCGATCACAAAGCTCACCATCCACACCGCCTCGTGATAAGGATGCCCCACCTCTTCCTGGATGGAGCGAAGCACTTCTTTCTCGCGCTCGAGTTCGTGCTCCAGGAATGTTCGCCGCCGCTCGATTTGCTTTTCAAAGACGCCCGGCCGCGCCTGCCAGGAGAGTGCGATCCAGGTCTGAAACGGTGGCCGTTCCCTCTGTGTGGTCCACTCCTCGCGCTCCAGCGCGTCGGCCAAGGCAGCGCGGCCTTTTGCCGTGGTTTCAAACGTGCTGCGCTCCGGCCCCGCGGCCGGCTCATCCGTTTCCCGAGTGCGGATCATTCCCGCGCGCGCCAGCTTCTCCAGCGAGTAATAAACCTGTGGCCGCGAAATTCCCGCCCAGTCCCGGATCTCGCGTCTTTCCAACTCCAGGTTTGCCTGATAGCCGTGCATCGGCCGCTCGGCGAGCAGGCTGAGCAGCACTAAATCCGGCGTCGTCAGCGCCAGACCTCTCCTCGCGCGTTTCCCCGGCCTCTCCGCGTGCCTCTGCACACTCACCGCCTCCGCGTTGTGGTTCTTCCTCATCGGCTTCAAGTTCCTGCGCCCCGGCCCTGCGCGCCCTTCTTTTCCTCGCCTCTGTGGCCTCTGTTCTCTCCGCGTTCGCGGTGTTAAATCTTTTGCCCGTTCTTTCTTTTCCTGCTCCAGTACCACCACTCGCACTGTTCCGCCGGCAATCGCGGATTCCGCGCTTGTGCCACCGCCGCGCAGAAGGTGTCCAGCACGCATGGGTCTTGCCGCTGTCCGGTCTTCCGGTTTAGCTTTTCATACATCCGGCGCGGCTCTTGCCTCGCTAATTGCCCCATGCTGCGAATCCCCAGCATCTCGAAATCTCGCAGCATGGCCGGCCCGATCGAGATCAGGTCCGCAAGCTGCCTTGTGGTATTGGCCATAAAAATCTCCTTGACTGGAATTTTTGTGTCCGCTATCCTCACCTAGTCTAAATAAGACTAGGTGTTGGGTCAAGGAGAAAATCGGCCATGCGCACCATTCTTCTCACGCTCGCCGCTCTCGCCCTGCTCTTCGGTTTTGTTGTCTCGAATGCTCATCCCGCTCAGGAGAAATCGCCCATGAACGTCAAACGCATCACCCCGGTCCTGCTGGTCAAGGAAATCGAGCCGCTCCTCCCGTTCTGGGTTGACCGTCTCGGGTTCGCCAAAACGATCGAAGTTCCCGAGGGGAACAAGCTCGGTTTCGTAACTTTTCAGAAGGGATCGGTCGAGGTGATGTACCAGACCTATTCAAGCGTGGAGAAGGACGCGCCCGCCGGTATGTCTGCGGAAGCGCGCAAAGGTCCCACCTATCTCTACATGGAAGTCGACAATCTCGACGCCGTGCTTGCCGCTATGAAGGACGCGAAGATCGTCATGCCCCTGCGCACCGCGTTTTATGGCATGAAGGAGTTCGCCGTCCAGGATCCGGGCGGCCACTTCATCACCTTTGCCCAGCCCGTTGCTGCAGCCCAGCACTAGTACCGACGAGGCACTACCAGGTCATTGTTGGGGCGGGCTTGCCCCGCCCGCCGCGGCTTGGCACTCACCGCGTAATGGGCTACCCACTCAGCAGGGCGATTTTGAAGATTCAATTCCGGCTCCGCACTTGCATCGCCTGCGCGGAGTAAACCGCATTCAGATATTCGGTGAGTTTCGCGATTCGCGAGCGATCCGGCTGTTTCGCCATCATCGTTTGCAGGATGGGCTCCAGGAACCGTCCATATTGTTCCAATGTCGCTTTATCGTGCGCTGCAAACGCGCTCTCCACCGCCTTTTCCGTCGCCGGTGTGACCAGCTCCAGCCTTCCGACAAATGCCCGTGCGATTTGCGCCGGGGCCGGTTTGATCGAAAGCGGCAAAATCTTATTTACAAATCCCGCAGGCACGACATAAATCAGCCGGCTTCCTTCTTCAAACCACGAACCGCGCCACGTCTCCACCATTGCTTGCGCTTCATCTTGATACAGCCCTCGCGCCACCAGCATTCCTTCCAGTTCTCTTCCTAGGTCCGCAGCCTTCCCGGTCAGCTGGGGCGGCTCCAGCACCGCCTCTTTGGGTAGCGCCCCGCCAATCCGGTAGCCCATTTTCTCCGCGCGCCGCTCGAAGAGAATCGTATTGGGTATCTCTTCCTCCCCGCCATTCTCGATCTGCACTTTGCCGTCCGCCGTCAGCTTTGCGGAAATCGGCGCGCGAAACGTGGACACGCCGCGGTAAAAAAGAAACTTCTCCTGCTGCTCGCCCGTCGGCGTCTTCACGCGAAGCGGCGTCGCCGAAGTCATGCGCGCCGCGTAATAATGGCTATCCTGTCGCTGGCGAGGAAATTCCGCCCGCATACTTGGCGAGACCGTAACTGCATCCCAGGCTATGCTTCCGTCTGGATGCGCCTGGTACAGGCTCCCATCGAAAAGGTTTGCCGCCGGCTCCACGTGGCTGGCGCGCGGATACCATTCGGTGATCACGCCCTTCGAGAAGCTCACCTTCACCGATACGTTTTCTTCGCGCGAATCATAGAAATACAGCACCGGCGTTTCCATGCGCACCGTGCCGCGGAGCCCCAGCTTGAATCCGTCGCCGCGGAAGTGCTCCACGAAACCGGGCAAATCCGTCGAGCCGTTCAGTGCCGACCACTCCACCGCTTGCCCGTCTCGCCCGGCAATCGAGGTAAACGTGCCCCACTCATGCACCGTCAGCCCGGCATACACCGGCCGCGCATTTCGCGCGGGCAAAACACTCGCAATCGTGAAGCCGGCAACCAACAGCACAAAAGGGATCAATCTAGGCAGTTTCGAGGGCATGGCGGTCTCCTGATGGGGCATATCTCTTGAGGCTCCATCTGCGGGCTTTTCGCGCATCCCCAATCCAGACGCCCCGACGCCGTCAACTGTTAACCGCTCATTGTTTTCGCTGCCTTCGGTCGAGCAGCCATCCCAAGAAGTAGTACCAAGTAAAAAGGAGAATTGGTGTGGAGACCATGAAGGTCAGAACTTGACTGACGCCGAGACGACTCAACGCGGTTGTGAGTAACATGCTCGCAAGCAATGCGGGTAGACCCTGAGAGGATGGACGAAATCGCGATCAATCTAGGTTCAGCAATTTCATGGATTTCTCATAATCTGCGCTGTTTGCAACTACCGACACCGCAAAAAGTCATTCTGAGGGCATCCGATGAGGATGCCCGAAGAATCTCCGTCGATCGGAAGGTACAAATTCTGCGTTGGTGGCGCAAATCGCCTTGACAGTTTACATTTAGCTTCTAGTATACTACCTAGGAAGTACTGCGAACTCTGCTCCAAACTCCCTACGGCTGCGTCGCGCGGTCGATCAAATTCGCGATGTGGTTGTGCAGGTTCACGCGATCCTCATCATGGAGGTACATCATGTGTCCCGCGGTGTAGTAATCCAGTTTAATGTTCTTTTGCAGCGCCTCGGGCAGCCCTAGGTGCTCCATGGTGTGTTCCGTCGCGAAGAACGGCGTCGCCAGGTCGTAGTATCCGTTCTCCACCTGCACCAGCAGCTTGGGATTCATGATCATCGCTTGCGCTAGGTCAGTGTCCACGTTCGGTGCCCCCGGAAATCCGAATCGTCTTTGCTCTCTGCGCACCCAGTTCCAGGCTCCAAAAGCGTTTGCCGTGTTGTGGTACACCTTGTCCTTCCCGAATTTCAGCTCGTCGTGATTGTAGGAGTTGATCAGCGCGGTGAACGCTCCGCCCACCGCCGGACCCTCGGGGTCGCCCTGCGCGTTCTCTTCCAGCAAGTCGTAGGTGTAGCCGGTGAACCGCGCATCGATGCGTCCCGTCGTCAGCCCTTCTTTCCGCTGCAGTTCCGCCCGGAACTGGCTGAGCGTCACGCGCAAATCTGCCTTCATCAGGTAGTCTTCGGACAGACCGGTAAAATACGAAACTCGTTTCGCCACCGCCGCTTTGTCGCTGGAGGAAAGAGCCGCGCCTTTGTACAAGGCCGCAGCGTACTCTCCTTGCGCATACTTCCGCGCTTCTTCGATGAACGCCGCCACGTCCGCCGGCCGGTCCTTCAACACCTTGTGATACCAAGCGACTGCCGCGTAACTCGGCAGGTAGAACACGCACGGCCGGTCGTCTCCCGGCGTAAACGTAAGCGATGATAAATCAAGCACCGACGAAATCAGCACGATCCCATTCAAGTGCACGGTGTCGCGCGATTGCAGGTAGTTTCCCAGCGCAGCCGAGCGAAACGTCCCGTAGCTTTCTCCAATCAAAAACTTCGGCGAATTCCACCGGTCGTTCCGGCTCAGGTACGTCACAATGAATTGCCCGAAGGCCTCGATGTCCTCGTCGATCCCAAAGAAATCCTTTTCCTGCGCTTTGCACACCGCGTGGCTGTAGCCCGTTCCCATCGCGTCGATGAATACCAAGTCTGTCTTGTCCAGCAGAGTCTCGCCGTTGTCCACCAGCTTATAAGGTGCCGGCGGCGTGAATGTTCCATTCACTGTGTACGCTCGCCGCGGCCCGAACGCCCCCATGTGCAGCCACATAGTTGCCGAGCCCGGCCCGCCGTTATACAAAAACGACACCGGCCGCGTGCTCAGGTCCTTCACGTCATTCTTTGTGTACGCCACTGAATACAGCAGGCCGGTCGCCTCGCCCTTGTCGTTCTTCAACAGCGTGGTGCTCGCCGTCGCTTTATAAGAAATCGTCTGGCCGCCGACGCGAATCGAGTGATCCGTCACCGACGATTCCTCCTTCGTCGCCGCCGCGTCGCACTTCTCATCGGTCTTGGCCTCGGGCGTTCTAACGCCCCTCTCCGCCGCCGGCGCCTGTGCCACCGCGCGCCCTGCGAGCCACAGACTGAAAACCAGCGCGAACACGCACAGACTCAGAGTTTTCCGCATTCTAGTTTCCTCCTCGACAATTTCGATGAATTCTGCCTATTGCTTTGGTTGCGACGGCAATGGCGGCACGCGGCGCTCCATCCCCGTCGGCACGGCAATCGACCGCGCGCCGTTCTTGCCGACAGAGCGCACCGCAAAGAAGCGATTGTCCGTGGACACACCCTTCAAAACAGCTTCGCCGGATTCCGCCGCAAAGTCATAGACGTGCCAGCGCGGGTCGGTCGTTTCACGCCCCAGGATTTCGAAGCCCTCGCGCTCCGCATCCTCCTCTGCTTCCCACGAAACCTTCGCGTCCGGCGTGACCGCGCCTTTCAGTCGAGCATTCGTCGGAGACGCAGGAGCCATCGCCAATTGCCGCAGCACCTCTGCATTGTCGCGGGCCACATTGCCCATAAAGATAGAATTCAAGTATTTTTCGAAATCCCCGTACTCGATGCCGTTTTCCGTGCGCGGTGTCTGGTGCTGATGGTTGTAGTCTTCCAGCGGCTCCGTGAAGCGCACCGCGGGCAGGCCCGCTTTATAAAACGGGTAGTGATCCCCGCCGCGCCCGTAACGGTCTTGGCGAAATACCATTCGAATAGCGCTCTGGCCATCAATTTCTTCTACAGCGCGCGCCAATTCCCGTGACTGCGAATCCGCATCATCAATCTCGCCGTTCCCGGAGAAAAGCCGCACGCGATGCGGTCCACCTGGCGCGGGATCTGCTCCAACAATGTCGTCATCCAACATTCCGCCGACGGTATAGCCTTGCTGCTTCACCCACTCGAGCAAATGCGTGCTGCCCAGCAGTCCTTGCTCTTCTCCGGAAACCGCAGCAAACAGAATCGTGGCGCGGTAGCTCGCAAACTTCCCGTGCCCGTTCGCTTCCGGCCGACTCAACAGCCGGGCGCATTCGACGCTCACGGCCGTCCCGGAAGCGTCATCATCCGCGCCCGGAGCATCCGCGGCCGGATCCATCACGTTCGAAGGCCGCGAATCAAAGTGCCCCGAGACGATGAAAATAGTCTTCGTGAGCTTGGGATCCGTGCCCGGCAGAATTGCATACACATTCTCCAGGGGAATCGGTTTCCCGGAAGTGCGCTCCGAGGTCGATTCGAATTTGTCTACCACCACCTGCAGCTTTCCGCCGGAATCTTTCGCAATCTCATGCAATTGCGCGGCAATCGCATCACGAGCGCAGCCAATCCCACGCTTCGGGTCCGTCCAAGAAGAGAGCGTCAGCCGCGTTCCGCAGCCCACCAAGTTGTGGATCAGCCCGCGCATCGACTTTTCATCAATGCTCTGCCGCGCGATTGCTCCCAAAGGTCGCGCCCGCAATTTCACTTGCGGCTTCCCTTGCGGCGGTTCCGCGGGATCGCGCGCGGTCTGCTGCGCCAAAGCGGGCGCTGTCGCCGCGAGCAACAGCATCAGCGCAGACCCACTTACTTTTCGTGCGAGTCCAACAATCGTGCTCCTTCGATTCCTCATGTGTTCTCCTACGGCGGATTTGCATCAAAAAGGAATAGGCATTCTAGCGCGAACCCGCCGGGATAGGCATCGGGCAAACCCTTTTCTCCCCGTTCCGCACCTAAATGCTTGTGAATCTCCACAAATAATTTAGAATCTCCGCTGGCCAAACATGGCGAACGCAGCATGCCAACAAAGGGCAGGAGTCCTTGGCTGGGCATCGTTGCTACGAGCCCGAAACAGGAGGAACCCATGAAACGCAACTTCTACATCGGAGCCATTTTTCTCGCGCTTCTCGCCGCACTCGCGGCCGGATCAGTCATGCTCGAGAAAAAAGCCAAGGCGGAGGCCGCGGGAATCCAGGCGCCGCGCTTCGAAGTGGATCCTCTCTGGCCCAAGCCGCTTCCGAACCATTGGGTCCAAGGCATGTCGGTTGGCGTCTCCGTGGATTCGCAGGACCACATTTGGATTGTTCATCGCACGAATACCTTCGAACCGATGGAAATTTACGCTACCGCGAAGCCGCCCGCCGCGGAGTGCTGCATTCCCGCGCCTGCAGTTCTCGAGTTCGACGAAGAAGGCAACCTCATCGGGCACTGGGGCGGACCCGGCGAAGGATACGACTGGCCTGATTCGAACCACGGCATCACCGTCGATTACAAAGGTAACGTATGGATTGGCGGCAACAGCCGCGGCAAAGACAAAACCTTCTATCACGACAATCAAATTCTGAAATTCACGCAGGAAGGCAAGTTCCTGATGCAAATCGGCCATCCCAACAAGAGCGAAGGCAGCAACGATCCTGACAACCTCAAAGGCCCGGCAAAAATGTTTGTGGATAAAGCCACCAACGAACTGTACGTCGCCGACGGTTACGGCAACCATCGCGTGGTTGTGTACGACGCCGAGACCGGAAAGTACAAGCGGCACTGGGGTGCCTACGGCCACAAACCCGACGACACCGACCTCGGCCCGTACAATCCGGAGGCGCCGCCCGCGCAACAGTTCCGCAATCCGGTGCACTGCGCCGAGCTCGCCAACGATGGCCTGCTCTATGTTTGCGACCGCCCCAACGATCGCATCCAGGTGTTCAAAAAGGATGGCACCTTCGTGAAGGAAGCTTTCATCGCGAAGCGAACTTTGGGTGACGGCTCCGCCTGGGACATTGCGTTCTCGAAGGATCCGCAACAGAAATACATTTTTCTTGCGGACGGTTCGAACGAAAAAATCTACATCCTGCTCCGTGACACGCTCGAAATCCTGACCGCCTTTGGCGATGGCGGACGCCAGCCGGGACAGTTCTACGCCGTGCACAGCATCGCCACGGATTCGAAAGGCAACATCTTCACCACAGAAACTTATCGCGGCCAGCGCGTCCAGAAATTTGTTTACAAGGGAATGGCGCCGGTCACCAAAAAAGAGCAAGGCGTCGTCTGGCCCTCCGCGGGCAAATAGCGAACGAGCCGGATTCATTCTCATAGGAGGGGCCATGCACAAATCGATTTTCACTCTTCTCGCAATTGTTTTTGCACTGTCCATTACGAATAAATTCCCCGCGCAAAGGCAGAGCACGCAAAGCCTCGCGCCGCACCAGCCTCGGGGAACGGCTACCGATGTCAGCAGCGCCGAGATTCAGTCCTTGGTGCAAAAGACCGCGGCGGATCGAATCAGCGATCAAGCCATCCGCGTGGTGAGCATCAATGGGGAATACAACCTGGGCGTCGGCGTGGTGCATCGCGCCAAAACCTCCGGTGCGCAAGCGGGCGGCGGCATCGAACACAGCCAGATCACAGAGATTTATCACGTCATGGAGGGCAACGCGACGCTGGTTACAGGTGGCTCCATGGACAACCTCTCAGAGTTCCCTGCCGACCATCCCGTCGTTACTGTTCTCAACGGCCCCAGCACACGGGGGGGCCCCATCCAGAATGGCGTCAGCCGCAAAATCGGCCCGGGCGATGTCGTCATCATTCCCCCGAACACCCCGCACTGGTTCAGCGAAATCACTTCGGACCAGATCGTGTATTTGGTTGTGCGCGTCGATCCGCACAAAATCTTGCCGGCGGGCTACGTGGCCAAGTAAAGAAAAACAACCATGTTTCGAATTCATCGCCTCCTTGTCGCCGCGTTGTTTCTCTTTCTGCCCTTCTTTGCTCGTGCCCACGACATTCCCAACGATGTGACGGTACAGATGTTCGTCAAGCCGGAGGGGACACATCTCCATCTGCTGGTTCGCGTGCCGCTCAAGGCCATGCGCGACATCAGCTTTCCCCAGCGCGGCCCTGGCTATCTTGATATAGAGCGCGCCGCCGTTCTGCTTCCGGGCGCGGCCAGGTTGTGGATCGCGGGATTCTTCGAAACCTACGAAGGCGGCGCGCTTCTGCCTAATCCCCAAGTAGTCTCCACGCGCATTTCACTTCCCTCCGATTTTTCCTTCGCCTCTTATGAACAGGCCCTGGCCCACGTCACGGGTCCGCCGCTTCCCCATTCCACGGATGTGGCTTGGGACCAAACCATGCTGGACGTTCTGTTTGACACTCCCATTCAGTCGGATCGCTCGCGTTTTTCCATCCAGCCGAGATTTGCGCGCCTGGGTCTGCGCGTCATCACTGTTCTTCGGTTCCTTCCTCCCGGCGGCGCGGTCCGTGCTTTCGAATTCGACGGCGACCCGGGCCTCGTCCGGCTCGATCCTCGATGGCACCAGGCGGCTTTGCGCTTTGTGGATCTGGGTTTTCTTCACATCCTCGACGGCACTGACCATCTCCTTTTCCTCTTCTGCCTGGTCATCCCGTTCCGCCGGCTTCGCGCGCTCATCCCTGTTGTCACCGCGTTTACCGTGGCGCATTCCCTCACCTTGATCGCTTCTGCTTACAATCTCGCTCCGGATTTTCTCTGGTTTCCGCCGCTCATCGAAACGCTCATCGCCGCCTCCATCGTTTATATGGCGCTCGAAAACATCGCTGGAGCCAGCTCCCTCGGACGCCGCTGGATGATTGCATTCGGCTTCGGCCTGGTGCACGGATTTGGTTTCTCGTTCGCGTTGCGGCAGTCGCTCCAGTTTGCCGGGTCGCATCTCCTTACGTCCTTGCTGTCGTTCAACATCGGCGTCGAGCTGGGCCAGCTTCTCGTCCTCATTCTGTTGATTCCCTTGTTGCAACTCTTCTTCCGCTACGCCGTTGCCGAACGCATGGGCACCATCATCGTTTCGGCTCTGGTGGCGCATACGGGCTGGCATTGGATGCTCGACCGAGGCTCGCGCCTGCGCCAGTTTTCCTTCGAGTGGCCAGCCCTGAATGCCGCGTTGCTGGCTTTGGCCGCGCGCTGGCTGCTGTTGTTCATGATCCTGGCCGGGCTGCTCTGGCTCTTTCGAATGGCGGTCCGCAGGTGGGCCGCACGCCCTGTTGCCGTCCCTGAATCTGCTGAGCCGGTCATGCACCCGATTCTCACTCCGGTGAAACCGGCGGCCTCCATCGAGCCCGGTGCCTCTCGCGATCGCCCCAACTGAGCTGTCTTGCGCTGATCCCCGATTTCACGGAACCATTCCTCTTGTCCAGTAAGCGCGTTGTGCGCAAATGGACGGCTCTCCCGATGGCCGTTGGCGCTTTGTAATCGACCGCTCCGGTTCCGGATGGCGAAGAGAAGGCGCGCGGTCTATTCTGAGTTATCCAGACGGGAGCAAAGACCTATGAGATGCCTGCGACTTCTCCAGCAAGCGCGGCGGAATGGGATCAAATACGCGGCCGCCATTGCCGCGATCTTTCTCGTTGCCACCACTTGTCCAGCCCAGTCAAAACCGGAAAAAGCGGCAACGCCCGCAGAGCAGCAGCCCGGCTTGGCCTTGACTCAGGAACTCAATAAGTATCCGGGTTTGCTTCCCGAGTTCGGTCAATTGCTCGCCAAGCTGCAGAACAACGTACAGTTTCCGGCTCCGCGATCCGAAAGCCGTCTCCTGCCCCTCTTACCTGCATCCACGATGTCCTATATCGCCTTTCCGAACTATGGTGACGCGGCAAACCAGGCGCTCCAGGTTTTGCGGCAAGAGCTGCAAGATAGCGCAGTACTCCGCGATTGGTGGCACCATGGCGACATGGCCACCGGTGGTGCCAAGATTGAAGAAACTCTGGAAAAGTTCTATCAACTCCACCAATACCTGGGTGACGAAATTGTGGTCTCCGGCGCAATGGAAGGCCAAAATGCAAAATTCCTGGCCGTTGCGGAAATCCGCAAGCCTGGCCTGAAGAAATTTCTTGAGCAACTCGTTACCGAATACGGTGGCGAATCCAAGGCCGGAGTGCGCGTGCTGGATTTGCAGGAACTTGCCACGGCCAAGGACAAAAACCCGGAGGAACTCACCTTAGTGGTCCGCCCTGATTTTATCCTGGTAGCGGAGAATGTGGCTGCACTTCGGAGCTTTAGCACCGCGCTGGACGTGAGGAGCCAGGAGTTTGCCTCCATCGCCTTCGGGCGGCGCGTCGCCCAGGAGTATCAAGGCGGCGTGACCGTACTAGGGGGAGCCGATCTCCAGAAAATCATGAATCAAACTTCACCCGGCTCAAAGCAGAGTGCGGAGTTTCAGCGCAGCGGATTTGCCGACATGAAGTATTTGATTTGGGAGCACAAGGGCGAGGGCACTCAGTCCTTCAGCCAGGGCGAATTGAGCTTCACGGGTCCGCGGCGCGGGTCGGCATCCTGGTTGGCCAAGCCGGGGCCGTTGGGCAGTTTGGATTTTGTTTCACCCGACGCCATGATGGCAGGTGCCGTGGTGCTCACCAGCCTGTCTCAGATTTTTGACGATGTGAAGGAACTCGGCGGCCCTTCGAGTGCTGACCCATTCGCGGCGATCGCGGGCGGGGAAAAGGCTCTCAATCTCAGTGTGAAGGACGATCTGCTCAACCAACTCGGCGGCGAACTCACCATAGAGCTCGACACTATCACGCCGCGGCAACCCGCGTGGAAGGCTATGTTCAGCGTGCGCGACACCGCCCGCTTGCAGAAAACGCTCAATACTTTGCTGGCCGTGACGCAGATTCAGACAGAACACGTCGATGATCCAGGAGGCGCGTACTCAACCGTCCGCATCCCTTCGCAAAATCCTGTCGAACTTGCTTATACGTTTGTGGATGGCTATCTGATCATCGCTTCCAGCCGCGACGGTCTTGCGGAAGCGGTTCGGCTGCATCGGTCCGGCGGATCGCTGGCAAAGTCACCGAAGTTCCTGGCGGCACGCCCGCCCGGCCATTCTCCGGATGCTTCCGCATTGTTCTATGAAGATCCGCTCAGAATGGTGGCGCTCCAGATGCAGCGGCTCGCGCCGGACCTGGCGCAATCTTTGGCGCAGGCTTCGAGTGTGGCTTCGCCGGCCGTTGTCTATCTTTATGGCGACGAAACCGCGATTCGCGAAGCCAGCAGTAGCGGCGCTTTCGACGTCGGCGGGATTTTGGTGGTGGCGGCCATTGCCATTCCCAACCTGTTGCGGTCGAGAATGGCTGCCAATGAGGCGTCTGCCGTGGGCAGCCTGCGTTCC
>Ga0066681_10000526_pt1 | contig 12876 bp, 7 predicted proteins | sample GraSoiAngelo_130_FD_65629 | JGI IMG/M metagenome (GOLD analysis project Ga0066681, IMG submission 65629) | Grasslands soil microbial communities from the Angelo Coastal Reserve, California, USA - 14_0929_02_20cm | ecosystem: Environmental > Terrestrial > Soil > Grasslands | place: USA...
CAGATGGTCGACTCCGAAGTAAGGAGTGCCCGCAGGGTCGAATGGGTAAGGGCACGGCTGACCAGCGATTTGTGCGTCGGTTTGCGTGGGCGAGAGGCACAATCCAAACAGAGCGGGAGCAATCGTGGGCACGCCGTAGAACAGGCGAGGGAAGGAGAGCGGCTGACTCTCGCGGATATCCGCGCCACCGAAGCCCGGGATGTCGCGAACCAGGCCAAGGCGGAAATGGTCGTAGAAGAGGCCGAAGCTGCCGCGGATAACCGTTTTCGGCGTGGCAGAAAAGGCAAAACCCACGCGCGGTGAGACATTGTCGGTTTTATTGAAGGACGAGTCGTAGTCCCAGCGGAGTCCCGCATTGATGGTCAGGTTGCGGGCAATTTTCCAGTCATCCTGCGCCCACAAGCCCGTGTAGTTGTTGCGCAATTTGATTTGATTAGCTTGCGGGGTTAGACCGCCGATGGTCAGGAGCAGGAAGAAGCCGGCATCGATGGGGCCGAATTGCTGATAGTCGCTCTCCGTGGCAAAGAGCTGATCATTCTGCCCGTTGGCTTCCACGCCATCGACATGAGTGCGCTCAAAGTCCCAACCGAACTTCAAGTTGTGACGGCTGATCGCTTTGTTCAGGTTGGCGCCGAAGGCTCCGTACTTCTGCTCCACAGTCGAGGGAGTGAACGTAGCGCCATAGCTGAACTGGCCTAGATCGCCGAATATACCGAAGGTGGTGTAGCTGCTGAAAAGGTTGAAGGTCGTGTTGGGGCCGGCTTGAGGGTGAGCCGGACTTGTGAGCGTGGGCTCGTCGCGATACTGGCCGCGAAGATTCAGGATGAAGGGGCTTCCGGAGTTCCCAAAGGTCACGACATCGCTGAAGCCGAGAAGCAAATTGCGGTCGCCGAGGTTCGTGCGCGTGGAGGGAAGAGAATTGGCAGCCGAAAGAGGATTGGTGCTGTTGACGTGGACGTTGGTGTAGTTCATTTGCTCGGTGATATGGTGATTGCTCAAAACCTGATCAAATTTGGCGAACAGGCGAACCTCGCGGTTGGTGGTAGGCTCGTTGTACGTTTCCTCGTTGTCGATAAGAAATTGTGGGGTATTGGGGGGAGGGACGAAATTCAGCTGGCGATTTTCGTGGATGCCTTCGGCGGAGCCGAACCAGAAGGCTTTGTCGCGAATCCAGGCGCCGCCGCCGGCGACGTCGTAGTCCCAGCGCAGAAGATAAGGGACATTGGGTTGACCCGGGATGTTGGAACTGTCGAAGGCACTGTTGCGGTGGTAGGCGGAGACCAGGCCGTGAGTATCGTTGGTGCCGGACTTGGTGATGACGTTGACGACGCCACCCGATGCATGGCCGAACTCGGCCTTGTATCCGGTAGTGATGACCTGGAACTCCGCGATCGTGTCCTGATTGAATTGCGCCGCCGCGCCGCCGCTCAGTTCGTCCTGATTGGAAAGACCATCAATCAGGAACCCGGTGTTGTTGGCGCGCTCACCCAGGACCGGCGTGGCGTTGTCGCTATTGAGATCGGCCTGGCGGTTGATGGCCACGCCGGGGACCAGCTGCATCAGGTCCAGATAATTCCTCCCGTTGATGGGCATGTTCACAATCTGGCTGGGAACGATGGTTGCGCCTTGTGAGGAAGCCGTGGTCTCGAGCAGAGGCATCTCGGCGGAGACCACCACCTTTTGCGCGACGGTTCCCACGTCAAGGGAAACGTCGAATTTGAGGGTACGGTTTAGAGTCATCTCCAAATCTTTAAATTCCTGAGTGCTGAACCCGGCGTGAGAAACGGTCAGCCTGTAAATGCCCGCGGACAGAGCGGAAATCTGATAGTTTCCGGTGGCGTCCGTGGTTGTTTTCCTGCTCACCGCCAGGGTGTTTGCCGTAACGCTCACTTCCGCCCCGGAGATCGCCAGGCCCTGGCGGTCGCTCACCGTGCCCTCAATGGTGGACGTGGTTTGCGCGAGGAAGGCAGGAAGCAAGGGGAAGGCGAGGAAGCCAAGAAGGAGACCAAGGGCGAGGCGCCACATCCCTTTTGGAAGCACAAAGCGATCGGATAAGGAATCGGCGAATGCGACACGGAAACGGTGCATGCGAGCCTCCCACCCAGATTGCCAGTCTTGCCCAGTTATGAGGCACCAGGCAGGTCGCGCGGAGGGAATACACGAAGAGCCTTGTGCAACAGATGATGCAAGGAACTATATTCCACCGGTGCGCGTTACTCTAGGGGCGGGGACGAAATCTGTCAAGGCATTTTGTCATGGAGCAGGGACCTCGGAGAAAATGCAACAAATGTTTCCCCGGTGGGAAGGGCCAGGAGGAAGGTTGGTCGCAGTGACCCTGGGCAACTCCGGCCGGGACCCTCGCTCGGGATGCCACCGCGCAAAGATGGCAGACAGGGCCGGCACGCGACAAGAAAGGGCACGAGGTGCCGTGCCCCAACCGGGAAAAAGGGGCGCATTCGCACCAGGGTCGAGAATCACCATTTGGCGCGGACGCGGTACTTCAGGACCGCAGTACCGTCTTTAGCCACGGGAACGTTGAATTGCGCCGCGAAGGCCGCCGTCTTGGTGTACTTGTAGTTGGAAGAGAGCATTTCCCAATCGCCCCCGATGGGTTCGTTCACTTGAACGACGATGGGAATGTCTTTGTGGTTGCGCAGGGTGATCTCATACTCGAATTCCCAGGTGTGCGTGTCCACGTGCTTGTAATCCGTTTGCTTGTGCTCGGCCACGACGTCGAAGGCATTACCGATGTGGATGCTGACCTGTTCGTCTTTGGGTGTGTGATCGATGCGGTCTTCCCCCGCGAAAAGGATGCCGCCCTTGGAGTCTTTCTGATAAACGCGCACATTGCCGGCAGGCAGAGGAATGCCCAGGCCGTTTTTTTCTTCGTTTTTGAATTTGTAGTAGACCATCACGGGATCTTTCAGCGGCGCGCCGGGGGCCTGCTGATTGCGATAGTAGGAACTCTGGCCGTTGACGGCGAAAACCTTTTCGACCGGGATACCGGAGCCCTCAAGCAAGCTGATCTGCTTGGTTTCCTTGTCTTCGACGGAAGTTTTGCGGCCGAGCGTGTAGAGATGATATTCGCTGAAGGCTTCCTGCTGGAATTGCGGTGCTGCAGCCTTGTTCATGCCAGATTCCCTGAGGGCCAAGGCATTGATGGCGGCAGGGGGTTGCACACGGTTCAGTTCACCGGCGACGAGTTCGAGGTGCGCGTTGTGAAAGCCGGTGCCGCTGTTGTTGATGACGGTAACCCAGCCGTCGAGGTCCGCGTTCTTGTCGTCCCTAGCGACCGCGAGGACGTAATCGGCGTTCCAGGAAAGGTTGTTGGCAAGATAGGAAGCCTCAATCTGCTGCTTGCGGGGGCCGGAATTTTCCAGAGACATAACGAGCGTTGGACGGTCGTAAAGATTCGCCGGAACCTCAGGGAAGCGATAGCTCTCGGCGAACATTCCGGTCACGATGTCCGGGCCGATTTTCCAGACCGGTCCGTTGTTGTCGGAAAGTAAGGTGGCTTTGATCTCTTCGTGCTTGGTGGTGCCGCTTTCCTGGTAGGTGCGAACCAGCGTCACCTCCTTGCCGACGTATTTGTGGAGAAGTTTTGCGGGCTCGAGCAGATCGTATTCGTAGTTTTGCTCGATGACGCCGAGCTTGTCCGGGTCGGTGAGCGAGCGGAAATGCACGGTAGCCGGATTGACGGTGGCGGCGATGTCCATGAACTTCAGGCGAAACGTGCCGGCGGGAAGCACGAGATTGCGGACGTCGCGAACCAGCGCAATGTTGGAGTTGTAAACCGTGACGTTCAGCTCGGTCTGATCATTCAACCCGGTGGATTGATCGGGGACCGAGCGGGCCGCTTCTCTTTCCTGGAGCTTCGGAACGGTTTCGTTGCGGGCCGCGGGATATGCGATCACTGCGCCGGCAGTGAGAACGGCGGCGGCGCAAAGCCACCGCGCGGCTGGCGGAATTGTGGGGATTTTCATTTCGCTTTCACCTCAATCGGGATTTGCGTTCTTGGTTAGAACGGCATGCGAGGAATTTCTTGCAAGGAACCCCCCGCAAACAGGACAAGTGGTTGAACCCGCGGCGCAGCATCCTCTCGGGATAAAGCCGCGCCCTTACAGGTCGCATCAACCGAGAATCGCGGAAAAATGCCGCTCGCCGCTCACTGCGAGGCGGCGGGCTTCCAGCTAACTCCGCCGTCGGCGGTTTCCAAGACTTTCGTGTTGCCAAGATTCCAGATGGCGGCGTGGAGCGCGTCGGTCGCGCGAACTCCGCCCAGGTCTTCTTCGAGCGGGGAATGGAGGAGGGCCCAATGCGAGCCGGCATCGGTGGTCAGAAGAATGGTTCCGGCGCGGCCCACGATCCAGCAAACTTTTTCCGAGGGAGCGGCGCCCGCGGTCAGATCCACAACGACATTGCTCGATTGCCGCGACCAGGAAGCGCCGCCATCGCCAGAGAATTCGATCATGCCCGCATGGCCGGCGCGCCAGAGGGTTTTCTTATCGGGGGTGACGATCAAATTCAGATTGGAGGCGCGAGCCATGAGCGCCGAGGATTGACTGAGATTACCGCTAAGCGCTGCTGACGTGCCGGGAGAAGGAGGTGCAGCCACGGCCCGGCGCAGGTTGGGCGCACGTGACTCTGATTTTGATTTGTTCCCCGGCTCTGCTTCGGGAAGAGGACTTGGCGCGGCAGATTTCTGCGCGCTCGGCGGGCTTGGCTGCATTTGCGTCTGGGCACTCGCCGTTTCCGTTTGTACTACTACGGTTTCCGACATGGTCGCTACGGCGCCGGGCTTCAGTTCGCTAGACGGCTGGTTCTCGGCAGGACTCCGCGCCACGAGGTCATTGGCGGCGCCCTCCGGCCTAACGCGCTCTTTGTTGGCCGCCGGCTTTGCGGGAGCACTCTTGAGGCGGGCTTCAGACTTTTCTTGCTGCTTCAGGGCCCGCGGCATCCGCGTTTCCTCGGCGGAAATCGCTCCGGCGGCGGCCGCCTGATCTTTGGAAAGGCTGGCGGATTGATCCGTTTGTGCCTGATCCAATGGTCGAGACGCTGCGCTCTGCCGAGCGGACGGTGGGGAGGTGGAAGGTGGCTCTGGCTCTGCCGTTGTGACTCTGGCGGGAGTTTTCCATGGCAACGGCTGATTTTCGTGCCAGGCAACCCAGACCAGCAGGCCCGCGGCAAGAGCTCCTGCGGGAGCAAGCCATTGCCAACGCACGCCACGGGAGATAGTTATGATGCGAGATTTGTTTGGGAATTTCGCGGGCGTGAGCTCTCGCTCTTCGCGGGCAACCGCCGCCGGCTCCAGGGATTTCGGCAGCAAAGCCTCTTCCGAAGCTTCTGCGGAAGCTCGAACTGGCAGGGAGTCGGTTGCCCCGAGTTCGGCAAGAACGGCCTGGCACCGCGCGCAGCCAACAATGTGTTCTTTCCACGGATTCATTTCTTCGGGCAGGAGCGAGCGCTCATGGTACGCGGCGAGCACGTCGGATTCCGGACAATGCAAATTTCCGGCGGGGACGCGCAGGCCGCCCACCAGGAACCCGCTCAAAACGGCGTCAAACTTTTTGTCTTCTTCGGCGGCCATCCCTTTATCTCTCCTTGTTAGAACGGACCTCAGGGCTTCTCTTGCAAGCCCGGCTCAGCCGTCGGGCGGGGGCCATTTGGAAGCCCCGGGTTGCGGCGGGATGGCCTCGAGCAGTTGCGAAAAATCGAAAGACCACGCCTCCGTGGCGTATTCAAAACAGAGCTGGATCTGGGCGTCATCGAGACCGGGTTGCCGAGGAGCACCGGACTGCGCCTGCGGGCCGTCCTTCGCAACACACCCGGATTTCAGAATGGCGATGACCCTGTCTTTCAGTTCCAGCCGCACGCGCTCGAGCTTGCGGGATACGGTGGCCTCGTGCTCGTTCATGGCCTTGCCGATTTCCGCCAGGGTCAGGTCGTTCAGGTAGTAGGAAATCAGCCGGGTGCGATCGAGCGGATCGAGAGAAGCGATAGCCTGCTTGAGGGCCGCGGCCAGCAGCTGAAGGTAGCGCGCGCGGCGCGGGTCGCTCGGTTCCCAGTCCGTTTTGTGCTTGGGAGCGAGGACTTTCTCGAAACCATCGTTGTCCTCGAGACTCTCAAGGCGTTTTTCCTGGCGCAAGACATCGATGTATCGCTGCGCAAGCACGGCGCGAAGCCAGGTGGAAAGTTTGCTGCGGCCATGAAAATGATGAAACAGAGAGACGCGACCGAGGGCGGTTTCCCGGCCATAGAGCGTGGCGTACAAGGAATCGGCAAATTCGCACGCGTAGGCGTCTCCGAGCGGGCGCCGAGTGATTGCGGCGGCAGCGGAGTAAAGATACTGACGGTACGTGGCGAAAAAATGCTCCCAGGCGGCTTCGCATCCGGCAGCACAGGCGGTGGCCAAGGCGAGGTCCTCCAGGTGAAGCCCAGCGAGGTAATCCTCGAGCTTTTGGCGGGGAGGCGCGGCGTCCGCGAAGCGTTTCGTGGCGCTGCGTTCCAGGGCGAGCGCGAGACGCTCCAAGGTCAGCCCCCAGCGGGCCGCTTGCGATTCGGCGTAGAGTTTCTCGACGAGGGAGGCGAGACCATCGAGCAGCCGGAAAAGACCCGAGATGGGCTCAGGGTTTTGCTTTGGCGTGTCTTTTGCCATGGCACAGAATAAGGCAATCCCCGCTATATCAACCAACGCCGGAGATTTCCCTTGCATCCTAGAGCATAAGCCCTTGGACGGGAAGTTGCTGAGCAAAACACAAACAATCGGAGGCGAAATTGGAGTATGCTAGGATGGTGTTGCGAACTCTGCCCGCAACGGAAACCGCCTCGCCGGGGTTGGAAAAGTAAGGTGTGTTACGGTGCGCTCACGGGAGCAGTAGCGACTTTGCCTCGATAGTACGAAAGTCCTATTCAGGCTCCCTCAGCCTCGTCAGTACTCTGGTACTGGTAAGAGCGCACTTCCTAATTTACCAGCGGACTTGGGAACACCGGCTATCCCTAGGATTCCCTGTCTCTGGACGGAATTTCACGAGGCGGCACGCGGATGACAACCATGATCGTAGATCCACCAAGCAAGACGTCGATGGGCGTCGGTTTCGACTCCAACCGTGGCCGGATGGGCGACGCGCAAGCATGGAGAAAAACCATCGGAACACGGCCGGTGTCGGCTCGACTGGCCTTGCTTCCCGAAGCAGAGCGGCGCTGGGACCGCATGGGGGTCAGCGCACTTGGGCAAATCGCGGTTCTCGGATTTCTGCTCCTCATCCCCATGGCCTTCCCCGAGCAGATGAAGACCGCGCTGAAATATCAAATTACCGAAATCATGCAGCCGGTGACGATGGTTCCGGTCGCGCCACCGCCGCCTCCCCCGCCGAAGATCAAGCCTAAAGCTGTCCAACCGAAGCCGGAAGTTCCCGTGCCGGTGAAACTGAACCCGAAGCAGCCGCACGTGTTCATGACGGCGAAGGCGATCCAGCCGGAAATGAAGAAGGTCGAAGTGAAGCCGGTCGAGTTGAATCCGCAGTTCGATGAAAAGGTTGAAGTGGAGACGAAGCAACCGAAGCGTCCAAGAGATGAGGTGAAGGTCGGGAACCTATCGACCGGCAGCGCGGCGCCCGCGACGGTCGTGGCACCGCTGGACAAAGTGCAAACAGGCGGATTCGGCGATCCCAATGGGATACCGGGCAAGGGTGATGCGAACCATGCGACCAACGTGAACCGCCTGGGTTCCCCCGCACTGCCCGGTGGACCCGGCTACGGCAACGGCACGGGAGGAGACAAAGGAATTCGCGGCACCGTGGCGAGCACGGGTTTCGGCAACGGAATTGCGAATCCTCCCCCCAGCACGAAAAAGGGCACGGTTCATGAGGGCGGCTTCGCGAATGAATCCGTAGTCACGGAAGCGCCCAAGAAAAAAGTCGCGAGCAGCGAAAACCCCACAACGCCGGTGGACATTTTGGAAAAACCGCATCCGGTCTATACGGCGGAAGGGCGCAGTCTTAAAATCGAAGGCGACGTAGTTCTGGACATGGTCTTTCTGGCGAATGGGAGCATTCAGGTAAACCGGGTCCTTAGCGGCTTGGGTCACGGGCTCGATGACGCCGCCATGCGCGCGGCGCAGTTAATCAAGTTCAAGCCGGCAAAGCGCGATGGCCAACCGGTCGATTTTCCCGCGCGCGTGCGAATCGAGTTCCGCCTGGCCTACTGAGGAGAGGGAAGATGCGTAGAGTGGCAGCCGTTGTTTGTGGTGTGTTGCTGAGCGGATCGGGAGCGGTCGCCCGAGCGACCCCCGGACCGCAGGCCCAGGTCCCCGCGCGGACCATGGCGGATGTGATCGACCGGGTGATCACCAACGAGAACCGCGTCATCCAGCAAATCCGCCAGTACTCGCCGATGGTCGAAACCTACATTCAGAACCAGAGGCCGGACAAAGACCTCGGGTCCGTGCCTGCGGGCGACAAATACTTTCTTGGCCGCGCGGATTTTTCCAAGGGCGTGGCCCTGGTTTCCCTGACGGACACCAACAGCAAGGGACGGAAGATCTTTGGCGCCATCGGCAACTTCTTTTCCTTCTCTGCGGAATTCATACCCGGGGGATTCCTGCAGATGATCTTCATCGACACCAACGGCTTCGACAAGCAGCATTACAAGTTCGATTACGTGCGGCGTGAGTTTCTTGGAGAGGTGCGCTGCCTGACATTCGACGTGACTCCCACGGAGAGGGCCGGCAAAGGCCGTTTCCTCGGGCGCATCTGGGTGGAGGATCAGGACTACAACATCGTGCGGTTTAACGGCGGATACAGCGGCAACGGTCACGCCAGCTGGTACTTCCACTTCGACAGCTGGCGCACCAACGTACAGCCAGGTCTCTGGCTGCCTTCATTTGTTTACAGCCAAGAGAGCGATCTGCATTACGCGGTATCGAAGAGGCTGGACTTCCGGGCGCAAACGCGGCTTTGGGGCTACAACCTCAGCCATGCCGGGGAGGAACAGGAATTGAGCAAGATCCTAATCGAGACCCCGGTGCAAGACGACAGCAAGACAGCCAATGACCTTACTCCTATTCAGGCGCAGCGCTCTTGGGACCGTCAGGCGGAGGACAACGTCACTGACCGTTTCGAGCGCATTGGTTTGATCGCGCCGCGCGGAGAAGTGGACAAAGTGCTCGACACGGTAGTCAACAACCTCGAGGTGACCAACAATATCGAGCTCGACCCCGAGGTACGCTGCCGCATTCTGATGGTGTCGACTTTGGAGTCCTTTACCATCGGCCATACGATCGTATTAAGCCGAGGCTTGGTCGATGTGCTTCCCGATGAAGCCAGCCTGGCAACGATTCTGGCTCATGAACTGGGACACGTAGTCCTTGGCCATCGCATGGATCCTGCCTATGGATTCTTCGACAATTTGCTGGTGGACGATAAGGAGACGTTTCGTCACTTTGGGTTTGCCCGTACGCCGGAGGAAGAGAGAGCGGCGAGTGAGAAGGGCATGCAGTTCCTGAATAACTCGCCTTATAAAAACCAGCTTGGCAACGCCGGGCTGTTCCTGACCGCCCTCGAACAGCGTCAAAAGGAAATTCCTAACCTCATCAGCGGCCACCTGGGGAACCGTGTTCCGGTGATAGCGGACCTCAAGACCGTGACGCCGGCCGACCAAAAACAGAGCCCGCAGACGGTTGTGGCGCTGCCGCTCGGCGGACGCGTGAAGCTTGATCCTTGGGGCGACAGGCTGGAACTCATTAAGAGCAAGCCGGTCGGGACCATTGCCGAACGGGAAAAGATGCCGTTTGAGGTCACGCCGTTCATGCCGTACCTAACGCGGTTTAGCGTGGAACCGGCGAAACCCATTGCTGCAAGCACCGCGGCCCAGCCGGATGCCAAACCGAGTGAGGCGCAGCCCGGCAAGCCGTAAGGGTACCTGGAGAATCACCAGGCGGAAATGTTGCGGCCCGGAGGGCATTCTCTCCGGGCCGAATTTTTTTGTACTTCTTCGTCTTGCTTGGCCCGCTGGCTTTAGTGTGGGGTCGCGAGCTCGCGAATCAGCTTATAGTTGAAAGCCAGGCCATCGTAGAAATCCTGAACACCGACGCGCTCGTCTTTTCCATGCGAGCGGTCGTCATGCTTGTCAAAAAACATGCAGGAGACGCCGTAGGTGGGGATGCCGGCGATGCGGGTGTACTTTCCGTCGGTGGCGCCGGTGGACATGGTCGGGACCAGAGGGACTCCCGGCCAGGTATTGCTCAGAGTTTTTTCCATGGCGGCGGTCAGTTCCGGAAGCAGCGGGGAAGGCGGTACGGGAACTGCGGGAACGACTTTTCCTTCGGGATCGGTCTGCTTCACCATGCTGATTCTTACTTTGGGGTCGTTGGCCACGTGCTCGAGCGTCTTGAGAACTCCCTGCGGGTCTTCCCCTGGGAAAATGCGGCAGTTGACGTTGGCGCGGGCCGTCTGCGGAAGCGCATTGGGCGCATGGCCGCCGGAGAGCATGGTGGCCACGCAAGTGGTGTGCAGCAACGAATTGTAATACGCGCTCGAGGATAGGCGGCGCGCGGCGGCGGGATCCGCGGGCTGTTTGACCACGGTTTCGAGGTCCGCGGATAATTGTCCCGAAGCCAGCGCAGCCATGCGCTTAAAAAAATTACGCGTGATCTCGTTGAGATGCAGCGGAAAAGAAAACGATTGCAGGCGGACGAGCGCGCCGGCCAGGTGATAGATGGCATTGTCCGGCGTGGGAATGGAGCTGTGGCCCCCGGGATTTAGGGATTCGAACTGGAAGTCGACGTAAACTTTTTCGCTGGCCTGAATGGCCGCAAGAATAGGTTTCCCGTTCTCTTTTTCGAATTCGCCCCCGTCCAGGTTGATGCAATACTCCGAATCGATCCAGTCGCGGTGCGCCTTCAGCAGCCAGTTGACGCCGTTGGCCGTGCCGCCCTCTTCGTCGGCGGTCAGCGCCAGAATCAGGTCGCGGTCCGGCACGAAGCCCTCTTTCTTCAGGCGAATAAAGTTGGTGACCAGGATGGCGTCACCTTCTTTCATGTCTTCGGTGCCTCGGCCGTAGAAATAGCCGTCTTTTTCGAGAAATGCGAAGGGATCGGTAGTCCAGTCCTGGCGAAGCGCCTCGACAACATCGAGATGGCCGATAAACAGGACCGGTTTGCGCTTCCCGGCGCCTCGAAAGCGCACCACGAGATTCTTTTTGCGGTCGCTCGGCCCGGCAACGTGAAGATCATCTTCGGCAAACCCTGCGTTGCGAAGTCGCTCGGCCATGGCTTCGGCGGCGGTGGTTACGTTGCCCACGGAGTCGGTGGTGTTGATCTCGATGAGTTGCTTAAAAATGTCACGCGCCATTTGATCGGCGGGACTCAGATTTTGTGCCCCGGCCCCGGGAACGAAACCGCCAATCCAGCTGAACACCACCATCGAAAGAATCGTTTTGTGCATCAGTTCTCCTTGGAGCGGAAATCAGGAAAAAGGCAAAGGGCCTTGCCGTGGCCCGGGATCTACCGCGAGCGCGAGGCGCAAGCAACGCGAAAGATGCGAAGCCGCCCAGAACAATAAAATCATGCCAAAACCGCGGTCCAACAAAAGAAACACGATAAAGGCCAACAGAATCGCAAAGCCGGTGCGTTCCGGACGCATCAATGGGGCGGGAAGGCGGCTATTCACGAAGCGCGCCAGCTCCCGCGGCCATTTGTAAACCCAATACAAACCATAGATCGGAATCAAGTGGAACCAAGCCGCGCGCAGCGGCTTGATGGAATAGGTCCCGGAGGACGCCTGCACCAGCAGCACATGAAACTCATAAACGCACACCAGCCAATACACCAGGCTGATAAAATTCGCAAGGAACAGATAAAGCGGCGGCACGATAAGGGGTTCTTTGGCGAGTTCCGGGTGCAGCGAAATGGCGATCATCTCGGCGATGATGGTTGCCGCTCCGAGCAGGTAGCCCACCCAGATGCGCGGGAAGCGAGGCGGAGCTTGCGGCTGTGCCGGCTGTCCTTGCGAATCTCCGCCCGACGAATCCATTTTGCCACCGCCAAAGGTGTCTCCGGAGAGTAACGAGCGGGCCGTTGGTACGTCAAACTCTTTGCGAACTTTTTGCGCCTTCGACCACGCGGATTTGCTTCGCGCCGTGCGGCTGCTTACACTGTCGAGGCTCTGCTTCGACCGAACAATAGGGAGGAAACCATGAGGTTGGTCAGGAAACGGATAGTGCAAATCGCGGCGGGGGCCGCGCTGTTCTTTTCCGGAGTCGCTGCGGGCACGCTGCATGCGCGCAGCGGGGCCGCGCAGAACCGTTTCGGCCAGCCAAAAACCGTGCTGCACATCGTTGTATATAAGTTTCGGGACGACGTGTCGAATTACGACCGCGAGCAGGCCATCAACGGCATCAGGGAAATGGCGGGAAAAATTCCGGGCATCAAAAATATCTGGCTGAAAACGGAGCGCAACCAGGCCCGCGATTTCAGCGGTGTCTACGCCATCGAGTTCGCGAATGCGGAAGCTGCCGCCGATTATGCGGAGAGCCCGGTGCACGAGGCCTGGTCGAAATCTTGGCAGCAAAAGCGCGAGAATAGCCTGTCGTTCCAGGTTTCGAACCCGTAGCCACCGCGGGGTGTGCATGGCTTTTCCTTCGTCACCGAATCGGCAACCTCTTATCCGGGCCGCAAGAACCCCTGCTAGAATCGTTCTATCTTCTGTACCTTTCGATCGGAGAGGATTGGTGCGCGCGGATGGCAAGTTCCGGAACCCCCTTTCCCGCTGAGCCTGAAAAGAAGTGGCGGCTTGGCTTTTGGAGCCTGATCGCGACGCAATTTCAGGGCGCGTTCAACGAAAATGGCCTGAAGAGTCTGGTTTTCTTCCTCATCCTGGC
>Ga0066681_10000542_pt1 | contig 12769 bp, 8 predicted proteins | sample GraSoiAngelo_130_FD_65629 | JGI IMG/M metagenome (GOLD analysis project Ga0066681, IMG submission 65629) | Grasslands soil microbial communities from the Angelo Coastal Reserve, California, USA - 14_0929_02_20cm | ecosystem: Environmental > Terrestrial > Soil > Grasslands | place: USA...
CAGGGCCACAACGGAACGTGTCCTGGAAGCTGCCGGCCTGACCGAGATGGAAATCTCGAGGCTTGGGGAACGGAACGAAAAGAGCTGGGCCAATGCCAAAAACGACCTGCTCAAAGGAAACCTACAAGCTTTCTTCCGTACGCGTTCCACTCCACGGAAGGAAATGGCTTCTTCGCCTGCTGCGGTCCCCAAGGATATTCCGTCGTGCGACCATCTTGACGTTGCCATCCGGCATGTCGAGAAGAAAGGGGAGCGGGACCGAGGGAAGGAGACAGATCCGATAGAGGCGCTTCTTTCCAAAGACGCCCGGCTCGTCGGCCTGCCACCAGAGATCATCGACAGAATGACCGAAGACGGGCTCTATGAACGGTCCGCGATTCCCCTGGCCACTTATCCGAACTTGAAGCGCGGGGTGCCGACAATTTCTCTGAGCACAGCGCTGGTAACGAGTGAGGGACGCAAAGATCCCGCTGCGGCGGCCCTCATCAGCGACCTCCTGGACATCATGCAAGAAAACCAATCCACCATCGAGCGTGAATTGGGGGGTATTCCTCTTGAGCTCCTGAATCGTCCTTTGAACAAGGAAGCTGCCGAGAAGTGGAAGGACTACGTTCAATTGGGTGCGCGTGACCATCTGCTGCCAGCCAATTCCTGGCAAATGGCAGAAATCGAAGGTTGCGCCTTGGCGGGGGCGCTATTGTTGCTGTTCTCCAGAGCTCGAAGGTTGCTGCGAAAAGCGATCGCAAAGAGTATGTACCCGTTCCTTCTGCTGACTATATTGCTCACGCTTTGGTTTGTTTTTTCTTGGGGCATGGTTGCCGCGGAGGGACAATTCAACCCGGACTTCCAGACCGTCTTCATTGCGATGCGCAAGATGCTGGCTTATGTCAGTGGATGGTCGGGAGGAAGAGAAACGATTACGCCGCAAGGACGTACGGTCCTTTACCTGGCCGTATTCGCTGTGCCGTTGGTCTTCGGATGGTTGACCTCCGACGTGATTCACCGTGGGGTCGAGAAGGCGGCAAGCTGGCTTTCGGGAGCTTTATTTCACACAGCGGGGCAAATCTCTCCTTCGAATGCCTCGGGAAGCTCAGAAAAGCGAAAAAGACCAGGTTTCCGGAGATGGGCGCGCCGGGTCATCGGAAAGTCTCGACGTGCGGACCCGCATCCAAATCTCCCAGCTCCGAATCCAGACTCCGCCGACTAACAACCAGGCCTGTAAGGCCCGCACGGCTGATGCGGTCGTTCGTCCAATTTGCTGCTCCATCCGGAATAAACGGACGCGAACAGCGGTATTTGCGATTGACGGGGTGTGAGACCGATAGGCCTAGGGAAATATGGATTGTCCCCAGCGCGACTGCCCGGTTTGATCAAAGACCTTCACGATGCTCCGTTAAACAAAGATGGTGACATTTTCGCGCACATAACTTGCCGTCAAGGGCAAGGAGCGTCAAACAGATTCGAACATGAGCAGCGCTGCCGCACAAAGCCGGTCGGAAACACTAATACGCTACCTTCTCGAGGGCACTTCCTCGAAGACTGGGCAGGAATTTCTACAGGCTTTAGTGCGCTCCGCAGCTTTGGCAATGAACGTTGCCGGCGTCTGGGTGACCGAGTACCTGCCGGAGAGAAAGGTTTTGCGCTCTCTGGCATTCTGGATGAACGGCGGCTTCATCCAAGACTATGAGTATAGGATCGAGGGAACACCCTGTGAGGTGGTGATCGAAGGGGCACGACTCGTGCACTATCCGGAGCGAATCATCGAGCTCTTCCCGAACGATCCAGACCTGTCAGCACTCAACGCCGTGAGCTATGCCGGGGTCCCCTTGCTCAAATCCGATGGCACGGTCATGGGACACCTCTCAGCGCTGGACACAAAAGCTCTTGAACTTCTTCCAGAGCTGGAGTCCGCTTTTCGCATTTTTGCGGAGCGTGCGGCCGCAGAACTCAACCGGCTGCGCGCGGAGTCCACAATCCGTGAAAGCGAACAACGCTTTTCGAGACTGTTCGATAGCGCCATGGACGCAATCCTCGAGCTGGACGAACAATTCCGCATCATGCGCGCTAACGAATCAGCCGCTCAGCTGTTTGCGTTGTCAGGAGACGCCCTTGTCCATTGCAAGATGACAGAGCTCCTCGCGCCGGCCAGTGCTCAGAAGCTGTGTTCTGTTGCGGAAGAACTGGATTGCGCAAGCCGTCCTTTCGCGTGGGTGCCGGGGGGATTCGATGCCGTACGCAGCGACGGCTCTTCTTTCGCCGCGGAGGCCAGCGTTTCCCGGTTTGACGTCCAAGGCAACCGCCGCTTCAGCTTGATTCTACGAAGCGTGCAAGATCAACTGGCTGCAGAGAGCCGCCTTCGTGAGCTCGAAGCAGAAACCGCCTATTTGTTGAGCGAAAGTACAGAACAGTTGAATTGCACAGAAATTCTGGGCAACAGTTCGGCCATCCGCAATGTCATCACTGCGGTTCACCAAGTCGCTCCAACGCCAGCCACTGTTCTCATCACCGGGGAAACGGGTACCGGCAAGGAACTGGTTGCCAGGGCGATTCATCAAGCGAGCGAGCGGGTCAGTAAGGCATTTATTCGTGTGAATTGCGCCGCCATACCCGCCGCTCTCTGCGAAAGCGAATTCTTTGGTCACGAGCGCGGAGCCTTCACTGGCGCTGCTACGCGCCGGATTGGGAGGTTCGAGTCGGCCCACGGTGGAACTATCTTCCTCGACGAGGTCGCCGAGTTGCCACTCGAGTTGCAGCCCAAACTCTTGCGTGTTCTTCAGGAAGGCGAATACGAACCCGTGGGCAGTTCGCAAACGCGCAAAGTGGACGTTCGCGTCATTGCCGCGACAAACCGCGATCTTGCCGCTGAGGTTGCGGGGGGCCGTTTCCGTGAGGATTTGTACTATCGGGTTCATGTTTTTCCCATTCCGGTTCCGCCGCTTCGCGAGCGGGGCTCGGATGCCGAGTTGCTGGCGCAAAGTTTCCTCGAACGCATTTGCGCGCGGATGAGAAGAAGTCCCCTCGAACTGACCAGCGATTGTCTAAGACGCCTGCGTTCTTATCCTTGGCCGGGTAATGTACGAGAGCTGGAGAACGTCATCGAGCGCGCCGTAATCATCGCGCGCAACGGACGCCTAAACCTGCGCGACGTCTTGCCGATCCATAATGTTCCGCAGGTTCAAGAGCGCAGGAGTTCGGGCACGGTTCCGGCTCTCCGCACCAAAGGAGAACTTCGGGAGATGGAAAAGGCGACTTTGCACCGTGCCCTGGAAGAGGCCAATTGGAAGGTGGCAGGTGCTCAAGGAGCCGCACAGAAACTGGGTATTCCGCCCTCCACTCTCAACTCGAGAATGAAAGCCCTTCGGATTCGACGTCCTCAACAAATCCGTCCGCAAGACTGATCAACAAACCCCTCGAAAAATCGAGAAAAGCGAGAAATCGTCAGTTTTTTGGCAGACGTCACACGCCTAAACGGTTCGAAGAACTCGACTTGTCCGTTGGGATTGTTGGCATACCCTTTGCTCCGGCCTACACAGGAGGCCGGATGCTTCTTACGCGAAGACTGAAGGTAATCGTTACTTTGGTGATTTTGAGTGCGCCGCTTTTTCCACGCCTAGCGTGTTCCCAAGATTGGTCAACTCCCGACTCCCGGGTCGAATCGGAGCTGGCAGCCATGGGCAAGCGCGGTGCTGTCATTGCACGAGCCCGCGATCAGGTTCTGACGATCTTGCAAGAAGAGAATGCATGCACCGCCTGGTTTCGCCAAGCCGATCCGGATCCCGCTGGAGTCTTTCAGTCATTGCACTATGAAATCAGAAGCGGTAAGCCTGCATACATTTTCCGTATGGCGGACGGCCGAGGTGAACAGTTCTACAAACAGCCTTGGGCTGCACGTACGACCGAGAATGGCGGTCCAAACTCGACTGTCGAACTCAACGCCAATGGACCATTTTTCAATTATATTTCGCCGGTTATGGAGGTGCGTCCGGGGGGAATACCAGTGCGGCCCGCTGGGCTTCAAAGGCTGGCTATAGCATCGTTTAGGGGAGAGACGAACGAGGCGCAAATGACAGCCTTGCTCCATGAACTGGGTCACATTATCGGACGACTCCCTGAGGACGACGACTCGTGGGACGGCCGATCCTCGCGAAACACCGCCGAAGTGCTCCGCCCTTGTAAGGATGAGATTCGACGGAAAGCCAAAGGAAGTTCGCGGCGAACTGATTAAGCATTCCTTCGCCCCGCCCTGTCCCGCGCAAATTGGACGTCCTAAAGACAACGGTGTGTAGCGCACCTGGGCCAAGGGCGGAACTACGTCCCCTGCCGAGTCGATCTCCATGAGATCCGGCCCCGCGACATCTCGAGACTGGTACTGAGTAGCGAAAAGTCGCTAGCCATCGCATACCAGTCGCCGATCGGAACTCGCTGAAACTCAACGACTAAGCATAAGCCCACGGCTGGCATCCTGCCTGCCTTACACGTCGCTACGGAATGCAGGTTCCAAGATCAACAAGAAAGGTAGAACAGAATGCAAAGTAAAGTCGTGTCGTTCACGAATGGTGTAGACGTAGGCCGGCTGACAGAGACAGTCGCGGCTGTGAAGGCGGCCCCTGCACTTGGCAGCTTCCAATTTCGCGTGCAGAACCGCTGGATCGACGGTGGGTACAATCGGTCAGAGGTGCAGCCGTTTTCTGCCGGAGGAAAGGAGATTCAGCATAAGACTGGCTTTAGGTTGGCGGCCGACGAGCCAGATATTTTGCTCGGAGCCGACCAAGGCGCCAATCCCGTCGAACATCTGCTCCACGCTTTGGCGTCTTGCGTAACCACTTCGATGGTCTATCACGCGGCCGCCCGTGGCATCGCTATCGAGCAAGTGGACTCCACTCTCGAGGGTGATCTCGACCTCCGCGGTTTTCTCGACCTCTCCCCGAACGTCAGAAAGGGCTATCAGAATATCCGCATGAAGCTGCGCATCAAGGCGGATGTTTCGGACGAACAGCTTCAAGAACTCAGCTCCCTCGGTCCCACGTTTTCACCTGTCTACGACTCGATCACTCGAGGAGTTCGCGTCGCGGTTTCCGCTGAGCGGATGAAGTAAACAGCAGTTCAATAAATTTAAGGAGAGATGCTATGAATGAATTGAAAAGCAATATGAGGTGGCTCGCAGTAAGCATGAGCGCGACGCTGCTGCTCATGTTTCCTTTGAGGAGTGGCGCGCAATCGAAAAGCGCAAGTGAAGAAATCAAGGTTGCGGTGCCCGCCTTTCGCACCAACGCTTCGAAACCAGCGCACAATTCGGGCACACCAGCGGGAACGCAGACAAAGACAATTCGCATCTGGGACGCTTGCGACCCAGTAACCTTCGATGCCAAAGTCGGTCCGGGAACCTGTATTGCGGGCCATCATGGACAAACAATTTTTGACGACTTCTTCGCCGAAGTGCAGCAAGACCAGGTGGCTGGAGGCTGGCGGTTCAATCCTCTGCTGAACACAACGGACGGCATCTTCAAGCTCGTCCGACTGGAGCTTGCGCCCGGGGACCGCATATCGCTGGAAAATGTGGGCGGTGAAACTCATACCTTCACCAAGGTCGAGGAGTTTGGTGGAGGATTCTTTGCACCGCTGAATCCACTCACAGGCAATCCTGAACCGGCTCCGGAGTGCGCCCGCGTACTCGCGGACGGTTCACTGGCACCGCAACCGGAATCGGATACCAATCAGTTTGTGGAGGCGGGGGAGACAGAATTCGGACCGATTGCGGGCACCCGGGCGTTACCTCTGGGCGTAACGCACTGGCAGTGCTGCATCCATCCATGGATGCGAACAAACGTGGCCGTTCGTGATCGTGACCAAGATCATGAACACGAGCACCAGAATTAGCCGTGATTCCCCGACTCTCGCGGAGGCTAGTCTTCCGCGAGAGTCTTTGCATTTGTGGAAGCAAGATTAGTGGAAGGCTGCGATTTCAGAGCTTCTCGGTTTAGGAGGGTAATAGGCAGGTCGCGACATGACTCTTAGTAGTTCCAGGACGCCCTAGGAAATTCTCCCGATTAGGTATAGAGTGCAGTTGGAACGCGGACGTCCCCACAACCGCGACTTGGCAGCCCGCAACGGCTGCCGGGAGGTGCGCTACATGCCGAGCCTGGCGCACTACATGGCGCAGTACGATCACGAGCACGGATTCACTTCGAACAAGCTGCTGCATGCGGTCGGTATCCCCATGATTTTTGCGGGGATCATCCTCCTTTTTTTCATGAAGTGGATTTGGGGAGCGGGATTTTTTCTTGGCGGGTGGGCGCTCTTATTCCTAGGCCACCGGATGGAGGGAAATCATCCGGCGTTTTTCCAGGGGCCGGTTTATTTGCTCGTTGGGCCAATCTGGGTCGCTCGAGAAGTCTGGATGTTTCTCTTGGGAACAAGCCGCAGGTCGACCTCAGAAGGTACCACGCGAAGCACCGCCGATAAGTAGTCCGGCGGCGCTTTTGCACTTGCTCGAAGACAAGACACTGAGGGAAGACGGCGGTTTGTATGAACGACGCAGGCGGCAATTTTGCCGATGAGACAATCGAGATGGCTTCGGAGTCGGGAGCCAATCAAACCGTGGAACTGAGGAAACGCCGGAGTACGCGCATCGTACAGGCCGTTCCTCTCGTGGTGACCGGTGTGGACGCGCTTGGGCGTCCGTTCGTGGAGCGTACTTCGTCGCTGATCCTCAACTGCCACGGCTGTCGCTACCAATCGAAGCACTACGTCTTGAAAAACATGTGGGTGACGTTGGAGATTCCGCACCCGGAAAGCGGGCAACCGCCGCGAGCAGTGCGCGGCCGCGTGGCCTGGATTCAGCGGCCCCGTACGGTGCGCCAGCTTTTTCAAGTAGCGCTCGAGCTGGAAGTATCCGGAAATGCCTGGGGCATCGCCTTTCCGCCGGAAGACTGGTTCGCATTCCCTGAGGGGGTGCAGGTTCCTCCGGTGCTGGATGGACCGCCGCAGACACAGCCGGTGCCGGCGCCTGCTCTGGAGCCTGCGGCACCCGCTGCTGTGAGCGAAGCCGACCTTTCATCAGCAAGCACGCCGGCGAATGCAAATGACAATTTGCGTGTCTTCCCTTCTCCAGGGAGCACCACCGACACGTCGCTCCAGTTGGCTCGCCAAGTAGCCAGACTTGTCGCGGACGCGCGGCAGCAGATTCAGGCGGCTGCGCAGGAAGCGGCTTCACACGCCGCCTCCGCCGAGCGGCGCCTCTCCTTCGAGCAGTGGGAACAGAAGTTTGCCGCGGGGCGCGCGGAAATCGCCAATGAAACGACACACGCGCTCGAAAAACTACAGCAGGAAACGGACAAGCAGTCACGCGAGGCCCATGCCGCAGCGGCGGAAGCGTTGCGTATGGAGTTGCCTCGCTGGCTGGCACCACAACTGGAACAGCTCACCCGCGATCTCACCGACAAACTCTCGCAGGAGGCTCAAGCGCTGCGTGGTGAACACGCACAGCAATTGGATGCAGCTACGCGCTCGCTCAACGCCAGTCGGCAACAAGCCGAAGAAACTGCCGCCCGGCTAAAGACTCAAGCAGAGCAAGCCGAAGCGGAAATCGCTCGGGTCGAAACCACAACGGGCTCGTTGGCGGCGACCGCCAGGCAACACGAAGAAAACATTAACGCGCAGCGCGAGGCCTTGCAGGCCAAAGCCGAGGAGGTTCAGCAGCAGGCAGCCTCCGCGCAATCTTTGCTGCAAGAGCAGGTCTCGAAAAAGCTTGAGACTGCTCACGCACAATTACGCGAACGCCTGGAAGGCCCGCTCGCCGAAGCACAGGATCGCGCGGCTGGCGGATTGAACGAACACTTACGCTCGTTGCTCGCGCAGCTTCAGGAAGAAGCCGCGCGGCACGGCGCCGCTCTTCAGGAATCCACTGGGGCAGTGGGAGCCGAATGGGAACAGCGCCTGACGGCCATGCGCGAAGCCGTGGAGGAACAGTCGCAAAAGCTGGAATCTATCCTCGCGCGCGCCGCAGAAACCCATCAGCGCATCGAACAGCATTCCGAATTTCAGAACGCGCAGGAGCAAACCCTTGCAGCTTTTCAGGCGCAACTCGACGAGACGCAGAGTCAGCGCCGCAACGAATTGCATCGGGACGCGGAATCTCTCGTCGAGCAGATCAACGCGCGCGTAAAATCCACCTTCGAAGAATCCGCCAACAAAGCGATGGAGCAATTCAACCAGCAAATTCAGGGCCTGGTCCAGCCGCATATTACTCAAACGGAGGAGGCAATCCACCGCCTCGCAGGGGGGCGCTCGATGGTTGACGCCGCCCTGACGCTGCAACAAGACCGGATCCGCGCCTCCGCCGACGAAGCGTTCGCCGAATCCCTTTCGCAGTTCAGGGAAAATCTCGGAAGTGTCGAGCAAATCCTGCGTGAATCCTCGCAATCCATCACCAGGCAGTCCCTCGCCGAACTGGACGAAAGAGTTGCCAACTTGAAGCACCAGGTCGAGGAAGAACTTCTCAAGTCCGCGGAGTGGTACGAGAAAAGGGCGCAGACACAAATTCAGAATCATTCGGAAAAAGCCGTCGAGCAAACGCTAAGCCAGCTGCGCGAAGGAGCGCGGGAAATCTCCAGCGTTCTTGCCACGGAACTCGATCATTCGAGCCGCAACTTCCTCGGCCACACGCAGACCCAGATGGAAGACGTGGTGCGCGATTCCTTTGAACGGGCGCGCGCGCTCTACGCCGAAGCGGCGGACATGACGGCCGCCGCGTTCATCGATGAGATTCAGCGCACTGCCCGGCAGGAACTTGGCGGATACAACGAGGAACTCAAACGTTCCACCACAAAAGAGCGAACAGAGCTTGCACAGAAGGTCAATGCCGAGCAGGAGGCCTTTTTAAAGCGTTTTCAGGAATCCTTGGGCGAAGTCCTGCAAGCGGGCGTCGCCGAAGCCCAAAAGACGGTTTCCGAAGGCTTCGCCCCCTTGCTGAAGCAGTGGAAGGCCATGACCTATGCTCACCAGCAAGAGACCAAGCGCGTTTATGACAGGATTGGCGAGCAGGTTGCAGAGCACCACAAGACGCGGCTCGAAGGCGTGTCCAATCAGTGGCTGCTGGCGACGGTGGTATCACTGGACCACCAATCCCGCGAGTTGATTTCAGGGATTGCCACTGCCGCGGAAGAAAAGCTTCGAGCAGCGTGTTCGCAAGTTTTCGAAGGCGTGGGAGATTCGCTGCGGCAACGCCTCAGCGAGATCGCGAAGAACTTTACGCCGCCGACCGAGCCCATTTCACCACGCGCGAAAGGCGCAAGCTCGGGAAACTAGCGTCCAGGCCCTCTTTGATGGGGCGCAAAGCAATTTTGCATCGTCCGCGATTCGCCACTTGTCTCTGAGCCCGGTATAATCCAAAGATTCAAACGCCATGGCCAATCATGCTTATCTGCGCGTCTGGACACGCGACTTTTCCCTGGAAACGATGATCGCCGAGTTCGCGCGCTTCCTGACCACCGCGCCGCTTTCCGCTTCTCAGGACACCTTTGACGAATTGATCGTCCAGGCTGTCGATCCCGGTGAGACCCCTATCGCGGAATGGGATTTGCGCCCGCTCAAAGCAGGCCCGGCGGAAGTGGCCGCCATGTCTGCCCAACACCTCAATTCCGATACTGCCTACATCGCAAGGGCGGCTTGGGACCTGTGGTCTTTCGACATCGACACGATGAAGTGGCAACGGAAACCCGAACCGCTGGAACTGACTTGCCATGGGCCCGACTACGACGGCGGAATTGCCGCCTCGGCAGGCCATTTTCAGGCGGACTTGGCGTTCGAGCATTTCTTCACCGGCCATGGCGGACTGCTCGCTCCTGGCACCTCGTCTAGTTTTTCCAAATCTTCCAATTCGTCCAACTCTTTCGGGTCCTTTGAACATCCCGTCGAGCACACCTTCCGGCAGTGGATGGCTGTGAGCGACAACCTGAAGGAATATCACGCCAAGACCCGCGAGAACATCCAACAATTGTTCCTTTGGGTGGATGCCATCGCACGGGCATTGCCCGTCGAGCGCACGGAGTTGTGGTCCGAAGGGGAGGAGAACATGGAAGCGCGGCTGGATGAGATTTTCGCGCGACTTTAGCGCGCCGCGCCTCATGTCAATTAGACTCGCAGAGTCCTTCCAAGGAACGACGGGAGCGGTTAGAATTGTGGTATTTGGCGCTGGAATCGGCGCGTCCGGATATGCCGCCGAGATTGGCAATCCCCAGCACTCCGGGGAAAGATGGGAAGCCCGAGCCGATGGTCGGAAGCACGCTCGCGGCCCCCAGGTTGGAATGGAAAAGACCTCATCGAATGCTTGTTCGTGTGCTAACGGGACCGGGCGGGCTCCGTCCTTCCTAAAGAGGATAGTCGGTGCCGGGGCGGTCCGAAGCGGAAAAATCCCTCTGCGCGTGTGCTTGAGTTTCTTGCCCATGGCTATTTTTCTGTGCAGCTGCGGCACGGACGCACCCAAACCTGTGGCACAAGCCGAAGCCAAACCTGCCGCACCGGCGGTTCCCGATGAGATTCAGTCGGCGGCGGAGTCCTTGTTAGGAAGAGAGACGCAAGTGTTGCTATTCGGGGATCTGGCGAAAAACGGCAAACAGCAGTTCCTTGCGGCCAACGTCGTGCCAAAAACGCCCACGAACAACCTGCCCGGTACAATCGTCACGCGCGCCGTTGTCGTAGAAAACTCGGACGGAAAGTGGTCGGAAGTCCTGCGCTGCGATGAGCATTTGAAAAACGCGAAGGGTTTTTTGGGTTTGACGCCCTTGACGTCGGTGACCGGTTGGCGGTTGCAGTACGAACAAAGCGAAGTCAAAGGTTTGGAGCTCTACTTCACGCCGCTCAAGGGCGTCACCGATTCGCACGTGCTGCCCATTGGCGTGCGCTGGAATTCGGCCACCAAGCGCTACCAGTCGCTCGACCGCACCTACGAACATTTTTTGCTCGAGGCCCCCTCCATCGAAGCTGCGAGGTCCTCTCTGCGATGAGCCAGGCAACGACTGGCGCAAACTCCCGGGCGTCCAACACTGGACAGGATCCGCCTCCAAGCAAAGACTTGCGCGGGTTGATGCCTTATCTTCGCCGGTATACGGGGAGCATCATCTTCGGATTGTTCATGGTCGTGCTGATGGGGATCGTAGGCAACGTGCTCCCATTGGCGGTCGGCATCATGACCGACACGCTCTCCGGCAGCCAGGCTCCGTTTGAACATTCGAGAGCCGGGTCCACGCTCGCAGCACTGCCTCATCTGTCCACTCTAAGCCGCGCCATTCCCTTCTACGCGCCGAACAGCCGCCGCACTCTTGGTATTTACTGTCTCATTGTGGTGCTGTGCGTGGCGATCAAAGGCCTGCTTTCTTTCTCCGCGCGGTGGACGCTCATTGGGGTTTCCCGCGACATCGAGTACGACATCCGCAGTGACCTGCTGAAGCGTTTGCTGGCACTCGAACCCGAATTCTACGTCCGCAATCGCACCGGCGAGCTGATGTCTCGCGCCACGAACGACCTGAACGCCGTCCGCATGGTGCTTGGTCCCGGCATCATGTACAGCGCGACGACTCTCATTACCATGATCATGGCCATTCTGGTCATGGTCACGCTGTCCCCTTCGCTCACACTGTGGGTTTTGTTGCCGGCGCCGATTGTCGCCGTGGCCGTGTGGTACTTCGGCAAAACGATTCATGAGCTCTACGAAACAATTCAGGCCGCCCTCGCAACACTCACCGCTCGCGTGCAGGAGAATCTCTCTGGCATTCGCATCATACGTGCCTATGCACAGGAGCAGGCGGAAATGCGCACGTTTGACGAGCCCAATCGCGAGTACGTCTCCCGCAACATTCGCCTCATCCGCACCTGGAGCATGTTCATGCCTTCGCTCCAGGCATTGGTCGGCACCAGTTTTTTGATTGTCCTTTGGCAGGGCGGCCACCAGCTCCTTCGCGGCGAGATCTCGCTGGGTGCGCTCATCGCCTTCAATGGCTATCTCACCGTGCTGGTCTGGCCCATGATCGCCCTCGGCTGGGTCACGAATATTTTCCAGCGCGGCGCCGCATCCATGGGCCGCCTGAATTTCATTCTGACGGCAAAACCAAGCATTGACGATCGCGCCGCAACTCTTCCGAAAGACTCATCCCCACTCGGCGAAATCGAGTTGCGGAACCTCACGTTCGCTTATCCAACCACTCTTTCTGGTGCAAACGGATCAAACGGCGCCGGCAAATCCATCGGCAGCGGTCCGCACGCTGTTCTTTCCGACATCAATTTGAAGATCCCTGCAGGCTCAACTCTCGCCATTGTGGGGCCCACCGGATGTGGCAAGACTACCCTCGCCGCTCTTGTCGCCCGCCTTTGGGAAGCGCCCAAAGGAACGGTGTTGGTCGATGGCCACTCCATCCAAGATTGGCCGCTCGAGGCCCTCCGCCGCTCCATCGGCTACGTTCCCCAAGACACTTATCTGTTCAGCGAGACCGTCGGCGGGAATATCGCCTTCGGCCTGCCCGATTACAATCCCGAGCGCTGTCGCGAGGCGGCAGAAATCGCCAGCCTTCATGGCGACATCGCCGACTTTCCTGCTGGCTACGAAACCGCGGTCGGGGAACGCGGCATCACGCTTTCGGGAGGGCAGAAACAGCGCACTGCCATTGCCCGCGCCATTGTTCGCGACCCGCGCATCCTCATCCTGGATGACGCGCTCTCCAGCGTCGACACACAAACCGAGGAGAAAATCCTTTCGGGCTTGCGTGGCGTAATGGGG
>Ga0066681_10000548_pt1 | contig 12664 bp, 14 predicted proteins | sample GraSoiAngelo_130_FD_65629 | JGI IMG/M metagenome (GOLD analysis project Ga0066681, IMG submission 65629) | Grasslands soil microbial communities from the Angelo Coastal Reserve, California, USA - 14_0929_02_20cm | ecosystem: Environmental > Terrestrial > Soil > Grasslands | place: USA...
ATGATCTCGGCGTCGTCCGCCATGTACTCCTCGAACCACGGGTTCTCGGGGCCACGGCCGAAGACGCGCCGGAAGTCCGCGTAGGCTTCCTCGATCACGCCGACCGCGCGCTTCATCGCCTCGTCGTTCTGACGGCGGATCTCGATGACCCAGTCCTCGTTTGCCTGCGGCGCCACGGTGATGGGGTTGTCCGGATGCAGCAGCAGGTCGCCGCGGTCGTAGCGCGGCAGAAAGCGGTCGACCTTCTCCTTGGGTGGCACCAGCGTGATCGCCTGCGAGTGCGTGAGGAACGCGCCGTCCGCCGAGATGGCCAGCGGCAGGAAGATGCGCCGATCTTCGGCCACCCGATAGGCGATGAGCGTGGTGTCGAGCGCCTCCTGCGAGGTGTCGATCCAGCAGAGCATCCAGCCGAGGTCACGGACGACGAGCGCGTCGTTGTGCTCGACGCCGAATGCCCCCGGGTCGTCGAGTGCACGGTTGCCGACCAGCGCCACCATCGGCACGCGCAGCGGCGGAGTCACCACCAGGCACTCCATCGCGTACATCCAGCCCACACCGGACGAGCCGCAGAACACGCGCGCGCCGACGGTCGAGGCGTGCTTCACGATCTCGAACTGGCTGTGCTCGCCCTCGGCCACGATGTACTCGGCCACCAGCTGACCGTTGGCGATCTTCTTCGCGATCGCCTGCATGACGGTATCGTACGGGCGGATCGGATACGCCGTCACCACGTCGAGGTCGACCAGCACGAGCGCCTCCGCCACCGCCTCGCTGCCCGAGATCAGGAGTTCCTTGTCCTCGCTCGCGGCCTGGGTCGCCGTCGCAATCGCCATCGTGTTCTCCTACACCTTGCGGGCGGCGTTTTCGCCCGGGATGCCGGCCGCGATCTCCACGCCGCCGGTCTCGAGATCCTTCTTGAGCTCCTCGTCGTATTGTCCGCGGAAGCGGAAGCCGTGCGAGCGAGCGGTCGTCTTCTTGTCGCCGATGGTGGCCGTGAGCCAGGTCTTATACGCGGTCTTGTCCGTGCGCCACATCTCCCACTGGCTCGCGTTGTCGTTGAACACGGACTCGTTCACCATCGTGATGCAGTTCTCGACCGGGCAGACGGCCTCGCAGACGCCGCAGCCGCAGCACGCGTCCATGTTCGCGTCGAAGGTCCCGTCGGGCATCACGTCGAAGCACGAATCCGGGCACGCGATCCAGCAGAGGTTGCACTTCACGCACGTGTCGAAGTCGATCACCGGGCGCATCGTGCGCGTCGAGAATTTCTTGAAGTACGGGTTGCGCTCGGGCACGTAGCCCTGCCCGCCCTCCTTCGGCTTGCCGATGGGAATGGCCGGGATGGTGACACCCTCCCGCATTTCCCACCACTTGGGCATCTCGAAGGCGTAGGGAACCTCGGCGTTACCCTCGGTGATCTTCACCTCTCGGGTCTCGATGCGCTCGTAGGTCTTGCGGGCGGAGGCCACTTTGAGCTCGGACCCCCACTCCATCTCCTTGATCGCCTCGGCGACGGCGTCGAGCGTGAGGAAGGAGGGCGCGATCTTGGCCAGCGCGCCGAGAATGCGAACCTCCGTGTGGTCCTCTTTATAGACCCACAGGCCGGAGAAGCTCGCCTTCGCGCGGATCAGCGACAGCTTGTACGGCGCGTCCTTCATGTGGATGTCCTTGAGCAGTGCATCGAACGACTGCAGCGAGGTCATCAGGAGCGTGCCGTTCGGCTCCGTCAGCCGGTTGATCGGCTGCAGGCCATACCATGCCCATGACTCGACGCCCTTCGAGAGCGTGTCGTCGACGCAGACGGTCACGTCGACGTGCTTGGGCTCATAGCGGGCCATGTTCTGCTCGAGCTCTTCCTTCGTATCCGCCACGATCGCGAAGTCCTTGGCGGGAATGCCGTTACGCTGCGGGCTGTCGCCGTAGCGGCCGAACGCGATGCCCCAGCGTCCGGACTTGCGGGCCGACAACACGATCCCGCGTGTGATGCGAGCGGCGAGGTTCTTCTGGAAGATGCCTCGGTAGACGACTTCGCAGATCAGCGCTGACATACGGCCTCCTGGCGGTGGTACTGGTCGGCTGGTCCGACCAGAGCGTACGCCCTGGGCCCTCCCTGCTGTCAAGTCGTTATGGGAGGGCCCAGATCCAGCAGGCGCTTACGAGACGCGCTTGAGGAATTGCTCGAGCGCACGAGTGAACGCGTCGGGCTGCTCGAGGTTCGACAGATGCGACGCCGGGTCGAGCACGACGAGCTCCGAACCTTTGATCTGATCGTGGATCGCCTGCGAGGCGGCGAGCGGCGTGCCCTGGTCCTGCGCGCCGACGACGATGAGCGTCGGCAGCGCAATCGCCTTCAGCCGATCGGTGAGATCGAGCGCTTTGATCGCGTGGCAGCAGCCGACGTAGCCCTTCGGGGGCGTGCGGCGGATCATCGCACGCACCGGCTCGATCACGTCCTGTCGCGTCTCGATGAACTTCGGCGTGAACCACCGCGCGATCGTCGGCTCGACCAGCGGGTCCATGCCCTTGGCCGCGACGGTCGAGATGCGCTCGTCCCAGACATGCTTCATCTCGGCCGGGATGCGACTCGACGTATCGCAAAGACTCAGCGACTTCAATATTTCGGGCGAGGTCAGGGCGAGCGTCTGCCCGATCATGCCGCCCATCGACAGGCCGATCCAGTGCGTATGCGCGACGCCCAGCGCCTTCAGCAGCGCGCGGGCGTCGTCGGCCAGCTGCGTCAGCGTGTAGGCCTCGGCGGGGGCGTCGGTGCCGCCGTGGCCGCGCGTGTCGTAGCGGAGAACGCGGTAGCGCTGGGCGAGGGCCTTCGCCTGCGGATCCCACATCGACAGATCCGTCGCGAGTGAGTGACTCATGGTGACCATCGGCGCATCGGCCGGGCCTTCGAGCGTGTAGTTCATCTGAACGCCGTTCGCGGTGATCTTCATCGCTTGGCCTCCTGCTCGATCGTCCACAACAGCGCCTCGGCCGCACGCTCGTCGCTCGGGCGGCCACGTTTTCGCAGCGCCTCCGCAATGCGCGCCCGCACCTGGGGCGGACGGTTCTGCGCGAGCTTGAACTTGGCGCGACACGCGCGCACCTGCAGCCGCACGGCCGCGATGTGATGAATGGCTCCGCGATACATCGGATCGTCGGCGGTCACCGGCCGGAAGCCGCCCTCCGGCTGGTACCGGGCCAGCAGCCGCATCTGCTGCGCGGCCAGCTCGTTCGCATCGCCGGACACCGTCGCCTCGCAGTCGAACATCACGGTGCGATGGTACGCGGTGGCCATGATCGCGTTCTCGGGATCCACCCAGTACGACGGAATGGTCGCGAGGACCTCGTCGACCTCGAACATGCACCGCGGGCGTGCCGCGAGGTCCGCGATCTGCTCGTCGCTGCGCACGAGGTGCACGTCGAACGCCGTGCCGTCGTACGTGAACGGATAGACGCCGAGATGTGGCACGCCGTCGCTCGAGACCGTCACCAGACGGCCGAGCTCCTGTGCGCGGACGAATCGGTCGATCTCGGCCGCCGGCACGTTCGTGTAGATGTCGTGGAAAATCACGCGGCGGCCCCGCGACGTGCGGCGGCTCGCGCCACCATCGCGCAGAAGTATTCGTGGATGGTGGGGTCGTCGGTCAGCTCCGGATGGAAGGTGGCGACGAGCACACTGCCCTGCCGCGCCAGCACCGGCTCGTCCGCATGGTGCGCGAGCGTCTCGACGCCGGCGCCGACGCGCCGGATGCGGGGCGCGCGAATGAAGACCATCTCGACCGGCGTGGGCCGGCCCTCCAGGCTCGCGCTGCCGCGCGCCTCGAAGGACTCGCGCTGACGACCGTAGGCGTTGCGCTCGACGCCGACGTCGATGAAGTCGAGCGAGAACTGCCGGGGATTGTCGACGTCGCGCGCGAGCAAAATCAGTCCCGCACACGTGCCGAAGATGGGCCGCCCCTCGGCGTGGAACTTCTCCAGCGCGGGAACGAAGCCCCAGGCCTCCATCAGCTTGAGCAACGTCGTGCTCTCGCCGCCGGGGATGATGAGACCATCGACGTCCGCGAGCTCCGCGGGCTTGCGCACTTCGACCGCCTGGATTTCTTCAGAGCGGCTCACGCCGCAGCGCGCGAGCGCCTTGGCATGCCGATCGAAGTCGCCCTGGAGCGCGAGGACGCCGATCTTCATCGCTACCAGCCCCTGGTCTGCATCAGGTCTTTCTCGGCCAGCTTGCTCGTCTCGATGCCCACCATCGCATCGCCGAGATCTTCGCTGACACGAACGAGCACGTCCGGGTCCTTGAAGTGCGTCGTGGCCTGGACGACGGCCTTCGCGCGCTTGGCCGGATCGGACGACTTGAAGATTCCCGAGCCGACGAAGACGGCCTCGGCTCCCAGCTGCATCATCAGGGCGGCGTCGGCCGGCGTGGCGATTCCACCCGCCGAGAAATTCGGCACCGGCAGCTTGCCGGCCTGCGCGACCCAGCGCACCAGATCGTAGGGCGCCCCGAGGTTCTTCGCCTCGGTCATCAGCTCTTCGGGCGACAGCACGGTCAGCCGCCGAATGCCGGAGACGATCGCGCGCATGTGACGCACGGCCTCGACGATGTTGCCGGAGCCCGCCTCGCCCTTGGTGCGGATCATCGCCGCGCCCTCGCCGATGCGGCGCAGCGCTTCGCCGAGATCTCGGCAGCCGCAGACGAACGGCACGCGGAACGCGAACTTGTCGATGTGGAAGTGCTCGTCGGCGGGCGTGAGCACCTCCGACTCGTCGATGAAGTCGACGCCGAGCGCCTCGAGAATCTGCGCCTCGACGAAATGCCCGATGCGCGCCTTGGCCATGACCGGAATGGTCACGGCCTTCTGGATCTCCTGGATCTTTTTCACGGGCGACATGCGCGCCACGCCACCGTCGCGGCGGATGTCCGACGGCACGCGCTCCAGCGCCATGACGGATGCCGCGCCCGCGTCCTCGGCGATCTTCGCCTGCTCCGCGTTGGTGACGTCCATGATGACGCCGCCCTTGAGCATTTCCGCCAGCCCGATGTGCTTGCGATCCGCGATCCTCAGTCCGTTCACGTCAGCCATAAGGCCCCCTTTTATATTTGCCGTCGGAGCGCCTTCGCAGCGCTCCGGCGCTCGACGGTCGGGCGTCGAGTATGCGAGTCCAATCCTCACACCAGCGGCGCCGCCACGCGCTCGACCGGGTGCGCGCTCGGACGCTTGCGTGCCTCGCGGATCAGCTCGCCGAGCCGCCGCACGCCCTCCTCGATCTTCCCCGCCTGGAGCGACGAAAACGACAGCCGCAGCGTGCGCTCGCCGCTGCCGTCCACCCAGAACGCCGCCCCCGGAGTGTAGGCCACGCCGCGCTCGAGCGCGCGCGGCAGCAAGGCGCGCGCGTCCAGCCCCGCCGGCAGCGTCACGAGCAGTGAGAACCCACCCTCCGGCTCGGTCCACGTGACGCCCTCCGGCATGCGCCGCTTCAGCGCGGCCAGGAGCGCGTCACGGCGACGGCGGTACTCGCCGGCGATGCGCGCGACGTGGCGATCGAGCAATCGCCGCTCGCAGAACCGGTGCACGGCGGCCTGCAGCAGCGCGCTCGTGTGCAGGTCGGCCAGCTGCTTGGCCGCCCGCAGCCGCTCGGCCAGCGGCGGCGGCGCCACCAGCCAGCCGAGCCGCAAGCCCGGAAACAGCACCTTCGAGAACGTGCCGATGTAGACGACCACGCCATCGCGGTCCAGCGCCTTCAACGGCGCCGGCGGCCGCTCGCCGTAAAAGAGGCTGCCATCGAAACCGTCCTCGACCACCGGCACCTGATGGCGCGCCGCGACCGCGAGCAGGCGCATCGCGACGTCGCGCCGGATGGTGAGGCCGGTCGGATTGTGCGCGGACGGCTGACAGTAGAAAAGCTTCGGCGCCTGGCGCTCGAGCAGCCGCTCGAAGGCCTCGACGCGCGGGCCGCCGGCGTCGCGGTCGACAGCCAGCAGGGAGGCGCCGAACGAGCGGAAGACCTGCATCGCGCGCGGGTACGTCGGCTGCTCGATGGCGACGGAGTCGCCGGGATCGAGCAGCGTCCGGGCGATGAGATCGAAGCCCTGCTGCGAGCCGTTTACGATCAGGATGTCGTCGGCGCGCGCCTCGAGTCCGAAGCGCAGCAGGTACGTGGCGAGATAACGGCGCAGCGGCGGATAGCCGCCGACGGGATAGTACTGCAGCAACGATTCGCCTTCCTCGCGCACCACCTCGTTGAGCGCGCGACGAAACGCGTCGGTGGGAAACAGGCCGCTGTCCGGCATGCCGCCGGCGAACGAGATCACGCCGTCGCGCGGGCCCGTCGGCGCGGCCGCGCGCGCGCGCTCGGCGTCGTTGTCCACGATGCGCGCGCTTCGCGAGAGCAGCGCCGCCCAGTTCAAGGGCTGCGCCGGCGGCTCGACCACCACGGTCGCCCCCTCCGGCGGCCCCGCGACGAACGTCCCCTGCCCGACGTGCGCGCGGGCCCAGCCCGCGGCGACCAGCTCCTCGTACGCGAGCGCCACCGTCGCGCGGTTGACGCCGAGCGACTGCGCGAGCTCGCGCGTGGCCGGGAGCTTCACGCCCGGGGCGAGCAACCGTCCGGCAATCAGTCGCTCGAGGTGCGCCTGGATCTGCCGCGCCAGCGGTACCGGCTTGTCGCGATCGAGGGGGATCTGCACGCAGCCTCCTTACCCAGCCATTTTCGCCGAGCAAACTGCCTCGTCAAGTGCCAATTGGCTGGGCGGGAAACCGGCCAATCCGGCGGGGCGGGAACGGCCTGGAAAGACCGCTCAGGACGCGCGGCGCTGGCGTTCCGGGGGCTCGGCGCGCGCCAGATCGGCGGCGGCGGGGCCGTTGAGCAGGCGACCATACGGATCGAAGCGCGAACCGTGGCACGGGCAGTCCCACGTCCGCTCGGCGTGATTCCAGGCGACCGCGCAGCCGAGATGCGGACACATCGCGGAGCGCTCGTGGACGACGCCGGCCTCGTCGCGGTAGACGGCGACCTTCGATAGGCCGCGCCGCACGACCGCGCCGTCGCCAGACGCCACGGCGTCGACGGAGTCGACGTCGCCGCCGCGCAGCCAGCGGCCGTACTGCGCAGCCATGTTGGCCGCCTCGGCGACGAAGGGCCCCGCCGCGCGCAGCCGCACACGCGCCGGGTCGTACAGCCGCGCCCAACGGTTGGCGCGCCGATGGATGACGTCGCTCAGCAGCATGCCGGCGATGGTCCCGTGCGTCATGCCCATGCCGGTGTCGCCGGTGACGATGAAGACATTCTCGTGGTCGTTCGGATTCGCTCCGATGAGGCCGAGGCGGTCGACCGGCTCGAGCACCTCGCCCGACCACCGGTATGTCACGACGCCCATCACCGGGAATCGCTCGCGCGCCCAGGATTCGAGCGCGGCCCAGCGTCGCTCGGCGTCGTCGGCCTGACCGACCTTGTGATCCTCACCCCCGACGATCAGCACCTCGCCCTCGGGCAACGTGTGCACGCGCACGTAGTGGTAGGGATCGGCCGTGTCCCAGTAGAGCGCGCGCGTCGTGCCGCGGCGCAGCGTGGCGCCGATCGCGTAGGTGACGTACGCGTGCTGGCGCGCGTGCACGAGGACTCGGCTGACGAACGGCGTGTTGGTGGCCACGACCACGGCGTCGCACATCACGACTCCCGCGGGGGTGCGCACGCGCGCGGTGCGCCCGCCGGTCACACCGTCGGCGCGGGTGCCGCAGTGGATGCGGCCGCCGCGCCGCTCGATCGCCCTCACGAGGCCGCTCAGATACTTCAGCACGTGGAACTGGGCCTGCCGTGGAAATCGCAGCGCCGGTCCCGTGTCGAAGCCGTCGAGCGGCGCGCGGGGGACGAGCGCGACGTCGGTGAGACCGGCGTCGTGCGAGGCGCGAAGCTCCTCGCTCAGCAGGTCGGACGCCTCGCCTGGCGGGGTAAACAGATACCCGTCGAGCCGCTCGAAATCGCACGCGATCGACTCCGCGGCGACGATGGCCTCGAGACGATCGATGGCCGCGGTGTGACTCTCCGCGGCCAGCCGCGCGCCGTCGACGCCGTGAATCCGCGCGATGTCCACGTACAGATCGTCGATCGCGTTCGACAGGTGCGCCGTCGTGCGGCCGCTCTGGCCGCCGCCGATCGGGCCGTCATCGAGCACGAGCACGCTGCGGCCTTCGAGCGCGAGATGATAGGCGACGGAGAGGCCCGCCATCCCGGCGCCGATCACGCACACCTCGGCGCGCGAGTCGCCCGGGAGCGGCGGCCGCGGTGGGGTGTTCGCCGACGCGAACCAGGGCGAGCGTGTGCGGCCCGAATCCCCCCGCATGGATCTCTCGATTGCAATGCCAATGCCCGGCACTGCACACCGAACGGGACGCGTGGCATACGCGGCCCGCCGTCGGCCGCGTCCGTATAATGACGCCAACCCTGCAGCGAAGGAGACCGTCATGCCCAAGGAGATGAAGGAGTTCGCGGGACTGTACTATCGCGAGGGCGCACTCGACCCCAAGACGATGCAGCTGGTGGCCCTGGCCGCGATGGCCGCCGCCGGCTGCACCTCCTGAGTGCCGGGACGCTTCGCGGCTGCGAAGCAAGCCGGCGCCACCGACGACGAGCTGAGCGAGACCCTGATGTACGCGATGCGTGGCCGCGCGCGCGCGGCCTGGTCCACCATCAAGTACGTTCCGGACATCGAGGACAAGAACAAGGAGTGGAAGACCGTCTTCGAGCGCGAGCACACTCGCGAGCGATCATAGGGGCGGCGGATGAGCGCGGGTGAAGCGCCCATCAAGCAGGCGATCCGATGGATCGACGACCGCTTGCACGACAACCCGAAGACGGATCGGCTGAAGCTGGTGGACGAGGCGTCGCGCCGCTTCGACCTCTCACCCACGGACAGCGACTTCCTGTTCCGACACCTGGCGTCGAAGAAGACCTGATCAGCGCAGCCTGACGATCGTGGCACCCTTGCCGCCACGATCGTCGGGCGCGTCGGCGAAGCCCGCCACCAGCGGATGCCCGCGCAACAGCGACTGCACGATCGCGTGTTGCACGCCGATCCCCCGGCCGTGGATCAGCCGGACCTCGCGAAAGCCGCGCGCGCGGGCGGCCTCGAGATACTCGCCGACCACCGAGGGCACGTCGCGCGGGACGAACGAATGCAGGTCGAGCGAGTCGGTGATCGGAACCTCGACCGGCTCATCGGGCGATGGCAGCGCCGCTCACCACGACGCGCGAGGCGCGATCAGAGCGTGGGACCCGCCATCACGTGCTGCTGCCAGTGCTGGTAGCTCAGGAGATCCTCTCCCGCAAGCTTGCACTGTCAGAAGGTCGCGGCGCGCTCGAAGAACGTGACGTCGACGACGCCGATGCTCTCGGCGCGCGCGCTCTCGGCGACTTTCTGCGTCACCATCTGACGCACGAACGGAATGGGAATGCGCCCGAGACGGTGCAGCACCTCGTCGGTGCACCGTACGCGCGTGCCGGGCAGCACCGGCCCCTCCATCGGCGCGGCCATCTCCGCTTCGGGATGCTCGCAGGTCTCGGGCACGAGCTGCTGCAGCCGCATCGACACGTACTCGGTGACCCACGCCTGGATCGCCGCTTTCGTCTCGCCTGGCGGCGGCGTGGCCGCGAGCCGGCCGTTGAGGGCGCCGAGCAGCTGTTCGAGCCGGCCGAGGCGCGACTCGAGCGCCGCGAGGCGCCGATCGACGTTCGCATCCATCATCCGCGCTCCTCCCGGCCGGTCACGCTAGCACAGGGCGTCGGGTGTGCCAATCCGTGAGCCGCTGATACGCGTCCGCCGCGCGCAACACGGTGGCCTCGTCGAACGGCCGTCCCACGAGCTGCATGCCGATCGGCAGCCCGTCCGCCGAGAAGCCGCACGGCACCGCGCACGCCGGGTGTCCCGAGAAGTTGAACGGACGGGTCAGCCGGATGAGCGCGCTGCGCACGTCGCTCGCTCCGTCGCCGAGCGTCGTCTGCCGCTCGTCCAGCCTCGGCGCCGTCAGCGGCGTCGCCGGGGCCAGCAGCACGTCGCGACGCGCCAGCGCTGCATCGACGTCGCGACGGACGAGCGCGCGCACCTGCTGACCCTTGACGTAATGCGCGCCGGTGACGAACGCGCCGAGCTGCAGACGCGTGCGGACCTCCGGATCGTAGTCGCCCGGCCGTGACGTGAGCCACGCGGTGTGATACGCCAGCGCCTCCGAGGCGACGACGGCGTACGCGCCGGCCGCCACGTGGGCGACGGCGGGCAGCGCGACCTCGTCCACGATCGCGCCGGCGCTCTGCAGCGCCGCCGCGGCGCGCTCGACGGCGGCGCGTACGTCCGGCGTGGCCGACTCGAGAAAGAACGCGCGCAGCAGTCCCACGCGCAGTCCTTTGACGTCACCGGTGAGCGCGGCGAGATAGTCCGGCACGGGCAGCACGCTCGTCGAGGCGTCGGCCGGGTCGTAGCCCGCCATCACACGCAGCAGGAGCGCGGCGTCGCCGACGGTGCGCGTCATGGGGCCGACGTGATCCATCGACCACGCGAGCGGCAACACGCCCGCACGACTCACCCGCCCGTACGTCGGCTTGAGGCCCGTGATGCCACAGAGTGAGGCCGGGATGCGGATCGAGCCGCCGGTGTCCGACCCCAGCGCCGCGGGTGCGAGGCCGGCGGCAACCGCAACGCCGGAGCCAGATGACGACCCACCCGGCATGCGCTCGGTCGCGGCGTCCCAGGGGTTGCGCGGCGCGCCGTGGTGCGCATTCAGACCCTCGGGCCCATAGGCGAACTCCACCATGTGCAGCTTGCCGAGCACGATCGCGCCCGCCTCGCGAAGCCGTCGCACGACGGTCGCGTCGGCGTCGGGGACGCGGTCCGCGAGAATCTTCGACCCGCCGGTGGTCGCGACGCCGGCCGTGTCGTAGAGGTCTTTCAGCGCGATCGGCACGCCGTGCAGCGCGCCCGGCGCGCGGCCGGCGACCAGCGCGCTCTCGGCCTCACGCGCGCCGGCCAGCGCGCTGTCCTCGCACACGGTGATGTAGGCGCGCAGCGTGGCGTCACGCGCGGCGATGCGCTCGAGGTACGCGCGCACCACCTCGAGCGGCGACACCTCCTTGCGCGCGATCATGCGCGCCAGCTCGGTCACCGAGGCGAACGGAAGCTCGGCACTCACAGGATGCGGTACTGCGTGGTCGGCTCGATGGCGTCCAGCGGCAGCGCGTCCAGCGTCGCGAGCAGCCGGAGCGAGGCCTCGACCGCGCGGCGCAGCGGCTGCAGCTCGGCGTCCGTCCAGGCGAAGCCCGCCACGCGCGCGGCGCGACGCAGCGTCTCGACGTCGAATACCTCGTCCATGGCGCGGAGTCTAACGCGGTATGCTGGGGACCGAAAGGCCGCGTTCGTGATCCGACGCCGCACCGTCTGGCTGATCGCGCTCATCGTCTTCGTCACGCTCGCGTCCCTGGGCGTGGCGATCTTGGCTTTCGCCCCCGAGATCGTTCGCCACGCCGCCATCATCCGCCTGGAGAGCCTCACGCGCCGGCGCGTCTCGATCGATCGGGTCGAGCTCAATCTCGCCACCGGCCACGTCGCCTTCCACGGCCTGCGCGTTGCCGACCGCGAAGGCCCCGGCATGCTCGCGACGATCGCGCGCATCGAGGGGCGGGTGCATCGCCGCTCGCTGTTGCGTCTGCACGTCTGGATCGAGGACCTCTCGATCACGGGCACCGAGGTGCGGGTGGTCCGGCTCTCACCCACACGCTTCAACATCTCCGATCTGCTCGAACGGCCCGCTACGCGCCGCGCGATGGCGCCGGTGACGATCGACCGGCTCCGCATCGCCGACAGCGCGCTGACGTTCGAAGACCGCACGCTCACGCCCGCGCGCACGTGGAAGGTCGAGCGCATCGCCGTGGACGGCCGAGCGCTGTCGACGAGCAATACGGGCGGCAGTCTCGAGCTGCGCAGCGTGGCGGCCGGCGCGCCGCTGCACGTGCGCGTCGAGGACGTTCGGCTGGTGCCGCTGCACCTGCGCGCCCACGTCAGCGCCGCCAACGTCGATCTCGGATTGCTGCGACTCTATCTCCCCGGCGACGCCGCGGTGCTGCCCGAGCGCGGGCTCCTCGCCGCCGGCATCACGGTCGTGCACGACGCGATCGACGGCACGCGGGTGAGCGCCGGCGCGCGCGTGCGCGACATCGTCGTGCACCGGCACGGTCAGCCGGGGCCCTTCGCGACGTCACCGGAGATCACGGTCACGCTGAACGACCTGGTCGTGAACGGCCGCGATCTCTCCGCCGCGCGCGTCGAAATCGAGGGTGATCTCAGCCTCGTCGAGGCGATCTACGATCCGCCGATCCGCTACGCGTTCACCGGCGCCCGCCTGGTGACCGAGGACCTGACGTGGCCCTTGCGTCGTCCCGGCCGCGTATCGTTCGCCGGCGTCCTGCCGGGTGGCGGCCGGCTGGAGGTGCGCGGCACGCTCGCCAGCCCGCTACGCGCCGACCTCAGCGTGCGCGCCAGCCGACTGCCGGTCGATCTCGCCAACCGCTATGCGCGCCTGGCGGGCACGCTTGCGGGCGTCGCGGACGTCGACGCGCGCGTGGTGGCGTCGTTCGAGAACAAGCAGCTGCGGGTCGGCGTCACCGGTGCCGTCGGCGCCACGCG
>Ga0066681_10000551_pt1 | contig 12663 bp, 10 predicted proteins | sample GraSoiAngelo_130_FD_65629 | JGI IMG/M metagenome (GOLD analysis project Ga0066681, IMG submission 65629) | Grasslands soil microbial communities from the Angelo Coastal Reserve, California, USA - 14_0929_02_20cm | ecosystem: Environmental > Terrestrial > Soil > Grasslands | place: USA...
CGCATCTCCCCGCTGGTGCGGATCAGCAGGTCCGGGTCCGGCAAGCCCTCGGTGTACAAATGCCGCGAAAGCTGCTCCTCGGTAACTTTGCCCGGCGTTCCGTGGCCGTTGCTTTCGGAAAGAATCGCGTTCAAAGCGTCGACAATCTCCGCGCGCCCGCCATAATTCAACGCCACGCAGAGCACCATGCCCTTGTTCCCAGCCGTTTTCTCCATCGCCTCGCGCACGTCGTTTTGCACGCCCGCGGGAAGTTCGTCGATCCGGCCCAGGAACCGCATCCGGATTTGGTTCTTTTGCAGCAGCGGCATCTCCTTGCGCAGATACTCGCGCAGGAGCGCCATCAGGAAATCGATCTCGGTCTTGGGCCGCCGCCAATTCTCCACGGAAAAGGCATACAGCGTCAGCGCCTCGATTTTCAATCGCGCGCAAGTCTCGATCGTGATGCGCGCGGATTGCGTTCCTGAACGGTGCCCCGCTATTCGTGGCAGGTGCCGCTTCTGTGCCCAGCGCCCGTTCCCGTCCATGATTACGGCGACGTGCCTCGGCAGCCGCGTCAGATCCAGCTTTTCGAGAAGGCGCGCTTCCTCAGGAGTGACCGGCCCAAGCGAACCGGGGCTGGCGACGTGCAGCGTCTTGGAAGTGTGGTTGGAGGACACGTTGTATACTCAGGCTCTTCTGAGAAACCCCTTTACGCCGCAAAGTTAACATACCCTTTGCGTCAGCGCAACGGCAGGTTGCCCAGTCAAACATCAGGGCGGCGGCGGAACGCTTTGCTGGAACAGCGCGGTGTAGGTAAGAATCAGCGTTAGCGCGATCATGCCGATGGCCGTCGCCCAAGCGACGATGTTGAAGGCCATCGTGTTGACGTATTCCCCCATCAAATCGCGCCGGTTCACTAGCAACAGAATGAATATCACTACCACGGGGAGCCAGATGCCGTTGCCCACCTGGGAAAAAATCAGGATCTTCCATAGCGGCGCATGAGGCAGCAGGACGACGCCCGCCCCAACGACGATCAGAATCGTGTACAACCAATAGAAGATAGGTGCCTCTTTGAATTTATGGTCCAGCCCCGCTTCAAATCCCAGCCCCTCGCAAATCACGTGCGCGGTGGAAAGCGGCAAAATGGATGCTGCAAAGAGGGACGCGTTGAGGAGCCCGAAAGCGAACAGAATCCCCGCGCCTTTGCCAGCAAGCGGAATCAGCGCCTGCGCCGCCTGCGCGGCATCGGTGATGTCGCGGTGCCCCGAGGTATAGAGCGTGGCCGCCGTGCAAACGATGATGAAAAAAACGATCACCATGCAACTGATGCTGCCGACCAGAACATCCGCGCGCGCCTGCCGGTACTGGCGCGGACCGACCTTCTTTTCCACGAATCCGGCCTGAAGGTAAAAGAATTGCCACGGAGCAATCGTGGTTCCGACCAGTCCTGTCAGCATCAACAGGTACCCGGAATTGAGGCTAAGACTTGGGAGCACCGTTTCTTTCGCGGCGGTCAGCCAGTCCGGCTTGGCGAAGAATGCGGAAAATACGTACGACAGGTACAAGACGCACGCGAACAGAAAAATGGTCTCGACCTGACGATAAGTCCCTCGAATCACCAGCACCCAAACAAGGATCGCGGCGATCGGCACCGCGACGTATCGGTTGATCCCGAAAATTTGCATGGCTGCCGCTACTCCGGCAAACTCTGCCACCACGTTGGCCAGGTCCACAAAAAAACCCGCGATCATCACGAAAAACGTCGGTCGGAATCCAAACTCCTCGCGGATGAGGTCGGAGAGCCCTTTCCCGGTCACAACTCCCATCCGCGCGCACATCTCTTCCGTGACGTACAGCGCAATGGTCATGGGAATCAGCGACCAGAGCAGCGCATAGCCGTATTGCGCTCCGGCCTGCGTATAAACGGAAATTCCGCCCGCGTCGTTGTCCACATTCGAGGTGATCAGCCCGGGGCCCACCACGGCCAGCAGCAGCGTCAGGCGCCGGCGCAGTCCGCGGATTTTTTTCTGGAAATCCGTCTCGCCGGTCCTCACGCGCTCAAACTTCGCGGCAATGGCATCCCAGTTCATCGGCCCGCTCGAATTCCCTTCTTAATCCTTCAGCAGCTTGGACACCACGTCGTCCACGGTGATAACCCCGATGGGACGCTTTTCGTCATCAGTGACCGTCAGCATCCGCAGGTTGTACTTGTCAAAAAGTTCGAAGACTTCTTTGTCGCTGGCGTTCGGCGGCAGACTGAGCAGAGGATCCATCTTCAGCTCCGCCATGCGCTGTTCGGGCGCCGCCAGCAGCAGCCGCGCCACGGAGACGGTGCCGGAGAATTGCGCGAGACTATCCACTAGAACGATGGTGTCCAGCTGGTCCAGGTTAACCTCTTGCTCCCGCATCCACTCCAGTACTTCGTCACGCGCCGAAGCCTCGCCCACGAAAACGAACTCCGTGTTCATCATGCCGCCAGCCGTGGCAGGATCGAATTCCAGCAGTTCGCGGACCTCATTGGCTTCCTGGCCCGGCATCTCGTGCAGAAGTTCCTCGGACGTTTCCTTGGACAAATCGCCCAAGAGGTCGGCTGCCGCATCGGGGGCCATCTCTTCCAGAATGTCCGCGGCCTTCTCCGGGTCCAGTTTTTCCACGATTTGCGTGGTCAGCCGCTCGTCCAACTCCGCGAGGACCGCCGCCGCGGTCTCCTCATCCAGCGAGGCGATGATTCCCTGCCGTTCCGCCGCGGAGAGATCTTCCATAATCTCCGCGATATCGGCCGGGTGCAGGTCTTCAAGTTTTTCGTGCGTGATGCGCAGTTTCAGACGGCGCATGGGATCCGGCTCGACAAGGTTTACAAATTCCCAGCGGATCGCGCCTTGCGGCAACTTGCTTTGAAGCTTCCGAATCACCTTGGGAGGCACCACCCCCTGGAGCAGCCTGCGGACCGCTCCCGGGAGTCCCACATCCACTTGCGACAGACGTAGCTCGACGTTGCCATTTGTTCGAAATGGAGTCAGATCGACGTCGTTGACGCGCACCACTTTTCGGCCGCGCGTATCAATGATCTGCTGATCCAGCAAATCCTTCTGGACGGCCAGCCATGACTCATTCGGCCGGTAAAGTTCCAGGGCTCGCTCACTGACGTTTAGTTCCAGTTTTCCTACCGCCACTGACGCGACTTGGTTGTGTTTCGCTACCAGCGGCTGAAAACTGCCGCGGGATAGCAGATAGTGCGACACGCGATTGGGCGCCTCCGCGGGTTCGATAAAAAACTCACGCACCCGTCCGACGTAGTGGCCGCCCACGTCGTAGGCTTTCGCGCCCATCAATTCTGTTGCGTAGAGATCCATACGCTTTTCCTCCTCGCGCGTCTCCGCAATCGTTCGAAGGGCTTCCCGTTCGAACTCATTCCGGCAACAAAAAACCCGCGCACCGAATAACCTCGGCGGCGGGCAAGTACCTCATAAAAATGGACTTACCTTTAGCCGCCAGCGAACCCTCCCCACCCGACTGCGCGTGCCTTGGCCTGCGCCCGGCGCGAAAAAATCGAGACATCCGGCCGTTGGACCATTTTCTGGTTGCACCGCCGCCTGGACCTACCGGGGCCAGGTTCGAGTTCACTGCCCATACTCATGGGGACGACATTTGCTCCGTTACAGTGGCCGCTTTGCAGTCACTGTTGCATTGATAAGCTGCGTGCTTCTCGAAGTCAACAAAAATCAACAGAAAAAAGAGCTGCAAAGTGATTTTTTTTCTTCGAATGGGATTGCAGAGCGTCACTTCCGTTTTGGGAACAGCATATGGCGGGGTTCCTCGCCCCTGCGGCGGCAGTCTTCCATGTATAAGCGGAGGTAGTTTTTCAAGACGTAGTCGCGTTTCGAATAGCCCAGTTCCTCGGCAGCTCGATCGATCGCCTCGGCGGGCCCCTCCAGTTCTACGAAGGTGCCGATAGGAGTTTCGTCAAGCTCAATCAGCAGCCCCTTGCCCCACGCTTTTGACGCAGGCAGGCGGAAGGTGGTGCGGTATTTTTCATAGCGAAACCAGCCGCTCATCCCCAGCCCCTCGAAAATCCTGGCTAGATTTGCGGACTCGGCGACTTCGACCTCAATTTCGTCGCGCACTCTGTAAGACCCGTGCGAAACGCCTTCCATCTCCGCTACGGCCAGCCGAGTCGCTGGTTGCTTGAACGTCAAAATCACGCGCTGCTTCGGCGCGGACTTCTTCGATTTCCCCCGGACTTCGGGCGTTTCCGTTCGAATGCGCAATAGTTGACCGTGCTTGGCAAGTCCGCCCTGGGGTGTGTCGAAAATTACATTTTCCTCGAGAACCTTGGAGGTTCCTGGGCCGACGCAGCGAGCTCCCATGCGCTTCAATGCGCGATGAAACGCGGACACGTCGGTGATCCTCAGCTTGATTTCGGTTTCTTTTGCCATTGCAACACATTACGATACGACAACGCCGGGCGGCGAAACACTGCGGACTGAGCCGATCGATCCTGGCCGCAACTGCGGGTGCAAATGATGCATAAGGCGCAGAATAGTGTTCTACTCCTTTTCCTAGCGACCACGATAGCGGGGTGCTCCAGAGGCGTAAAGCGTGATGATGTATACGGGACATATATGGCTTCCTATCCCTTTGGCACCGAGACCATCACGTTGAAGCGCGACGGAACCTTTGTGCAACGCGTTACTATCGAGAACCACTCACTGGCAACAGTGCAAGGTACTTGGCAATTCGATCAGAAAGAAAGCCGGTTAACTCTGTCCGGTTCGATGGTCATAGTCGATGGATTTGATAAGCTGAGAAATGACTGGCGAGCGGTAGATCCTGGAGTTGTCTCTGTGGATGTCGGAAGGCATTGGTCGAAAGTCCTCATGGCCTCCGCTGCGAAATATCCTTATATCAAGCAGTGAAGGTGCCCTGGGCGGGTGGGACTGACGAAAGCCCCTCTGAAAATATAATCATCAAAGACCCGAACATTCTTGGGGGAGAACCTGTCTTTCGCGGAACCCGAGTTCCTTTCAAAGTCTTGATTGACTATCTGGAAGTAGGTGACACGTTGGATGAATTCCTAGAACAATACCCTGGAGTTAGCCGGGAGCAGGCCATCGCCGCACTGGAAGAGGCCAAGGCGCTCGTTCTAGCACGCTTCGGTAAATGAAAATACTGATGGATGAGTGACCTTGTTCAGTACGTAGAATAGAAAGTCGACGTAAGGTTGCGTATCAGGTGTACAGGCGTTTGTGGTCCAATTCACCCCTTGCAGTTTGCTCCGCGGTCCGCCTTCCCAATACTCGTGCCCCAGGGAACGGCCAAGTTCTCCGAGGTTTTCTCCGCGTCAAAATCGTTTATATTGAATCTCCTTGAGACTCGTTCGCTGCTGGAGACTCCATCATGCGCATTCGGTTCTTGTGGATTCTTGCCTTGTCCCTGAGTTTGTTTGTGTTTCCTTCTGCGACGCCATTGGATTCTTCACCCGCGCCTCTCCGCCCCGGCACTCGGGTTCTCCTTGACGCGCACAATTGCTATCCCTACTACGAATGGTGGTTCGATCGCATCGACCGTGCTCTCTCAGCGGGCACTCCCCTTGGCATCGAGCAGGATTTGCTTTGGGCGAAAGACCCAAGAACAGGCGGGATGACTTCGGTCATAAGTCATGGAGGCCCTCCGACGGGAACCGAGCCGGGAATGCGGGAGTATTTCTTTGAACGCGTTCGCCCCATCGTCGAAAAAGCCTTGCGCGAGGGTAATCATGGGGATTGGCCGCTAATCACGCTGAATCTCGATCTCAAATCGGAGGAGCCGGAACATCTCGCCGCGATTTGGCAGTTGCTGGCGCGATATCAGGACTGGCTCACCACTGCTCCACGCACCGGCACCATCGACCGGATGGAGACGCTGGAGGTCCGTCCCGTTCTCGTCTTGACCGGCGAGTCCGAAGAGCAAAAAGCTGTCTTCTACGACCAGGTCGCCGAAGGCGGAAAGTTGCTCGTTTTCGGGGCCGTGCGCACCAACACGCATGACCCCTCCGCGCCACCTGAAGGGCTGGCGCCGAATCCCGCCGACAACTATCACCGCTGGTGGAACAATAGTTGGCGCGTCGTTGAGCCCGAAGGCCAGTCCAAAGCAGGCGACTGGACTGTGGAAAAAGAATCGCGTCTCAGCCGGCTCGTTCGCTACGCACATGGCCACAACTTGTGGATTCGCTTTTACACGCTCGACGGGGCCACCAAACAGGAGCTCAGTTGCAACGGCTGGTTCGGCTCCTACAACTTTGGCTCAAGGGAAGCGGTCCGCAAGCGCTGGGAGGCCGCTGCCAAAGCGGGCGTGGATTACATCGCATCGGATCAGTACGAAGAACTCGGCGCCTTACTCAAATCCCTTAGGTAGAAGCCAGCAACCGTTCAACTTTCAATTTCGACCATTCCAGGCAAAACACTCCACGGCAGGCTGCTTTCTCCCGCCGCCGAGTTCCGATAGTATAGCGACGAGCAGATTATTTCCGCGCGTCGCGCCACCCGCCGCGCGTCGACGTTGGCCCGCATCACGGCCTTCGTAAAAGAGACGCATGAACCCGGACGCCAATATCGCGACGCCATTGTCAGCCCAGGAAGTGTTAACAGCTACGATTCCCCAGCCCCCGGTTGCCCGGCGGGAACCGGTGGAGCACATATTGCACGACGATCGCCGCGTAGACCATTACGCCTGGCTGCGCCATAAGGAGAATCCGGAAGTCATCGACTACCTGAAGGCCGAGAACGCTTATACCGACGCCGTTCTGAAGCCCACGGAGCCTTTTCAGGAGAAGCTCTATCAGGAAATGCTGGGACGCATTCTGCAAACGGATCTTTCCGTTCCTTATCGGCTGCGAGGCTATCTTTATTTCACGCGGACGGAAGAAGGAAAGCAGTATGCGTTCCACTGCCGGCAGCGCGACGTGGAAGGCGCGCCGGAAGAACTGCTGCTCGATCTGAACTTGCTCGCGGGAGGCCACTCGTTTCTGGGATTAGGTTCGTTCGAAGTCAGCGAGGACAACCAACTGCTCGCGTATTCGACGGATACGACGGGCTTCCGCCAATATGTGCTGCAAGTCAAAGATCTGCGCAGCGGGACAACCTACGCCGAGCAGTTCGAACGCGTCACCAGTGTCGCGTGGGCGTCCGACAATCGAACTTTGTTCTACACGGTCGAAGATGAAACGACGAAGCGCTCGCACCGGCTGTACCGGCACGTCCTTGGCTCGGTCGAGCCGGATTCTTTGATTTACGACGAAACGGACGAGCGGTTTCGAATCGAAGTGGAGCGCACACGCAGCGGCGCTTTCCTTCTTCTAACCATCGCGAGCCATACGACCAGCGAAGTTCGCTACCTGCGCGCTGATCAGCCCAGCGGAGAATTCCGGCTCATCGCCCCGCGTGAGGACAACCATGAATACTATGCGGAGCATCATCCAAGCCCGCTTGCCGCGGGACATCCCGGTCTGGTCCCAAACGAGACAGGTGGCGTGTTTTACATTCGCACGAATTCCGGGGGGCGGACCTTTCGCCTGATGGCCGCTCCAGCGAGCGACCCGCGCCGGGAATTCTGGCGCGAGATGATTCCCAATCGCCCAGACGTCATGCTGGCTTCTGTGGAAGCTTTCCAGACGCACCTCGTGCTTTTCGAACGTGAGGGCGGCCTGCCTTATCTACGCATCGTGGATTTGATGGCGGCCACGTCTGATGCCTTGGCTGCCTCGCATCGAATTGAATTCACCGAGCCCGCATACAACGCTTCGATTGGCGAGAACCCGGAATTCAGCGCATCTCACGTACGCTTCCAATACGAATCGTTCGTAACGCCGCGCTCGATTTTTGACTACGACGTTCGCACACGGGAACGAGTCCTACGCAAGCAACAACCCGTTCTTGGCGGCTACGACGCAACGCAATACGTGAGCGAGCGCCTCCACGCCACGGCTTCCGACGGCACGCGCGTGGCGCTTTCCATCGTCCATCGCCGCGGTACGCCGCGCGACGGCTCCGCGCCGCTTCTTCTCTATGGTTACGGCAGCTATGGAATCTCCGCGCCGGTCAATTTCAGTTCGAACCGGCTTAGCTTGCTGGACCGGAGCGTGATCTATGCCGTCGCGCACGTCCGCGGCGGCGGCGAGCTAGGAAAGCCATGGCACGACGCGGGGCGCATGAAACAAAAGCACAATACGTTTTCGGACTTCATCGCCTCGGCCGAACACCTGATTGCACAACGCTACACGACGCCGGAAAAACTGGTGATTGAGGGCGGCAGCGCGGGCGGGCTGCTTATGGGTGCGGTGACCAACATGCGCCCCGAACTTTTTCGCATGGTTATCACACACGTGCCTTTTGTCGATGTGCTGAATACCATGCTCGATGCTTCTCTCCCCCTGACGGTCGGCGAATACGAGGAATGGGGCAATCCACAAATCGCTGAAGATTATTTCCACATGAAATCGTATTGTCCCTACACCAACCTGGAGCGAAAAGCTTACCCGGCGATCTTGGCGAAGACCGGACTGAACGACAGCCAGGTGATGTATTGGGAGCCCGCGAAATACGTTGCGAAACTGCGCACGCTGAAAACCGATGCGAATCCGCTCTTGCTGAAAATCAACATGGGTGCGGGGCACGGCGGGGCTTCCGGCCGTTATGATTATTTGCGAGAGATTGCGCTGGACTATGCTTTTTTGCTGACGCAGGTTGGCATCAAGGAGTGATCGCATTGCAGACGGTTCGCAGTGCGGCGATTGTTTGTGGGAGCTAATTATGCCGCGCCACAGGTTGACCCTCAATCCGGCCCGTCCGTTTCAGCAAGCTTCGCAAGCAGAATGGAAGTGTGCGACGGTGTTAACTAAGCTGCTAGCGTTGGCAATGCTTTGCTTTTTGGCCTTGGGGTTGGTCCCTGACGCCCAGCCCTCGCCGGTTCACGATTACATCTTTAGTGTCACTGGCGTGGTAAAAACTGATGAGGATGCACCACTCCAAGACGCCGAGATAATTCTTGAGGTAAGCGGTCCTGTCTACGAGGCCATCACGCTTGTGAAGAATGTGAAGCGCCTGACCGACAGCACTGGCGGATTCGTCTTCAACTACATCAGCCACAAGCGCGGCGTGAAGTACAGCCGTACTGTTCGCAAAGCGGGCTTCGAACCTCAAACTGTCCCGGTGGGACACCATACGATTCGCATGAAGAGAGCTGGCGACTGACGGCCATCGAATGAGCGAGCCGACAACACCGTTGATGCAGCAGTATCACGCCATTAAGGCGCGCTATCCGCACGCCCTGCTGCTCTTCCGCCTGGGTGATTTCTACGAACTCTTCTACGAAGACGCGATGATTGCCTCGCGCGAGTTGCAAATCACGCTCACCTCGCGCAACCGGGAAAAGGGCCAGCCCATTCCGATGTGCGGAGTTCCCTATCACGCCGCGGAAGGCTACGTCGCGCGCTTGATTCGCAGCGGTTTCAAAATTGCGATTTGCGATCAGATGGAGCAGCCCGGACCGGGCAAAAAGCTCGTCCGCCGCGAAGTGGTGCGGGTGATCACGCCGGGCACGGCGACGGACGTCGCGCTTCTGGACGCGCGCGAAAATAACTTCCTCGCTTCGGTTGCAAAACATACCTCGGGTTCGCCCGTCGGCTTGGCGTTCGTCGATCTTTCCACTGGTGAATTCCAGGCCACGGAATTCTCCGGCGCGCGCGCAGACGACGACCTTCGCGACGAACTGCAGTTGCTGCGCCCTAGGGAAACGCTGCTTCCACGGCCACAACAGCTTTTCGAGACGGCGAAGACTTCGCTCCTCGAAGGCGTCGGCGGCGTGGAATCGCGCCTCGAAGACTGGGTTTTTCAACGGGACTACGCGGAGCGCATTCTGCGCGAACAATTTGGCGTCGCCGAGCTGACGGGCTTCGGCCTCGACGAGCATTTACAAGCGCTGGCCGCTGCCGGGGCCATCGTCCACTATCTCCGCGAAAACGCCGCGCGCGGCGCCGCCAATGAAAATGCAGCCGCCTCCGGCGTCGGGGCCTTGCAGCATCTCGACCGCGTCCGCTATTACGAGCAACACGATGCTCTGGTCCTCGATCCCGTTTCCGTGCGCAACCTGGAGCTGCTTGCGCCCATCTTCACCGAGGAAGTTACGCGAACAAGCGGTCCGACGACGCTTATCGCCGCACTGGACGCCACTGTAACCGGCATGGGCGCGCGCCTGCTGCGCTCCTGGCTTCTCCGGCCGCTTATTGAGAGTGAGACCATTGAGGGCCGTCTTAATGCCGTCACACACCTCGTCCAACAAACCGTTATTCGCGGTGAAATTCGCAAGGAGCTCAAGGGCATCCTCGACCTCGAAAGGCTTACCAGCCGCATCACGCTGGGGCTTGCGACGCCGCGCGAACTGGTTGCGCTGCGCAAGTCGCTGGCGCAGCTTCCAGTGCTGAAAAAATTCCTCACGCCGCCTCCCGCTGGTGGCAGCGAACTGCTTCGTCAACTTCACCAGGAAATCGACGAGCTCTCTGACGCTCGCGAACGGCTCGAGCGCGCCATCGCCGACGAGCCGCCGGCGCTCGCCACCGATCCCGGGATGATTCGCTCTGGCTATCACGCCGAGCTGGATGATCTGCGCGACCTCAGCCAGCACAGCAAACAGATTATCGCCGCAATGGAAGAGCGCGAACGCAAGCGCACCAACATCGGGTCGCTGAAGATCCGCTTCAATCAAATCTTTGGCTACTACATTGAGATTTCGAAGCCGAATCTGCATCTGGCTCCCGCGGACTACGAGCGGAAACAAACACTGGTTAACGCCGAGCGGTTTACATCCACCGAGCTGAAAGAATATGAGCGGAAAATCCTGGCTGCGGACGAACGCATCCTGGAGATCGAACGGCAACTTTTTATCGATGTGCGTGCTTCCGTGGCGAGCAAAGCGGTGCATTTGCGCCGTACTGCCGCGGCCGTCGCTCAGCTCGACGTACTCACCGCGTTCGCCAAGTTGTCTGCGGATCGCGGCTATATTCGCCCCGAATTCAATTCCACCGGAGAACTGCTCATCATCGGCGGGCGCCATCCGGTGATCGAAGAATTGCTGCGCCAAAAGGGCGAACGCTTCGTTCCCAACGATCTTTGCTTCGAGCCTGGACGGCAGCAGCTTCTTCTCATTACCGGGCCCAACATGGGCGGCAAGTCCACGTATCTCCGGCAGTCCGCGCTGATCGTGCTGATGGCGCAGATGGGCTGCTTTGTTCCGGCGCGACAAGCGAAACTGCCCATTACCGATCGCATTTTCACGCGCATTGGCGCGAGCGACAACCTAGCGCGCGGGCGCTCCACGTTTCTTGTCGAGATGAGCGAAGTCGCCGCCATCCTGAATCACGCCACTCCCGCGAGCCTGGTGCTGCTCGATGAAGTCGGGCGCGGTACGGCCACCTTCGATGGGCTCTCCATCGCCTGGGCGGTCGTCGAACATCTGCAAAAACACACGCGTTCGCGCACGCTCTTCGCCACGCATTACCACGAATTGACGGAACTCGGCGACCTGCTCCCCGCGGTGAAAAACGTTCATGTCTCGGTAAAAGAAACGCCCAGCGAGATTATTTTTCTGCGCCGCGTCGAGCCCGGCAGTGCGGACAAGAGTTATGGCATCGAAGTGGCGCGGCTCGCCGGACTTCCTCGCAGTGTGATCGAGCGCGCCCGCGAAGTCTTGAAGAGACATGAACAGAGCGAGCACGAACTCAGCGAGACGCTTTCCCCCGGCGCGTCCGATACAGCGAACGCCAACGGCAATCAGCGTGTGCTTTTCACGGCTCTGGATCGCGAGGTTCTTGAAAAATTGCGCGGTGCCGACCTCGACCAGTTGAAGCCGCTCGACGCGCTTAATCTACTCGCCGAATTGAAAAAACAAATCTCATGAGTCAAAAGCGACTAACCACGCGCGAGATGCACGAGACACAATTGGTCTGTGCTTTTCTGCTGCCGCAGCGCCAAGAAAGATACTTGGAACTTCTCTCCAAGCCGCACCGAAGAAGAGCCGTAACCGATCAACTCGCACACTTCAAACATATTGATATGCGATGGACCGCTGCACTCCCCAAGAATGCGCACCGTGCCGCGGACATCGTGCTGCTTTTGAAAGATAAAGGTGCGCCGGACAGTTGCTATGCGATTTCAGAAGACGACGACCTCGATGGCAAGGAAATTCCACTTGCGGAAGCATTGAGGACTATCTTCGGACGTGGAATAGGATGCTTCTTGTCCTGCATCCCGGGAAGGCTCGCCTATTTTGAAGATGAGGAAGAACGTTGGATTTTGGAGCGAAAGGAGAGATTTGAAGCCCAATAGTCGGTCCATGCTTGTCCTCGGCATGATGTCCGGCACGTCCGCCGACGGCATTGACGTTGCTCTGGCGCGGATTTCCGGCGCGCCGCCAAACCTGAACGCCAAGCTGCTCGGTCACTCATCGGTCAAATTTCCGGATGCGCTTCGCAAGGAAATTCTCCGCGTCGCGGAACAGCAACCGGTCAGCGCAGGCGCTCTAAGCCAGTTGAATTTTCGTTTGGGAGGACTTTTCGCCGACGCGGCTCTCGCTGCTTGCCGTAAATTTCGTGTGTCGCCAGGACGGATCTCGCTGATCGGGAGCCACGGCCAAACTATTTTCCATCAAGGG
>Ga0066681_10000552_pt1 | contig 12662 bp, 14 predicted proteins | sample GraSoiAngelo_130_FD_65629 | JGI IMG/M metagenome (GOLD analysis project Ga0066681, IMG submission 65629) | Grasslands soil microbial communities from the Angelo Coastal Reserve, California, USA - 14_0929_02_20cm | ecosystem: Environmental > Terrestrial > Soil > Grasslands | place: USA...
CAATAAGCGCGCTGATCTTTCTTGCTGAGCTTCCGGTAGTCGCGATAATCCCGGCCATTGTAGGTTTGCCCATACCACTGCCGGTATTCGCGATCTTCGTCATTGTTCCAGGTGTGATAGTCGTGGCGATTAAGGATCGTAAATGCGGGAATTCTGTTTGTGATCGCGATCATCGCGATCGTGGTCCCTGTCCTGCGCGTACATCGCGATTGGTGCGGTAATAACACCTGCTAAAAGCAGCGAGCTTACTCTGCGAAGCAACCCCCTTCATTACTCCTCCTTAACGTCAGCATGCGACTCCAGTTTAGATGCCTACTCTGATTGTGACGCCATTCGAGGCGTGACTACCCTCCGTGAGAATTCTTAAACTTTGTTAAAAAAAGGCGCTTCAGAGTCGCTGTTTGTGATTCGCTCAGGCCCTACGGAATGAGCCAATTCAGAGCAAATCACTTGCTGCGATCACGCCAGGCGTTTTAGACGAGTCGACTTAGCACTAGCGTCTCGAAGGATCGCACTCGCTCAAAGACAGCGTCATTAGTAATCAACCCAGTAGCTTGGCTATGAACAGCAGTTGCGGCCAAAAGAGCGTCCGGTGTTTTGAGACGATGAAAAGCCCGAATTCTAGCGGCTAGGTCTGCAATTTCCAATGTGGCGGCAATCCACTCGAGTTTCGGATATGTTGACAGCAAACCTGAGAAGGCGTCCGCACGCTTTTTGTCGAGTTCACGATACGGTTGAACCAGAATCTCGGTCATCGTGATTGTTGAAGTGACCGCTTGATTGCCGCTCTGCTCGATCCAAAGAAATATTTGATCGGTGAACCTGACATATTTTGGGTGTTCTTCCAGCTGATAGATGAAGACGCTGGTGTCGAATGCGATGCGTTGGTGACGACTAAGAAACGCGCGGAGAGGATCTAATCCCAATCATCGCGCTCCTTCTGGAGATAGTCGTCTGGATAGACCCCCCGACCCAGGCCTCGAATCGCCTTGCGATAAGATTTCGGCTTCCGCAATACCAGGACTCGGTCACTGCGTACTACAACGAGAATTTTGTCGCCCGGCTTAAGACCCAGAGCTTCACGGGCCTCGCGGGGAATCACGATCTGATTTTTCGCTGAAAGGGTCGCCTCAGGCATGCTTTACATTATAGCAAAAAGTAAAGCGAACGTTGGGGAGTCCCCGAATCAGTTCAATGGATTCGTGAGCATTTAGAATTAGGTCTTAGTCCTATGTTTGAGAATCTTTCCGAAAAACTTCAACGAACCTTTAAGAACCTGCGCGGGCAGGGACGTCTTAACGAAGAGAACATGCAGGAAGCGCTGCGTGAGATCCGCCTGGCGCTGCTTGAGGCCGACGTCAACTTCAAAGTCGTCAAAGAGTTGGTCGACCACATTCGCGAGAAGGCTCTCGGTTCGGAAGTAATGCTGCAAATTTCGCCGACCGAGCAAGTAGTGAAGATCGTCCACGATGAACTGGTTGCGATCCTGGGCAAAGACACTGCCAAGATCAAGTTCGCATCCCAGCCTCCGACTGTTGTGCTCATGGCCGGCTTACAAGGTTCAGGTAAGACAACTTCATCGGGAAAGCTGGCGCAGTGGTTCAAGAAGGGCGGTCATCGGCCAATGCTGGTTTCGGTCGACGTATACCGACCGGCTGCGCGCGAGCAGTTGAAGATCGTGGCGAACGCGATCGGCGCGAACATTTACGAAGGCAAGGTTGATGGTGAAGCCTCTACTGCTGTGGTCGAGCGGTTGGCCAAGGAAGCGCGGCGCGAGGCGCAGAACTCAGGCTGCGATGTATTGATCGTCGATACCGCTGGGCGATTGCACATTGATGACAAACTAATGGATGAGATGCAGCTCTTGAAGAAGCTGCTCAATCCTCAGGAAATCTTGTTCATCGCCGACGCGATGACTGGACAAGATGCGGTGAACTCCGCCAATGAATTTCACAAGAAGCTCAGCTTGACCGGAGTGATTCTGACCAAAATGGATGGTGACGCACGCGGTGGCGCCGCGCTGTCCATCCGCAACGTTACCGGACAGCCGATCAAGTTTCTTGGTGTTGGCGAAAAATACGATGCTCTGGAGCCATTTCATCCAGATCGCATCGCCGGCAGGATTCTTGGCATGGGCGACATTTTGTCGCTCGTCGAGAAGGCGCAGGAGAAGCTTGACGCGAAGAAGTCCGAAGAGTTCGCCAAGAAGGCGCTCAGCGGCGATGGCTTTTCGCTGGAAGACTTTCGCGAGCAACTACGCCAAATCAAGAAGCTCGGTTCGCTCCAGAGCATTGTGAAGATGCTGCCGAGCATTGGTCCTTTTGCAGGAATTCAGGGAATGGCCGACAAAGTTGACGACAAAGAGCTGAACCGTGTAGAGGCCATCATCAATTCGATGACGCCACACGAACGCGATCATCACGAAGCGATCAACGGCAGTCGTCGCAAGCGCATCGCTCGCGGCTCGGGCACGACCGTGCAGGAAGTGAACCAACTGCTCAAGCAATACGCGATGATGAAGAAGCAGTTCAAGAGCTTGAGCAAAGGCGGCGGATTTTCGCGCAAATTGGCGGGAATGCGCTTCCGGTAAAAACCTTTTCATCACGGAGACACGGAGTCACTGAGAACAGCCAAGCTAACCACGAAATAAAGGAAGGCTTTTGAACTGCTTGCCGGCTCCCTTCGGTCCTTTGTGGTTTCACCCCGGCTGTTTTCCATGTCTCCGTGGTGAAAAGAAGGACGGACAAGATGCATCTGAAACCCAGTCTTGATTCATCAACAGCATCGTGAGCGCCAATCCCATCAACAATGCGCAGGCCTTCAGCGATGCAGCTTCTGAACACTGGGAGCTGCTCGGCAGAGATCTCCGTGGGGACGTAGAGAGCTTTAATCGGGATCACGGAGGATCGGCTTCTTTCGATGAAGCCGGACCGACCGAGTATCGGGTTCAGAACCCCGCTTCCGGACTTGAGGCACGGATTACCGCGGACACTGAGGACCACATCGTCCGTTATGAGTTCGTCCGGATGAATGACAATAGCGCCGGAGCGCCAGAGGGAGGGATTCTTTCCATACGTCTCGGGCGAGAGGGGGTCGAGTTCTACTCGGCAGACCAGCCGCTGACCACCGCCGAAGCTCGGAGTTTGCTATTGGATCCTCTCCTCGATGTGCCTAATCGGTGAGGCGGTATGCTTTACCGTACCGCAGGCCAGGTTACTCTAAACTTGTAAGTTTTCCTGAAGATACGCCATAATCAATAGTCCGGCTGCATACACTGTCCGGATTATGGACAGACATCCCGCAGTCAAGCAGGAAAGGAAAATAAACGTCAGTGTTAATGATTCGTCTGGCGCGCGTTGGTGCGCGTAAGCAGCCTTATTACCGTGTAGTCGTAATCGATAAAGAACGTGCCCGCAACGGACGGGCGCTGGAAGTGGTGGGCCTGTACAATCCGCGCACCAGTCCTGCGACAGTGGACTTGAAGCGCGAACGCATTGATCACTGGGTCTCGAAGGGCGCTCAGGTATCCGAAACGGTTGGGAAGCTGATGTCCAAGGCCACCGCTCCAGCGGGAACCGCGGCCTAAAATACGCAGTCGTAAACGCGCAGTCATTCAGTTGAAAAGAAAGCAGGGCTAGTCCCCCGACTCCTAACGATGCTGCGACTCGCTGAAGTTCTTGCGGGTATGGGGGTTTGTACTTCCAGGTGAGAGATGGGCGGCCAAGGCCACCCATATGGGAGTCGATTATGCCGACTGAGCAGGGCGGAGACGTGCGGGCGCTTGTGTTGGATATCGCGAAGGCTCTGGTCGATGAGCCTGATTTGGTCACAGTAGAGGCTATCGAAGGTCCGGAAAGCACGGTGCTGGAGTTGCGGGTAGCTCAACGAGATTTGGGAAAAGTGATCGGTAAGCAGGGACGCACCGCGCGTTCCCTGCGGACAATTATCGGCGCTGCCAGTATGAAACTGCATAAGCGTCACAGCCTTGAGATTATCGAGGATGGACTGCCCGGCGGTGTGCAGTCGGGTGCAGCAGGCGCCTAAAAACGGGGGAACTCGTTACAGGAAAATTCACTGCTAATTCGCTGTTATTCACTGTTCCTAAAACGAGTTTTCTGAATTCTGGGCAGAATTCGATAACTTTCGGGTTTACTTCTAAAATTCACTGTTAAATTCGCTGTTAAATTCGCTGTTCTTTGCTCCGCCTCATTTTCCGCTGGCTTCTGAGATCGTGATAATGTCCTGAACCGTATTGCCTCCATCCGTTAAATTCATTGTTGTCGCCCGCATTGTGCGTCCCCAAGGAAGACGGGGCGAGGTGCTAGCCGAGATCCTCACCGATTTCCCGGAAAAATTCTCCGAGCGCTCCCAGCTGTGGCTTGGCTGCGAAGATGACTCGCAGCCGCGCGAGTACCAACTCGCAAATCATTGGTTTCATAAAGGCCGAGTAGTGCTCAAATTTGAGGGCGTGAACTCCATATCCGACGCCGAGTTCTTGAGCGGGTTATTGGTCCAGGTTCCGCTCGAGAAACGCGCGGAACTCGAGGAAGGAAAGACTTACGTTGCCGATCTGGTTGGAAGCATGGTGGTTGACGTCTTGAATGGCCGCCGACATGAGATTGGCCGGATTGAGGATGTTCGGCAAGATGTCGGCGCCGCGCCATTGCTGGTCGTGCTCCGAGCGGGCGAGGAATGCGAAATCCCCTTTGCGGAGGAGTATCTAGTGCGGTTTGACGCTGCCCGCAAAATTCTCGAGATGAAGCTTCCCCCCGGCCTGCTAAAAATAAACGCACCTTTGTCGGAGGAAGAAAAGCAACAGCGGTAGGCGCATCAAGCCATCCAAAGCGGCTCTCTGCGACAATAAGCGAACTCGATTTCCCCAATGCGTTTCGACATCCTTACGATCTTTCCTGACTTCTTTCGTGGGCCGCTCGACTACGGAGTATTACGTCGTGCGCGAGAGCAGAAGCTGGTGGAAGTGAATATCCACGATCTGCGGGCCTTCACTCATGATCGTCACCAGACTGTCGACGATCGTCCCTTCGGCGGTGGCGAAGGCATGGTGCTGAAGCCGCAGCCGATTTTTGAATGCATCGAATCGTTGAGCCTAAGTTCACGGGAAAACAGGCTTCACCCTGAATGCAGGGAATCGGTGATTCTGCTGTCTGCTCAAGGCCGGCTTTTTCATCAGCGCGAAGCTGAGGAGTTAGCAAAATTGGATCGTGTAGCGCTCATCTGCGGACGCTATGAGGGAGTTGATGAGCGGGTGAACGAATATCTTGCTGACCGCGAGATTTCTGTCGGTGATTTCGTTCTGAGCGGAGGCGAGCTCGGCGCTGCGATCATCGTCGATACCATCTCGCGGCTAATTCCTGGTGTTCTCGGCAACGAGGCGTCGGCACATCAGGAAAGCTTCAGTTCGACTGTGCGACCATCTCAAGACGGCCTCCCAGACTCAACCTGCGGTCCGGGTGGACTTCTGGATTATCCACACTACACGCGCCCAGCGGATTTTGGCGGCTGGCTAGTCCCAGAGGTGCTCTCGTCAGGGAATCACGATGAGATTCGCCGCTGGCGTCGCCGAAAAGCCATCGAGAAGACGCTGCGAAATCGGCCAGAGCTTCTTAAGGCCGAGCTTCTTACCGAGGAAGACCAGAAGATTGTCGCGGGTTTGCAGCGCACGGGAAAGCTGATTCAATAGCGGCGAATGCGGTACAATGAATGTTTGTCTGAGAGGGTGCGGTGCGCCCTGAGACCACATGCAATGCCCCAAGCTCCACCTGCCAGGGCATTGCAAATCATGAAATTCCGAGCGGAGCCCGGCAGCGGTCGGTGCAACGTATGCGCGAAAGGAACTGATAATGTCGATTTCACCGATCATGGCAAAGGTTGCAGAGAAGCTGCAGCGTAAAGATATCCCGCAGATATCTCCCGGCGATACGGTTCGCGTTCAAGTCAAGATTAAGGAAGGCGACAAAGAGCGGGTGCAGGCGTTCGAGGGTGTTGTCATCGCTAAGAAGGGCGGTCCGCAGGCCAGCCTTACGGTTCGCAAGATCAGCTTTGGTCAAGGCGTCGAACGCATCTTTCCTCTGAACTCGAAGGTCATTGATAAGATCGAGCACGTCCGTAGCAGCCGCGTGCGCCGGGCGAAGCTGTTCTATCTGCGTGGACTAAAAGGAAAATCCGCTCGTCTGCGCGAGGTTGAGAGCTAGCGTCTCTCTCATTTCGAGCGGGAGTATCCTGCGTTACACTATTCTGCCCTTCCAGGCTCCTGGAGCATTGATGCAGAGTACCCGCCTTACCCGCCTGCTAACGACTCTTGTGTTCTGTTCGATCTCCGCGTTAGCGCAAACATCTGCTTCACGTTTGAAGGACGCTGCTCCACACATGCCGGCAAACAAATTCGCCACTCAAAATGAGTGGTGGAAGTATTCCGTCTTCTACGAGATCTACCCGCGAAGCTACGGAGATTCGAATAACGATGGGACCGGCGATCTGAACGGGATCACGCAGCATCTGGATCACCTCGCACGCCTGGGAGTGGACGCCATCTGGATTACGCCCTGCTTCCCTTCGCCTCAAGTAGATTTTGGGTATGACGTCTCCGATTACCGCAATATCGATCCTCAGTACGGAACTCTCGCTGATTTCGATCGCCTGGTCGCCGAGGCCAAAAAACGTCACATAAAGGTCATTCTGGATTTCGTCGTCAATCATTCTTCCGACAAACACCAATGGTTCATGGAGTCGGCGAAATCGACGACGAATCCTTATCGCGAATACTACATCTGGCGCGATGGCAAGAGTGAAGGGCAACCGCCGAACAACTGGACTTCGACCTTCGGCGGTCCGAGCTGGACGTTTTCAGAGACCACGAAGCAGTGGTACTACCACTACTTCTATCCCCAGCAGCCCGATCTGAACTGGCGCAATCCGAAAGTCGAATCCGAAATGTTCGAAATTACCCGCTTCTGGTACCAACGGGGCGTCTACGGCTTTCGCCTGGACGCGGTCGACACGATGTTTGAGGACCCGAATCTCACCGACAATCCTCCTCTGGAGGGCACCGATGCTTACGGCATGCCGTTGCAGGAGCACATTCACGACCACAGTCTGTCTGAAGTTCATGCCGAATTGCAGAAGCTCCGCAAAGTTGCCGACGAGTCTCCCGGTCGCGTTCTCATCGGGGAGACCTGGACCAAGACAGCCGAAGAGCTAGCCGAGTATTACGGACCCAGCAACAACGAACTGCAAATGCCGATGTACTTCAACTTCACGAAAGTCGACGAGCTGGATGCAAATGAATTTCGCCAGAAAGTAGCCGCCATAGAGAGCAATCCTGTGCATGGCTGGCCGGTGTACGTGCTCAGCAACCACGATATCCGCCGATATGTGGACCGATATGGAACGGGAGATAACAAAGATCAGGTCGCGAAATTAATGTCGGCTCTTTATCTCACGCTCCGCGGCAGCGCAATCATGTACTACGGCGAAGAGATCGGCATGGAAAATAACGATCCCAAGCGCGTGGAGGACGTGAAGGACGTAATCGGGAAGAAAGGCTGGCCGAAGGAAATCGGACGCGATGGCGAGCGCAGTCCGATGCAGTGGGATTCCTCCGTCAACGCCGGATTTAATCAGGGAGCGACACCATGGCTCTCCGTTGATGCAAATTACACCACTCACAATGTTGCGAGCGAAATGGCGGAGGCTAACTCAATCCTGAATTGGTACAGGCACATCATCAAGCTCCGGCGCACTCATCCCGCCTTCTACTCCGGCGATTATGTGGTACTAGATGAGAACAATCCCAATGTCATGAGCTACCTTCGCAAATCGAAACGCGAGATGGCTCTCGTGGTGCTCAACTTCTCTTCGCAGCCGCAGAACATCGCGCTCGATACAACCAGGATCGGAGCTTCCAAAGGACGAGTGCTGGCTGTGACGAGTGCGACAGCGGCAACGATCGATCTCAGTAGAGTTTCTATCGAGCCCTATGGTGTTGTGATCGCTGAAGTTCAGAAATGATAGAAAGTATTGACAGGCGAGTTGAGGGACAAGAACCGCCGCGCCTTCGCACGGGTTTTCGATAGAACTGTTTGTTTTTCTTCTGCTGAACAACTTCCTGAAGTATGCTTCCTCGATTCCCAGCACCACGTCTTGGCGCGAGGTGAGGATGAGCGAAGGAAGGCTCTTTTATGGTTGGTGGATAAGCATCGCTGCGGCCGTGGCTCTCTTTCTGGGCGGTCCACCGATTCTTGTGCTCTCCTTCCCGGTATTTTTAAAAGCCTTTGCCAAGGAATTCCACGCGAGCCGATCTGCCATCTCGCTCGCTTTCAGCTTGCATAATATTGTCGCTGCCGCTGCGTCTCCTCTATTTGGACGCCTGGTCGATCGCGTCGGATCGCGAAAGATGATCATCCTTGGAACGATTGCCCTGGCATCGCTATTGATCGGGAACAGATTTGTGACTGCTAGCGTCTTGGGAATCTACTTCTTCAATATGATGGGCGCAGTAACAGGTCTGGGCGCCGCCTGCCGGTCTAGTCCGCGGCGCGCTTTACAACTAATCCTTAGTGGTTTTGTTGTTCCCGAACCCTTCCCGCGTGATTGCCAGTTTTGAGCTTTTGGTGCAGAATGCTGCACTTCAAGTATCTCGCACCAAAATGGTCCTTCGACGCGCTTTGTTTTTCAAATCTCTACTAGTTGTCCTAACGCTGCTCTTCCCCAGTTTCCTGAACGCTGCCGCTGTGTCTGGCACGATCAGGGACAGCACTGGCGCGGTCATTCCCGGAGCTCGAATCGAGATCCGCGGTGGAGATGTTTCCCGGGCGCTGATTGCGACTTCGGACGGCGTCACTTCGCCTCAGCCGATCTGAAACCGGGGACCTACATGATTCGTGTGATTGCAGAAGGATTTGAGCCTCTGGAAAGAAGCATCGAAGTGGGAGAGAACCCTGTGAACCTCGACCTTCAGATGGCACTTCCTGTGGCCAAACAGGAAATCACAGTTGTTGGCAAATCCGCCAAATTTGCCAATACAGATTCGGTTTACCAGAATCTTCGCAAGGTCGGGCTCGGAGCTTCTTTCAAAGTGGACGCGCTCACCGTCAAGTGCGACGCGGCTACTTTCCAACTGAACCAGGGGACAATCACTTTTCTTGCTCCGGTGAATGGCGTCGTGACCGGCGCCATATTTATTGGGAGCGGACATTTCAACCTCAAACCAATTACAGGTATTGCACGCGCGGAAATTAAGCGCAGGCTGAAGACCGACGACTGGAGGAGGACTTCTCCCACATCATTTTCGGTATGCGGGAGCGTTCACGCGTTTCCTGTTGACAGCGTCGCAGCCGGAAAAAGAGACTGCAACGCCTGCCGGAGCAGCTGAGGCGCTCCACCATCGGCGGGAGAGCATTCGCCAGCGACGTGAGGTGCCCCTTGGATTTACCGGGGAACTGCTTCATGGTGAGGCCATGGAGAACGTCGATGCGGAGATTCTGTCTGCCCTTTACAACTCCAACCGCATCGGATTCTTCGATGCCTATATACATGGCACGAAGCACAAAGATCTTCGGTTCTTTTATAGACCGCGTGGCGAAGAAGGTCGCCTTCAACGCTTATAAGGAAATACTCGAGAGATAGCAAGCTCGAGCCACGGGAGCGAAAACCAAATCCTCTCTACAGGCCGAGATCGCTAAGGCCTGGTTGGTTATCGGGACGTCTTCCCAGTGGCCAGTGATACTTGCGCTCCGATTCCCGAATTGGTAAGTCGTTGATCGATGCGAACCTCAATCGCATGAGCCCGTGCTCATCGAAGTCCCAATTTTCGTTTCCGTACGAGCGGAACCAACTTCCGGAAGCATCGTGGCATTCGTACGCAAACCGGACTGCGATGCGATTGCCTTCAAACGTCCAGAGTTCCTTGATGAGACGGTAGTCCAGCTCTCTACTCCACTTGCGCGTGAGAAAGGCAACAATCTCTTTCCTTCCATTCACAAATTCCGCGCGGTTTCTCCAGCGGGAATCGATTGTGTATGCCAACGAAACCCGCTCAGGATCGCGAGAGTTCCAGGCATCCTCGGCGAGGCGTACCTTCTGAATCGCGGTTTCGCGAGTAAATGGAGGCAATGGTGGACGTGAGACAACTTCCGGACGAGGTCCTGATTCGCTCACCGCATTCGCCTGACGCATGACATTCTCCCGGCATGCCTAATCTTAGGCGTTTCGTTTGGGGCTATTATGCTCCCAGACCGTGCTCTGCGCGAGGTGGCGCTCGGCCATCAGCGCCGAAGGTGAAAAGAGAGATACATCGCGCTCAGGAATAGGATCAGCCAGCACATGGCCACTGACACCATCAGGCTACCCACGCCAGCTCGCGATTCGGGATCGAGGTAACGAATCGCGCTCCAGACCTCTCCGTCAGAAATCTGCTTTTCCTCGAATGCTCGTCGTATGTCCATCTTCTCCAACTTGGCGTCAGTGGAGGCGTCCGCCATTGGCGGGCGTCTCTACCCGGCGTTTTATCCGAAGCAGCTAAACAGCGGCTCCTGCCAGTTCGGGAATGTCATCGCTGCGCTCGTCTTCTTCAAGTTCGAGTGCAACATGCTTGCGCGCCACGAGCATGTAGATCGATGGCACAACGAATAACGTGAAGACGGTGCCGATGATCATGCCGCTGACCAGCATGATGCCGATGCTATTACGAGCGCCGGCTCCGGGACCCTTGGCCAGAACCAGAGGAAAGTGTCCCACCACGGTTGCGGCCGTTGTCATGAGAATCGGGCGTAAGCGAGTCTGTGCTGCCTCAATCACCGCGGCCAGCTTACTTCTTCCCTGTTCCTGTAGATGGTTCGCAAACTCCACAATTAGGATGCCATTTTTCGAAACCAGGCCCACCAGAGTGATAAGTCCAACTTCGCTGTAGATGTTCAGCGTCGTGAACCCAAGAAACGAGAACATCAGCGCTCCCGAAATGGCGAGCGGAACCGAACCCGCGAGCACGATGAAGGGATCGCGGAAGCTCTCGAACTGAGCCGCCAGCACAAGGTAAATCAGAACTGCCGATAGCAGGAACGTGCCCAAGAACTTGCTGCCCTCAACCCGCAGCTGACGCGACTCGCCCGCATAATCGACTGTGAATCCTTGCGGAAGAATCTTCTTCGATTCGTCTTCCAGGAACCGCAGCGCCTGATCAAGCGGAACCGATGGGGGAATTACGCCCTGAACCCGCACGGCATTGAGCTGCTGGAATTTATTGAGCTGCCGAGGCTCAGTAGTAGTCTTCAGATGAGCGAATGTCGAAAGCGGAACGAGCTTATCGTCCGAGCCTTTGACATAGATTTGCGTCAATTGCTCGGGTGTCAGACGCTCCACGCGTTTCACTTGAGGAATGACTTTGTAACTCTGACCCTGGATACTGAAACGATTCACATAATTCCCGCCGAGCAGCGTCGAAAGGTCCTTGCCGGCCTGGCTCAAATTAACCCCCTGCGAGCGGAGCTTGTCCCGGTCGAAGACTACCTCGGCCTGCGGCTGGTCAAACTTCAGATCGGAGTCGGCATAGATGAAGATGCCGCTCTGGAACGCACGCTTCACCAGCTCGTTCGCGAACTGCGCAAGCTGCTGCGGCTCAGCCGCAGAAGCGATGACGAAGTCCACGGGAAAATTTCCACCGCCGGGTAGCGGAGGTGGAGTGAGCGGGATCACGCGAACGCCCGCGATCTTCGACAGCGGCCCAGTGGACTGGATCAGAAGCTGCTGCGCGGTCTTGCTGCGCTCGCTCCACGGCTTAGTCACCATGCCGCCGAAACCGCCGGTTGGATCCGTGATCTGGAAGATGCTCTCAGCCTCAGGAAACGAGTGATACACGTCGTAAATCTGCGACGCAAAGAGCTTCGTCTGATCCAACGTTGAGTTCGGCGAAGCTTGCAACACGCCGAAGACCACACCTTGATCCTCTGCAGGAGCAAGTTCTCGCTGAGAGAAGATGTAGAACGGCACAACGAGCAGCGCGACGATTACCCAAACACCGAACACTACTGGCCGATATCGCAGAGTGCTCTCCAGGGCTCGCTCGTACAGCCTGCGAACGCTCTCGAAGCGACGATTGATCCAACCAGCGAAGCCGCGCTCAGTGTCTCCAGCGCGAAGCAGCTTGGAGCCCATCATCGGCGACAGTGTCAACGCTACAATTCCCGAAATGATGACCGCACCCGCAAGAGTGAATGCGAACTCGCGGAATAGCGCACCAGTTAATCCTCCCTGGATACCAACGGGCGCGTAGACGGCAGCCAGCGTGATCGTCATTGCGATGATCGGCCCGACCAACTCACGAGCCGCATCGATTGCGGCCTGAAAGGGAGTCTTGCCTTCATGAAGATGACGTTCGACGTTCTCGACCATCACGATGGCATCATCGACGACCAGGCCGACAGAAAGCACAATCGCAAGCAACGTAAGCAGGTTGATGGTGAAGCCCGCCACCAGCATCAGGAAGACGGCACCGATCAGCGATACCGGGATTGCGATCACCGGAATCAAGACTGACCGGAATGATCCCAGGAACAGAAAGATCACCACGACGACGATCAGCAGCGTTTCCGTGAGAGTGCTCAGCACTTCCCTGATCGCATCCTGAATGTAGGCCGTAGCATCGTAAG
>Ga0066681_10000554_pt1 | contig 12655 bp, 7 predicted proteins | sample GraSoiAngelo_130_FD_65629 | JGI IMG/M metagenome (GOLD analysis project Ga0066681, IMG submission 65629) | Grasslands soil microbial communities from the Angelo Coastal Reserve, California, USA - 14_0929_02_20cm | ecosystem: Environmental > Terrestrial > Soil > Grasslands | place: USA...
GAGCGAGTATATCGCGATGCTTGATGGTGATGATTATTGGACATCACCGAAGAAACTGCAAACACAGGTCGAGTTCCTAAGTAGCCATCCGGAGTGTGCCTTGTGCTTTCACAACGCACTAAGGATATACGAAGATCAAGGCCGGGCCCAAATTCGCTACAATTCCTCAAATCAAAAACGGATTTGTGCAATCGAGGACATTTGGGAATCCAATTTTATCGCCGGATGCACGCCAATGATTCGAAAAGATGTGCTCCGGACCTTTCCAGAATGGTACCACAGCCTGCTTTGGGGGGATTGGCCTCTTTATATTTTATGCTCGCAACACGGCAAAATCGGCTACATCGATGAGATCCTAGGAGTATACCGAATTCATAGCCAGGGTTTTTGGTCAAGGCTTAACGCTATTCAAAAGCTCGAATGGTGGATTGGGTTTTACGAGACCATGAACGCGAACTTGGATTTTCGATTCGATGATATTGTTGTGCCTTTGATTTGTGCTAAGCGGAAAGAGCTTTCCGATCTGTGTTCGCTGATGAACACGGCACAAAGGATGTTGCCGCGGGGAGCCGTCCTCATCGTAACGAGCGGAGCCTCGGGAGATCTGCCACCTCTTAAGGAATATCGACTCTGGGCTTTTCCAGACCGATCGAGCAAACAGGTACGACAAAAATTCGCGTCAGGCCCTTCGGGATCTGCCGAGGCCGCCTGGATCCAAGCTCACCATACGTACGAATTCTGCTTGTACGGGGGACCAAAGTGGGACCTGCTCGCGTCAGTCACAGTCACGAAAAAGGAAACAGCACTTTGGTCTGGGGTCTCCGGCAAAGATCCCGGCAAGGACGGCGCATTCATCGAGGCATCTCCCAATCCGGTTCCAAGCGGAGCAACGCATGGAAAGACAATCGTCACATGGGCTACCGGGGACGGCTCAAACGGTGTGATTGATGTGGTGGTGAAGAATTTACAAATGCATCATCCGGTCGATGGCGCGGAAGCGATCGAGCAACTCGAGACGTTGAAAGCAAAGGGAGGCGAGTTTTTGCTCGCGCCGCGCAACAGCTTCGCATTTTTTGAGGGGTATCCCGAGCTGAAACGGTATCTTGATCGCCGTTACCGGCTTATTGAAGACGATGAGATCTGTCAGATCTACGACCTTCGCGAGACTTATTGAAGACCGGCCGGGCACGACAGGATGTCGAGGATTGCAGCTAAAATTAGCTGACTAAGTTAATTGCGTTCACCACGCGCAAATGTCACTACACTGGAAAGGGACAAGCTGCAGGCTGTGCGAACGACGAATCGGCAGGACAGGGCGACGGCTAACTTCCTTAGTCGAATTAGCCCGAAGGCTTTTGGGGCTCAAGTAATCATCACCGGATACGCCATGAAGGTTCTTAAAATTGAAGGAATCAGAGCCCAAAGAAACTCTTCGTATGTTGTTAGCGCCGGATTACGGTCATGCTCAAGCCGTGTTTCGGCCGAAGTGTTATAAGGGGCTGCGCAACGACCGGATGACGAGGATCCAGGCGGAGCTTCCATTGTTGCGCAAGGGTTGCAACGACAAGTATCATCTCCATCCAGGCGAAGCTTTCGCCGATACATCCGCGTGGCCCGCCACCGAAAGGGAAGTAGGCATACTTCGGCAATGCAGCTTTGAATTCCAGTGTCCAACGGTCCGGATCAAACAGGAGCGGTTCAGGAAAATAACGCGCATCCCGGTGCATCACATACTGACTCACTGTCACGATTGATCGTGCGGGCACGACATACCCACCGATCTCATAATCGTCAATCGCGCGTCGCGCTGTCATCCATGCGGGCGGATAGAGCCGAAGCGACTCACGGATTATCTTTTCGGTGTATCGCAGTGCATGTATATCCGCGAAAGCAGGCAATCTGCCATCCAGAACTTGATCAAGTTCTTCGTGCAGCCTACGCTCGACTTCTTGGTGCCTTGAGAGCAAAAACCACGTCCAGCTGAGAGCATTAGCCGTCGTTAGTTGACCTGCAAGAACGATTGTCATCGCTTCATCGCGTACCTGCTCGTCCGTCATTCGCGCTGTGCTGTCTTCTTCATCCTGGGCGTCCAGTAACATTTGCAGCAGATCGTCACGTTCCTTCCCGCTTGCCCTACGTTCGTCGATAAGTCGGTAAACGATTTCATCAAGCTGTACGCGGCATGCGTTCATTCTACGCACCGCTGGCAAAGGCAGCTTTTCGAGGATCTCTGCAAACGGTAATAGCATCATGGCCGAGAGCGATTCCATCGTCGCAGTAAGAGCCTTCCCGACCTCGCTGGCATCGGATTCCAAGTCGACACTGAACAGCGTCTCGCCGACGATCTCGAGTGTGAGCCGCATCATCTCATGTACTACCTCTCGCTTTGCGCCATCATGCCATCGACTCCCGGTGCGCTCGGCGTATCTGCTCATCGCCCCCGCAAACGACGCGATCCGTTGGGGATGGAAAGCCGGCTGTATCATACGACGCTGCCGTCGATGAAAGTCGCCCTCGCTCGTCAGCAGACCTTCCCCGAGTAACTTTCTAGTCCGCGCAAATGCCCGACCTTTGGTGAAATTCTTGTGGTGCGTCACTAGCACGTCACGGATAAGGTCAGGATGATTGAGCAGAAAAATATTCTCGCGCCCGAGCTTCAAGTAGGAGATGTCGCCGAACTCTCGAGCCATCCTTTCAAGGAATGAGAGTGGATTTCTGCGGAACCGGAGAAAAGTGCTGCCTGGAAAGACCCGTTTAGGACCGGGTGGAAAACTAGCCATAAAGTCTTGAATGGTGGTGTCTTAGGCTGCAATCATCTCTTTTGGCAATAAAGTCAGCTGCGGTTGGCGAGAGGAAGCGCGAATCGCACCGAAACTGTTTCATCAGTTAGGTGAACACGCCAGCGTAAAATCCAAGTTCCCCTGCACCGGTTGGGACTGACAGTTTCGCGAGGCCATCGGACATGTGCATGCACTTGACAAAACCGGAGCGCTGACAATTAGCTTCCACACAGCCGCGCCTGCTTTATGCTAACATTCTATTCGGCGGAGAACGAGCGCCGCGATGGCGGAAGAACTATTCCGATAGCGGCTCATTCAACAAAGGCGACACTGCAGGATTTTCATTTCTTCCACGTCGAGACTTTGTAAACTCATCTCGATCATTAGTCCAGATCCCATGAACATCTCAGTTGTCGTCCCCGTGTTTAATGCGGACAAATCGCTTCGCGAGTTAGTGTCGCGGCTGCCAGCGGTGTTGCACGGATTGTGCGAAAAGTACGAACTTATCCTTGTGAACGACGGGAGCGAAGACCGTAGCTGGGAGACGATCACTAGGCTCACTGCCGAGCATGTTTGGATCCGCGGCATCGATTTGATGCGCAATTACGGCCAACACAACGCCTTGTTATGCGGCATTCGCGCGGCCAACCATGAGATTGTCGTCACACTAGACGATGATCTCCAACATCCCCCCGAGGAGATACCCAAACTCGTCCAGAAGCTTGCTGAAGGCTACGATGTCGTTTATGGAACACGGGAGAAAAGGCAGCATGGTCCGTGGAGGACCCTAGCCTCGTTTGTGACCCGGTGGACGCTACGGTCGACTCTCGGCTCCAAAGTTCCGCACGATTTCAGCGCCTTTCGCGCGTTCCGCACGCAGGCAAGAGAGGCGTTCCAACAATATAATAGTCCATTTGTCTCTATCGATGTTCTGCTGACTTGGGCCAGCACCCAGTTCGCGTCTATTAAAGTCCGCCATGATTCACGGCCGTTCGGCGGTTCGACCTACACTTTTCGCAAACTCGTATCGTACGTCCCACTCATGATGACCGGTTTCAGCACACTGCCGTTGCGGTTCGCAAGCCTGGCAGGATTTGCCTTCACGATCTTTGGTTTCTTAGTACTCGTTTACGTTGTGGGCCGCTACTTTGTCCAAGGCGGCAGCCTACCTGGCTTCCCGTTTTTGGCTTCCATCATCTCAATTTTCTCCGGCGTCCAATTGTTCGCCTTGGGGGTGATTGGCGAATATTTGGCCCAGATGCATTTCCGCACGATGGATCGTCCGGTTTACACGATCCGAACAACCACGGTGCGATCGTGACCGGACTAACAATTACTAGAATCGATCCGACAGAGATCGATGTTGTGAAAGAAACCTTGCCAAGGTTTAGGTTCAAGCCTCTCGGCCATCTGCCTTATCTCAAACGAGCTCAAGTTGAGGGTTTTTGGATGGATGAAATCGGCGAAACGGTGGCGGAGGCAACCTCGGCCGTTTTTGTGGCAAGAGTTTCGGACCGAATCGTCGGTTTCGCAGTGTACGCCGAATCCCCCTGGGATACTCGGGTAATCGGACGCCGGATTGCCACGCTCAAGCATCTGGCTGCCGACGTGGAGCATTCCTCCCGCCAAACCGTAATTGCGGCTTTGGCCGAGAAAACTACCCGACATGCCGCCAAATCCGGCATCGAATGTCTAACAGCAAAGGTTCACCCTCGGGATACCGCTACCATCCATGCCTTGGAACAAAACGGGTTCCTACTGATGGATACGTTAGTGGACTACGTTTTCGATTTTTTTCGAATGCCTTTCGACCAAGTGGTCCCGCCGCCCCGAACCCCCGGGCTCAGTACTCGGCTTGGCAAGCCAGCAGATCTTCCCGAAATTCTCGAAGTCGCCGAAAGAGCATTCAAGAATCACTTTGGTAGATATAACGCCGATTCTCAAATGCCGCCGGGTGCGGCCAAGGATGTCTACCGCGAATGGGCGCGCTCCTCGTTCAGCGGTTGGGCAGACTGGCTCACCGTCGTTGAGGTTCGCGGCAGAATCGCAGGTTACGCAATATGGAAAAAGGCGTCGGCGCTCGAGGCAAAACATGGACTTGATATCTTCCACTACAATCTGGTGGCGATCCATCCGCGTTTTGTTGGTCGTGGCGCGTTCGCTGCGCTAACCTATGATGGCATGCGAATGTTCCGAGAGTACGCAAATCATTTTACTGCACCTACCCATGTTAATCACAGCTCCGTTCACCGAATTTGCTTCGAACTCGGCTGGCAGATAACCAGCGCTAGACATTCCTTTCATAAATGGCTGACGTCATGACACAGACTCGTTCCGATATTCCGTTTAACCGTGCCGCTCTTGCCGGTAACGAGCTACAGTATCTGGCCGACGCGATTCGCATGGGCCACATCTCAGGCGACGGCTTTTATACGCGCCAATGTCAGGATTTTTTAGAGAAGGAACTCGGAGCGCGCAAGGCCCTGCTGACAACCTCCTGCACGCATGCACTAGAATTGGCGGCGCTGCTCCTTGACTTAAACAAGAGCGATGAAGTCATTGTGCCAGCTTTTAGCTTTGTTTCCACGGTAAACGCTTTCGCCCTTCGCGGCGCACGACCGGTCTTCGCCGACGTGCGGCCCGACACTCTCAATCTCGACGAAAAAAAACTGCCCCATTTAATTACTCATAGCACACGGGCGATCGTGCCTGTGCACTACGCCGGTGTCGGCTGCGAAATGGAAACAATCCTGGAGATTGCCCGCAAGCAAAACCTGGCTGTGATCGAAGACAACGCGCACGGCCTCTTCGGCAAGTACCACGGCAAGTTTCTCGGTACATTTGGCTCCCTCGCAACGCAAAGCTTTCACGAAACAAAAAACATCACATGTGGCGAAGGCGGCGCGCTGTTGATTAATGATGAGCGATTCATCGAGCGTGCCGAGATCATCCGGGAAAAGGGAACCGACCGCACCCGCTTCTTTCGTGGCGAAGTGGACAAATACTCGTGGGTAGACCTGGGGTCGAGCTATCTTCCTTCGGATCTACTGGCCGCGTTCTTGTATGCGCAGTTGGAGGCGCATGTACAAATTCAGGCAGCGCGCCAGAGGATTTGGAAACGGTACTATGACGAACTCACAGATTGGGCTCATGAAAACGGTGTACGCTTACCTATAGTGCCCGAACATTGTGATCAAGCGTATCACCTGTTTTACCTGCTGCTGCCTTCGCTTCAAGAACGGCAGCGGTTCATCGCGTGCCTAAGAGAACGCAGAATTCTAAGCGTCTTTCACTACGTCCCACTGCATACTTCGGAGATGGGCCGGCGCTACGGTGGCGAGCCTGGCGACTGCCCCATCGCTGAGATGGTGAGTGAGCGACTGGTTCGTCTTCCATTTTATAACCAATTGAGCGAGATAGAGCAATCCCGCGTCATCGGTGCAATTCGCGAGATTAAGGTGTAGCGACTTGCTGTGTTATATCTGTTGCAGAAACCCTCGGTGTCGGCGAAGCCGAACATGCTATCAACGTGTAGCCCGGCCACTGCAAAATAGAGAAAGTTCAATTCGGAGGTACGACACCTGAACCGCGGTAACCCATCTGTCAATGCGTGGTTTAGCTAAATGAAGATCGATCTCTTGACTCATTTGAAAGAAGGTCTTCAAGGCAATAGATACGCCTTTTCATACCTTATCGGGCTAGCGAGTTTTCTATCGATGTGGCACTCGCGAGTGACGCATCGATTTTCCGCACGCGCGTTTGTGGTTTTCATAGCCCTTTGCGGCCTTTCGCTAATCTACGGGCGCCTCTTTAACAAACTGACGTCGTTCTCCTCCAAGGCCAGTCACAGCTTCTCAATCCAGTTTCTTTGTGGATATCTTTTATTAAACACACTTCTTTTTCTACTTTCGCTTTTCACACCATTTAGCATTGCCACTAATGTGTTCATTCTGACTGGGGGTGGTCTCTTAATTCTGCTTTGCTGTCCCGTAGCTCCCAAGGAGATTCGTAAACCCGTCGATCATCTCCCAGATTTCCTATGCCTTCTGCTAAGTGGAATCGCCGCCACATTATGGTGCACGGATTTGTTGAACGGGCCTATGCGCGACGGACAGAACATGGTTTTTCCAATTTATATCGATGGCTTCTATCATGTGCGGCAAATCAGTTGCTTCGCGCAAGCCCATGGCTTAAAAACGATATCCGATATCCGTATGTCCGGGCAGTCGCTCCAATTGTATCACTACGCGATCTACGTGGGGCCAGCCGCTGTTTCGTTTCTTACCAACTCCAGTGCTTACACTACGTTTGTCAGCTTTCTTGTGCCGTTCGGCATCCTTCTTACCGGACTTGCGGCATTTTCGTTGGCAGGCTCTATCTGGGGGGTATGGCCGGGCCTCGCGGCGACGTTGGCTGTCACTCTACTGCCCGATGCGTACCAACAGGGATTCCAAAATAAGTTCCTGAGTTACAACTTCTTTCAACAAGCGGCCCCGGGTGGCTCGTATGGAGTAGCTTGTGCGGCAATCGCCTGGATGTTTGTCCTGAATGGATGCAAAAGCGGAAAGCTTGCCTCGATAATTACAAGCTACGCAGTGCTCATGGTGTGCATAGCTTATAAAGCGCAGTTCTTTGTGGCGAACGCGTTTCTTCTCATGATTTACCCATGCGTTTTCTTTCGTGGACTGAGAATAAGCTGGCGAATCATCAGTGCTGTTGTGTTTGCGAGTTTATTTGGCTTCGTTGTGAGTCTATCCCAACACTTGAAGGGCATTCCCACTCTGCGTTTGGACGGGAGTTGGGCAATACGCTATGTACACTTTTTAATCAATGTCTCTGAGTCAGGAGTCTTCAAATCTTTCTTTCGCAGAGCATTCGCCCCCCTTTGGGAGTCAGATACGCACTTATTGTTAGATCTCTGCCTGCCTGGCTTTCTTGTTCTGTTTACATTTGGACTTTGGGTAGCGGCGCTGTTTCTCGTCTCGTTTTTGAGCAAGACGAAAATCGGCGCCGCAGCCTTCTTTTTTCCTTTCCTCGTAGTAGTTAACTATCTCATCATGTCCTTGGGATTGGCGGTGGACACCAATGGAATCGGGCGGCCAGAGGAACTTTTGCATCGTCCATTTGTCTGGGCCTACTTTGTCGTTGTCGCCTGGACCGCTGCCGGGGTCTACTCTTATCTGATTGGAAATCACCCGCCGAGCAGTAGAGCTGCGCGCATTTTGGCAGCGCTATTTGCGTTATTGAGCTTTTCGGTTCCTCTGCTTTGTGCACGCAACATTCAGACTTTTCGCGCTTTTAGCAGTATGGCGACCTATAGAATGTTCAATTCCGTGCCGTCTGGCCTGGTCAAAGCATGTTTGTACATCCGCAAGCATGATGAGATTAAGGACATTATTCAGGACTCCGAGAACGACCCCAGATGGGTAATAACGGCCCTAGCCGAACGCCAAAGCTTTGTGGCGGTTAACCCTGATATACTGGCCTATTTAATGGGACACTCGGCACATTCGCGTTCCGGAAGAATTGGGGAGCGTCTTAACGAAGTAGCCGAGTGCAAAAAGATGAGAGATGAGACCACCTTGATTGAATTCATGCGGAAACGTCGAATCTCGTGGTACATTCTCGAGCCCGTCTCCGAAGTCGCCTGGCCGACTTCATTTTTAGAAAAAGCAGTGTTTCACTGCGGCGGTTATCGGATCTTCCACTTTTCTCGATAACGGACACGGTCTGAAAGTTCAGTCGCCGTCGAAGACAATGCACACGGACTGGCACTACAGCGGACCGGTGAGAAAGCGTTGCACCAATTCCCGGCTTATGATGGCCGCCTGGACCCACAATTCCTTCTGCAAGATGTCTCTGATCCACTGAAACCGGCCGCCGCCCAGTGCCGGCAACAACATTGACACCCCGCGACACGAAATCCAGTTTTGTTATCGGTTCTTAGACGCTCATCATGGCCGATCGACTACGTTACGTTAAATCTCTCGACGGTATTAGGGGTGTAGGCGCTGTGGGGGTTATCGCAGCGCACTACGGTTATCTTCAGTGTGGCTGGGTCGTGGTGCAGTTCTTTTTTGTCCTTTCCGGGTATCTCATAACGTCGATCCTTCTGACAGAAAAGGAGCGGCCCTTCCGGCAGTATCTGGGTCGCTTCTATTGGCGCCGGACCCTTCGGATTTTTCCGGTTTACTTCGGGTTTCTTCTAATTTGCGGTTTTTTCTACCTTCTGTTGAAGCAACCTCGCGAATTTCCTCAGGTGCTGCCCTCTTTGTTAACCTACACGTATAATTTTTATCTCGCGTCGCCAAACAGGAGTTTCGGCGGGATCTTTCCGCATTTATGGTCCCTCTCGGTCGAAGAGCAGTTTTATCTACTATGGCCGCTTTTGGTGTTTGTTCTGACACCGAGGGGAACCCGCTGGATGATAATCGGGATTTTGATTTTGATCCCGCTTCTCCGGCTGTTAGTTTTTGCTGTTACAGAAGCAAGTCCAATGGTACTCGGGCGGTTGTTTTATCTTGCCACAGAGTTCCAGCTAGACGGGTTCGCTGCGGGCGCTGCGATTGCGGTGTTCAAGCTCACCGATGTGAAGGTCGCACCAGCGAAACTAGCTTTGGCGATCGCTTGCGCTCTGCTCCTCGGCCTCGTCAATCTTCTAATCGCGCAGCGCGCCGGACATTTCGCTCCCGAATCTCCGAAGGGGACGGTCTTTGGAGGCATCAGTTTTGGTTATCCATTGCTGATGCCATACAATGGGCAATTTCTCTGGGGCTATACCCTGATGAATTTTCTGTCAATGGTGCTGATCATCAGCGCGTCACAACCGAACGTTGTCGCGAGATTTTTCGAAAACCGATTTTTGTGCTACCTCGGGAAAATGTCTTACGGCATTTATGTCCTCCATCTTCCGGTGCAGCAATGCTTCCGAGGTGCCTTTCCGATACACCCAAGAACATGGCCCGGCATGATGATTTTTCTGCCGCAACTTGCGACTGTGATCGCCGTGGCGCACGTTTCCTATTTCCATTTCGAGATACGCTTTCTCGGTATGAAAGACTACTTCGCAAAGCGCGCGGAACGATCTCGTCGGAGAAAGCTCGAGCGTACGCTTCGAGCTTCCCCGCCCACCCTTTAACAACCATTTTCTCTCGTGAGGTCTATCGCAGCGATTCGACGGACCTTGTTTCCTTTCGCTTTCCTGCGCGAGTATCCGATTTGCAATCGGATACGCTGGAGATGCGCGCCGAATGGTTTAACGTCACCGTGCCCGGGATTTGGACTTTCGAAAGCAGGTTGATGAAATTCATGTGAAAAACAGTCGCTCAGTATATTCTGCAGCTTCCTCCGAAGGTGCTTGGCCGGCTTCTTTTTTTAAAGGCCGTGTTGCAAAGTAACGGCCTGACATTACGCATGATCTTATGTACTAGTGCCACGGCGCAGGCAAACGACCACGCACCCTAGTCATGAATGGCAAGCCCGCAGCAGAAGAGAGAGCACGAAGTCAAGAATGGGAACATCCGCGACCGCCCAGCGTTTATATGAACCGAATTGTTTCGTGCGCTGTCGCTTGGTTTTGTGAGTGGATGCAGCGTAACGGCCTGTTCACCATCGGGCTCTTCATTCCCCTAGCGATTGTGTACGGACCCGCATTCAAGGCGCATATCGAACGCTCAATGAACCCACTTGTCTTCAATGATGACGCCAGGCAGCTGATCTTTCCCTTGTTCCGGTATTATGACCGAGGGCTGTTCTCCCACGATTATTTCGCCACGTACTATTTAGCTTCCTTTCCCATCGGTTATCGCGCTCTTTATAGAATCGGAGCCGTCCTCTGGGATCCGGCTGCGATCAGCAAGGTTTTGACATACATCCTCCTCGCCGTCACTGCCATCGCTGTGGCAGCAGCCGCCCGTCGGCTGGCCGGCTATTTCGGCTCGTTCCTCGCGGTAGCGCTGGTCCTGGGGGGCGGCATATTCGTCTTCACGATGGTCGGCGGCATGCCGCGCGGATTTGGGTTTCCGGTGCTGGCTTTGACCGCTGCGGCCCTCGTGTATGGGAAACCGCGCCTCCTCGCTACCATTGTTTGCGTGAGCGCAGCTTTCTACCCTCCTGTCGCCATCCAAGCCGGAATCGCCCTTACGATATGGCTTTTCGCGCTACCTGGGCAGGACCGTGGCGGCGCAGTCGACTGGGGCTTCTGGCGCCGGGTACGCCTCGTTGTGGTCGTCGCCAGCATTTCCGCACTGATATTGTTGCCGGAACTGCTTGGCACACGAGCTTACGGTCGGCTCTTGGGGCCTAGGGACGTGACTGAGTATCCCGAACGCGGAGAACGCTATCAGGCGGGGCAGGACCTCCCTCCTTTCAGAACTTTTCCGGAGGCCACACTCCAATGGGTGCACGACCTGTTCTGGGTTACCGGGCAACCACTGTGCAAAAAGGTACGGGAGTGGGCGAAAGTTCGTAGCTACCCTGACGCGAACTCAAATGGCGATGTTGTCATCGAGCTATTAACAGGCGCGCTCCTCATCGGCGGCATGCTCGTAGCGGCGCGAGATTCCATGGGACGCCGTTTACTCGTCTTAGGCGTCGCTGCATGGCTTAGCCATCTGCTCGCCCGAGCGCTAACACCTTCCTTATACGGAGCTGAGCGTTATGTCAGGTACGCGGTACCGATTCTGCTTGTTCTGCTCATCCCCACGGTCGGCGCAGCCATCGGAGCTCAAATTTTCGGACGCCGCTTCATCAATTTTGGGCGTGCCACAGGTGTCATAGGGATCGCTGCCATGGCCCTTTTGCCACTTGCAGGACGCGGCCCGAGCAAGGACTTCGGGCTCAACATAGACGTCACGTCGCAACATCGGTTTTACGATTTTCTCAAGCAGTTGCCAAAGGATGTCCTTATCGCCAGCTGGCCCGACCGGTTTCAGGGCACTCCGGATCTCGACAATGTGCCTTACGTGAGCCGCCGCCAGGTGTTCATTGCCTTAAAGTTGAACCACTCATATCAGAAAGGCTACGCAGAGGAAATGCGCCGTCGAATGCACGCACTCATCGAAGCGTACTTTGCGACCGACCGAGGACCGCTCGAGCGATTACGGGACGACTTCGGTGTGACGCATCTGATTTTTCAACAAAACATCCTTGAAAAGCCGCCAGACTACTTTAAGCCTTTTACCGAGTGGATTCACAAGGCATTCAACGACGGCCGGAGCAAGGGTTTCGAAATTCCGCGCCAAATCGAGGCCACAAAGGTGTTCTCCGACGGGCCGCTCATCGTACTGGATCTGCGGCGGCTGAGCGCGCAGTGACGAGATAGGGATACGCGAGAACGATTTCTCTTGAAGCAAGAGCCGCGCCTCCAACTTTGTTGATGATGCCGCTGTTTTACATGCCAGGAAGGTCCGACGCTCAATCGGGCTAGACCGAGTTAGAATGTGGATAGTGGACGAGCCTCGGCAGCGATTCCGTATTCGAATCGTCGAATGAAATTTCATCTCCTAGGTAATCGCATCTGCCCTATTCCACGAGATATTCTGTGGTTGGCAGGTATCCTTGTAATCGGGGCTCTGTTACGGTTTAATAACATCACGCAGCCCTTCACCGATGCCTTCAGTTGGCGACAAGCCAGTACTGCTATGATGGCGAGCAATTTTTACCACCGGAGCTGGAACATTTTTTATCCGGAAGTAAGCTGGACTGGAGCTAGCCTTGGTTATCAAGGCCGTGAATTCCAAACGGTGAGTTACATCGCAGCATTGCTGTACACGGTTACGGGAGAGCATGATTGCGTGGGACGTACAGTAGCCGCCTTGTTTGGAGTTTGGGGCATTTTTGCCCTTTACCAACTCGTCCGCCGGGTTTGGGATGAG
>Ga0066681_10000564_pt1 | contig 12614 bp, 9 predicted proteins | sample GraSoiAngelo_130_FD_65629 | JGI IMG/M metagenome (GOLD analysis project Ga0066681, IMG submission 65629) | Grasslands soil microbial communities from the Angelo Coastal Reserve, California, USA - 14_0929_02_20cm | ecosystem: Environmental > Terrestrial > Soil > Grasslands | place: USA...
GGCTGAACGTGTGCCTTTTCCTTGGCCGAGTTGTACGTGGGAGAATGTGGCGCCGTTCCTGCCGGAATGGCGACCGAAGCATTTCCGCCGTGGCAATCGATGCAGCCGAGATGGACCGTCTTCGTCGGATGCATCGTCGGTTCGTCCGTCGAAGTATGGCAAGAGACGCAGCCAGAGGATTTTCTACGCGCCTCTTCCTGAGGCTGGCTCCTGAAGGAAGCCGATTCTTGACCCATTCTCTCCGTAGGCTTCGAACTTGCGAGCACGGCGGAGAAAAAAGATAACGCAGAGACGCAAAGAACGTAGAGGGTTCCCAGAGAAGAAGCGTCAAATTTGCGCAAGAAGGGCATCGTCTGCGTTGCCTCAGAAAGTAAACTTCACCGAGCCAAAAAGCGAGAAATAAGTGCGGCCCGTGTAGATATCTTTGAAACCCTTGCCCGGTTGCAGTGCTGAAGCTCCGCCGGTGAGAACGATGTTTTCCGTGAGCGGCGGGCGGTATTCCACGCCAACGCCTAAGTCTTCGCCGATGGCGTGATGGATGGGGGATTGAAACAGAAGAAACTCCAGCGGCTCGGTGCGTTCGAATCGCAGGTAATTGGAATTTGCGAACCCGCGCAGCTTGGGAGTGATCTCGAAATCCGCGCCGACGTTGGCAAGAAAAATCCCCGGATTCACGAAATTGGCCTGGCCTTCTTCTTTGCTGGCGCGCAGCGACGGAATCAGGCTGCCCGGCGTAGTGAGCAGAACGCCCGAGCCAAGCAGGCGAATTCCTTCGCGATTCCAAAAGCTGAAGAGCCCTCCCGCGAGATTGGGGAGATCGATAATGGAATCGAACCCGCGCGCGCGCCCGTCGCGGGGATTGCCGTCACCCGACGTGTAAAAGGCAGAAATGCGATAACGCATCCAGTCCTTGTCGTACGAAAGCTCGGCGGCCGCCATCTGGGCGTTCACCGTCACGCGCTTCCCGGCAATCGGATTGAACGTGTCTTCGCCAAGCGCTTGATAAAAAGCATGGGTCAGATTAATGCGGCGAATGTGGCCGCTGCCAAGCCAGCCGAAGTAGCCCACGCGAATGCCGTGACGAATCGGCCCCGCTCCCGGACTCTGGTTGATGACGTTCCCAATAGGCGCCGGGCGGACCAGGAAGCCGTTGTCGTCATAGTGCAAGCTCGGATCGTCTTTGTTCCACGCGGCGATAAATTCTGCCGTATAGCCGGGAAAAAAGAAATCCTGCAAATAAACGTTCCCAAGCATCACTTGCTGGTGGCGGCGGTCGAGCGTATTCAGGCCGCTGTTTGTGTTTTTCTCGAGGAAGTGAAAGTAGGCGAGGTTGTACTCGATGCGGTCACTATGCAGATTGCCGAAGATACGCAGTGCGGGTTCTTCGTCAACAAACAGAAAACCGCGAAAGTCCGCATTGAACTGCTGAATTCCCGCGCGGGCCGAAACGAAATCATAATTGGGTCCAAGGTCGTGGAGTTTGATCTCGACGAAGGCTTCCTGGAGGCCAAAATGTTGGTCGAATCGGTTGGTCCCGCTCCGTACGTCTGGGCCCACAATGCCGAGCTCGCGAACTTTCAAATCATTCAGGCTGAATTCGGGAGTAATGCGAATGCGCCAATCCACCGGCTTGAATGACGCGTCCCCGTGAAACAAATCGAACGTGAAACGAAGCGTTTGATCGAGGAATGCTTGTTCGCCTTTGCCCAAAAAACCAGAACTGCCGGCGCGCGCGCTACTCACATTGCTCGGCGAAGGCACCCGTCGGCCATCAAAAAATGTCTCCGTCGAGGCTGTCAGATTTAGGAATACCTGCTGGCCCAGGCGCTCAGGCCAGATCGGTTCATCACCTTTGAAACGGTTGCGGTTGAACGGATCGTACCAGCGCGGCTTGCTGTAAACGTATTCGCCCTTTTGCGAATAGCGGCGGTAATCCGGCTGCCGCAACGCCCAGCGATTCGGAACCGTATTGTAAATGTCGGCCACTGGTGGAAGCGTGTCCGGTGAAATACTTTCGACATAGCTGGGATCAGAATCGAGGCGATGCCGGAGTTCACGATAGCCGCTGGAAGTTGACGAAGTTCCGGCAGGGAGTGCGGGTCCGAGATCCGGGAGACGCGGCAGGCGCGAGCGTGCCTCGGCTGCCCCGCCAGATACAAGAGAAATTTCCAGCGTGACCACTTCGTTGGCCTGGAGCGCAAGTTCCACGAAAACGAAGGGACCATAGTTTTGGGCTTCCACGCGCAGTTCGTATTTCCCGGGCAGCAAAGGAAAAAGCCGAAAGACCCCTTCTACGGTGGAGGCTGTAGTGAAGGCCTGCCCGGATTGCAGATTTTGCAGCGTCAATAGGGCGCCAGGAATCGGCAGCGCGTTATTCGGCGAACTCGCGTCGCGAACAAATCCGTCGAGCGCAGCGGTGTTCTGCGCTTGCTGCCGCGGAAGGCGCAGTGCGGGACCCTGCTCGTGCGATTCTTTCGCCGAACTCTGCGGCGGCGGGGAAGCCTGATCTTGAGAGATAGTCGCTTTAAGGGGGAAAGAAAAGAAGAAGCATGCACAGCAAGCCGCGCATACTGCGCGCCACGGTAGTCGCAGAAAAGAACCAATCATTCCTTCAGCCTGAGTGGATCCGCAAAAACAGGAGTCGCGTTCTAGCTAACAATATCGAGCACCGCGTAGCAACATCTTTCCGGCACCGCTGGAGCCATTCGATAACAAGCCAGAAGAACTCGCCATTCACCAATACGCCGCAAAAGGCAGGCAAATCCGTTGAGCCGCTGCGAACGAGTGTGTTACCAACGGAATGCATCCCGCAATGGCCATCACGCACAAATTGCGCAAACCCGTGGAATCGCTCGCCGCGCTTCGCTCACGAAAAAGAGTGCTCGTGTTGGGTATCTTCCTGGCTTTGGGAGTTGCTGGTACGCTGGCGTTTCTGATGATGGGGTGCGGAGGTGGGGCCAGCACGCCGGTTTCTCCTCCTCCGCCGCCGGTGGTTCAGCCGCTGCAAGTCTCTGATGTGCAGAACATCGTGCAAGCCGCGGCGAATTCCGTGAGTGCGGACATGGTTGTTGCTGTTGTGGACCGTGCGGGAATCGTTCTCGGCGTGTTTCGAACACAGAATGCGCCGATCACGGCTGCCGGAAATTTTGGACAAACGCAGGATGCCAATGACCTCGCCGTGGCCCTCGCGCGCACGGGGGCGTTCTTCAGCAACGATCAAGCGCCGCTCTCTTCGCGGACAGTGCGGTTCATCAGCGGGATTCATTTTCCTCCTGGCGTGATGAATCAGCCGCCAGCGGATCTTTACGGCATTGAAAACACGAATCGCGGCTGCACGTTGCTCACCGATCCAAATTTCCAAACCCAGATTCCTCCTTCGCTCGCGCTCAGCGGAGGATTCGGTCCCGGCGTGATTACCGGAAAAGCCGACGTGAACGATTCGAATGCCACAGCCGTGAATCCTGGCGGCGTGCCAATTTTCTACAAAAACGTGGTGTTGGGTGGAATCGGCGTCGTTACTTCTGCAAACGATTTGAACGTGGCGGAATTCGCTGCATTTACAGCAGCAACCACGGCGCGAACTGGGTCGACCGATAGGTTTGGACCGACACCCGCCGCCCCCGGCGTCGTTTTCATCGGCGGAGTCGCTCTTCCCTTTGTGAATCAAACTTCGATTCCCGCAGGGTTTTCTGCAGGACCGGTTGCGGGCACCGGAAATTTTCTAATTACTCCGGCAAACAGTCAGGGGCAACCGCCCGAGGGCGATTTGCTTATTCCAGCGGCAGGATCGCTGGGAGGTCTGACCGCAGCGGAAGTAAAGCATATTTTGGATAAGGCCGAAGCAACGGCCAACATCACGCGCGCGGCAATTCGCCTGCCGCTTGGATCACGGACACGAATGGTGATCGCCGTGGCGGATCTGGATGGAACCGTGATCGGATTGCGACGCATGCAGGATTCCACCGTCTTTAGCATTGACGTCGCGGTGACTAAGGCGCGCAACATGGTGTATTTCAACGGCCCGTCGCGAACCGCCGCCGATTTAAACGGCGTGCCTATGGCCATCGCGGTAACGAATCGCACGATCGGATTTGGTGCGCAGCCGCTCTATCCTCCCGGAATCGACGGTTCGAGTCCCGGGCCCTTCTTCAATCTCTACACCATGGACCTCGCAAATCCCTGCACGCAGGGATTTCAGCCGGGCGCCCCGAATTTGAACAAGAGCGGGATTGTTTTCTTTCCGGGAAGCGCGGGCTTGTATCGCAACGGCGCGCTCGTTGGCGGGCTCGGAGTCAGCGGCGACGGCGTGGATCAGGACGACTACGTCACCAACGGTGGAACATTAGGATTCGAGGCGCCAGCGAGCATCCGCGCGGACCAGGTGACCGATCAAGGCGTTCGCCTGCCCTATTTAAAATTCCCCAGAAATCCTACCAACTGAATCGTTCGAATCAACGGCGTCGCGGCGATTTCTTGCCTCGCACAATTTTCGACAAGGCCCACGTGTATGCTTCGACCGTTTCCGGCAACGCTTCGCTGTAGACAAACTGTCCTTGGCGACGGCAGGTAATCAGCCCGGCTTCGCTCAATATTTTCAGATGGTGCGACACCGTCGCTGGGGTGACGCCGCGCATGGAGACGATTTCCCCGCAAGTCATTTGTTGTGTCCGTGAGATGGCCTCGAAAATTCTCAACCGGGTCTCATCCGCCAGGGCTTTCGATATCTTTTCGATTTGGGCTCTATCCATAAGAGAACATTCACCTTACCCGATCCGGAACCGGCTTGCTGCATGGGTTAGAAGTGATTTTGACACCTATCGAAATAACTTGCAACCGACTGTTTAGATGTTCATCTAAGTATCGAAACCTCAAGACAGCTGTCAAGCGGCAAGGCCTTGGGGGTGCGGTTCTTGAGGAAGATTCGATTGGGAGGCTGTGATGAAGAGACTCGAAGGAAAAGTAGCAGTGGTAACCGGAGGAAACAGCGGCATCGGACTAGCGACAGCAAAGCGCCTGCAGGAAGAAGGCGCGCGTGTGGCCATTTCCGGCCGTAGCAAGAGAACGCTCGACGAAGCCGTGAAGAGCATCGGCAACGGCGTGCTGGCGGTACAGGCCGACGTTACCAAACTTACGGAAGTGGACAAGTTATATTCGGAAGTTTCAAAGAACCTTGGAAAGATTGATGTGCTGTTTGTAAATGCGGGAGTCGCGAAGTTTGCGCCGCTCGCTGAGACCTCCGAGAGCTTGTACGACGAACAATTTGACACCAACATCAAGGGCGCGTATTTCACGATACAGAAGGCGCTTCCGCTGCTGAATGACGGAGCCTCGATCATTTTGAATACCAGTGTGGCCGACCGTAAGGGCACGGCGGGGGCGAGTGCATACTCCGCAACGAAAGCTGCGTTGCGCTCGCTAGCAAGAACCGCGGCGGCGGAACTGGTGGGGCGCGGCATTCGCGTGAATTCTGTTGCGCCTGGGCCCATTTTGACACCGATCTTTGGAAGGACGAATCTTCCCAAAGAAGCCGTGGATGAATTTGCAAAGGACATTGTTGGGAAAGTTCCGATGAAGCGGTTTGGACAGCCGGAAGAAGTTGCTGGAGCCGTGGCCTTCCTGGCGTCACAAGACGCGTCGTATATCACTGGCGAAGAGATCAATGTAGATGGCGGAATGGGACAAATCTAAAAATCGACAATCAAATGTTGGAGTTGGAGAAGGGCGGCCACGTCACGTAGCGCGGCCGCTTTTTCATTTCTGCGACGCAGCTTGGCAAGGAATTCACTTCGCGCCCGCCGATGGATCCGCCGAAGTGGCGGAGTTCACGTCGAGATGGAAGCGGTGGGCAGTATCGAAGGCGGCGTAGCAGTTGCCGTCTTTGGCGTAGCCTCGACAGTGGAGGGCGGTTTCCTTGTCGCGTGGCGAGCGAACGAATTGCCATACTTGCGCGTAAGCGATGCCGCTCTTGGATGGCGCAGGAGGATCTTGCGGCGTCGTGCAGCCCGGAGAAGGCGGACAATCATCGTTGTAAACCCAGAAAGCGACGTCGCGAGTCGAAGCGTGGTTGCGAATATCGTCCGCAGTAGTGATGGTGACGCCGGGCTCCTCATTGACGGGGATGCCCGAGCAATAGACGCCGGGGCGATAGCCTGCGTGAGCAAGATCATCCCACCAGGCAGCGAGATAGGTGTGATACGTGTCAGAGAGGCGGCCACCCTCTTCGATGTCTAGGAAGATGATTGTTCCTGCGGAGAAGTGCTCTGCCTTTGCGGCTGAGATGGTTCGTTCCGCGTCAAGAGCGCCCTTTGATTTCGCGTCAGCATCATTTTTGAGTGCGCTACTGTCGCGACCGGAATAGAGAACCAAAAAACCAAAGCCACGTGAACGCAAGAGATCGCGTTTTCCCTTCCAAGCATTCGTTTTTTCGCCGGGGGGAGGGCTGATCCAGTAGCTCGAGAACGCAAACGTCTTGCGCAGCTTGGGAAGGGCAGCGTCTCCGGGATAATCGTTTCGGTCGAAACCAAGATAGGCCTGCCGGGAATCCGCGGAAACCGAGGTGACACGCGCGCAGTCCCCAAAAGCGAACAGCATGGCAACAGCGACAAGCGCGATACCGGAGAATGTTGCAGCCCTTTCTTTGATCGGTTTTTGCTCAATCTGTCGCATAAGAAAAAGCGGCGTCAAGCCGCCCATTCCCAAAAAGTATGCGCCTCAGAAGGCTGCTGCTACAAATGCTATCCCTCCCGGAGTTTGTGGCCGGCGAGATTCCCGAGGCCGTCGTAAGCGGCGTACTTATAAGTTTCACTGAGCGTCGGGTAGTTAAAGACCTGCTCGATGAATTCGTCGATGGAGAAACCTTTGTCCAAGACAGTTAGGCCGATGTGGATGAGTTCGGTGGCGTTTTCACCGATCATACTGACGCCGAGAAGCTTTTTGTCAGCGCGGGCGAAGATGAGCTTGAGCATCCCTGCCGTGTCACCGGTGATGTGTCCCCGTGCATTGTTTTCGTAGAGGGCCCGGCCGACGACGTAATCAATCTTCTTTTCCTTGCAGGATTCTTCGGTTTCACCGGCAGCGGAAATTTCCGGAATGGTGTAGATGCCCATGGGCAGCAGCGAGGCGACGCGCTGTTTGTATTTTAAGCCAAACGCATGGCAAACGGCGACGCGGCCCTGCTCCATGGAGGTAGAGGCAAGCGCGGGGAAGCCGATAACGTCACCTGCGGCATAAATATTGGAAACCGTTGTGCGATAGTTTTCGTTCACCGGGAGGTAGCCCCGATCATTGAGGGCAAGACCCGCTTTTTCGAGGGCGAGACCGTCCACGGCGGCACGGCGGCCGGCGGCGAAAAGAGCCGCCTCGGTCTCGAGAACTTTGCCGCTTTTCATGATGAGGCGGACGCCCACGGCGGAGTTTTCCGTCTTTGCAGGCCGTTCGTTGAACCAGAAATGCATGCCGAGCGCCGCGAGGCGATCGCGGAGCCGATTGGAAATCTCGTTGTCGAGGAAAGGAAGGAGGCGGTCGCGGCCATCAACGAGAGTGACGTTCACGCCAAGAGCCATGAAGATGGAAGCGTATTCGCAGCCAATGACGCCGCCGCCGATCACGGCAAGACTTTTGGGGATGCGGTCCATCTGGAGAAAGGTGTCGGAGTCGAAGGTGCGGACGTTGTCGAAAGCAATCTCGGCGGGGCGATGTGGCTTGGAGCCTGTGGCGATAAGAATCACCTCGCCCTTCAGACGGCGCGGGCGATCTGCTGCGGAGACGGCGAGCGTGTGGCAGTCTTCAAAAGAGGCTTGGCCGTGAATAAGTTCGATTTTATGCAGCGCGAGATTTTTCAGGATGCGGCGACGTTCCATCTCCACGACTTCGCGCTCGTGGTGCATGAAATCGTGCACAGTGAGGTTTTCTTTGAGCGAATAGTCGATGCCGTAGAGGCCACGCTGCCGCAGCCCGGAAAAATAGAGCGCGGATTCGCGTAGAGTCTTGCTGGGAACCGTGCCGGTATTGATGCAGCTTCCGCCCATGTGCTGGGCGCGCTCGATCACGGCGACGCTCTTGCCAAAGTACGCGGCTTGGGCCCCAGCCTTTTCGCCGGCGGGGCCGCAGCCAATCACAATCAAGTCAAAACTTTCGGTCGAGCCCACTCAAGTCTCCTCAAAATGGATAGAACGCACTGCGACACAATGTGGCGGGACCTGGGAGGATTCTAGGGTAAGAGCCGACGTAGCGAGGAAGTTTCTGGCAGGGCTGTGCTGAATCGAGCGCGGCGCGGTCGCTCACAGAGTAAGGTAGATTTTGGCCTAGATCTCGGGTAAATTGGCAAACGCTACCCGTGCCCAGTTAACTGCATCTAAAAAACAGGCAAAGGCAAGAGGCAGAGGACCGATGGGCGATGACGGCACGGACTAAGCAGCGGGCGTTGATGACGCTGATGGCAGCGTGTGGCCTACTGGCCGCTGTCCGCGCTTCCCGAGTTTTTTACTTCCAGGAACTTTTTTTTGCATTCCTTCTTTTTGCAATCGGATTTCTGATCCTCTTGCTAATGGCGGCCTTGGCTGTTGGAGTGTGGCTGCTCTACGCGCGAGGAGTGGTCTATCTCGCCACCCGGACAATGAAAGAAGGGAAGCACGCGCTGCCGTTGGTTCGCGTGGTTGTCTTGTGGCTGGCCCCAACAGTCGCAAAAACAGCCGGGGCGGTGTCGGCTGCCCAGGAGATCTTGTTTTATCCATTCGGTGGTGCAATGCGCGGCTGGCTGCGGTCATTCCGCATGGATGCGTCCCACTTCCGCGAGGACGCAGAACGTGCCGTTAAGCACTTGCGGCTCTTGCTCAAACAGAGTTGAGTCACGTGTGCTCGGTAATGTGTACGATTCGCACAGCCACGACGCTTTTACAGAGAGTTCACTCGAGTTGCTCTTCCGTTGCGCCTTTGCCTTCCACTATCCGATAAACGCGATTCACTCCAGTAAGCGCGACGTTTTCCTTGATCCCGTCGGGCCAGCGTATCTCCAGCTTGTCCACCTGCTTCGCTTTGCCGATTCCGAAATGCAGGCGCATGTCGTTGTTGGAGATGTAGCTCCCACCGCTGATTACGTCGTTGCGCTGCGCGATTCCGCCCACGGTTAGAAACGCTTTCGCTCCAATCGCGTCCCGCGGCCCCTTCGCTCCGCCAATCAAATGCAGTGTGACCCAGTTGTTCCCGTTGTTGACGACGTTGCGCAACAACACGGGAGGCCCATCGATCGTATTCAGCACCACGTCGATCTTTCCATCGTTGAATAGGTCGCCGAATGCTGCTCCGCGCGCACAAACCACGACGCCTAATCCGCTGTTGGGCGTCGCCGGTACCGGCTGAAAATGTTTCCCGTCTAAATTGCGAAACAGCAGCGGCCGCTGCGCGTACGTCATTCCCCAATCGTTCTGATCCACGCCGGGATAAACGTGGCCGTTCGCCGCGAAAATATCTTTCCAGCCGTCATTGTCGTAGTCGAGAAATCCAACTCCCCAGCCGAGAAACGGAATCGTCGTGGACGCCACGCCCGCCTGAAAACTGACGTCGGAGAAATTCCCGTCGCCCTCGTTGCGATAAAGTGAATAGTAGTCGTCGGAAAACGTAGTCACGTAGAGCGAAAGGCGTCCGCTGTTTTCATAATCGCCGATGCCCAGTCCCATCGCCGCCTGTTCCCTGCCGTCTTCTTTCAACGCGAATCCTGAGGGATAGCTCGCATCTTCGAAAGTCCCGTCCCCCTTGTTCAAAAATAAATAATTCGGCACAGAGTCGTTAGCCACGGCGAGATCGAGTTTTCCGTCATCGTTCAGGTCTGCAAAAACCACGCCAAATCCGTAATAACCTTTTTCGTTTGCTACACCTGCCTTTTTGCTGACTTCCGTGAACGTGCCGTTACCGTTGTTGTGAAAGAGATGGTTCTGCTCGCCCGCCAATCCCCGCGGGCCGCACATGACCGATTTCCCGCGGTACTGGCAAAAGTTGAATTGCGTTGCCGCGGTTCCGGAAACCGGTGGGTTGTCCAAATCGAATTTCACATAGCCGGTTACGTAAAGGTCGAGCTTCCCGTCGCCGTCGTAATCGCCGAAGGTCGCCCCGGCCGACCAGACCGGCTTCACTCCGCTCACGGCCACGCCTGCGGCTTCCGCCACGTCCGTGAACGTGCCATCGTGATTGTTGTGATAAAGCCGGTTCTTGCCGTAATTCGTGACGTACAGATCCGGCCAGCCGTCGTTGTCGTAATCGCCGACGGCCACGCCAAATCCCCATCGCTCGTTGGCGAGGCGCGCTTTGTCCGTCACGGCGGCAAACGTGCCGTCGTGATTGTTGTGAAAAAGCGCGGCGCGCGGCGGCTTCTCTTTTCCTCGCATTGCATCAAAGGTGGAACCATTCACGAGATAAATGTCGGGCCAGCCGTCGTTGTCGTAATCAAAAATTGCCACGCCGGAGCCGGGCGCTTCGAGGATCAGGTTTTTCTCCGGAGAGCCGGAAACGTGCTTGAACTTGTCGAGCCCTGACTTCTTCGTGATATCTTCAAAAATAACCTGCGCGCCCTCGACAAAACCGCCGGCTGTGATCGGCCGGTTCTTTTCGTCCAGGACCGGCGCGAAGACTCCGCCGGTGGATGCGCCGCCGGACTGGGATTGCGATTGTGGTTTCGGCTTCTCTTGAGATTCTTCCTGTGAGCTGCTGCCGGCGGGAACCTGCAAACCGAGCAGCGCAAGCGCCACCGCCGGGAGAAGTCTTTTCTTAAGAAATGTCATGCGACTTTCATTGTAGCAAGGAGGAATTGACGCTGACAGAACGCTAAAAACAATTCGACCAGGGCGAGGCACCCTGGTCGAACAGAAAAATCTGCCAAAATCTTGCTGGGCTGCGGCTCACGATTCTCACACTGAGAAAAAATCAGCCAAGCTGGTGCCCGGAGCGGGGGTCGAACTCACAGCCCTTCTTGAAGCACGTAACTTATCGTATTCTCGGCGCGCCAAAACGAACCCGAGTTTGCCTCAGTCTGGTATTGTGTCCAAAACCGTGATCAAGCAGATCCATGTGTGCGGCTATAGGTCTGTTCGGGACCTCGACCTTGCATTGAGGCCGATTAACGTTCTCACTGGCCCGAACGGTTGTGGAAAGTCAAATCTCTACAACTCCCTTGTCTTGATGGCGCGCGCCGCGCAAGGGCAATTGGCGCGAGCGATCGCCGAGGAGGGCGGCACGCCAAGCGTGTTCTGGGCCGGAGGCGAGCGCGTTCGTTATCAGCGTAAGAAACCTCCTAAACGAGTCGTGCTTGGCTTTGAAGCGGAGAAGTTCGGGTACGAGCTGCAAATCGGACTCCCGTCCCTGAATGAACATGCGCTGGGAACCATGTTCACACTCGACCCGCGCGTCAAGGAAGAATCGATCTGGTATATCGGGCCCCCAACGTCAGCGGGTGCATCGGACGCAAAACGTCTCGTGGCTATGTTGAAACGCGATGAACCTTCAGCGTGGTTGCGCAACGCGGAAGGCCACATGGTCACCTATCCCTTCCGGATTTCCAAACACGAGTCCGTCCTGTCGCAGATCATTGATCCGCACCTCTATCCGGAAATCTCCGCAATCCGCCAGCAGGTCTTGAGCTGGCGTTTTTATCATCATTTTCGTACAGACCTGGAATCCCCTGTGCGCCAGCCGCAAATTGGTGTCTATACGCCGGTTCTCAGTCATGACGGCTCGGACCTTGCGGCTGCTCTCCAGACCATTCTTGAAATCGGCGATGGTGCTGCCCTTTGCCAGACCGTGGCGGAGGCTTTTGGCGGCGCGGCTCTCCTGATCGAAGCGATGGATACCCTATTCAGCATGAAGATGAAAATTCCCGGCCTGCTCCGTCCCTTGCAGTCGCAGGAATTCTCGGACGGACAAGTGCGGTTCTTATGCCTTTGCGCGGCGCTGCTTAGCCCTCGTCCGCCGTCGCTATTGGCGGTCAACGAACCGGAGACAAGCCTGCATCCGGACATTCTGGATGCCCTGGCGCACTTAATCGTTCGCGCCGCGAAAAACACCCAGCTCTGGATTACCACGCATTCGCAGCCCTTGGCGGACCGCATCGAGAAACACTCCGGCGTACCGCGCGTGCGCCTCTGCATGTCCGACGGTGAGACGCAAGTCGAAGGGGATCGGAAAGGCGCCTGAATACGGGCTTCCATGGCATTTGTCATCACGTGACGTGCAAGAGGAAAGAAATCCATATCTGGCCTGAAATCGTGGGCCGACCTCTGCCCGCGACCGACGTGGTTGTCACCGATGACGCGATTAGTCCCATTATAGGGTCCCAAACGAGAATTTCGTTCTCGTAATGCTTGGCTTCTTAGGCTGCTTTTAAACCGACAGCCTCGACGAGGTCGTCCAGCGCCTGAATCACAGCAGTATATCGACGATCGAGAGCCGTGATCTTTTCTTTGGGAATGGATTGGTCCGCGGCGAAGGGCTGCAGAATGCCGGCAGTCAAGGGAGCATAGATTTTTTCGTAGAGCTTCAGGAATACCAGGCAGATTTGATAGCCGTGGGGGAGAAGCCGGTAGCGACGGGAATGAGGAATCTTTTCCACTAAGCCCTTGGCGCGCAGC
>Ga0066681_10000573_pt1 | contig 12579 bp, 10 predicted proteins | sample GraSoiAngelo_130_FD_65629 | JGI IMG/M metagenome (GOLD analysis project Ga0066681, IMG submission 65629) | Grasslands soil microbial communities from the Angelo Coastal Reserve, California, USA - 14_0929_02_20cm | ecosystem: Environmental > Terrestrial > Soil > Grasslands | place: USA...
CGAAACACGCCGACCACTCCACGGCCAACGACGCGCTGGTCAAAGGCGTCGTGGACGGCCGAGTCGTTGATACGACGGCGATGCCCTTCACCGCCACGATCACCCGCAGCTCGGGGCGCTTCGTGACGCGCTAGCGACCCGGTGGGGGCTTGGGCCGCCGGGTGAACGGCTGCGTGAGCTACCCCGGCCGGCGCGCGTCACGGCCGCCGATAGTCGACGCCGTATTTCGCGTAAATGCCGGCGATCGTGCCGTCGGCAATCAGTGCGCTGACTGCTGCGTTGACCGCTTCCACCAGCGGCGCATCGGCTCGCCTCAGGCCGACCGCGACCACCCATTTCAGCTCGGGTTCCGAATCCTCTGCGTGGACGAGCGCTAGCTTGCGGTGAGCATTGCTGTGGTTGTAGTACCCGATGGAGGCCGGCGAAATGGCTGCTGCGTCCACGTCGCCTTTCGCGACGGCTTCGCACATGTCGTCCTCGAACCCGAACGGCACCATTCGCGCGGGCGTCTTACTGACGATCAGGCTCGCAAGCGAGTTCATCATCACGCCGACGCGGGTCCCTGCCTTCAACTCGCGATAGCTCGCGACTGTCGGCCGACCCGGTGCGAATGCGAGCGCGACGCCGCCGGTCTGATACGGCAGCGAGAGCTTGATCGCCGGTCCCTGGACATCCGGGCTCGCGATCGTGTCCATCAGCATGTCGCAGTCCACCATCGCGGCGCGCATGCGCGGAACGATCCAGTCGATGTGCAGGCGCACGACCAGCCGCTGGGCGATCGCCCGGGCAATTTCGATCTGGAAGCCGGGCGTCTCGGGTCGATTGGCGGCGTAGGGGAGCGCATTGGGATTCGCGCAGACGGAGATCTCCCCGCGCGTGCGGATTTCCTCGTACGGACGCGCGTGCGCGAGCGGCGCCGACGTCATCGCGCCCAAGGCCGCCGATGCAGCCAGCACGACGATGCCCGGTCGTACAGCGCGCTTCATCTCGGCCCTTCTCGCATCAAGGCTTGAGACCGCGAATATAACCGACGATCGCTTTCAACTGTTCGTCGTTGAAGGCGGATCCGAAGGCAGGCATCTGGCCCGGCTTGCCGTTCCTGATGCGCGCGATGATCTCGCCGTCGGCGAGTTGGGTATCCGCGAGCTTCGGCCCCTTGCCCGCCTCGCGTCCGCCCTTGAGGTGGCACCAGCCGCAAGTCGACGCGAACAGCTGATTGACGTCGAAGTCGCTTGCGGGACCCGTGGCTGACGGACTTGCCGGCGCGGTGCTCGGGTTGTCGTTCGTGCCCGGTGTGTGTCGTCCCGACTGCATTGGGCCGGGTTTGTCGGCCACCTGCGGCCAGACGCTCCCACAAAGGCAGAGCAAAGCGAACAGCAATACAACAGGGAGACGCCTTGCGTCCTCCCCGTGTGCCTGGCCGTTCGTCAATTACGGCAACGCAAACACTTTGAGCACGCCAGAGTCCTTCGGCATCTGCGCAAATACCCCACCGAAGAACGACGGGTAATCATCGCCGGCGAGGCCGCCCCAGCCGGTTGCCACGGCGATGTACTGCTTGCCCTTCGCCCGATAGCTGATGATCCCGCCGTTGTGGCCCTGCCCGTTGTTGTGTTTCCACAGTTCCTTGCCGGTGCGCGCGTCGTACGCCCGCAACCAGCCGCGCGGGTCGGGCACGAACAGCAAGTCCCCGCCAGTCGACAGCAGGCTCGCGAGCGGCGGCTCGGGGAACTTGACCTCCCAAGTCAGTTTGCCGGTGATCGGGTCGCGCCCCGAGACGTGGCCGTGCGCCTTGTCGCCCTTCGGATTCGTGATGTTGAAGTTCGCCCCGATGTTGAGCTGCGCCATCGGCTCGAGGATCGGCGTCGTCTTGACGATCTCGAGGTCCATGCACCACTCGTTGCCGACCTTGTAGAGCAACCCCGTCTTCGGATTGTAGGAGCCCATGTTCCAGCTCATGCCGCCGGCGATGAACGGGCACAGGTTCTCGTGCTTGCCCGCGGTCATGTCACGGCGTCCCACCAACTCGCCGTTCGGTTTGATGTCCTGTACGAAGTTGATGTTCTTTATCAGCCGCCAGACGTTTTGGACCTTGGCATTGCGATCGTACACCCACACGAAACCGCTCTTGCTCGGATGGACGACGTACTTCTTGCCGCCGCGCTCGAGCATGATGAACTCGCCGGTCGCGCTGTCGAAATCCCACGCGTCGTGGGGCACCTCCTGGTGATAGCCCTTGAGCTTTCCGGTGTCCGGGTCGAGCAGGATGACCGAAGTCGTGTAGAGATTGTCGCCCGGGCGGGCGCCGGCCGTCTTCCAGTCGGGTCCCGACCAGTCGTAGAGCGGCGCCGGGTTGGCAGTCCCCCACCACACCGTATTGGTCTCGGGATCATAGCCGCCGGCCATCCAGCCGCCGCCGCCGCCGGTCCGCCACGAGTCGTTGAGCCACGTATTGCGCGCGTCGCCGTTGTTTTCCTCGCCCCCGGCGGTGTAGAACCGCCACAGCTGCTTGCCGGTGTTCGCGTCCACGCCGAAGATCGGCCCACGGTCGGGCCACTCGCCGCCCTGCGCGCCGACGATGACCTTGTCCTTCACGAGCAGCGGCGCGCCGGTAAACCCGACCGTCAGCTTTTCCGAGTTGACCAGCTTCGTTTCCCACTTGACCTTGCCGGTCTTCATGTCGATCGCCGCCAGCTTGCCGTCGAGCGTACCCATGTAGACGTTGCCGTAGCCGAGCGCGATGCCGCGGTTGTACGGCGAATGCGTCTGCTTGGCGACCAGGTCCTCGTTGAGCTTCTGCTTGTACTGCCACAGCACCTCGCCCGTTGCGCCGTCGAGCGCCCAAACCTGGTTATAGGACCCGGAGTAGTACAGCACACCGTCCGCCGCCAACGGGTAAGACTGGAGACCTCTGACGGAGCGGCTCGCGACATGCGACCAGGCTTCTCGCAGGCTGCCCACATTCTTGGTGTTGATATCGGCGAGTGCACTGTAGTGCCACGACTTGTACGAGCCGTGATAGGTCAGCCAGTTGCCGGCCTCCTTGTCCGCGTTCATCAAGCGCTTGGCGTCGATCTCGGCGGCCGTCGCGGCGGCCCCGGCGAGCAGCAGCAAAGCGAGTGAAAGTGCGGCAACATGCCACGAGCGAGTCATGGGATAGCCCCCTTAGTCTTGCGATTCGTGAAGAAGAAGTGGTAGGAAGTGATGGCCGGCGCTTTGCATGCGTCCCGCTGCGGCGTCGCGGCATATCATGCAGTCGGCAGGCGCGCGAAGTCAAGCTGGCGGTACAATATCCGGGCATCCCCTCGCTCGAAGCGAAATTCCGCACGTAATCTAAAGGACCACGCCGGATGTCACACAATCTCTTCAACACGCTGCAGGAATTCAGGATGTCATCGGGCAGGACCGGCAAGTTCTATTCCCTGCCGGCTCTGGAAAAGGCACTGGGCGCGAGGATCTCGCGCCTGCCCGTATCGATCCGCATCGTTCTCGAATCGGTGCTGCGCAATTGCGACGGCAAGAAAATCACCGAGGAGCACGTCCGCCAGCTCGCAGGCTGGAAGCCCAACGCGCCGCGCACCGACGAGATTCCCTTCGTGCTCTCGCGCATCCTGCTGCAGGACCTGACCGGCATCCCCTCGCTCGCCGACCTCGCCGCGATGAGGAGCGTCGCACAGCGGCTCGGCAAGGACCCCAAGGTGGTCGAGCCGCTCGTGCCGGTCGATCTCGTGGTCGACCACTCCATCCAGATCGACCACTACGGGGTCAAGAACGCGCTCGATCTCAACATGAAGCTCGAGTTCAAGCGCAACCAGGAGCGCTACACCTTCATGAAGTGGGCGACGCAGGCGTTCGACACTTTCCGCGTGGTGCCGCCCGGGATCGGCATCGTGCACCAGGTGAATCTCGAATACCTCGCGCGCGGCGTGCACAAGAAGGACGGCGTGTACTACCCGGATACCCTCGTAGGCACCGACAGCCATACCACCATGATCAACGGCATAGGCGTGGTCGGCTGGGGCGTGGGGGGGATCGAGGCCGAAGCCGGAATGCTCGGCCAGCCCACCTACCTCCTCACGCCCGACGTGGTCGGCTTCCATCTGAAAGGCGAGCTGCGCGGCGGCGTCACCGCCACCGATCTGGTGCTGACGGTCACCGAGATATTGCGCAAAGCCAAGGTGGTCAACAAATTCGTCGAGTTCTTCGGCGAGGGCACGGCGAGCCTCACCGTCCCCGACCGCGCCACCATAGGGAACATGGCGCCCGACTACGGCGCGACCATGGGCTTCTTCCCCGTCGACGACGCCACCATCGCCTACTTCGAAGGCACCGGGCGCACCAAGGACGAGATCGACGCATTCAAGTCCTACTTCAAGGCGCAGGGCATGTACGGCACGCCGAAAAAGGGCGAGATCGACTACAGCCAGGTGATCGAGCTCGATCTGGGCACCGTGACGCCTTCGCTCGCCGGCCCGAAGCGCCCGCAGGACCGCATCGAGATCGGCAAGGTGAAAGCGAAGTTCACCGAGCTCTTCGCGAAGCCGGCCGCGGAGAACGGTTTCTCCAAGAAGGCCGAGGACCTGAAGAAGCGTTTCAAGACTCGCGATGGGATCGAAGTCGGCTCGGGCGACGTGATGATCGCGGCGATCACCTCGTGCACCAACACTTCGAACCCCGGCGTGATGCTCGCCGCGGGGCTGCTCGCCCAAAAGGCGGTCGAGCGGGGCCTGAGCGTCAAGCCGCACGTGAAAACCTCGCTTGCGCCGGGCTCGCGCGTCGTGACCGAATACCTCAAGAAAGCGGGCCTGCTCGCCTACCTGGAGAAAATCGGTTTCAACCTCGCCGCCTACGGCTGCACCACCTGCATCGGCAACTCCGGGCCGCTCAAGCCCACGATCGAGGAGGCGGTCTCCCAGAACGATCTCGTCGGCGCCGCGGTGCTCTCGGGAAACCGCAACTTCGAAGCGCGCATCCACGCGAGCCTGCGCGCGAATTTCCTCGCCTCCCCGCCGCTGGTCGTCGCCTACGCGCTCGCGGGCACCGTGCTCAAGGACCTCATGAGCGAGCCGATCGGCAAGGGCAAGAACGGCGAGGACGTATGGATCGGCGATATCTGGCCCACGGCCGAGGAGATCCAGAGCGGCATGAAGCATGCGCTAGACCCGAAGACCTACCGTGAGCTCTACGGCGACGTCGCCAACGCCAACCCGATGTGGAAGAGCGTTCCCGCGCCCACCGGCCAGGTCTACAGCTGGCCGAAATCGACCTACATCGCCGAGCCTCCCTTCTTCCGCGACTTCTCGATGCAGCCCCGCCCGATCGAGAAGATCCGCGCGGCGCGCGTCCTCGGCATCTTCGGCGACTCGCTCACCACCGACCACATCAGCCCCGCGGGCTCGATCAAGCCCACCTCGCCCGCGGGCACTTACCTCCTCGAGCACGACGTCGCGGCGCCCGACTTCAACAGCTTCGGGGCGCGCCGCGGCAACCACGAGGTCATGATGCGCGGCACCTTCGGCAACGTGCGCATCAAGAATCTGATGCTCCCGGTCAAGGCCGACGGTTCGCGCACCGAGGGCGGCCTCACCTACCACCAGCCTTCGGGCGAGCAGATGCCGATTTACGAGGCGGCGATGAAGTACGTCGCCGCGGGCGTGCCGACCGTGGTGTTCGGCGGCGAGGAATACGGCACCGGCAGCTCGCGCGACTGGGCGGCGAAAGGAACCCTGTTGCTCGGCACGCGCGCGGTGATCGCGAAGAGCTTCGAGCGCATCCACCGCGCCAACCTAGTGATGATGGGCGTGCTGCCCTTCCAGTTCATGGGGAACGACTCGGTGGCGTCGCTCGGCATCAAGGGGGACGAGACTATCGACATCCTCGGCATCGAGTCCGGCGTGCATCCGCGCCAGGAAGTGCAGCTGGTAATCCATCGCAAGGACGGATCGACGAAGGAGATCGAGGTGCTACTGCGCATCGACACACCGATCGAAGTGGACTACTACGTCCACGGCGGCATCCTGCCGTTCGTGCTGCGCCAGCTCCTCGGGAAGGCTGAGCCCTCGGTTCGCGCAGCCGCGTAGGAGGAGGAGTTCTCGTGCCGTCGAGATTTGCGGCGTTCGCCGCCGCCGCGTTTTGCTCGGCGGCGGCGCTCGCGCAGACCTACCCTTCCAAGCCCATCCGCCTGGTCGTACCGTTCGCGCCGGGCGGCAGCTCCTCGATCGTCGCGCGCGCCTTCTCCGCCGAGATGAGCAAGGGCCTGGGCCAGCAATTCAAGGTCGAATGATGCAGACCTGGGACGTCATCGTCGTCGGGGGCGGCAACGCCGCGCTGTGCGCGGCGCTCTCGGCAAAGGAGGCTGCGAAGCGGGTGCTCGTCCTCGAGCGCGCGCCCGAGAACGAAGCGGGCGGCAACTCGCGCTTCACCGCGGGGCTCCTGCGCATCGTCTACAACGGCGCCGACGATCTCGGTCGGCTGATCGAGCTGTCGCGCGAGGAAATCGAGCGGACGGATTTCGGGACCTACACCTCGGACCAGTTCCTCGACGACATGGCGCGCGTCACCGAGTACCGCTGCGATCCCGACCTCACCGAGATCCTGGTCAAGCAGAGCTTTCCCACGGCGCTGTGGATGAAGAAAAAAGGCGTGCGTTTCACCGCGGCCTGGGGGCGGCAGGCGTTCAAGATCGAAGGCCGGTTCAAGTTCTGGGGCGGCCTCACGCTCGAAGCGATCGGCGGCGGCCCGGGACTGGTCGATTCGCTCACGCAAGTCGCAAAAAAGAGCGCAATCGAGATCTGGTACTCGGCTCGCGCGGTGTCGCTTATCGCCGACGACGCGGGCGTGCACGGCGTGGTCGTGAAGCGCGCGGGCAAGACCACCGAGATCAAATCCAAGGCGGTCGTGCTCGCCGCGGGCGGCTTCCAGGCGAACGCCGAAATGCGCGCGCGCTATCTGGGGCCGCTCTGGGAGCTCGCCAAGGTGCGCGGCACGCGCTTCAACACCGGGGACGTCATCCGCATGGCGCTCGAAGTGGGGGGGCAGCCGACCGGCAACTGGTCGGGCTGCCACGCCGTCGCCTGGGAGCGGAACGCGCCCGAATTCGGCGATCTCGCCGTCGGCGACCAGTTCCAGAAGCATTCCTATCCCTGGGGCATCTACATCAACGCCGAGGGCAGGCGCTTCGTCGACGAAGGCGCCGATTTCCGCAACTACACCTACGCGAAATACGGCCGCGTGATCCTCTCCCAGCCAGGGCAGTTTGCGTGGCAGGTGTTCGACGCCAAGGTGAAGAGCCAGCTGCGCGACGAGTACCGCATCAAGCAGGTCACCAAGGTCACCGCGAACACGCTGGAAGAACTGGTGAAGAAGCTCGACGACGTCGATGCCGACGCGGCGCTGAAGGAGATCAAGGCTTACAACGCCGCGGTGAGGACCGATATCCCGTTCAACCCCAACATCAAGGACGGCCGCCGCACCGAGGGCCTTGCGATCAACAAATCGAACTGGGCGAACACGGTCGATACGCCGCCGTTCGAAGCTTACGCGGTGACCTGCGGGATCACGTTTACCTTCGGCGGGCTGCGCATCAACACCGACGCGCAGGTGATCTCGACCGACGGCGAGCCGATTCCCGGGCTGTACGCGGCGGGCGAGCTGGTGGGCGGGATTTTCTACTTCAACTATCCCGGCGGCACCGGGCTCACGAACGGCGCGGTGTTCGGAAAGATCGCGGGCGCGAGCGCGGCGAGGCGAGCCGCCCCGCATTCTTGACTAGCGTCCTGAGAGCGGCGCGAGCCCGGCCCTCGAGATTGCCGCAGCTGAGACCGAGGTGCAATCATGCCTCAACCTTGACTAGAGCCGGTCTACTCCGCGGTCACTCCCGCCGCCTCGATCATCCGCGCCCACTTCGGGAAGTCGGCCTTGTGGATGCGCGCGAATTCTCCCGGCGTTGTCCCGGCCGGCTCGAAGCCGATGTCCCGCCAGCGGGCGGCGATGTCGGGCTGCCGGGTCGCTTCGCGCAACGCGGCGGAGAGCTCGTCGACGATCGCAGGCGGCGTCTTGGCGGGGGCGTAGGCGCCGATCCAGGTCGTCGGCTCGAAGCCGTCGAAGCCTTGCTCGCCGAACAGCGGCGTCTGCGCCAGCACCTGGCTGCGGCGCGATCCGGTCGCGCCGAGCACCTTGATCCGATTCGAGTTGAGGAGGGTGCGCGCGGTGCCGGAGTTGGCCCAGGCGATGTCGAGCGTGCCGCCGAAGAGATCGAGATGCGCGGCCCCCTCGCCCTTGTAAGGCACATGGACGAGCCGAATCCCGGTCTGCTTCGCGAGCATCTCGCCGAACAGGTGCGGCGTCGAGCCCGTGCCCCAGGTGCCGTACGTCAGGCCGACCGGCTTTTGCTTCGCGTACGCGACGAGCTCGCGCACATCGTTGAAAGGCGCCGCCGCAGGCGCGATGAGCGCGGGCCCGTAGCCGACCGCGAGCTGCGAGAGCGGCGCGAAGTCCCGAAACGGATCGTAGGGGATGGTCTTCTGCAGGATCGCGTTGTTGATGTGGGTGAGCGAAAGCGTGATGAGGAAAGTGGTGCCGTCCGGGGGCGCCTTGGCGACGAAGTCGGCGGCGAGCGTGCCGCTCGCTCCCGGCTTCGCTTCCACGATGACCGGCTGCTTCCAGCGTTCGCGCAGCTTTTCCGCATATAGCCGCGCCAGGGTATCGACGGGCCCTCCGGCCGTGCCGAAGGGCACGATGCGCACCGGCTTGCCGGGAAATCCGTGCGCCTGTGCCGCAGACGCGCAAAGCAGGCTCGTCGCCACCGCGATGGCGACGATTCGAGCCGTCATTGTCATGACGCGCCCTCGAGCAGGTGCTGCCCCGCTTCCAGACGCACGCAGGCGGATTCGTCGTCGAAGCACACGCCGAGCGGATCCTCGCCTTTCGCCACGGCGTCCACCTGGCGCTCGAGCAGCCGGCGCAGCATGACGATGCCCCGATCGCTGGTCCGCAAATGCTCCTCCGAATGCAGCGTGATCGGACCCTGCCCGGTCTGCGCTTCCCAGTCGCCGGGAAAGCGCTGGTGCTCCTCTTCGGTCAGCTCGCGCCAGAACTTGCCGTTCATCTTCGAGCGCCCGCGCCCGAGCTCGCCGCGCTCGCTGACCCGGCCCGCGGTATAGATACGAAAGTGGGTATCGTCGATCGGCACCACCCAGCCGATGGACTCCACCCGGCCGTAGCCAGCGACGCGCGGATTCGGCACCACGCGCAGCGTCGGCAGGACCGCCTCGGTGACGCGCAGGAACACGCGGCCATCTGCGAGCTTGCGCACGCTGGTCGACTTGAGGCCGCGCGGCGTGGGCTCGAACTCCACCTGCGGCATCACGCCCATCATGGGCACGAACTGCGGGCCGCTGAAGCTGCCGTGCAGGATCGGCACGTGATACGGATCCATCAGGTTCTCGTAGTGCTGCAGCCAGTTGCACGGCACGATGACGCCGCCGCCCGAGCCTATGCTCGTGTCGTCCGCGTCGACGAGCTCGCCGGCCGCGAGCTCCTCCAGCGCGTCGAACCTCGGCAGCGCGGGCTTCTTCTGCGGCGGCCCCATGTAGGCGAATATCAGGCCGTAGCGCTCCCCGAGCGGATACCAGGGCTGGCGCGCGGTGTGTCGGTGCTTCGCGCCGGCCTCGGGCTCGCAGGGCTGCTCGAGGCAGTTGCCCTGCACGTCGAAGAGCCAGCCGTGATAACAGCAGCGGATGCCGCGCTCGTCGACGCGGCCATAATAGAGACTGGCGCCGCGATGGCAGCAGCGGGCGTGCACGAGGCCCGTCCGCCCGGCGCCATCGCGGAAGAGGATGAGGTCTTCCCCCAGGACGCGCACCGGGCGCGGCGTGGCGGTCGCGTGCGAGGCCAGCCCCACCGGGTGCCAGTAGCGGCGCAGCAGCTCGCCCATCGGCGTGCCGCGCCCCACTTCTGTGAGCTTCGCGTTGTGCGCCGGGGGCTTCATCGCGTACGCGCTGCCCTGGTCCGCCGGCCGGTCGTGCACGGTCGAGCTACTCCTTGCGAACCCAGGTCTGGGACCGGCCGAGGAGCGGTATGCCGATGTAGCCGCGAACTTCGAGTTTGCGCCCATCATCGAGCAGCGCGATGCGGCACTTGTAGAACTGCCCCTCGTCGGGGTCCAGTATCCGGCCGGTCGAATAGCCGTCTCCCGATCGCCGCACGCCGCGAAGTATGGTCATCCCCACGACCGGCTTGTCCTTCAGATCGCCTTCGCACAGGGTGCACAAGGGATTGGCATCCGGCCTGGGCGGAGAAAACACGGCGACGACCGTGCCGAGGTATTCCCCGTCGACCTCCACGACGCGCACCAGGCCGGCGGGCTGCCCCGTCTTGTCGCTCACGGTCTGCCACAGGCCCGCGGGAGTCGGAGCCTGGCCCCAGGCCGGACCGCAGCCGGCCAGGACCAGCACGAAGAGGTGCAACGTCGCGCGCACGAAATCAGTCGAAAAGCGCGTCGGGCACGTAGACATGCCCGTCGAAGATGCGCCGCGCGGTGCGCACGAACGAGGCGCGCTCGACCACCGGCACCGCTCCCGATCGGTCGGTGACCAGGTCCACCTCGATGTGACCCGAGGGATGCTCGATGCTGAGCACGCCGCCGGAAAATCCCTTGGGCTCGATGTAGCGGCTCGCGACGGTTCCGGGAAGCACCGCGGCGGTGCCCACGGCGAGCGCGCCGGTCACCGCATGCGAGCTGTGGCAGGCGTGCGGCGTGAAGTAGCGCGATGCGATGTTCCCGCCCTGCGCCGGGCGCGAGACCAGCACGGGTTTGGGCACGACCAGGCGCGATACGTCCCCCATCCCCATGCGCCTGCCGGCTTCCAACCGGAGCGCCTCGATTTTTTTCAGCATCGCCTTGTCCGCATCCAGCTCCTGCGGCGTTTCGCGCCCGGTCTTTCCGAACGCTTCGGCGGCCATGATCATCACCGGCATCGCCATGTCCACGCAGCTCGCCTCGATCCCGTCGATCCGGTCGAGGGCGTTTCCGGTCGGCAGCAACTTCCCCGTGACGGCTCCGAGCGCATCGAGAAAGGTCAGCTTGATCGGCGCAGCAGGCTCGCTAACGCCGTCGATGCGCGTATCGCCCGCATACTCGACCTGCCCTCCGGGAGTCTGGATCACCGCTTCGATCAGCGTCTGCGTATTGACGTTGTAGATGCGCACCTTCGTCGTGGGGTTCTCCGCCCGTACGAGGCCGGTTTCGATCGCGAAAGGACCCACGCCGGCGAGCATGTTGCCGCAGTTGGGCTTGGTATCGACGATCGCCTCGGTCACCGAGACCTGCGCGAACAGGTAATCCACGTCGGCGCCTTCGCGCTGCGACCGGCTGACGATCGCGACCTTGCTCGTCAGGGTATTCGATCCCCCGATGCCGTCGACCTGCAGCGCGTGGGGAGAGCCCATGACGCTGAGCAGGACCGCGTCGCGCCGCCCGGGATCCGCGGGCAGGTCCGCGGCGAGGAAATAGGGACCCCGCGAGGTGCCGCCGCGCATCAGCACACAAGGTATCTTGCGCTGCATGTTCAGGCGTCCGTCAGCTTGTGTGCGGCACGCCGGACCGAGGAATAGGGGCTAACATGGCGATGTTTACGGAGTTGAGCCTTCGGCCGAGTCTGTGATCGTACCTCATTGGATCGATATCATGCCAAAAGCCGGCTTTAGCCTTCTGCTCCTCGCGCTCGCGGCCTGCCTTGCCGGATGCGCAAATCTCACCGCCGTCTCCAGCGGAATGCCCGCGCAGCAGGTCCAGGCGAAGCTCGGCGCGCCGGAGACGATCAGGAAGAACGCCGACGGTTCCGAGGTCTGGGAATATCCGGGAGGCCCGCTCGGAAGGCAGACTTACATGGTGACTCTGGGGTCCGACCGTGCGGTCCAGGAAGTCCACCAGGTGCTGAACGACGAATATTTCTCGAGGGTGCACGCGGGAATGTCCCGCGACGAGGTGCGGCGGCTGCTCGGCAGGCCCGGGGAGATCATGGTGTTCGGCGCGCGCGACGAAGAGGTGTGGTCCTGGCGCTACCAGCAGCAGAATCCGATGTTCTTCAACGTGCTCTTCGACCGGACCGCGGGCACGGTCAGGGCCATACAGCGGATCGAGGAGATCCTCTGGTTGGACCACGACTGCTGAAGCGATCGGGGGAATCATGAACGCGATATTTTCCCGCGCCCTCGCGCTGCTGCTCCCCGCGCTGGTGGCGGCGTGCGCGAGCTTTTCCGCCGTCAATCCGGGCGCTTCCGCCCGGCAGGTCGAGACTCTGGTGGGCGCGCCGGCAAGCGTATGGAAGAACGCGGACGGCTCCGAGGTCTGGGAATATCCGCGGGGGCCGCTCGGGGTCGAAACCTACATGGTGACGCTGGGGTCCGACCGCGTCGTGCGGGAAGTCCGCCAGGTGCTGAGCGATGAAACTATCTCCAAGCTGCATGTCGGAATGTCCCGTGACGAAGTGCGCCGGCTGCTCGGCAGCCCGAGGGACATCGGCTTTTCCGACTTGAACGACGAAGAGATATGGTCCTGGCGCTATCGCGAGTGGGGCG
>Ga0066681_10000576_pt1 | contig 12568 bp, 9 predicted proteins | sample GraSoiAngelo_130_FD_65629 | JGI IMG/M metagenome (GOLD analysis project Ga0066681, IMG submission 65629) | Grasslands soil microbial communities from the Angelo Coastal Reserve, California, USA - 14_0929_02_20cm | ecosystem: Environmental > Terrestrial > Soil > Grasslands | place: USA...
GAAACCAGTCACTCTTCAGGAGGTACTGCCAGATAGTCATCGCGGCGTGCCAGAATGTAACCCTTGATGGCCTCACGAACATTTGGGGTTGCTTCTTCCATTGTCTTTCCTGGGCTGACACACCCGAGGAGGCCGGGGCATTCAGCGACCCAAAAGCCTGAATCGCCGGGATATACAATGATCTGACGCATCACTTTCAGACGTTTAGCGTGAGCGAAACGAGGTCCGGCCGCGTCGGCGGAGGGAGCGGCGGCATTTTCGAGCGGTCCACGGGATGATAGAGCGTATCGCGCTCCACGGGGACGCGGCCCGCCGCGCGAATCAGGCGTTCCAGCTCATTGCGCGGCGTGAACTCCGACGTCTTCGCGCCCGCATCGTGGTAAATCTTTTCTTCCACCACGGTACCGTCCAGGTCGTTCGCCCCAAAACGCAACGCAATCTGCGCGATGCTCGGCGTCAGCATGATCCAGTACGCCTTGATGTGCTCGAAATTGTCCAGCAGCAGCCGCGACACTGCGATGTTCCGCAAATCCGCGTAGCCCGTCGGTTTCGGCACGTGCGAAAGCGCGGTATTGTCCGGATGAAACGCCAGCGGGATGAACGCCACAAAACCATGCGTCTCGTCCTGCAATTCGCGCAGCCTCACCAGGTGATCCACACGCTCTTCTTCCGTCTCCACGTGCCCATAAAGCATCGTCGCGTTCGAACGCAGCCCGATTTCATGCGCCTGCCGCGCGATGCTCAGCCACATCTGCCCGCTTACTTTGTGGTCGCAAATAATCTTGCGCACCCGCGGATGAAAAATCTCCGCACCGCCGCCCGGCAGCGAATCCACGCCGGCTTCCTTCAATTTCACCAGCACTTTCTTCACGCTCAGTTTTGAAATCCGAGCGAAGTAGCCCACTTCCACCATCGTGAACGCTTTCAAGTGCACGCCCGGGCAGCGCTTTTTCAATCCGTGCATCATGTCCAGAAAATATTCGAACGACAAGTCGGGATGCAGCCCGCCCACAATGTGAAATTCCAGCGCGCCCTCGCGCATGCCCTGTTCAGCTCGAGCATAAATCTCCTCCAGAGCGAAGTTGTACGCCCCTGGCGCATCCGGATCGCGCCCAAACGCGCACAGTTTGCAGTGTGCCACGCAAATATTCGTCGGGTTGATGTGCCGATTGACGTTGTAATAGGTCACGTTGCCGTGCTTCTTCTCGCGCACGCGATTCGCCAGCCACCCCACCGCCAGCAAATCCGGCGAACGGTACAAACTGATGCCGTCGTCGAAGCTCAGCCGCTCGCCCGCCAGCACTTTTTCGGCAATCGGCTTCAGCCGTTGATCCGTGATCGTCAGTTCGCTCATTTGAAATCCGTTGAAAGTTTCACACCCGCCAAACCGCAGCCGCCGCGCCCCAGAACAACAGGAACAACATACTAATATAGCCGTTCACCGTGAAAAACGCAGCGTCCAGCTTGCTCAAATCATCCGCGCGCACCAGCGAATGCTCGTACGCAAGCAGCACCGCGACCACTGCAATTCCGGCCCATGCCGGCCACGGCAATCCGAAGCTCAACGCCAGCCACACGAAAAAAACAACCACGCCCACGTGCATCATGCGTGCAACAACCAGTGCCTTCGCGATCCCGAATCTCTGCGGAATCGAAAACAATCCCGCCTCTTTGTCGTAATCAATGTCCTGGCACGCATACAACACATCAAACCCGCCCACCCACAGCGTAACCGCCCCGCAAAGAATCAGCATGCGCCAGTCGAGCCCGCCGGTAATCGCGATCCACGCCGCAGCGGGTGAAATTCCCAGGGCAAAGCCCAGAAAAAGATGTGACCAGTTCGTGAACAGCTTGGTAAAGGAATAGAAAAACAGAATCGCGATAGCCACCGGCGCAAGCTTCAGCGCCAGCGGATTCAGTTGCCACGCCGCCACAAAAAACACCACCACCGCCAGCAGCGTGAAAAACCACGCAAATTCGAGTGACAGCGCCCCGGTCACCAGTGCTCGCTGCTTCGTCCGCGGATTCTCTCGGTCAAAGCGAAGGTCTACGATGCGGTTCATGGTCATCGCCGCCGACCGCGCCGCCACCATCGCCACCACGATCCACAGCACCTGCCGCAGCGTCGGCCAACCATGCCGGGTCGCCCGCGCCGCCAGCAACGCCCCCGTCAGCGCAAACGGGAGCGCAAACACGGAGTGCTCGAACTTGATCATCTCCAGCACCGTGCGTATGCGGCTTCTGTTTATTTCTCCGTGCACTCTGTGTCCTCGGCGGCCTCGGCGTTAATTCTTTTCTTTGCTTCGATGTTCTTCGCGGCTAAATTGAGTCTCCCAGCCGCTCTGCGTCAAGTCAAGCCGCGGCATTCGCGCGCGCCAATGATAGAATTTCGAGCGGCCGAACTTCATGAACCAAGCGGAACTGCTGAAAATTCTGGAATCCGTGCAAAGCGGAAAAGTCTCTCCGGCTGCGGCCACCGAGCGTCTGAAACATCTGCCGTTCGAGGACCTCGGCTTCGCCAAAGTCGACCATCACCGCGCCCTCCGCCAGGGGTTTGCCGAAGTCGTCTTTGCCAAAGGGAAAACGCCGCAACAAGTTGCCGAGATCGTTCGCGCCATGCTGCAAAAAAAGGACTCGCGCCAGAACATTCTTGTCACCCGCGCGGACCCCAAGGTTTTCGCCGCCGTCAAAAAAGCCAATGGCAAAACAGCGCGCGCCGGGAAGTTTCATGCGCTCTCTGGTGTCATCACCATCAAACGCAGCCAAGAAATCTCCGGGAAGGGCTTGATCCTCGTCGTCTCCGCTGGAACCAGCGATATTCCTGTCGCCGAAGAAGCTCTGCTCACCGCGCGCATGATGGGCAATCGCGCCGAACCTCTCTACGACGTCGGCGTCGCCGGCATTCATCGCCTGCTCGAGCATCGCGAAAGTAAGCTAATCCAAGCTCGCGTCATCATTTGCGTTGCGGGAATGGAAGGCGCGCTGCCCAGTGTTGTTGGCGGCCTGGTGGCCGCGCCGGTCATTGCCGTCCCCACGAGCGTCGGCTACGGCGCCAGCTTTGGCGGCATCGCGGCGCTTCTTGGCATGCTCAATTCCTGCGCCTCCAACGTCACCGTCGTCAACATCGACAACGGCTTCGGCGCCGCCTGCGTCGCCTCCTGCATCAACCGAATCTGAGGTGTAGATTCTTCGCGCCACATGGAAACAAAATGCTGTCATCCCGAGCGCAGCGAGGGATCTGCTTTTTGTTTCTCTTCTCTGTGTCCTCTGTGCCCTCTGGGTAATGTTTTTCTTCACGCTTTTAGCAAAACTTTCATAACTCCTGCCTGTTGCGCGAACCGAATTGCTTTTGCCGCAGCCCCCAGCGGAAACGTGCGCGTAATGAGCAGCCGCGGTTCCACTTTACCGGAACGCAGCAGCGCCATCGCTTTCTCAAACGGCCCGCAGCGCGACCCCACCACGTTGATCTCTTTCACCACAATCGGCCAAGTCTCCACTGGCGCAGCTCCGTGAAACGTGGATTTCAGCACCAGCATCCCGCGCGGCTCCGTCATCTGCTGCGCCAGAGCCAATCCCTTTGGCGAACCTGTCGCTTCCACCAGCAGCGCATAACTCTCTTTAACTCGCCTTAGGTCGCCCGCATCCCCACGCACTTTCTTCGTCCGAATCCCCGCCCGCCTCGCCAGCGCCAGCTTCTTTTCGTGCTTCCCATACATCACCACGCGTGGAATCGCCGTCCGCAGCACGCGCCCAATCAATTGCGCGAGCTTTCCGTCGCCCAGCACCGCCGCCGAGCGAAATTCTTTCACATTCACTTGCTCCAAAATCTCGCAAGCTGCCGCGAGCGGCTCCACAAACACGGCTTGCTCATCCACAACGTCATCCGGCACGCCATGCAAGTTTTCCAGCGGCAGCGCCAAGTACTCCGCAAACGCTCCATCGTGTGCCACAATCCCCAGCACCGTCCGGCGCGCGCAGTGCGTCTTCAATCCGCGCCGGCAAAATTTGCATACCGGCTTAAATCCATACGCCGAGCACGGAACATTAATCGCCCCGCAAACCCGCCGCCCCATCCATATCCTCCGCGCTCCCGCCGATACACCCTTAACCTCTGCCACCTGGCCCACAAACTCATGCCCCGGCGTCCCGCGAAAATCGTGATAACCGCGCAAAATCTCCACATCGGTGTTGCAAATCCCCGCCACACACACGCGCACCAGCGCCCACCCGGGCCGTAGGCGGGGCAGCGCCTTCGCAACAGAAACAAGCTTTCCTTTATGAACCTGGAATGCGAGCAATGGCGGCCTTCTGATCCTTACTTCAGTTCATCATCATAGCCCGCAAACTCGGACTCCTCATTGGCCTAGCGCGTAAACCCTGCATTGATGAACTCATCCACGTCTTTGTGCAGCTTGTGATGCTCTTTCTCGTCAATGTACATCATGTGGCCGGCTTCGTAGTAAGCGAAGCTTGCATTTTTTCGCACTGGCGGCTCCAGGTTCATGTGCGCAAACGTGTTCTCGATGCCGTTGAACGGCGTGGCCACGTCATAGTAGCCGCACAGCACTAACACTTTCAGGTAACTCTGCTGCGTCATTGCCGCGCGCAAAACCTCGGCCACTTCGGTATTGCCGGTCTGGTCCCACGGCCGCACATTGGCGCTTACCGTGTAGTACGCGTCGCTGTCCCACTTCAATTCGCGCCGCACGTAGTCGTGAAATGTGGCCACGAAGGCGCCCTCATACGACGCTTCGCTCGGATCGTACTCCACGCGCTCACCGGCGGCGTCTACGTCCATGCCCTCGAAGCGCGAATCGAGCCGCCCGATCGTGCGCCGCTTGTCGCGCTCCAGTTCCTTAAACCACCGGAATGGGCTGATGCGCAGATTGGTCTGCTCGATGTATTTCGCAGTCAGCCCGGTGAATCGTGCCAGGTCCGCAACCACTTTTTGATGCTCCGCCGCGGAAAGAGCGTCACCTTTCTCGAGCGCTGTGGCATATTCACCGTGTGCGAATTCGCGCGCCTGTTGTGCTACTTGCTCGATGGTGAGGTTCTGCAAGTCCGGCGGCAACAGATGGTGATACCAGGCGGTCGCCACATAGGTTGGCAGGAAGAACTCCGAGCGGTTGTCCGCGCCCCAGTTCGAGAATGCCACCGAGGAGAGTAGCGCGATGCCGCTCAAATAGATTTGATGGCGCTCCTGGAGAACGCCGGCCAGCTCCGCCGACCGCGTCGTGCCATAGCTCTCGCCAATCAGGAATTTGGGCGAGGCCCAGCGCTCGTTGCGCGTGATGTACTGGTAGATGAAATCGGCGAACCAATTCGCGTCCGCGATGATCCCGTGAAATTGATTGGGCGCTTCCCCAGGCGCCGGGCGGCTGAAGCCCGTCGAGATGGCGTCAATGAAAACCAGATCCGTCGCATCGAGGAAGGAATCTTCATTATCCACGACCGTGTACGGAGCGGGCATGCCGTGGCCATCCGGCGTCAAGACTACTCTCTTTGGTCCCATGCCCATGTGCGTGAACAGCGAAGCCGACCCCGGTCCGCCGTTGTAAACAAAGCTGATGGGCCGTTTGGCCATGTCAGACACGCCGTCTTTCGTGTACGCCACGTAAAACATCGTGGCCTTGGGCGTGCCGTCATCGGCTTTGATGTTGTAGGTCGCGGCGGTCGCCGTGTACTTAATCTCTTGCCCGCCGATGCGTGCCGAGTGGTGCGTCACCGAAGATTTTTCTTCGGGTACCGGCGGGCGCTGCGTCTGTTTCCCTTGGGCGCCTTCGGGTTGTGCGGCTGACTGTTCCGGCGGGCGCTGCGTGCGCTGGCGTTGCTGGGGTGGTTGTTGCGCCGGTGGAACGGTTATTTGCTGCGTTGGCGATTCTCCGGGCCGCTGTGGATCGCTTTGGCCCACCGCTACCGGCGCCGCGATCAGCATACAGATTCCAACGAGGACGCACGCGTCTCTTCTCATTTCTCACCTCTCCGTTTGCAATCAGAAAAATTCTCGGGCCACCAGGAATTCGGCAGATGCACCAAAGGTTCCGCCCACTCTGCGAAACCTCTGATTGGACGGATGAACGGTTTGTCGAGTTTCACATTCAGGTTGGGGAGACCTGATCCAACTCTCGGCGGCTTACTCGTACCGCAGGGCCACGATCGGGTCCACCCGCATGGCCCGCCGGGCTGGGACGTACGCAGCCACCACCGCCACGAGAATCAGCAAGAGGGCAACGCCAAAAAACGTAACTGGATCGTGCGTCCCCACGCCAAAAAGCAAGCTGGTCAAGAATCGTGCCACCACGAACGCTCCGGCCAGTCCAATCGCTACACCCAGGACCGTCAACTTAATGGTTTGCGCGAGGATCATTCCGCGGACATCAGCGGTCTGCGCCCCCAGCGCCATGCGCACGCCAATTTCCTGCGTTCTCTGGCTCACTGTGTAGCTCATCACCCCATAAATGCCCACGGCTGCAAGCACTACCGCAAGCATGGCGAAAATTCCAACCAGCATCGCTGAGAATCGCCGGGGAGAGATGGAATCCGTGAGCAGTTCATCCATGGTCGTCACGTGTGTGACCGGCAGATTTGGATTCACTTTATGAATCACGCCTGTGACCGCGGTCGCAAGCGCCACTGGATCGGTTGCCGTCCGCACCACCACATGCGGAGTCCATCCCCCCGCGAAGTAAACGTCAAAGGTTGGTTCGCCATCCAGCCCAAACTGATGCACGTTACCCGCGACGCCAATGATCGTGCTCCAGCACGGTTTGGGATCGAGCGAGCACAGGTTGATGCGCTTCCCCAATGCGTCGCCCTTGGGCCAGAAACGCCGCGCCATGGTTTCGTTAATCACCGCTCTCGGAATTTTCCAGTCGTCCTCGGTAAAGAACCGGCCCTCGCGCAGAGGGATCCCCACGGTAGAGAAATAGCTGAGGCTCACGGTCCGGAATTGCACAATCGGCCGCGCTCCCGCATTCGGGACGGGCTGTCCCTCGATCACGAATCGCGACGCCTGGCGAAATTCGTTACTTAGGGGCAGATCGTCGATGCCTCCGGCATCGCGCACGCCCGGAAGCGCGCGAATCTGTTCTGTGATTTGCTCGAATTGCAGCGACTGCTTCTGTTGAAGCTGGATCCAGTCTTCCTGCGAAAACTTGCTCGCCTGCGTAAAGGGCAGCGCCGCTTGTTCCACGTCCATCGTCAGGATATGGTCCACGCGGAAACCGGGGTCCACTTGCAATAAATGTTGAAAACTCCGCAGCAGCAGGCCCGCCCCAATCAGCGGCACGAGCGCCATGGCAATCTCCGAGATCACCAGGGCGTTGTGTGTCCTGTGCCGTCCCGGCCCGCTCGTCCCTTTGCTTCCTTGCTTGAGAGTCCCCGCGAGATTCGCCCGAAGCGTGCGCAGCGCCGGAAGCAGCCCGCAAATCATCCCGGTGGCCAGGCAAACCGCGGCGGTGAACGCCAGTACTTTGCCATTCAGGCCGCTCTCCCGCAGCACCCCTAGATCCGCCGGCACAAATGCCATCAAGGCACGCAAACCGGCAACCGCCAGGAGCAATCCGAGCGCTCCGCCCGCCAGCGACAACAGCATGCTCTCCGTGAGCAACTGGCGCGACAACTGCCAGGAACTGGCGCCCAATGCAGTTCGCAGCGCCACTTCCCGTTCCCTCCCCGAATTGCGCACGAGCAGCAGGTTCACGATATTCGCGCAGGCTATCAGCAGCACCAGCCCCACAGCCCCGGAAAGAACCAGCAGGATGCTTCGCAGCTTCGCCACCGACGAGTCTTCCATCGGCTCGACTAGCACGCCAAAGAATTTGTGCGAATCCGGGTACTTGATGGTTTCCTGTTCGTTCAGTCTTTTCATTTCGTCTTGAGCTTGCGCCATGGTGACGCCCGGTTTGAGTCGCGCAACGGCGTTGAATGCGTGATGGATGTGCTCGGTCAGGTCGTCGCCAAACTGGCCGACGGGCATCCACAGATCCGGCCAGCGCAGAAGACGAAAATCGGCTGGCAACACGCCCGCCACCGCATAGCCTTGGTTGTCGAGCGTGATTGTTCGTCCCACGACGCGGGGATCGCCGCCAAATCGGCTTTGCCACAGGCGGTGACTGAGCATCACTACCGGAGAACTGCCCGCCCGGTCCTCCTCCGGAAGGAAGTAGCGGCCCGCTGCGAGACGTATTCCTAGCATGGGGAACAATCCTGCGCTGGCGTAGCTCCCGAGCACGCGCTGCGGCTCGCCTTCGCCCGTCAAGTTGAATCCCTGGGAGATTTGCGCGTATCCCCCCATCTCCGAAAAGCTGGCATTTTGCCGACGCCAATCCGCGTAGTCGCCCGGAGACAAGGCGCCGCGCGGAACCTGCGGCGGATAGGTATTCCAGATTTGAACTATGTTTCCCGGCTGAGGATAAGGCAGCGGACGGAGCAACACGTTCTCGACCACGCTGAATATCGCCGTGTTGGCTCCGATGCCCAGCGCCAGAGTCAACACAGCGACCGCCGCGAAGCCCGGATGCTTCAACAGCGTGCGCGCCGAGTAACGGATGTCTTGCAGCAAGCGCTCTATGGGACTGCTCCTCCCCGCTAGAAATACTTTAGCTCACGAGCCTATTCAACTAATGCAACGCGGCGGCGAGTGTCTTGACCAGCAGCGGTTCCTGCTCGGGGAAAACCGTTCGCAAGTCAAGAACCAGGCGGTCTTCTTCCACACGGGCGATGACCGAAATTCCAGCGGGCGCCCGCCGCAGCCGCTGTTCCAGCTTCGCCGCGGAATAACGCACGCTCGCAATGCGAATCACCTTGCTGGGCAGCGATTGCGTGGGCGTCGAGCCGCCTCCCGCCAGCGAAGCTCCATCTACAATTTCGACCTCTACTTCGTCCAGCGGCAATTCTGGCCGCAACTCACCTATGAAATTCTCCGCGCGGCGCTTCAGTTCCTGGGGCGTCATTCGAATCATGCGCATCACCGGGATTTCTTCCCACGCCGCGCGCAGGTACGCGCCGAGCGTGGCTTCCAGCGCCGCAATCGTGAGTTTGTCCACGCGCAGCGCACGAAATAGCGGATGCCGCCGCACGCGTGCGATCAAGTCTTTTCTCCCGGCGATGATTCCCGCCTGCGGCCCGCCGAGAAGTTTGTCTCCGCTGAACGTGACGAAACCAACGCCGGCTTCGACGCTCTGGCGCACCGTGGGCTCGCCGATGCCGTGCTCGGTCAAATCCACGAGGCAGCCGGAGCCCAGATCTTCCACCAGCGGGATTCCGCTGCGCTGGCTCAGCGCCACAAGTTCTTCAAGGGAGGGTTTGTCGGTGAATCCGGTCACCTTAAAATTCGAGGGATGTACGCGCAGCAGCAATTTCGTTTTTTCGTTGATTGCGTTTTCGTAATCCGCGAGCCGTGTGCGGTTTGTCGTTCCTACTTCGCGCAGCAGCGCTCCGCTCTGCTCCATGATTTCCGGAATGCGAAAGCCGTCGCCAATTTCAATCAATTCCCCTCGCGAAACAATCACTTCTCCGTCGCGAGCGAACGCCGCGAGTGTGACCAGCACGGCCGCGGCGCAATTGTTCACCACAATCGCCGCTTCCGCACCCGTCAGTCGCGTCAATAATTCCGCGGTGTGCACGTCGCGTTTTCCCCGTGCCCCTGCTTCCAGGTCGTATTCCAGATTCGAATACTGCGTCGCACTGCGGCGGAATTCTTCCACCACGCTTTCCGGCAGCGGCGCGCGCCCCAGATTCGTGTGCAAAATCACGCCGGTAGCGTTTATCACCGGCTGGAGCGAACTGGCCAGAATTCGCTCCACCAGCGCCGAAATGCGCTCTTCCAGAGCGCTTCGGTCGCAGGTAATCGGGGAAATTTCGCTGAGAATGGAGGACGCTATCTGCCCTGTGATGCGGGCGCGAAGATCGTCAAGGACTGTGCGCGCAATTTCAACCACCAGATTGCGGTCCACGCGCTGTGCCAGTGCCGCGAGCCGCGGCTGCGCCAGCAATTCATCCACCGAAGGGATCTGCCGCAGCAGCTCCCCTTGTTCCGCGGAAATCGCGCGTTTGGTCCGAGCAGGCATGCCGACATTTCAACACAGTGCCGCCCGCCCGGCAATCCTTACGCTTTTCGCTGTGCAAAACACAAAACAGTGCAATCCGGCCTCAAGCCGTATCGCATTCGAGGCACCCTTTCACCCTGCTTGTTGACGCTTTCACTGAGTCACCCTAGCATGGAGGTTCGGGGGCCCCGCTCGCATGGCGACCATTGACGAAGATCTCGGCCAGATCGAAAAAGACATCCGCCAGCTCAAAATCGAGTACGACCAGTATTTCGGAGGCGGCCGAAAGCGGCCGCCCACCGAAATTGAATGGCGCATCGATCTTCTGGTCAAGCGCTACAACGAGCGCGGTGGTGAACTGAAGTCCCACCAGAGATTCCGGTTCAACAACCTCACGCAGACCTACGCGAAATACAAGGATGTCTTCCGCAAGAAAACAAAGCAGAAAGAAGAAGGCACCATCCAGCGGCACTTCGGTGCGGCGGCAAAGGAAATCGAAGCGAAACGAGCCAAAGAACATGAAAAGGAGGCGGCAGCGGCAGCCGCGGCGGGGAATTCCAAAGCTTTTCGCATGGTTTGTTCAAAACCCGAAAGCGAGCCGGAAAAGGTCGAGAAGTTATACGAAGCGTTCCTGCAGGCCAAGCAACTGGCCGGTGAACACACGGGAAAATTGTCGCGCTCCAGCTTCAATCAATTTGTGCTGAAAAAAACCAAGGAATTACAGACGCAGAAAAACTGCAAGGATGTGGAATACGTCGTCGAAACTATCGAAGGCCAGGTCAAGCTGAAAGCCCTTGTAAAGTCCTGAGCATTCAAGAAATTTGGTCTGGCTTTCTTGGGATTCTTTTCGTTTTCCTTTCTCGCTTCCCTTGATTCTTCTCAGCTTTTCATTTCGTTTCTCTTCCAAAGTTTTACTGAAGACTGATAACTGACAACTTTTTCCTTGTTTTCCACATCACGGCACTTTCAGAAACTGCGCCGGGCGCTTACACTGATGTGTTTTTCTCTTTGCGGAGGGACTCATGGCGGTGCAGCGGGCGCTGATCAGCGTTTTTGACAAAACTGGAATCATGGACTTTGCGAAGCGGCTCGCCGCCATGAAAATCGAAATCCTCTCGACCGGCGGAACCGCGAAGCTCTTGCGCGAAAACGGAGTAGCGGTGCGCGACGTTTCCGATTTCACCGGCTGGCCTGAAATGCTCGGCGGGCGCGTGAAAACGCTTCATCCCAAAGTCCATGGCGGGTTGCTTTTCCGCAGGAAACATGCGGATGACCAGAAGCAAGTCGCGCAACACGGAATCGCGCCCATCGATCTGGTGGTGGTGAATCTGTATCCGTTCGAAGCGACCGCGGCGAGAGCCGGACTGTCCGCGGAAGAACTCATCGAAAACATCGACATTGGCGGGCCCACCATGCTGCGCTCGGCCGCGAAGAATTTCGAAAGCGTGACGGCGGTGAGCGATCCCGCCGATTTCGAACGTGTGGCCAAAGAAATCGAAAGCGCCGGCGACACCACATTTACGACGCGGCTGGAGCTGGCGCGAAAGGTTTTTGCAACCACTTCGCGTTACGACGGAATGATCACGACGGAATTGGAGCGGCTAGCGGCAGCTTCCGAACACATTTCGCTTGGAGCGAAGCCGGTGCTTCCGGAGCGCGTGCATCTAGCGCTGCGGCGGCAGCAGGAATTGCGCTATGGCGAAAATCCGCACCAGGCCGCGGCATTGTACGCGCCGGCGGGACGCGCGCAGGAAGGATTGGCGGCGGCAAAGCAGCTCCAGGGCAAAGAGCTTTCGTACAACAATTTCGTGGACCTGGAGGCGGCGCGGAGCTTGGCCGCGGAATTCGAGAATCCCGCCGCGGTGATCATAAAACACAACAATCCTTGCGGGACGGCGGAACAAGCGACGCTGCGCGATGCGTATTTGAAGGCGCTGGCGTGCGACCCGGTCTCCGCGTTTGGCGGCGTGCTCGCATTTAACCGCCAAGTGGATGCCGCCACGGCGGAAGAAGTGGCGAAGCTGTTCGTGGAGTGCATCGCGGCGTCGGGATTCGCAGCTCGCGCGAAAGAGATTTTTGCGGCGAAGAAAAATCTGCGCTTGCTGGAATTACCTCCAGGCGGACTGGAGCCTGAGCACGAACTGCAGCTCAAACGCATTCTCGGCGGCATGCTGGTGCAGCAGCCGGACTTGGGCGGACTCAATGACAGCGAACTGCGCACGGTAACGAAACGCATGCCCACGCCGGAAGAAATGCACACGCTGCGCTTCGCCTGGAAAGTAGCGAAGCACGTGAAGTCCAACGCCATCGTGTTTGCGAAAGACGGCGCGACGCTGGGCGTCGGCGCAGGACAGATGAGCCGCGTGGACTCCGTGAAAATCGCGGTAATGAAGGCGCAATCGCCGCTGGCGGGCAGCGTAGTGGCTTCCGACGCGTTCTTTCCGTTTCCCGATGGCGTGGAGGAAGCGGCGAAGGCCGGGGCGACCGCGGTGATCCAGCCGGGCGGCTCGGTGCGCGAC
>Ga0066681_10000577_pt1 | contig 12565 bp, 10 predicted proteins | sample GraSoiAngelo_130_FD_65629 | JGI IMG/M metagenome (GOLD analysis project Ga0066681, IMG submission 65629) | Grasslands soil microbial communities from the Angelo Coastal Reserve, California, USA - 14_0929_02_20cm | ecosystem: Environmental > Terrestrial > Soil > Grasslands | place: USA...
TCGATCAACTGCACGTTGACCCGCACCTTGTTTCCGGAACGCCGAACGCTGCCTTCGAGAATATTTGAAACGCCAAGCGCCTTTCCAATTTCGCGAACATTCTTTGCCGCGCCCTTGTATTGCATCACCGAAGTGCGGGAGATCACCTTCAGATCGCCGATCTTCGACAGATTCGTGAGCACGTCGTCCTGAATGCCATCGGCGAAATAGGCGTTCTCCTTTTCGTCGCTCAGGTTTTCAAAAGGAAGCACGGCGATCGACTTGTCGATCTTGCGCGCGGAAGAAATACGGGGGAGAAGGAAAAACCCCGCGATTGCGGAGACGATCACGCCGGTCACAACAAGCATAATTACGTTGCGACGGCGGTGTGTTCTAGGCGCAGCCACGCTGGGTGTGGCTCGAATGCCTTGCGGTGTGACATCAAACGCCCAGGCGAGGATCAAGGCGATTGGAAAACCGACCAGTAGCAGCACAATCACCAAACGCAGCGCCCAGTTCGGCAATTCCCATGCCGGAAACGCCGCTGATGCCAGTTGTATAATGCCGCCGGCAGCGATGATGTAGGCTGCCGCCACGCGATATACCTTTCGCCGTTTCACTTCCTCGAAGAAGCCGTTCATAGCAATAGATTTGGATTCGCCAGGACTGTAGGTCAACGGGGAAGTTTAGACATGAAAATGAAGGAGCTGTTCACTTCACGCAGCTCCTCGTTCGCTTCGCGAATTCTCGTGTCACTAGCCGCGGGCGGCCTGCCTTCGAGGATGAAAAATAGAAGCCGACACTAAGTTTCCGCTCCGTACCTGTCGATCAAAGCTTGAAAGCGCGGATCGCCGCGCAGCGGATCCCAAATCGGATCAAGTCTCAGGAAAGGAACTGTCACCCCGTTTGGCGTGCTCAGCGAACGGTCAAGAAGTTGAAGGGCCTGATCGGTTTCGCCTGTCCAAGCGTAGATTTGTGCGAGTGCAACGGTTGTCTTTGGTCCATCGAAGGCATCCTGAGATTCGGGCAAAAGCTCGACGGCGCGTTTGCCTTGGGCTATAGCCGCGTCTCTCTCACCGAGCCCAGCTAGAATCAAACCGAGGGTTACGTGACGTGACGCGTCATCCGGGCTTTCCCGCAAGGCCTTTTCTGCAATGGGTCGCGCGCGTTCAAAGGCGGAGAGCGCCTTTTGCTTGTCATTCAAAAAAGCATAAATCGCGCCCTCAAAAAGTTCTCTTGGCTTATCGTAGTGAGAGACACCTTGAGCCGACTGCTTTAGAAGCGCGAGAGCGTCCGGGAATTTTCGTTGCAACAGCAACAGCTCCACACGTGCGAACGCGACAACACCGTCTGGATCGACGCCTGGCGGCACTTGCGTCAACTCCTTCTCCATTACGCTGAGATCTCCCTTCCAATCAACCGCAAGCTTGGCCTTCTCCGCACGCGGACTAAACGACTTGGGCGCGGCTTCGATCGCACGGTCGAAAATCTTATCCGCGGCTTCAAAATTTCTGTTGGCGTAATAATTGTCGGCAAGATTTTCCAGAACCCAGGCGTCCTTCGGACTAAGCGACGCCGCTTTCTCCAAATTAGCTGTGGACTCTGCCCATTTGCCTTGGCGGCGTTCGATCGCGCCAATGGCCAAGTAAACTTCCGCGGAGTTTGGCAAACTCTGCCTCGCAATGGCGAATTCGTCGAGCGCTGCCTGATAATTGCGCTCACAGTAGTAGTGATAAAATCCGAGCGCGAGATGCGCTTCGGGCAAATCCGGCTGCAATCGAATCGCTGTCTCTGCCGCGGCGCGCGCTTTTCCCTTGCGCGCGGGAGTTGGATCAAAGTCGTGATAAATCCAATCTTCAATCCACGCCAATCCGGCAAACGCACCCGCAAAGTTTGGGTCGAGTTTCGTAGCCTTTTCAAAAAGCTGCTCCGCCTTTTCGGTATTACTGCGGAATCTGTCAGGCCGGTGACACATCTCGTTCCCCTGCATAAAGGCTAGATAGGCTTCGCTGTTTTCTGTGGGCCTACGCTCGATCTGCGCCTTTTCCGTGGGTGATAGCTTCGCTTGCAATTCATTCGCGATTTTCTGTGCCAGATCAGTTTGGATGGCGAAAACGTCGGTCAAATCCCGGTCGTAATCTTCCGCCCAGAGGTGCTCATCCGTGTCAGCGTTAATCAATTGCACATTCACGCGCACCCGATTGCCGACGCGGCGAACGCTCCCTTCCAGAATCGTAGCGACACCCAGAGCCTTTCCGATTTCACGAACGTTCGACGTTTTCCCCCGATATGGCATAACCGACGTGCGGGAGATCACCTTTAGATCGCCTATCTTCGACAAATTGGTAAGGACGTCATCCTGAATGCCGTCTGCAAAATAAGCGTTCTCTTTTTCGTCGCTGAGACTTTCAAATGGCAGCACCGCAATCGACTTTTCGATCTTGTGCGCCGAGACCCGCGGCAATAGAAAGAACCCGGCGGCAGCGGAAATGATCACCCCACTCGCGACAAGCATGATTACGTTACGGCGACGATGCGATCGCGGTCCCGCAACCGTCGGAGTTGCCCGAACGCCTTGCGCGGTAATGTCATACGCCCAGGCAAGAATGAGCGCGATTGGAAACCCGAGCAACAACAGTACAATTACCAAGCGCAATGCCCAATTTGGCAATTCCCACGCGGGAAATGCGGCGGAGGCGAGCTGTATAATGCCGCCAGCCGCGATGACATAAGCTACCGCGACCCGATAAACCTTTCGCCGTTTCACCTCCTCCAAGAAACCGCTCATAAGAAGAGATTGGGTTTGCATGGGACGATACTGCAAAGGCGTAGATTAGACAAAAAAATGCCTGCCGCGTTCACTTCACTCCCGTGGCGAACACGGTTTGAAAGTGCGGGCTCTGCTTTTCCCGGGAGACAACGCTGACCTCGATATGTCGGAAACCGCCTTTTTCCAGGAGGTGATGCAACCTTCACTTCGCTAAAGCCAAGCCAGTGGTCGGCATAGAGTTCGCGGGCTCGTTCGCGCACGATGTCTTCACGTCATGCTTTTTGCCAGCTTCGACCCCAACTCTACGATCTTTGGCCAGTGGTCGATGGCAGTGACCTTGCGCGCACGTTTGGTGAGCAGTTTCGACGTTCCCCGGATTCGCCATTTTACGCTCGCTGTAAGAAGGGGTTGGGGAGTCCTGGCTTCTTTAGTACCGCAGCAGGCTCTCGATCTGAACTCGCAAGAGGTCTGGGCAACCGCTACGGTGGAACAGTGCGTGGCGACGACGCGAACCGAGCGGTGGAAATTCACCTGTCGCGAACTGGAAAGCAATCACCCCCAAAGCGTAATCATCTTCCATTGTTCCCGGGCGCCGAGAGAATTTTCCGTGGTAGATCGGCGGGACATAATTCCGCGAACCCCACGGCAGCACATCGGTTTCGTCAATCCGGCAGGCGCCCTCGAAATCGATCAACCTGATTGCGCCACGATGCAGAAAAATGTGCGCAGGCTTGCAGTCACGCCAAACCCAGCCGGCCGCATGCAACTTTGAAAGCAGCGGGCCGAGTTCATCGAGGATTCTCCGAGCCGCTCGACAGGACGGTCTTTGCGGCTGCTGACGTAGACGGGGTAGCAATGCTCGGCCTGGTACCTTTTCGAGTACCAGGAATTGATCGCCTCCGTCTTTGAATTCTCGAAACGCTTCCGGCACGGGAATACCCGCGATCCGCAACCGCCGCAATGTTCGGCTCTCTCGCTTCACGCGTGCAAAGCCGTCATCGCCGTTCCAATCGGTATCGCCGTGCTGCCGCCCCTGCTTGATCACGACTAATCGAACCGGATAAGCGGCGAGATCGAGCGCCTCAAAGACACCTCCCTTTCCACGCTGCGCGAGGGCTTTACCGACGAGGTAATCAAGTCCGATAGGACCAGTTACTTTCCGCCGAACAGGACGGGTCTTTCCACGAAATGGATCTTCCAGCCATTTCGGCACTGCGGATCGAGGCGCACGCCTGTCTCGATGCCGCTTGCCCTTTGTATCCAGGACGTAAGCGGGGTCTCCATTACGACCTCCGGCGTAGGCGCCATAACGATAGTAGACCAGACTGTTTCGCCGATAACGAGCGTCAAAAGGAATCTTCGGCGCGGCAAAGCCCCGGGTGACGGCGTGCAGATCGCGCGCGAGCGCGATAGCATCGGCGTCAGAGCGAGCATAAGCGGTGATGAACTTTCCGACTTGTGAGAAACCCGAATTACTGGAATTCAAATGTCCAAGCAGCGCGAGATCCACGGGCACTTTGAATAACGCGTCGTGCTGGCGAAGCACCGGAAGAGCACGGCCAAAGATTTCGTTCGCAGTGAGCAAGGTAGCGGATAGGTGAATCTTCCAGCCCTGGCTGGGATCACCTTGCCGCGCAGCGCGCGAATACCGCCAGACTCTGTCTCGCAGAGTCAGACTCTTCGTCTGCTCACGCCAGCGACGCTCTAGTTTCAGGGCGATGTGCAAAACTCTGCCGTAAGCGATGCGTACGACCGTCGCTAAATATACCTAGAAAAATTCAACATGTAGAATTTGGTGTTATTTGAACACTTGTCGTCATCTGGATCATGTTTGAAGCCTAGCTCAGCTAATTCGGCCTTACTTAGCCTTTTCACGTGTTTGCTTAATTCCGTTTTGACCCAGTCTACCTCCCCCGTATCAGGGGGTTGTTCGTTCGCCTTCTGATGCCCATATTTGACGAGCTCATGAAGAGCACGCGCGTAATAGACATCTTTGCTCAGCACGTGAACCAGCTCCCCAAACGAAAATGGGTGCTTAGGAAAATTAATCGTTGGTCTTGTCATGCTTGAATCTCAAAGGAAAGTATGAACGCATTCAAGCTTTTTCAGTTTGCATCAAGAGATCCTAGACTCGTAGGTGCGAGCAATTGGCGAAAACGCGATTCGCGTCGGATGCCGTCCATTCTTGGATCGACTGCGACCCATTCGACGTCGATTGAGTGTTGTTTGATCGCCTTTTCGAGCCACCGCAATGCTTCTGGGCGATCATCAAGGGCGACGGAAATAGCCGCCATATCATAAGGCGAGAAAGTTTCACCTCTGTCTCGAACCTCATCAACAGCTTTCCGCGCTCCGTCGCGTTGCCCGGCAAGCGCCTGGACATACACCAATTCAAGTCGCTCCTGATCGCCTCCGCCGGAGAGCTCGACGTATTTTTTCGCTGCTTCGATTGCCTCTGGATATCGCTGCTGGAAGGCATATGCCTGGGCAAGAACTGAATAGGCCGGGGCAAAGTTTGCTTCGAGATCGAGCGCCTTTTGGCATTGCACAACCGCATCCCGAAATCGTCGACCCACAAGCAGGATTCTCGCTCGCGCGGCGCGAATGATCGGCGACAGCGGATCGTGTTTCTGGGCAGCGATGATCTCTTGGAGCGCTTCGTCGATTCGCCCCAACTGCGCCAGTTGCAGCGCGTACCAATGGTAGGCGGTCGCGTTGTTGGGATTCAGCTCGATCGCTCGTTTGTAGTCTGCTTCCGCTGCGTTCCAGTTCCACTCGAAATCGCCAAACAAGATCGCCCGGGAAATGTAGCCTTCGGGGAGTCGATCATTGATCTTCAAGGCGGCAGAAACTTCAGGCCACGCTTTTTCGGCGGCGGCTTCGACCGAAATGACGCCGTATTCGCCAAGCAAGATGTTGGCATCAGCGATTCCCGCATGCCCCAGAGCAAATTTTGGATCGCGCGCGATCGCCTGTTGAAAAAGAGCCAGCCCTGTCTGGATCGATTCTGCCGTCCGCTTATTAAGCAAGTAACGGCCACGCAGATAGAGATCGTAAGCTTCGGGGTCATCAGTCGGAGGCTTCGCGAAATGCTCCGTTTCGACAACGCCCAGCTTCACCTGAAGCGCCACGGCAACTTTTTGGGCCACCTCGCTTTGTAATCTGAGAAAATCCTTCTCGCTTGAATTGTAAGCGTCCGACCAGACCTGATATCCGTTATTGACGTTCACGAGGCGAACATCGATCCGGTGCTCGTTAGGCCCGCCGCTGACGCTGCCCTCGATCACGTTACTCACGCGAAGCCGCCGACCCACTTCGCGCACGTCCCGGTTTTTCAAGATAAAAGCTGAAGTGCGACCGACCACGAAGAGTCCCGGCACCTTGCCGAGTGAGTTCGTGATCTGTTCGGTTATTCCGTCGTTGAAATATTCCTGGTCCTTCGCCGGGCTGAGATCGACAAACGGCAGAACGGCGATCGAGCGTTTCGGAGCAATCTCGCGATCAAAGACGTAATAGCCGACGGCCAAACAAGCCGCCAGTCCCAAGGCACCGAAGAAAATTGCTTTTCCGCCGAAAACTAAGCGCGGTGTTTTCGTCGATTTGGAGATGCACTTTACCTTCTGCGGAATTGCAGCATTCCCAAACGACTCCGAATAAAAATTGAAGAGAGAAACTTTGCGCCCGTGCTTAACCTCGCATTCGCCCAAGTAGTGCAGATAGCGGTGCCAGCGTGGATAAGGAGTGAGATCATCGGCCACCCGTTTTGACACGAGAATGTGCCCGGCGTCGCCGCAGTCCATCACTCGCTGCGCCATGTCGATCCCGGCACCGGCGAGATTGGTGCGGTCGTTCACATCGCGAATCGTATTGATTGGTCCGCTGTGAATTCCCATGCGCAATCGAATCTCCGGATGCTCTTTCAAGCTGGCGGCGAGTTGCATCGCGCACTCGATGGGTGCTTCCGCGTCGCTGAGGAAGATCAACGCCATGCCGTCTCCGGTGGGCAATTTGATCAACTTGTCTTCTGCGGCTGCCTGGCGAAAACGCGGAGTGGCCTTCACGGTTCGCACTAGTTCGGCCATCAAGCGGCTTTGCTCGTCGATCAGGAGAGTCGAGTAGGCGACCACATCGATCGTCAGAACGTGCGCGATCTCCAACTTCAGATCTGGTTCCAGATCGGGGGTCATAATTTCCAGCCAGCCGCCGCCAGCGCGGTGCCCCTTATTTCAATCCTTTCGCGGCTAAAAACTCAAGCGGCATTTGCGCCGTTTGCCATCCGGGGAGCAACCGACCGGCTACCTAACCCTCTTGCCGACCTCCGCCAGCTGATTATTTAATGCCTGTCGCAAACACCGTTTGAAAATGCGGGCTCTGCGTTTCCCGAGAGACGACGCTGACCTCGATCTCTCGGAAACCGCTCTTTTCCAAGAGCTGATGCAAATTCACTTCGCTAAAGCCAAGCCAGTGATCTGCATAAAGTTCCCGGGCCTTTTCGAACCGGTGACTCAACAGATCGAGAATGACCAGGCGACCGCCGCGCTTCAAGATCCGGTGAGTCGCATCGATAGCGCGCTCGGGGTGAATGGCGTGATGCAACGCCTGACTCAAAATCGCAAGATCAATACTGTTTTTCGCAATCGGTGGGTCTTCAATATCGCCAAGCCGATACTCGAGATTTTTAAATCCATGTTTCTTCGCCAACTCTGAGCCGAACTCGACCATCTTTGGCGAATTATCGATGGCGATGACTTTGCGCGCTTTTTTTGCCAGTAACTGCGAAAGTGTCCCCTCGCCTGCGCCAAGGTCGGCCACAGTCAGCGGCGGGAGCAACGTGATTAGCGTGTGTGCCAGCGCTTTCCATGACCGGCCCGGCACATAGCTTCGGCCAAACTTGCCAGCGAGCTCGTCGAAGTATTTTCGCGCTTTGTCCTGACGTTTATGCAGAACGAGGTTGAGACCCGTGCGATCGCGCGACGTCTCCGGCAGTTCCCGCGCGAGCGTCCGAGTGAATTCCGCGACCCGCGTCCGGCGTGTGTCTTGTTCGTGGTGGTTTGCGCCGTAGTAAACATTTTTTCCAACTCGTCGATCGGTTACGATGCCAGCCCGCTTCAGTTGCGCGAGATGACTTGAGATGCGCGATTGACCCATGCCCAGAATTTGCTGAAGCTCCGCCACCGAAAGCTCTTCCTCTTCGAGAAGCAGGAGCAGGCGCAAACGGGTCGGGTCCGCCAGCAATCGGAGCAAATTTATGGTTGACGCCATCGTATCCGCCAACGATATATCGACGTATCATGATCGGTCAATATGTCTATCGACATCGTGATTTGTTAAAAAGGTTAAATCGTTACAGCGATGGCGCGGAAGGGCGCTTCGCATCGCGCGGTTTACCTATTTAACAATGTAACCGTTTTAACATTTCTAACGAACCCAAGCCATGTCACATCGTTACATTTTTTCCTCTGAATCGGTCACCGAAGGTCATCCCGATAAAGTTTGCGATACGATCAGCGATTACATTCTCGATGCCTGTCTCGAGCAGGATCCGCTGAGCCGCGTCGCTTGCGAAACCCTCGCGAAGGGCAACCTGGTCGTGCTTGCAGGCGAAATCACGAGCAACGCGAAATTTGATTTCGAAGAGCGAGTCCGGGATGCGGTTCGCAGTATTGGATACGTCAACGGGGATTGCATTTTTCATGCCGACACCTGCCGGGTGATCTGCGAAATGAGCGAGCAGTCGCGCGACATCAAGCAAGGTGTCGATCAAGCCCCGGCGGAAGGCAAAGCAAGCGCAGAGCAAGGCGCCGGCGATCAAGGTTTGATGTTCGGCTTTGCCTGTAATGAAACGCCCGAGCTGATGCCGGCGCCCATTTCGTTCGCGCACAAACTCGGGCGTGAGCTTACGCGATTGCGCAAGTCAGGCGAAATTCCATGGCTGCGGCCCGACGCCAAGACACAAGTGTCGATCGAATATGATGGCTATAAACCTGTTCGAGCCACGACCGTGGTCGTTTCTTCACAGCATGCCGCTGACGTGAAACAAAAAGAAGTACGCGAAACCCTGACCGAGCTTCTCATCAAGAAAGTGATGCCGCTGGAATGGCTGGATGAGAAGACGACATTCTTAATTAATCCGACGGGCCGGTTCGTGATCGGGGGCCCGGAGGGCGATGCAGGTATAACGGGTCGCAAAATCATCTGCGACACCTATGGCGGAATGGGCCGACACGGCGGGGGGGCGTTTTCCGGAAAGGATCCGAGCAAGGTGGACCGCAGCGCAGCGTACATGGGGCGCTGGATCGCCAAGAATGTTGTCGCCTCCGGCTTGGCAGACCGATGTGAAGTCCAATTCGCTTATGCCATTGGTCACCCCGAGCCTGTTAGCGTCAGCGTCGATACTTTCTGTAGCGGCAAGGTGGATGAGGAAAAGTTGGAGCGTGCAATCTGGGAAGTTTTCAATTTCAAACCCGCCGAGATCATCAAACAGCTCAATCTCCTCCGGTCGATTTATCGCAAAACAACCAACTACGGACACTTTGGTCGAGTTGATGATCTGAATGCGCTCACTTGGGAACGCACCGATAAAGCGAAAGACCTGAAGGAAGCCGCAAAATAGGATTCCAGAGTTTTGGGTGGCAGAAAAATGAAAACATCGACACTTGAACGAGAGAAAACGGATTACAAAATAAGAGACATCAGTCTGGCGGACTGGGGCAGCAGAGAAATTTCCATCGCGGAAAAGGAAATGCCCGGTCTAGTCGCTCTGCGCGAAAAGTACGCGGAGAGTAAACCGCTCGCTGGAGTGCGCATCACTGGTTCGTTGCACATGACGATCCAGACTGCCGTGCTGATCCAGACCCTTGTCGATCTTGGCGCGAGCGTGCGTTGGGCCAGCTGCAACATTTTTTCAACGCAAGATCACGCTGCGGCGGCCATCGCCAAGTCAGGCGTGTCCATTTTCGCGTGGAAAGGCGAATCGCTTGAAGACTATTGGTGGTGCACTTATCAAGCGCTCTCGCATCCGAACGGAAACGGCCCGCAGCTGGTAGTCGATGATGGCGGCGACGCCACTCTTCTCATCCACAAAGGCTACGAACTCGAAGAAGGCAGCGATTGGGCGAAAAGTAAATCCGCGAACAAAGAAGAACAGGTTATCAAAGATTTGCTGCTTCAAATCCAGGGTGAGAATCCGTACCGCTGGCACGAGATCGTGAAGGAATGGCGGGGCGTTTCCGAGGAGACCACCACCGTCGTGCATCGCCTTTACAAGATGCATCAAAAGAGTCGGCTCCTTGTTCCTGCTATCAATGTCAACGATTCCGTCACGAAATCGAAGTTCGACAATCTCTACGGCTGCCGCCATTCGCTTGTCGACGGATTGAACCGCGCGCTCGATGTCATGATGGGCGGTAAAGTCGCGGTCGTGTGCGGCTATGGCGATGTCGGCAAAGGCTGCGCGCAATCACTGCGCGGCCAAGGGGCGCGCGTCGTCATTACCGAGATCGATCCGATCAATGCGTTGCAGGCTGCAATGGAAGGCTACGAAGTCACCACCATCGAAGACACGCTCGGCCGCGGCGACATTTACATCGCCGCTACCGGCAATCTCGACATCATTACGCTCGATCACATGCAGCGAATGAAAGATCAGGCCATCGTCGCGAATATCGGCCACTTCGATAACGAGATTCAGGTCGATGCACTGAACGCCGCGCCCGGCGTCAAACACATGAACATCAAGCCGCAGGTAGATAAATACACCTTCCCAGATGGCCACGAGATTTTTCTGCTCGCTGAAGGTCGCCTCGTGAACCTCGGCTGCGCCACCGGTCACCCAAGCTTCGTCATGTCGAATTCGTTTTCTAATCAAGTCCTGGCGCAGCTCGATCTCTGGAAAAACCGAGATAATTACAAAGTCGGCGTTTACGTCTTGTCGAGGAAACTCGATGAAGAAGTCGCTCGCCTGCACTTGGAAAAGATCGGCGTCAAACTGACGAAGCTGACGCAACAGCAAGCTGATTACCTCAGCGTGCCGATCGACGGCCCGTTTAAATCAGAGCATTATCGTTATTGATGGTCCGGACATCGCAGCGCGATGTCTCTACCTCTGCCGGGGTTGCGGCGGCGTGATAAAGAACAGCGGCGTCAGTGCATAAAGTACGAACGCGAAGTGCACGTTAAAGAAAGTCGCTGCCACGCCGAGCAAATAGGAGATTACGCCGACGAAAAGATTTGCGCATGAGATGCGGCACAATCGCGCAGGCCATCTCGGGTTTGATCAAGTTTCGCATTATATAGGATTGCAGCGGATGAAGAGGAGGGTGTTCAACGCCATGACCACTCCGAACAAACTTACGGCCAGCGCATTCGTCGGATACTCGGCCATCAACGCGGTCGGGAACGGGATGAGCGCCTGACCCATCAGAAAGATTGAGTTGACCCCGATCATTCCGTAGGTGGCATCCCGGGCGAAGGCGAGCAGGTGGTGATGATTCAACGAGAACTTGTAGACAATGGTAAAACTGATCAGCGAGCTCAGGAACTTCGGCAGCTGCTCGCGCAATTGTTCACTCGCGCTGCCGCGATCGGGTAGAACCGGGACTGAGTTCGAGCACGAGCAGCGTCACAATAATCGCAAAAACTGCATCGCTGAACGCCTCAATCCGATTGAGCCGCAACTCGCCCTGCGCAACGCGCTTCAAGAGACGCATGCCTTTTCGACTGTGCTTAGGCAGTCCGGTTGACGGCCTTGGACTCGTGGCGCTGACTCAGTTTTCCGTGAATAAGCAGTTCGGCAGCGGATTCCGTGCCCGGCCCATTGACGCCTATTCCTTCAAGCGCGAGACATGACCCGCAGCGAGACGCCACTGGTCGCCTTGTTTCACGAACGTATCCGTAAACTGAACGACGATGTCGATCGGTTTCCCCTCAGCGGTTCCTTTCACTTTTGTCTTACCCGTCACAATCCCAGTGTGACCGCCGTAAAGCCTCACCTTCATATCGTAGTTTTCGAAAATCTCGTAATGGACCCTGCCGCTCTTCGCGTCTTGGATATCGTCTGCTGCCGTGCTGATTTTACCCTTTGAGTTTGTTAGCGTGTAATCATCGGTTAGAAAGTTTGCGATCTTGTCTGCGTCACCGCGCAAATAGGCAACGCATCCGTCATGCTCGGCTTGGAGCACCGCGGCGCTCTCATCGGTCGACGTCTGGGCGAGAACCGCTGCGACACAGACGTAAGAGAAGGTGAAGAGGAATTTCATCGATCGGGCATAGCCTGCCGCGCAATCTTGTCCGCAAGATATGCTGAGAAATAACCGGCATAGCGTTTTTGCAATTCCGGGCGTTGCCAGTCTCTGCCGGTGAGAATTTTCCGGCAATTGGGCGCGCCGCAGTTGCATTCCACGGAATAATCGTCGTCATCGGTCGTGACCCAATCGTGAGTGAGTTCTTCGCCGGCGCGCACGTCGCGCATGGCCACGAACGTAATCTCGCCGCGCATGCCGATATTCGCGTCACACGAATGATTACTGTAAAGCATTGAACCTTCGCGCTCTTCCTCCGTGACCGGCGCGATAAAGAGATTATCGTCGATCTGAATTTCCACCGGGCCGAACCGGGGCGTGATTTTCTCTCGCAGTTGCTCGCGTGAAATAATGTGGCCGCCTTTCACCGCCACAACTTCGTCTTTGGCGATATCAGCCGTCGCAAACAGACCGCGTCCATGGATTTTGCTCTCACGCACTTCCGTTTTGGGCGAGCGGTACGAAAACGGTATCATGATTTTGCGACAGATTAATTGTAGAGGCGCTTGTGCCAAGC
>Ga0066681_10000583_pt1 | contig 12529 bp, 13 predicted proteins | sample GraSoiAngelo_130_FD_65629 | JGI IMG/M metagenome (GOLD analysis project Ga0066681, IMG submission 65629) | Grasslands soil microbial communities from the Angelo Coastal Reserve, California, USA - 14_0929_02_20cm | ecosystem: Environmental > Terrestrial > Soil > Grasslands | place: USA...
GTGTAAAGAAAAAAAGATTAGGCAGCTTGCTCGCTTGGGAACGGGGCTGCAAGCGCGGGCATTGTAGTCGGAGGCCCAGCATTGAGCAAGCGAGGGCACTCGTTCAGCAGGGAAACAGACAGTGTCGCGATCATTCTGAACGAGCACGGCGGAAGTGTCAGCTGACTTTGCGCGCCACGGCAATCTTCGCTTGGCCAAGCGCATGAACTACTTGCGTGTCGCGCAGGCGCGAGGCGTCGTATTCGAACGACAATTGTTTTCTCGAATCGTCCAACCGAAAGCGTCGCAGGCCGTAGGTATTGGCGAATTCGCCGAGGCGGCGCAATTGCTCATCGCTAAGCGGGGACTGCAATTCATAAGTAGCTTCAACGAGTGTCATGCGGGGATTATAGCAGCAGCGGCGAAATCCTGATGAATTCGGATGTAACCTCAAATCATCTAATATAGTGCAATGTCCGATTTGCCCGCGAATCCGAAACCGCCAAGTGCAAGCCTGCCAATTCTGTCCGGCCCGCCGAAGGCGAAAGATCCCGTCTGCGGAATGTCGGTGGATCCCGCCAAAGCTGCTGGAAAAGTCGAGCATGACGGCAAGGCTTACTATTTTTGCTCCAAACGGTGCGCGGAGCGCTTTTCACAAGAGCCGGAGAAATTTCTCGCATCGCCCGGTACCGCGGGCATGGAGCCCGTGCACACACACACACACGCTCCCGCCAGACAAGGAGGGATGCACCACGGCCCAACCGCAACGGAACCCGCGACGGCGTCTGCACCATCCAAAGCGCAAGAAGTGCGCTACACCTGCCCCATGCATCCTGAGATTGTGCAAATAGGCCCGGGCGTATGCCCAAAGTGTGGCATGGCCCTCGAACCCATGGATCTGTTCGCGGAAGTTGAGGCCGATCCTGAGTACGACTCGATGCGCCTGCGCTTTTGGATCAGCGCGGCTTTGTCGTTGCCGGTTTTGCTTCTCTCTATGCTTGGCGAATCCCTTGGATTTCATCTCTCTCCGAGTGTTCGAAATGCGGTCGAATTCTTACTTGCTACTCCCGTGGTGTTGTGGGGAGGCTGGCCATTCTTCCAACGCTTCTGGGCCTCGCTCGTCAATCGCAGCCCGAACATGTTCACCCTGATTGGCCTGGGAACTGGCGCGGCCTACGTCGACAGCGTCGTTGGGACGTTTTTCCCGCAAATCTTCCCCGCTTCTTTTCGCAGCATGGATGGCGCAGCGCCGGTTTATTTCGAAGCCGCCGCGGTCATCACTACATTGGTCCTCCTTGGGCAAGTCCTCGAACTCCGCGCCCGCCAACGCACCAGCGGTGCGATCCGCGCGCTCCTGAATCTCGCGCCGCAGCAAGCGCATCTTGTGGCGGCCGATGGCACAGAAAAAGATGTGCCACTCGATCAAGTCAAAAGCGAGGACCGGCTGCGCGTCCGCCCCGGCGAGCGCGTTCCCGTTGACGGCATCATTCGTGAAGGCGCGAGCGCTCTCGACGAATCAATGGTCACCGGCGAACCAATGCCTGTCGAAAAAATCGTCACCGACAGCGTCACCGGCGGCACCCTGAACACCAGCGGCAGTTTCGTCATGGAAGCGCAGCGCGTGGGCAGCGAAACGATGCTCGCGCAAATCGTGAAACTCGTCAGCGAAGCGCAGCGCAGCCGCGCGCCCATGCAGCGCCTCGCCGACCGCGTCGCTTCGTACTTTGTTCCCGCCGTCGTACTCGCTGCCGCCTTGGCTTTCTTCGGCTGGCTCTTTCTCGGCCCGGAGCCGCGCTTTGCGCACGCGCTTGTTGCCGCCGTCTCCGTCCTGATCATCGCTTGCCCCTGCGCCCTCGGTCTTGCCACGCCCATGTCGATCATGGTCGCTGTCGGTCGCGGCGCTCATGCGGGAATTCTCGTGCGCAACGCCGAGGCCCTCGAGACTCTGGCCAAAATCGATACGCTCGTCGTCGACAAAACCGGCACGCTCACGGAAGGCAAGCCTCTGGTGAGCGCGGTAAGCGTTTTTGATAGCGGCGGATTTACGAAAGAAGGATTACTGTGGCTGGCAGCGAGCGTTGAAAACTCCAGTGAGCACCCGCTGGCTCGTGCAATCGTCCGTGCGGCAAAAGAAAAAGGCATCGAGCTAGCTGAGGTCACTGAGTTTCGCGCAACGTCAGGCGGGGGCGTCGAAGGCAAGGTGCTTGGCGACAGAATTCTTGTGGGTACTGAAAAGTTTTTGCAAGAAAAGGGGATCTCTGAAAGGGCCGGAGAGGCGCTCTATATGGGTTTCGGCGTTGACGGGTCTTTTGCCGCGACCATTGTTCTTGTTGCCGTGAATGAAAAGTTGGCGGGCGCCATCGCGTTGGCAGATTTGGTGAAAGAGTCCGCGCCACAGGCTATCAACGCTTTGCAAAATGAAGGGCTAGGCATCGTCGTTCTCACCGGCGACCGGCAGGCCTCGGCGAAATTGGTTGCCGACAAACTGGGAATCACGGAAGTGCACGGGGAGGTTCTCCCGGGGGGAAAATCAGAAATCGTCAGGCGCTTGAAGAAAGAAGGACGCGTCGTGGCGATGGCCGGCGACGGCATCAACGACGCTCCCGCGCTTGCGGCTGCCGATGTCGGAATCGCCATGGGTACCGGCACGGAGGTGGCCATCGAAAACGCCGGCATCACGCTTCTCAAAGGCGATCTGCGTGGAATCGTACGCGCGCGCAAGCTGAGTCGCGCCACGATTCGCAACATCAAGCAAAATCTCGCTTGGGCTTTTCTTTACAACGTGATTGGCATCCCCGTCGCCGCCGGTGTTTTTTACCCGCTCCACGGCTGGTTGCTTGGCCCGATGTTGGCCAGCGCGGCAATGAGCTTCAGCTCCGTTTCCGTGATCGCCAACGCCCTCCGCCTCCGCAAAGCCTCGCTCTGAAACTGTCCCGCGCCCGACAAACCATCGTTTCCGGCCTGACCAAAGGCCTCTCTTATCGTCTATAAACCGAGGGAACTTTTCCCGAAGTCTTTCGTACTTCATTACGAAAGCCCTGTAACACCTGAAAATAGAGCGGGGGTCCTGTATGTCTACTAATGGCAATGGCTTAGCAAACGGCAAGAATGGCAAGAAACGCCGCCGGCGCATCATCTGGGCGGCCACGGCCCTTCTCGTCTTGGGAGCTGGTGGCTACGGGGTGAAGGCGGCCCTGAGTCCCAACCGCGCCGTTGACCCCTCCAAGCTGGCTGCCGCTGAACGCGGCGACCTGGCCCGCGTGGTGGTGGCCACGGGCAAAATTCAACCCCTCTCCAAAGTCGAAGTGAAATCCAAAGCCAGTGGTATCGTGAAAAAGATTTACGTGGACTATGGCGACCGCGTGAAGCAGGGCCAAATCCTTGCCGACCTCGACAAGGTGCAGCTCGAAGCCGCAGTGCGGGCATTCAGCGCCAATCTGCAAGCCGCCGAAGCCGCCTTGCAATCGGCGAAAGCCACTCTGGAGCGCAACAAAGTGGACGCTGAAGGCCCCGACGTGCCCTTTCTGAAGCTCACCATGGAGCGCGCCGAGCAAATGTACAAAGGCGGCGTCATGTCCAAGAGCCTCGTGGAAGACGCGGAGAAAAATTATCAGCTCGCACTAAACAAACAAGTAAGCGCGCAACGGAATCTCGTGGTCTCCCAGGCAGAAATCGCTAAGTGCGAGGCGCAAGTCGCGCAGGCGAAAGCTTCATTGGAAAACGCGCAGGAAGACCTTCGCAACTCCACGATCATCAGCCCGATTGATGGGCTGGTTCTTTCGCGCGACGTGAACGTGGGAGATGCGGTCAGCTCCATCCTGGTACTGGGATCGCAGGCCACGTTGATCATGACCCTTGGTGACGTCAGCGAAGTGTACGTGCAAGGCAAGGTCGACGAAGCCGACATCGGCAAAGTCTATCTGGACCAGCCCGCGCGCATCGTCGTGGAATCCTTCAAGGACAAGAAATTTACCGGCAAGGTCACCAAGATTTCCCCGCTCGGCAAGGAAAAAGACAACGTGACGACGTTCGAAGTGCGCGTCTCGATCTCCAATCCCGGCGGCGAGCTTAAAGCCAACATGAGCGCCAACGCCGAAATCCTGCTCGAAGAAAAGAAAAACGTGCTCATGATTCCGGAAGCGGCTCTGATCTACGACAAGGAGCGCAAAGCCTCCGTCGAAATCCCCGACGCCAAAGGAGAGAACGGCAAGAAAAAGCTCAGCGTTAAACTGGGCATTTCGAACGGCGTGAAGACGGAAATCCTCGAAGGCCTCAACGAGAAACAACAGGTCGTTCTGCAATAGATTGGGCGGCGGAGCGCCATGAACTTCACGGACCTATTGCGCGACACGCTGGGAACTCTTTGGGCGCACAAACGCCGCACGCTGCTAACGATGTTCGGCATCGCCTGGGGCATCATTTCCATCACCATCATGGTGGCTGCCGGTGAAGGCCTCGGCGACGGCATCCAGAAAAACCAGGAAACCTTTGGCAAGGACGTCATGATCGTTTTCGCTGGCCGCACCAGCATGCAGGCGGGCGGCACGCGCTCGGGGCGTCTCGTTCGCTGGCTCGAAGACGATTACATTCAGCTCGCCAAAGAAGCTCCCGCCTGCAAGTACGTGATGCCGGAGCTCGGCAACGAGGTTCAGGTTCGGAGCTTGTTTAACAGCGGAGCGATTCAAGTCGTTGGGGCCCTTCCGCCATTCTCTGAAATCCGCAGCGTGGCGACCGCGCAGGGCCGCTTCTACAATGACGAAGACAACGCCGAAGCGCGCAATGTTGCGTTTCTCGGCAGCGATACCAAGAAGCAGCTATTCGCCGAGCGCGATCCGATGGGCCAAACCGTATGGATGAACGGCATTCCTTACGTGGTTATCGGCGCGATGAAGCCTAAAGACCAGAACTCCAGCTACGACGGATTCGATACGCGAAAGATTTTCATCCCCTTCAATTCCATGCGCCGCGATTTTCCCAACAAGCCCCCGGCCATCGAGCACAGCGTGGACCGTCTTCTTGTCGCCCCTTGGTCGCTTGAAACCCACGTGGACTGTGTCCACCAGATTCGCCGCACGCTTGGGCGTTTGCACAATTTCGATCCACGCGACGAAGAAGCCGCCAGTATTTGGGACACCGTGAAGAACGCTCAGGCCAATCGCTTGATCATTGTGGGAATGGAAATTTTCATGGGCGCCGTCGGTATCGCCACACTTTTCCTGGGTGGGCTTAGCGTCATGAACGTCATGCTCGTCAGCGTTCGCGAACGCACGCGCGAAATCGGCGTGCGCATGGCCCTTGGCGCCACCCGCCGCTCCATCCTGCGCCAGTTTTTCCTGGAAACAATTTTCGTTGTTGGCATCAGCGGTGGCGTCGGCCTGATCCTCTCTTACGGCTTCTGCGGCCTGGTCAACTTGGCGCCCATGCCTCCATTTTTCACCGGCATGCTCACGAGTTGGAAAATCGCCGTCATGTCCATCTTGCTGCTCGGCGTGATTTCCATTCTCTCGGCCCTCTATCCGGCAAACCGCGCCGCCTCCGTCGACCCGATCGAGGCTCTCCGCTTCGAGGCAGGTGGCTGATGCTGACCGAAATCTTCAAACAGGCGTGGACCGCCCTTGGCCGCAACCCCATTCGCAGCTTCCTGACGATGTCCGGCATTTCGTGGGGAATAGTCGCGGTCACACTCTTGCTCAGCTATGGCTCTGGCTTTCGCAGTGTGCTCATGTATACGTTCGAAGTTTTCGGGAAGGGCGCGGTCATTGCCTGGCCCGGCACCACCAGCGAGCAAGCGGGCGGTGAACGCGCTGGCAAGCCTGTCCGCTTCGAGGAAGAAGATGCCGAATGGGTGAAGGCCCAATCGCCGCTGGTCAAGCGCGTCACCCGGGAAACGGTTCGCTTCCAGGGTGTTTCTTACGGCGAGCGCCTCTCCAGTTCCGCCGTCCGCGGCGTGTTTCCGGAATACGGCGAAATGCGCAACGAAGTGCCGACCGACGGCCGTTGGATTACGCCGGAAGACATTGTCGAACGCCGCCGCGTGGTTTTCCTTGGCGCCCGCCTTCGCAAGAAACTCTTCAGCGGTGAGCCCGCCGTCGGCGAGACCGTGCGCATCAAAGGCGTGCCGTTTACTGTCATCGGCTCCATGGACATGAAGTTCTCCGACAGTTGTTATTTCAATTGCGACGACGAATCCGCCTTCATCCCTTACACCGCCGCCAACGATCTTTGGGACACCAAGTATTCCAGCGTGATGGTCTTCGAGCCGATCGCTCCTGTATTTGAAGCTCAGGCGATGCAGCAGTTCCGCACCGCCATCGCTAATCGCCAGCACTTCTCGCCGAATGACAAGCGCGCCATCACCATGTTCGGCAGGGAAGAGTTCAAGCCGATCATGGAAGGCATCACCATTGGCATCGAAGCGCTGCTCTTCTTTATCGGGGCGATGACGCTGGGCATCGGCGGCGTAGGGGTCATGAACATCATGTTGGTTTCTGTCGAAGAGCGCGTCCGTGAGATCGGTCTCCGCCGCGCGCTGGGCGCCAGGAAGTCTCATATCCGCTCACAGTTCTTGCTGGAAGCCCTGGTTATGACCCTCGCCGCTGGAGTCATTGGGATGCTGCTTTCCTGGGCGCTGACGTCCGCCATCGGCACGTTGCCCTTTCTCGGGCCCGCCTACGAAGACGAATCCGGCAAGGTGGACATTCATCTGACGCTGTCTCTTTTCACCATGGCGCTTTCCACCATCGTGCTTGTCCTGGTCGGCGTGATCAGCGGCTGGCTCCCCGCCATGCAAGCCGCCAAGCTCGACCCCGTCGAAGCCCTCCACTACGAATAAGAGTTTTCAGTTCTTAGCGGAAAACGAGCGAGATAAAAGGGAGTTTGCCCTGGAATCCTAGACTGAGAACTGAATATTGGGTACTGAAAACTGATCTTTCTCAGCTTTGCCCCAGGATGGCGTCAAAATACGCAAACATTTCCCGCGAGTCCCATTGTTGAGGACCGTAGAACTTTCGTGCGATTCTTCCGTTGCGGTCGATGATGTAGGTGTCCGGTATAAGTGGCGAGCCGTAGTCCAGTGAAAGTTTGCGCGGCTCACGGCAAGTTGGAAAAGCTATCCCTTCATCCATAATAAATTTTTGGTACGCATCGGAATCTTCATCCACGCTCACGCCTAACACGACCGCGTTCCGCGATTCGATATACTTCTGCAATTTATTGAGCGAGGGCATCTCTTCAACGCATGGCGCGCAATAGGTAGCCCAAAAATTCAGCACGACGATCTTGCCTCTTAGGTCCCGGAGATGGCCCGGCTTGCCCCAAATCTCGGTTGGGAAGTCCGGGGCCTTCCTGCCCGCCACCGTGGGTTCGCCCTGCCGGTACATGGGCCGCGCAAAAAACACCACAACCAGGCACGCAAAACCCACCACGCCCCACGCCACCATTTTCCTTAGCATGACCATTAAGTGTTGTATTATCGCATGATTCTCGGGTCCGGAACCGGCCCTTCCGCATCCAATAAATATGCCGAGCGACAATCCCATCGTGTCTGTGCTGGAACAGCCCCTCGCCGCTCCCGCACCCGACTTTGTCACCGCCATCGTTCCGGCGCGAAACGAGGAAGTGGTCATCGCCACATGCATCGAGTCCCTGGCGCGTCAGCCGGAGATTGCGCAAATCCTCGTGGTCAACGACCAGTCTTCGGACGCCACCGCGGACGTCGTGCGCAACTCCATGAAAGGAATTCCCGTCTTGCGCCTGCTCGAAACGGGTGGACTCCCCGACGGCTGGGTGGGCAAAAACCATGCTCTTTGGGTTGGAGTGCAGCAGGCCACCAGCCGCTGGTTTCTCTTCACCGACGCCGACGCCAGGCATGCTGCCAACTCCGCAGCGCGCGCGCTTCGAATTGCCCACGAGCAGCAGGCCGCGCTGGTTTCGTTTTCTCCCGAGCAAATCAGCCGCACCTGGTACGAAAAAGCGCTTATTCCGTTCGTCTATCTGCGGCTCGCGAAAAAATTCTCCTATGACCGGGTGAACGATCCCGCTTCACCGACTGCGGCAGCAAACGGCCAATTCTTGTTGATCCGCCGCGATGTCTACGACGCCATCGGTGGCCACCGTGGTGTTGCGGGAGAAGTTTTGGAAGACGTCGCCATCGCCCTGCGCGTAAAGCAGGCCGGCCATCGCATTTGGTTTGGTTCTGGCAAAGGGCTCGTGCGCACGCGGATGTACACTTCGTTCAAAGCAATGTGGGAGGGTTGGGAAAAAAACCTCTATCGCTTGATGGGCGGTACGCCATGGGCCGCCTTCCGCGAAATGGAGTCCACTCTTCCGTGGATTCCATTTCTCTTGATCTTCCTCGGGCTGAAATTCCCCTTGTTGTTCTTCGTCGGCGTTTTGTTCTTGATTGCCCGCCAAACCATCTACGGCCTTGATCTTGCTCGTAACCATTATCCGTTTTCCTTCATCTTCTATTACATCCCCGGGGCATTTCTGTATGCAGGCGTGCTCTGGGCGTCTTACCGGAGCCACGTCAAGGGAAGAATCGCCTGGAAGGGCAGGGAATACTCCATTGGCGCCCCGGAATCGGTAAAATAACTAGTGGCTATGCCTATGGTCCTTCTCACGCGAAAAATCGAGTTTTCGGCTTCGCACCTCTATCACAACCCGAATCTTTCGACCGAGGAGAACCGTCGAATTTTTGGGAAGTGCAACAACCCTCATGGCCACGGGCACAACTACACGCTGGAAGTCACCGTGGCGGGGGAGCCGGATCCCGTGACCGGCATGGTGCTGGACCTAAAAGAATTAAAAGATATCCTCGAGCGGGAAGTGATGCGACGCATGGATCACCGCCATTTGAATTACGAGGTGCCGGAACTGGCGGGCCAGATTCCCACTTGCGAAAACATTGCGCGCGTGATTTGGCAATTGCTCGAGCCGCGCATCACCCAAGGAAAGTTGCACCGGGTCCGTCTCTATGAATCGCCGGATCTTTTCGCCGATTGCTATCGCAATGGCGTGAGCAGGGCAGGGAATTAAGGATCTAGATATTGTCATGAACAACGATTCGCTCCACGTCGAACTTGGTCGTCGCTACCAGTTTGCCGCCTCGCACCGGCTGCACACCCCGGAGCTGAGTGAAGAGGAGAATTATCGCGTCTTCGGCAAATGCAATAATCCTTACGGGCACGGCCATAACTACGTTCTAGAGGTCAGCCTCTCAGGAAAGATCGATCCCGCCACGGGCATGATTGCCAACCTGGCGGACTTGGACGCCTTCGTCGAACGGCAGGTGCTCGAAGAATTCGACCACCGCTCGCTCAACGAAGACGTTGCCGCGTTTCGCGATACCGTCCCCACCACGGAAAACCTGTGCATCGAGATCTTTCGTCGCCTGCAGGATTTTCCCCATGCCAAACTCGAACGCGTGGGCATCCAAGAAACAGGCAATAACAGCTTTGAATATGCAGGGAACACGGAGGGAAATCGCTCGTGACCAAGCCAACGGAAGAAATCCTGCTGAATGACAGGAATGAGCGCAAGGAGCTCGACGCGCGCACCATCGCGTGCCACGTCCGCGAGATGATCAAGATCATCGGCGAAGATCCCAATCGCGAAGGTCTGCGCAAAACGCCGGAGCGCTTTGAAAAGGCCTTCAAATTCCTCACCAGCGGCTATCACCAGAACATCGATCACGTCCTCAATGGAGCGACGTTCAGCGTGGCGTACGACGAGATGGTCATCGTCAAGGACATCGAGTTCTTCAGCCTCTGCGAGCATCATCTCTTGCCGTTCTTCGGCAAAGCGCACGTCGCCTATCTGCCGGACAAGCGTGTCCTCGGCCTCAGCAAGATCGCCCGCCTCGTGAATATGTACGCCCGGCGCCTACAGATTCAGGAGCGCTTGACCAGCCAGATCGCGGAAGCCATTCAGGAGAAACTTGCTCCGCAGGGAGTGGGCGTCATCATCGAGGCTCGCCATTTGTGCATGCAGATGCGCGGTGTGGAAAAACAGTGTGGCCAAGCCGTGACTAGCTCGATGCTCGGCGCATTCCGCCACAACAAACAGACGCGCGACGAGTTTCTTGCCCTCGTGAGGCCGAAAAACTCCTAGCGCTGCGCCGCTCTTGCCCGCCGTACGCGCGCCCGGTTGCCGCACGTTCGGTCGTTGCACCAGCGTTTTGTCCTGGCCTTGGTCTTATCGAAGAATACCCAGCGGCAGCCGGAATTCGCACAAGTCTTGATCCGCCGCACTACGCCATTCGTAAGCATTTCTCCCAGCGAAGCGGCAACCCGTGCAAGCAGCCACCTCCCATCGCGCTTCAGCGGAACCAGCTCTGCGCGAAACCCATTTTGGTTCTCGACGAACTGTTGGCGCGCCGGTACATTCAAGGCGGCGTTGAGCTTGGCCAGGTCCGCATGGGGAAGTCTACGCCCTGCTGCGAATCGCTCAGCTGCAGATCGCAATAAGATGCGCAGGCGCTTCAGCTCTCTAACCGGGATGCTTCGTCGCGGAACGGGACGGAGTTTCCAGTGCTTCAGGAATGCGGCTAGCCACAGCGGGTTGACGAGGTGGTCGGTCAGCTTGCCGAAGCCGTCCCATTCCTCGCTGTTGGCGAGGTCCACCCAGGGGGCCACTTGGCCGTACCCTTTGGAATAGAAGATGTCGCTTGTGACTGGCACGGTAATGGGTTAATTTAGCTTGACTCGTTACATGGAATCATCTAGAGTGATGTAATGAGTATAGCAGAAATAGAGCATTACAGCAAGACAGTTTTGGCGGCTCTTTTATTCGCTTTCGCCGCGTTTCCTGAGTGACCTTATGTCTACGAAATCCGTCGCCACCGTCGAAGAAGTCTTGGGCTCCGCGAAATCCGTCCGCCCCCGGTTGAATCGCGCCACCGTGGTGTTTTCGTTTCTATCGATCTATCTGATCTGGGGCTCCACGTACCTGGCCATTCGCTACGCCGTTGAAAGCATTCCTCCGCTCTATACGGCGGGCATCCGCCATCTCACCGCGGGCACCATTCTTCTTTTCTGGTGCCTCGCCAAGCGCTTGCGCCCCACCTGGGCGCAGATCCGCGCTAGCCTCATTATTGGCGCATTCTTCTTCCTGATGGGGCACGGCACGCTGCATTGGGCCGAACAAAAGGTTCCTTCCGGTTTGGCATCGCTGTTGATTGCCAGCGAGCCGATTTGGGTATTCTTGTTCTCTGCTGTCGCCGCGAAACAATGGCACTGGAACGGTACCCTATTAGCCGGAATATTTCTGGGTCTTGGTGGCGTGGGTCTCCTAATGGGAAGAAGCGCACTAGCTTCCGGTCCGGGCGTATTCGTTGGGTCGCTCGCCGTAGTTGTTGGTGCGCTTTCCTGGGGGGTGGGGGTTGTCTATTCGCGTAGATCCCACCTCTCGGGGAATCCGCTTCTCTTATCGGCCCTCTCGCTGCTGGCAGGTTCTGCTCAATTGCTCCTGGTGGGCACAGTGGCTCGAGAATATCGAGGATTTTCCTTCTCATCCGTCACCTTGCGTTCGTGGCTATCTCTCGGCTATCTGATTGTTTTTGGTTCGGTGGTAGCCTTCACCGCCTACAATTGGCTCATGGAACATTACTCTCCAACGCTGGTCGCCACGCACACCTACATCAACCCGATCGTGGCCGTGTTCTTGGGCTGGCTTCTCGCCGGGGAAGCCGTCACGCTCAACGTGTTTCTCTCGGCGGCTATGGTCGTCAGTGCGGTGATGCTTGTAGACCGCGGCATGGCTCGCCTGCCGCAGCGAGTCTAGGTCTTTCCGTCCCCTGGGCCGCAGCAAAAGCGAAAAGGGTGCGGTCCGCAAATCGCAAGCCGCACCCTTTTTGGAATTCAAAAACGGGAACCCTACATTTTCGAAATATCCACGGTGGCCCTTGATGTTTCCCATTCCATTCGTAGCGTGCATCCGGACGCCGCTTTGTCGAACGCAATCGTGAAGTTCTCGACCGGCGAGGAGGTGGCCGAAACCTTCATGTCCACGCGAACGAGATCCTGGTCCGCGCCGGGGTAGGGAATGCCCCACTCTCCAGTTTTCTTGCTGATGATCAGCGTCCAGTTGTCCTTGTTGGGAATCGTAAAGAGTGTGTAGCTGCCCGCCGGGATGTGGCTGCCCCCAACCATCACGTCCGCTGTGGTGACAAATGTCGTCGCCTCATTGGCCCCTGCCCGCCATACTTGGCCATAGGGTACCAGGCCGCCAAAAACCTTCCGCCCCTTGGCGCGCGGACTGGAATAGTCAACGGTAATCGTCTTGCCATCCGGCAGGGAGCAACTAGCCTTTGCCGGCGGACTTGGCCTCGAGCTCTTGTCTGCCTGCGCTGACCCCAACAAAGCCATCAGGCCCAGCGTCAGGCAGCCGGCCCCCAGAAACGCAAATTGTCTCCTCATGGTTTCCTCTCCTCAAAAGCTTTCCGCAAACATTGAAGCGGATTTGGCGTTCCAACGCAACTGCAATTGCCCCGCCCTCTTAAAGACGCATCAGCCTGCATCTCGTTTCTGCCCTTTGCTTAGAACCTTGCACT
>Ga0066681_10000584_pt1 | contig 12514 bp, 13 predicted proteins | sample GraSoiAngelo_130_FD_65629 | JGI IMG/M metagenome (GOLD analysis project Ga0066681, IMG submission 65629) | Grasslands soil microbial communities from the Angelo Coastal Reserve, California, USA - 14_0929_02_20cm | ecosystem: Environmental > Terrestrial > Soil > Grasslands | place: USA...
CGCGCGGGAGGGACCTGAATGACCTTCGGAAAATGTGTTTGGGACGGTTGCACTCGCCACGCCGAGAAGGAGTCGACCGGAGCCTGCCGAGCGCATCACGTTCAGCTGCGTGACGCGCGGTGCACGAGTTGCCAGGGACCGCTGCGCAATCGAGTCGAGCTCGATCGCAAGCGGTGCTCGCGGTGCTCGGTCATGCGCGCCGCCTGACCGAAACGATCAGTCGAGTTCCGAGGTACCTGCATACGGTTGCGTCGCCGCGACGCTCCGCGTTTCTCCCCTCACGATATTTCGCGTATCTAGGCGTGGCATCCGCGTTGCACCGTGACACGAGCATGACCGATCCCATGCCGTGGGACAAGACACCCGAGGGAGAGGTCGTACACACCTTCACCGTGCTGCGCGGCATGGCCATCGCGCTCGTCATCGAGACGCGCGACTGGTATTCGGGGCTGCTGCAGGCGGCGCTCGCACGCATTCGGATCGAGGGACAGAACTAGGCCGGCGGGACGCGGGGGCCGCGGGCGGTCGATGCCGCCCGCGGTACTCCCCTTGTTTCCTTGCACGGCGTTCTCACCGTGCGCTCCGGCGTGCGCCGGAGATATTCACTACCAAGGGTCTGGGCGCCGCACGGGGCCGCTAGCAGGCTTCGGGCGGCGCGATCAACGAGTCCGGTGGCCCATTCTCCATCCACACCTCCTGGATTGGAGTTGCCCTCGACGGCTGCGGAGACAACGTCTCCGTCGCCGTAGGTACCGGTTTACTCCCCCCGGCCGTGGTCGTCAAGCGGGTCAGCGGCCGCCGCGAAGTCGCGGATCGAGGACGTCGCGCAGCGCATCGCCGAGCATGTTGAAGCCGAAGACCGCGAGCGAGATCGCGACGCCTGGCCAGATGGCCATCCACGGTGCGCGCAGCATGTAGGTACGGCCCGAGCCCGACAGCATCGCGCCCCACGAGGGATACGGCGGGGGGACGCCGAAGCCGAGGAACGAGAGCGCCGACTCGGCGAGGATGACGGCGCCGAGGCCGATGGTGGCCAGGATGATGATGGTGGCCAGGACGTTCGGCAGGAGATGGCGCACGATGATCCGCATGTGACCACAGCCCATCGCGCGCGCCGCCTCGACGAACTGGCTTTGCATGACGGTGAGGGTCGCGCCGCGGATCACGCGCGAGTTCGTCGCCGTGGCGATGATGGCGATGGAGACGATGAGGTTCAGCGGTCCGGGACCGAGCACGGCCATCACGGAGAGGATGATCACGAGGTAGGGAAACGACAGCCACGCGTCGACCACGCGCTGCACGGCGAGATCCCACGGGCCGCCGAAGTAGGCGCTGGAGACACCGATGGCGGTGGCCACGACGATCGCGAGCGCGATCGTGGCGAAACCGACCGTGACCGACACGCGGGCGCCGTACACGATGCGACTCCACATGTCGCGGCTCAGGTTGTCCGTGCCGAGCCAATGCGCCGCGCTCGGCGGCGTCATCCGCGCGCCGCGGACGGTCTCGTCGTACCGATACGGCGCGATCTGTTCCGCGAAGACCGCCATGACCAGCATCGCCAGCACGATCATGCCGCCGATGGCGCCGAGCGGCTTTCTCCGCGCGAAATGCGCGACGGCGAGGGCCCAGCGCACGGCGACGGTGCGCGGCCGCGCGCCGGCCGGTGCGGGCGCGGCGCCGTTCAGCTCGAGCGTGGCCGACGTCGTCGCGCTCAATAGCGGATCCGCGGATCGAGCACGGCATAGAGCGCGTCGACCACGAGGTTGACGAGCACGACCGTGGAGACGACGAGCAGGTTCACGCCCTGGATCACCGGATAGTCGCGCTGGTTGATGGCGTCGAAGAGGAAGCGGCTCACGCCGGGCAGCCCGAAGATCTGCTCGATGATGACGGTGCCGCCCAGGATGAGCGGCAGCTGCGTGCCCAAGAGCGTGATGACCGGGATCACCGCGTTGCGCAGCCCGTGTTTGATCACCACCGCGCGCTCGGTGAGTCCTTTCGCCCACGCCGTGCGCACGTAGTCCTGGCGCAGCACCTCCAGCAGCATGCCGCGCGTCAGCCGCATGAGCGCGGCCGCCGAGGCGATGCCGAGGATCAGGGCCGGCAGCAGGATCTGCGCGACGTGAGCCACCGGGTCCTGGCGGAACTCCACGAAGCCGGTGACGGGGCGCCAGCCCCACCAGATCGCCGGCAGCACGATCAGCAGCGTGGCCAGCCAGAAGTTCGGGACGGACAGACCGAGGATCGCCAGGCTGCGCAGCACGTAGTCGGAGAGACTGTCCTGCCGCGCCGCCGCCACCACGCCGATCGGAAGCGCGATCAGCAGCGCGCTGACGGTGGCGTACAGCGCGAGCTCGCCCGTGACCGGCAGCCGCTGGGCCAGCTCGCTCAGTACGGGCCGGCGTGTCCACAGCGATTCGCCGAGATCGCCGCGCGCGGCGCGAGCGAGCCACTCGACGTACTGGACGTGGAAGGGCCGGTCCAGGCCGAGCTTGGCGCGCAGCTCGTCGATGTCCTTGGCGTACGACGTCTCGGCCAGCATGAGCTGCACGGCGTCGCCCGGAATCAGCCGCGGCAGCATGAAGACGATCGCGCTCGCGATGAGCAGCGAGGGCACGGCGACGAGTAACCGGCGCGCCAGATACCGCTTCAGCACGCCGGCGTACGCTCCGCGCGCCTCAGCGGTCGAGCCAGGCGGCCATCAGGCGGCCGCCATAGTCGTAGCCGAGGTTGGGGCCGTGGTTCTTCAGCGCGCCGTCCCACACCACCGTGTACATCGTGCCGACCGATGTCGTGTAGTAGACCTGTTTCGCGAGGTAGCGCTGGGCCTCGTGGATCAGCTCGCGACGCTTCCCGACGTCGAAGGTCCGCCGCTGCCGGACGAGCATGTCGGCCACGACGGGGTCGTTCACGTGGCTCTGGTTCTTCATCTCGCCGGGGTAGTAATAGCCGAACAGATAGTTGTCACCATCGAGGAACGGCGTCTGCGGCCCGAAGGCCAGCGAGTCGAATTTGCCGTAGAAGCACGTCGAGATGTACGCCCCGTACTCCTTGGTGTCGAGCTTGGCGTCGATCCCGACGTCCTTGAAGTACTTCACGACGAGCTGCGCGTGATCGACGACGATCGGAGTCCCGTACGTCGTCCAGCAAATCGTCGCCGGGAAGCCGTTGGGATAACCCGCGGCGGCGAGGAGCCGCTTGGCCTCCTTCGGGTCGTACGCGAAGTTCTTGGCGCCGTCGCCAAGCTGGTCCACCGGCAACGACCAGTCCTTCAGCGCCAGCGGCACGCCCGGCGGATTCGCCACGCCCGAGCCCTCGTAGAGCGTGTCGATCAACGCCTTGCGGTCGAGCGCCATCGACATCGCCTGGCGCACGCGCAGGTCGCTGAACGGCTTCTGGTCCACGCGCATCGAAACGTGATTGCCGACGTTGCCGGGAAACTCCGCGACGCGAAGATTGGGCCGCTTCGTCTTCAGCGTGTCACGGAGCTGCAGCCAATCCGATCGGGCGATGCCGCCGGGAAGCTCCCAGCCGAGGTCGTACTTGCCGGCCAAGAACGAGGCCGTGCGCGAGGCGTTGTCCTCGTCGACGGTGACCTCGACGCGATCGATGTAGGGCTGGCCCGCGACGAAATAGGCCGGGTGGCGCACGTACGTGTAGCCGATGTTCGGCCGGTAGCTGTCCAGCATCCATGGCCCAGTCCCGATCACCGACTCCCAGGGCTTGAGGTCGCCATACTTGTCGACGACTTCCTTGGCGACGATGGCGACGGCCATGGGATTGGCGAGCATGTCCAGGAACCAGGCGAACGGCTCCTTCAGCGTGAACTTCACGGTGTACTTGTCGGGCGCCTCGACCTTGTCCACCGAGCGAAGCATGTAGGCGTTGGCGTTGCCCTTCACCGTGAGGAACCGTTCGACCGTATAGCGCACGTCCTCCGCGGTCAGCTCGCGGCCGTTCACCGGCGGCTTGTTGTGCCAGCGCACGCCTCGGCGAAGCTTGAAGACGTACGTTGTCTCGTTCGGCTGCGTCCAGGACTCGGCGAGGTCCCCCTCGATGACGAGGCTGCCTGGCGCGACGCCCGGCCCCGCCTTGTGTTTCACCAGGCGGCTGTGCGTGAAGGTGTGCGCGATGTGCGTCTTGTACGAGATGGTCTGGTCGAGATCCCAGTTCGGCGGATCCCACAGTCGCAACGCGAGGGTGCCGCCGCGTCGCGGCGTCTGCGCGCTCGCAGTGCGTGGCAGCAGCGTGGTGGCGGCGAGCGTCGCGCCGCCGGCGAGCACGTCACGTCGCCTGAGCTCCATGGGGCCTCCTGGGCGTGTCGGAGCGATCAGCTACGCGCGAGCGTCGCGAGCACCTCGTCGAAGATGGCCAGCGTCTCTGCGACGTCGGTGTCGGAATGCGCGAGCGACACGTAGATCTTGTTCACGGCCTTCACCACGCCGCGCCGGAGCAGCTCCTGATTGAATCGCGTGATCTTCGCGCGATCGGCGGTCAGCGTGGCGCGGTAGTCGACGATCGGACGGTCGGTGAAGAACAGGTCGAAGACCGGCGGCTCGCCGCTCACCTGCGCGGCCACGCCGTGCTTCGTCACCGCCGCCTGCAGCCCGGCCTTCAGCCGCGCACCCGTCTGGAACAGCCGCTCGTACGTACCGGGCTTGCGCAGCTCGGCGAGGGTGGCGAGGCCCGCCGCGGCCGCGATGGCGTTGCCGTTGAAGGTGCCGGCCTGCCAGACGTAGTCGGGGGTGCCGTCGAGCGCGGCGTCGAAGTGACGCATGATCGCGGTCGGTCCCGCGATGCACGCGAGCGGGAAGCCGCCCGCGACGACCTTGCCGAAAGCGGCGAGGTCGGGCACGACCTTGTAGAACTCCTGCGCGCCGCCGTACGCGAAGCGAAAGCCGGTGACGATCTCGTCGAACACGAGCGGCACGCCATGGCGCTGCGTCGCCCGGCGCAGACCCTCGAGAAAACCGGGCGCAGGCGGGATCGTGCGCTGGTAGGGCTCGATGATCACCGCCGCCAGTTCGTCGTGATGCGTGTCGATGAGCGCCTCGGTGGTGGCCAGATCGTTGTAGGGCGCGATCAGCACCTCACCGTCGATCACGTGCGGAATGCCGGCGGAGTCGGCCATGGGCGCCGGGAAGGCCTTCGGCGACCGCGGCACCACGCTCATGAGCACGTAGTCGTGCGTGCCATGGAAGCCGCCCTCGAATTTCATGATCTTGTCGCGCTTGCGATAGGCGCGCGCCACGCGCAGCGCGAAGAACGTCGCCTCGCTGCCGCTGGCCGTGTAGCGCACCTGCTCGGCGCACGGCACGGCGGCCACGATTTCCTCGGCCAGTCGGATCGCGGGCTCGTTCACGATGAAATACGAGGTGCCGCGCGCCATCTGCCGCTGCACGGCGTCCACCACCGCGGGATGCGCGTGGCCGAGCAGCATCGGCCCGGAGCCGAGCAGGTAGTCGAGATAGCGCCGTCCGTTCATGTCGTAGAGATAGGCGCCGCGGCCCTCACGCACGACGAACTCGAGGCCGGGGCCCGAGCGGTGACTGCCGAGAAGCCCACCGGGAAGCACGCGCGCGGCGCGCGCGAGCAGCTCGTTCTGATCAGTCATGGCAAGACCATCCTTGCTGAGGGTGCGTCATGATACCAGAACTCCCGAGCCCGCAAACGCGCCGCGCTTGAGCGCGCTGAGCGCGCGGTTGGCATCGGTGAGCGCGAACGTCGTGGTCGCGAGCCGCACCGGGATCCGCGCCGCTTCGGCGAGCAGCGCCTCGCCGTCCGCCCGCGTGTTCGCCGTGACCGATCGCACCTGCCGCTCGTAAAAGAGATCGCGCGTGTAGTCGAGCGGCGGCGTCGGGGTCATGTAGATGCCGGCGAGGGCCAGCGTGCCGCCGCGCGCGAGCCGCTGTAGCGCGACGGGAACGAGCTCGCCGACGGGCGCGAAGACGATCGCCGAGTCGAGCGGCTCCGGCGGCACGTCGCCGAGGTCGCCCGTCCACACGGCGCCGAGCGCGCGGGCCAGCTCGCGGTGCGACGGCTCGCGCGTGAGGACGTACACGCGCGCGCCGCGCGCGCGGGAAATCTGAAGGGTGACGTGCGCGGAGGAGCCGAAGCCCCAGAGGCCGAGCCGCCCGCCGGCCGGCACCGCCGCGCGCTCGAGCGCCCGGAACCCGATGATGCCCGCGCAGAGCAGCGGCGCCGCCTCCACGTCGCCGAAGATGGCGGGAATGGCGTACGCGAACGCGGCGGGCACGACGGCGAACTCGGCGAAGCCGCCGTCGGCGTGCCAGCCCGTGAACTCCGCGCGCTCGCACAGGTTCTCGCGTGCCGACACGCAATACGCGCAGCGGCCGCACGTGCGCCGCAGCCACGCGATGCCCACGCGGTCGCCGCGGGCGAACCGCCCGCCGGCGGTCGCAGACTCCACGACCCCGACCACCTGATGGCCCGGCACGATGCGCTTGCGCACCGGCGGCAGATCGCCCTCGACGACGTGGAGATCGGTGCGGCAGATCCCGCACGCGCGCACGCGCACGAGCAGCTCGTCGTCGCCGGGCGCCGGCACGGGAACGTCTTCGCACCGGAGCGGCTGCGTCTCGATCGGCGCCTGGCCGTGCAGCACCATGGCGCGCACCGGGGGTCAGCCTCCCGCGCGGGCGATGAGCTTCTTGGCGAGCGCCAGGTGCGGCGCGTCCACCATCCGGCCCTTGAAGCGGAACGCGTAGGCGCCGCGCGCGGCGTGCTCGGCGAAGGCCGCCACCAGCTCGCGCGCCTCTGTCACGGCCTCTTTCGACGGCGTGAAGACGTCGTTGATGACCGCGATCTGGCTCGGATGGATCGAGATCTTGCCCACGAAGCCCATCGCCACGCCGTCCTCGCACTCGCGCCGCAGACCGTCCAGGTCGGCGATATCCGTGTACACGGTGTCGAGCGCGTCGACGCCGGCGGCGGAGGCCGCGATCGCGCACATCGTGCGCGCGTAGCGCGGGATGTCGAGATAGGCGCCCCGCGCGTCGCGCACGCGCGGCAGACCCATGGCCGCGCCAAGGTCCTCGATGCCCCACGAGATGGCGACGGTGCGCGGCGCGGCGGTGGCGACGTCGCGGATGTTCAGCAGCCCTTCCGGCGTCTCCGTCGCGATGAGCACCAGCCGCGTGCTGCCGTGCGGAATTCCGCGGCGATGCTCGAGCCCGTCGAGGATCTGCGCAATCTCTCTCACGTCCGCCGCGTGACGCGGCTTGGGCACCACGTATCCGGTCGGCCGGCCGGCGATGGTCTCCGCGAGATCGTCGTGGCCGAGGCCCGTGGCGAGCGGGTTCATGCGCACCCAGCGCTCACGGCCGCCGAAGTCGCGCCCCAGCCACTCGCGCACGATCGGTCGGGTGGCCGCCTTGAGATCCGGCGGCACCGCGTCCTCGAGATCGAGAATGAGCCCGTCGGCCGGCAGCGTGAGCGCTCGGTCGAGCATGCGCTGCTGTCCGCCCGGGACGAAGTGCAGCGAGCGCCGCGGCATCAGCGTGCCCTCGCCCGACGCGGCGCGGCCTCAGCCCGCACTGCGCTTGCGCATCATCGCGTTACGGCGCGCGCGCATCACGAGCTCGCCGTGCTGATTCTTCGCGCGGTGCTCGAACGTCACGATGCCCCACTGGGGACGGGACTTCGATTCGCGCTTGTCCACGATCTCCGTCTCCGCATAGAGCGTGTCGCCGTGAAACATCGGCTTGGGAAACTCCACGTGCTCGAAGCCGAGGTTGCCGACCGTCGTCCCGAGAGTAGTCTCGCCGACCGACAGCCCCACGGCGATGCCGAGCGTGAGCAGACTGTTCACGAGCGGCTTGCCGAACTCGGCCTTGCCCGCGGCGTGGAAGTCGAGGTGCAGCGGCTGCGGGTTCATGGTCAGGCACGTGAAGAAGACGTTGTCCGCCTCGGTGATCGTGCGCCCCGGCTGATGCGCGAGCACGACGCCGACCTCGAGCTCCTCGAAGAACTTGCCCGCCATCACGCCTCTCTTGGTCATCGCTCGCCTCGGACGGCAGGCACTCACGCAGGCTCGCCTCGCCTGCGGCTGCGGCTCGCACGACGGCCCCGCGACGTCCTGCCCTGCGGCGGTGGGCGGATGGTAACATTCCAGATGTCCATGAGCGACGCCCCGCCTCCGGCCGCGCCCGGCACGGCCACCTGCGCGCGCTGCGACAAGCCGCTGACCGACGCCGATCGCGTTCTCGCGGTCGACCGCGCGTTCTGTCGGTCCTGCTACGAGACGCTGACGTTCGAGCTGCAGCAGGCGATGACACGGATGTCGCAGGACATCAACTATCCGCTGGCGGCGCTCGGTGCGGCGCTGGGCGGCGCCGCGGGCGCCCTGGCGTGGTGGGGCTTCACGGTGCTCACGCAGTTCGGCTTCGGCCTCATCGCCGTCGTCATCGGCTTCCTCGCCGGCCACGGCGCCGTGCGGTTCGCCGGTGGAAAGCGCAGCGCAGGGCTGCAGGCGATCGCCGTCGTCGCGGGCACGCTTGCGTTCCTGGTCGCGACCTATCTGGTGAACATGAGCTTCGTGAACCAGGTGCTGCACGAGCGTGGCGAGGGCTGGCGCGTCCCGTTTCCGCCCGACAGCCTGGAGACGCTCTATCGCGTCATCGCGCTGAACTTCGGGGTGATGAAGCTCGTGTTCCTCGCGATCGTGGTCTACGAGGCGTGGGTGATACCGCGGCCGCCGAAGCTGGCGCTGGCCACGTGATGGACGACGCCGAGCGCCGCGCGCGCGAGATCGACAATCTGCGCGCCGTCTACCAGAGCCTGCACGGCGGCGCCGCGCCGCGCGAGGGACGCGTGGGACGCAACGTCGCTGCGGGCGCGGCCGGCGGCGGGTTGCTGTTCATCCTCGGCAAGGCCAAGTTCCTGGGACTGCTCGCGGGGGCGCTGAAGTGGAAGACGCTCGCCACGATGCTGCTGTCCATCGGCGCCTACGCGCTCGAGTGGGGCTGGGCCTTCGCCGCCGGCTTCGTGCTCCTGATCTTCGTGCACGAGATGGGTCACGCGGTGGCGCTCCGGCGTGAAGGCATTCCGGCCGGGGCGCCGGTGTTCATTCCGTTCGTCGGCGCCTTCGTCGCGATGCACGGACAGCCGCGCGACGCGGCCGTGGAGGCGCGCGTCGCGATGGCGGGCCCGGTCACGGGCTCGCTCGCGGCGTGGGCCGTGCTCGGCGCCGGGCTGGTGTGGCAGTATCCGCTGCTCGTGGCGCTCGGCCACACGGCGGTGCTGCTCAACCTGTTCAATCTGGTACCGGTGCCGCCGCTCGACGGCGGCCGTATTGCCGGCGCCTTCACGCGCGGCTACTGGGTCGCCGGCTATGCGATCGGCGCCGTCGCCCTCGTGCTGACGCGGTCGCCGCTGTTGCTGATCGTGCTGATCCTCGGGCTCGTGACGCTCGTGCGGCGCTGGCGCGACCCCGTGCCGGGCTACGACGCGCTGCCGGCCCGGCAGCGCGTGACGATCGGCCTGGTCTACGCCGCCCTGGTCGCCGCGCTGCTCGTCACGCTTCCGCTCCACGACTGAGCGTCCGGTGATGTCGGTCCCGGCGCTCGCGCTCGCGAGTGCCCTCTGCTCCGCGGCCTCCACCGTCCTGATCTCCCGCGGCCTCGTGCGATACGGACCGTACACCGGCACCTGGGTCAACCTCGTCGTCGGCAGCACGTGTGTGTGGATCGCGCTGCTGTTCGCGGGCGGCCTCGGTCGCCCCACCGCGAGCGCGGTGGCGTACTTCGCCCTCGCGGGGCTCATCGGGACCGTCGGCGGCCGGCTCCTGCGCTTCATCAGCATCGAGACGGTCGGCGCATCCATCAGCGCCGCGCTCATCAATCTGAGCCCGCTCGTGGCGTCGACGCTGGCCATCGCCGTGCTCGGCGAGCGCGTCACCGTGCCGATCCTCGTCGGCACGCTGGTGATCGTGGGCGGCACGACGCTGCTCTCGGTCGGCGGCCGCGCCAGCGGCGTGCGCGCGGTCGCGCTCGTGCTGCCGCTGATGTCCGCGGTGTGCTTTGGCGTGGTCGCGGTGCTGCGAAAGATCGGGCTGGGCGGCATGGCGCCGATCCCCGGCTTCGCCGTCAACGTCACGGCCGCCCTCGTCGCCTACACGGCATTCCTGATCGCGTCGCGGCAGAGCGCGTTGATGCGCTGTGGGGGTCGGAGCCTCGCCTACTTCGTCATGGCCGGGGTGGCCGAGAACGCCGGCGTGTTTCTCCTGCTGCTCGCGCTCAGCATGGGCACCGTCAGCGTGGTCGCCCCGCTGGCGAGCGTGTCGCCGATCTTCGTCCTCGTGCTGTCGTTCTTCTTTCTACGTGGGATCGAGATGCTGAACGTGCGCATCATCGCCGGCACGGTGCTGATCGTGGCGGGTGTCTATCTGATCACGACGCTCCGCTGACGCGGCCGGCGCGCACGTCGACGTCAGCCGGCCAGCGCCGCCCGGATCTGCGCGAGATGGTTCAGGTCGTGCTCGGCCCAGTGCTCGAGCATGTCGCGCACGCGCAGGCGGCCACACTCGGGGTGGCGCGCGGCCGCCACGCGCTGCGCCGGCGTCATGCGGCGCACCTGCTCGACGTTGGCCGCGCGCAACGCCGCGTAGGCGTCGAGCAGCGTGCGCGCGTCGCCGCGCCGGTGGCGAAGCCCCGCGGTCCACCGCTCCTGGTCCCAGGCGACGATCACGCCGCCGGGTTCGGCCGCGAGCTTGCGAATCCGGAAGCCCAGCGTGACCTCTGCGTCGAGCAGATGGCCGATGATCTCGGTCGGCGACCATTCGCGGGGCGCCGGGCGCCGCGCCAGGCGTCCCCGCGAGGCGCGACGCAACGACGCACGGATGGCGCGGGGCGCCGCTGCCAACGCGTCGAGCACGTTGCGGCGACCGAGACGATGGTGGGGCTCTCGACACATCGGGCACGCCATCTCGCGACCTCCTCCTCGTGACGGATGACATACAATATCGCCCCGTGACGTACGACATCGCGATCATCGGCGGCGGCATCGTCGGCCTCGCCACGGCGCGCGCGATCCTCGAGCGGGCGCCGCGCGCACGGTTGACGATCCTCGAGAAGGAAGCCGACATCGCGCAGCACCAGACCGGTCACAACAGCGGCGTCATCCACTCCGGCATCTACTACAAGCCCGGATCGCACAAGGCGCGCCTGTGTGTCGAGGGAGCGCGTCTGATGAAGGCGTATTGCGACAAGAACGGCATCCCGGTCGAGACGTGCGGCAAGGTCATCGTCGCCACGTCGCAGGACGAGGTGCCGCGGCTCAAGACGCTGTACGAGCGCGGCGTCGCCAACGGCGTGCCGGGAGTGAGCATGATCGACGCCGCGCGGCTCACGGAGATCGAGCCACACGCGCGCGCACTCGCCGGCATCCACTCCCCGCAAACGGCGATCGTGGACTATCGCCGGGTCGCCGAGACGCTCGCGAAGGAGCTGACGGGTTCCGGCCTCACGCTCGAGCGGAATTTCCGCGTCGCGTCCATCGCACGCTCGCGGGGCGAGGTGCGGCTGGGCGCAGCCGACAGCCGCGTCGTGACGGCCACATATCTGGTCAACTGCGCGGGTCTGCACTCCGACACCGTCGCGCGTCTCGCGGGCGCCGCGGTCGACGTGCAGATCGTGCCGTTCCGCGGCGAGTACTACATGCTCCGTCCCGAGCGTCGGTCGCTCGTCAATGGCCTGATCTATCCGGTCCCGGACCCGGAGTTCCCGTTCCTCGGCGTCCACTTCACGCGGACCGTGCACGGCGACGTCGAGGCCGGGCCCAACGCCGTGCTCGCGCTGGCGCGCGAGGGTTACACATGGCGTCGCGTGCGGCCGGCCGAGCTCTTGGCCACGCTGCGCTTCGCGGGCTTCCGCACGATGGCCAGGAAGTACTGGCGGACCGGCGCGTACGAGATGTACCGCTCGCTGTCCAAGCGCGCGTTCGTGAGCGCGCTCCAGCGTCTCGTCCCGGCGCTGCGCGCGGAGGACATCCGGCCCGGCGGCGCCGGCGTTCGGGCCCAGGCGGTGGCCGCGGACGGCGCGCTCGTCGACGATTTCCGCATCGTGCAGAGCGCGGACGCGGTCCACGTGCTCAACGCGCCCTCGCCGGCCGCGACGGCATCGCTCGCAATCGGCCGTCACATCGCGACGATCGCGGCGCAGACGTTCACGCTGCCCTCGTAGCGTTCACGCGCGCTCGAAGCAAAGGTCCGTCCAAGCGAAAACGCCTCTGTTGACAGGGGTTTGGCGATCAGTTACAGTGTCGCGGCGATGATCACAGTGCCTGCGCGCCGCGTGAAACAGTTCGGAGTCGAGTTCTACCAGGCCGGCCTCTCGGCCAAGGACATCGATCGCCTGGTGAAATTCGAGGTCCTCGGCTACATCACGGACGACATGAACGGCGACGCGAAGGCCAAGGCCCGCAAGGCCGCCGCGTCGCGCTCGCGGGTGAACTGGGACCTGCTCGAGAAGCGCATCAGCGAGAGCGAGAACGC
>Ga0066681_10000592_pt1 | contig 12441 bp, 16 predicted proteins | sample GraSoiAngelo_130_FD_65629 | JGI IMG/M metagenome (GOLD analysis project Ga0066681, IMG submission 65629) | Grasslands soil microbial communities from the Angelo Coastal Reserve, California, USA - 14_0929_02_20cm | ecosystem: Environmental > Terrestrial > Soil > Grasslands | place: USA...
TTCTGCTGCGGAAGGGCGGAAATAGGCTGCGTGAACAACGCAACAAGCGCGAAGAGCAGACTCGAGAAGGCTCGTCGAGACAGGCGATTTGCACTCGTGGTTTTCACCTTAGGCCCCCAGGTTCCTTCCCTATCTTGTACGGCTCTCGGCGCTGCTGCAACTCGCCTCCCAGGCCCAGGTATCCTAGAAAGAACGGCAGCATAATCAAGGCAGGCAAATACATCCACCAGTAAGAAGCGAGCACGCTGTACTGCTGCAGGCTGGAAAGAAGGCTACCCCAGCTTGGGACCGGCTCAGGAACACCCAGGCCGAGAAACGAAAGGGTCATCTCCGCGAGGACGAACTGCGGCACGAGAATGGCGGCTTGCGTCAGCAAGACGCTCGAGGCCTCCGGAAGGATGTGGCGCTGCAACAAGTATGCGTCGGTGGCTCCGAATCCGCGCGCGGCACGGACGAAGTCACGCTCCTTGGCGCTCAAAACGAGTCCGCGAACCAGCCGCGCCGGGCGTGCCCATCCCACTGCGCCGAGCACGGCGATGATGAGATAGAAAGCTTGGAGCGGACTCACCGCCAGGGGCAAGAACGCGCGAAGAGCAAAGAGAAGGTAAAGCCACGGCAAAGCCAAAAAGAGTTCGGCAAGACGCATGAGCAAATCGTCGCGCCAGCCTCCGAAATACCCCGCCACCGCGCCTACGCACAGTCCAACAAGAAGAGTGACTCCGGCCCCCAGGAGGCCGGCAAGCAAAGATACCTGCCCACCGTAAAGAAAGCGTGACAATTGATCCCGTCCGTAAGAATCGCTGCCAAGCAGATAGATTCTTTCATCTTGTACGCCGAATAAATGCAAGCGAGCAGGCAGGAGCCCCAGCAGGTGATAACTCGCGCCTCTCACGAGAAACTTCAGCGGAAGAGGGCGACTTGTATCTTCCTCATATTGGTCGAAGGTTCCCTCATGCAGCCTCAGGGAGTACACAAAGGGGCGCGCATGGAAACGTCCCCGGGCATCCACAAAATGGACTCGCATGGGCGGTAAATAGGGATTCTTGCGATCTTGCTCTGCCGGATCGTAGGGAGAAAAGAAGCCCGCGAAGATTACCGTCGCGTGCAGCACGACAAGAAGCACAAGCCATCCCGAGATTGCGCGCTTTACTCTCAAACGCTGGTCTCCGTTCGGATGCGCGGATCCGCCCAATACAGAAGCAGATCAGCCAGGAAATTGCCACCGATAAGAAAGAGCGTGGAGAGAAGAACTCCGCCAATGACAACGTACAAATCCCGCGCCAGGATAGCTTCCAGCAAAAATGGCCCGAGCCCAGGCCAGCTCATGACCACCTCGACCAGGAGCGACCCGCTCAGCAGCGTCCCGATACTGAATCCGAACAGGGAAATAAGCGGGTTTGCCGCTGCAGGGAGTGCGTATCGGTAGAGCAGCGTGCGCCGGGAGATGCCGTGTCCTTCCGCAGCCAGGAGAAACGGGGCATCAAGCACCTCGGCCAAGGCGGCGCGCACATGCCGGAGGAGCAGCGGCAAAACGGAGAGCACGAGCGCTGTAATCGGCAAGGCCATGTGAAGAAACAGATCACGAAGCTTGCCGGGAAACGATAGGCTTTCAAAATTGAGCGAAACCATGCCTCCTGTCGGAAACCGGCTACTCTTCACGGCAATGACCAAAAGGCCCAGCGCCAAGGCCAGATCTGGAATTACCATGAGCGCCGCAGTTCCCAGGGACAGCAGACGATCGGGTAAACGCCCAAGATGTTCGGCGCTCCAAATACCGAGGGGCAGCGCAATCCCCCAGGCAAGCAGCATGGCCGTTATGGTCAAAAGCAAGGTGTTGCGGGCGCGAACCCACAGAAGCGGTAGCACAGGACTGTTGTAAGCAAATGAGAATCCCATGTCGCCATGAAGAACGGAACTCACCCAATGGGCGTAGCGGATAGGTAGTGGCCGGTCTAGTTCGTATTGGGTCCGCAGCGCCGCGATGGTTTCCGGTGCGATCTGTGGATTCAGGCGCATCTCGTCGAAATAATTTCCGGGCGCCAAGGTAGTGAACGTGAAAGCGAGCAGGGAAACTCCGACCAATAGGAAGACGGCATGTCCGAATCTGCGCAGCAAGTAGCGCATCGTGGTCACTGCGCTTCTGGCCGCGCGAAGGTCATGCGAGGAACGGCGGCCAGGAGTTCACGCGTAATTTCGGTTTGGGGCTGCTTCAGGATTTTGTCCGGCGGACCCTGTTCCACAATCCGCCCGTGATTCATGACCGCGATCTCGTCTGCCAGATGTGCGGCCATAGCCAAATCGTGCGAGATAAAGAGATAGGTCATATCGCGCGCGCTTTGCAGATCAACGAGCAGATTTGCGATTTGCGCCTGCATGGAACAGTCGAGGGCGGAGAGCGCCTCGTCGAGGATGAGCACGCTCGGCTCGAGCGCCAATGCCCGGGCAATCGCCAGCCGCTGGCGCTGCCCGCCGCTCAATTCTGCCGGCAATCTTCTTCCCATCTCTGGGGAAAGGCCGACTTGCTCGAGTAAGGCAAGTGCGCGCAGCCTTATTTCATCGCGGCTGAGACTTCCTTGCAAAGCCAAAGGTTCGGCCACAATCTCCAGCACGCTCCATCTTGGGTTGAAGGAGCTCGCTGGGTCTTGAAAAATGAGTTGGATTTTCCGTCGGATTGTCCGGCGCTCCTTTTCGGCGAGTTTGCTGATGTCTGCTCCTTCAAACTGAATGTTCCCTGACGTGGGCTTCTCCAGGCAGGCCAGGCAAAGGGCCAGCGTGCTCTTCCCCGAGCCCGACTCGCCCACAACTGCGAGCGTGGCGCCAGGAAAAATAGTAAAGGAAACTCCATCGACCGCCCTCACTTCTTCACATTGGCCGGTGATCTTCCTGTTCGCATAGCTCTTCATCAGATTTTCCACTCTAACGAGCGGCTGCATATCCTTATCGTTGTCGCTTACTTTCACTGGTTTTCGTACCTGAAACAAGAAACTGTATGACTCTGGCTCACATTTACAAGTTGTGGGTCTCGCGTTTTGCAAATATCCATTCTTTCTGGGCATCGGGGCTCGAAAGGGCACCCCGCCCCAGGTAAGGACGATGGGCGAGAGTCCCCGGGAATCGAAGGAAGCTTCTTCTTGTTGCCGTCGCGCGGCCCGTCGAGAAGTGGTGGAATCGACTCCAACAGTGACCGCGTGTAGGGATGCTTCGGCGAAGCCAAAACCTCCTCGGCCGGTCCCAACTCCGCGACGCGTCCGGCATAAAGTACCAGAAGACGGTCGGCCATCCCTGCAAGCAGGGCAGGATTGTGCGTAATGAAAATCATCCCGAGGCCTAATCTTTTTCGGAGCGCTCGAAAAACTCCCAGAATTTCCATCTGTGTGGTGGGATCAAGCGATGCCGTGGGTTCATCAGCAATGACCAGGGATGGCCCACAAGCAATTGCTTGCGCAATGAGAACGCGTTGCCGCTGGCCTCCACTGAGTTGATGAGGATAAGAGCGCGCGATGCGCTCCGTGTCCTCCATAAACACGGTTTCCAGAACCTCACGCGTTTTTTGGTTTAACGCACTTCTACCCTTCATTCCGTGCGCGGCTAATACTTGTTGAACCTGCCGGCCCACTCGCATGGTTGGATGAAGGGCCATGGACGGCTCCTGAAAAATCAAGGAGATGCGCTTGCCCCGAATCCTCTGAAGCTCGTCAGGCTTGGCCTGAAGAAGATCACTTCCTTCAAACAAGACGGCGCCGGTCGCGACGATTGTGTTCGCGCGAAACAGCCCCAGGATGGATGTAGCGAGGGTGCTTTTTCCCGAGCCAGATTCTCCGAGGACGCCGAGGACCTCTTCGGATTCAAGACAGAAACTGACTCCATCGAGCGCCCGGAAAGCACCCCTACCGCGTGGGCCATAGGCGACTCGGAGATCTCGAACTTCCAGAATGGATCCCATGCACGCATGTTGAAGCAGGACAGCGAAGCGAACAAGACAAACGTCTCCCACGGCGAACCAAAGGTAATTCTTGGGCTCCGATTAGAACCTCAAGCACTATTCAGTCAGTATTTTACTTTCCGATATTCGGGCAGACCCCCGAATCGAAATGAGGGTCTTTACCCGGGTATTGTGGCACCCGCCTGCTTCCCTTTCGTATTGTAAGTAATAGGAAGCTGCTGAGCCTATGGGAGATAGCTGCGGCAAACAAAGCCCAAGTGTACGAAATAGGTCCTGATGTCTCAAGATGAGACCGGAACCAATGACCCCAAACAATCCCTCGTACTAGTCCCCCAAATAGGGTCTTTACCTGAGGAGCTTTCAGGCGTTTACTTGCTTGAGGTGGTAGGTTTCCGATGGTATTGACCTAGGCCTGTCTTCATACCACCGGGGGTGTGAGCCGCCAGGTCCTTGGCGGCTTCAGACGAGGAGAATAATCGTATGGCCAAGCGAGATGAATCGTCCGAGCTGCTTCGAGAACTGGTGGCACACCTCCGCCAGAACAGAACACAACTGCGCGAAGAGTGGGTCGTCCGTATTTCCGAAACACGATTGCTGACCGCCATGACCAAGGAAGAAATCTTCGCCGAAGCCACGTCGGTGTACGACAGCTACGTAGAGGCACTGGAGACGGAGACCTTCGAAGCGCTGCAGGCTTACGCACGAAATCTTTCTGAACGCATCATTCCGCGAGGCGTCGAAACGCACGAAGTCGTGGGAATCGTTCTCCTCCTCCGCGACGTGCTGGCGCGCTCTCTTTTCGCGAAGTACCAGACCGATTTCAAGAAATTGAACCGCATCTTAGACGCCTACGAGCCGGCAGCGAACCGCATCGCCAACACCGTGGCAGTCGGTTTTGTTCAGGAACGCGAACGCGTCATCCGCCAGCAGCAGGAGGCAATCCGCGAACTTTCTACTCCCGTCTTGCAGGTTCGCGAGCGGCTGCTGATTCTCCCGATCATCGGCGTGATTGACCCGCAGCGTGCGCGACAGTTGACGGAACAGTTGCTGCGCGGAATCCGCACCAACCGCGCGAAAGTCGTGGTCATCGATATCACGGGCGTGGCGGCTATGGACGTCACCGTCGCCAACCACCTGGTGCAAACAGTAGAAGCTTCGCGGTTGCTTGGCGCGACCGTCATTGTCACCGGCTTGTCTCCCGAGATTGCGCAGACTCTGGTAACGATCGGCGTCGACCTGGGCAAGATGAACACAGTCGGCGACCTGCAAGGCGGCATTGAGCAAGCCGAACGGCTCTTGGGTTACAAAGTCATGGCGTTGGCGGAGCCGAGCTGAGCGGCGGAGGGATAAGGGCAAAGTGGAAGTTCCTATTCTCAAACAGGGGGCCGTCCTGATCGCAACGTTTCAGGCTGCCCTTTCTGACGCCGACCTCAACCAACTGCGCAGTGCGCTCGTGCAGCAGGTGGTGAGGTTCCGTTCGCGCGGCGTCATCGTGGATGTGACGGCGATGGATGTTATGGACTCGTTCGCCTCAAGAACGTTACGCGAGATTGCTCACATGATCCGCCTGCGCGGCGCGGAAACCGTCATTGTCGGAATCCAACCGGAAGTTGCCTTTGCGATGGTACAGCTCGGCTTGACGCTGGAAGGTGTTGCCACGGCTCTCGACCTAGAGGAAGGCTTGGCGTATCTAAACCAGAAATTCAAAACCACGAAGTGAAAGTGAGCCTCAGTGTCCCGAGGGGAAATCCGAGTGACCATCAGTTCTGACCAGGACATCGTCTTAGCTCGCCAAAAAGGACGCTCCCTGGCTTTGGAACTCGGTTTTTCCTCAGGAGATGCCACACTGATTGCCACCGCCATTTCCGAGCTTGCGCGAAACATAGTCTCGTATGCCATTAAAGGTGAGGTCGCCTTAAAGGGCATCCAAGGAAGCAACCGTGTCGGGATCCTCGTGATCGCCTCCGATAACGGTCCCGGGATTCCAGATATACGTCAAGCCTTGCGCGATGGATTTTCCACTTCCGGCAGTCTCGGTTTGGGATTGCCGGGTGTGCGCCGCTTGATGGACGAGTTTGAAATTGTCTCCAAACCAGGGCAAGGGACCACGATCGGGGTGAAGAAGTGGAGACCATAAGAAGTCCTATGGCCGAGTACGGGATAGCGAAGCGCGCTCTCCCGGGCGAAGGGCAATCTGGCGACCAGTGCCTGGTGTGCTGCAACGAAAGTGGAATTCTGGTCGCCGCCATCGACGGAATCGGCCACGGAGCGGAAGCTGCCAACGCGGCCAAGGCTGCGACAGCCGTCTTGAGGAATGGGATCGGGGAACCGATCATCTCACTAGTGACGGCATGCCATGAGAAATTGCGTTCAACCCGCGGCGTGGTCCTGAGCATTGCTTGGGTTGACGTAAACCACGGCTTGATGACCTGGCTAGGCGTGGGGAACGTACAAGGTGTGTTGGTGCGCGCCGATAAAAAGAGCACGGGGCAGGAAACCCTCCTGTTGCGAGGTGGCGTCGTCGGGGATCACTTGCCGCAATTGCAGGGCACGGTGCTTCCCGTGGGACAGGGCGATATGCTGCTTTTCGCAACCGACGGCGTCCGCAATGATTTTGCCGGAACCCTTTCCGCCCTCGAGAATCCGCAAAGAGCGGCAGACAGAATCCTGAAGGGCTTTAGTAATGGAAGCGATGACGCTCTGGTGCTGGCCCTTCGCATAACGGGGATACACCGATGAAGTCGGCTGTGGGGCGAAAAAACAAGCAAGGAACGGAGTTCGAAGGCGAGTACGCGTCACTGCTCCGCGAATATGTGACAGGCGGAGGCGAAGCAGTTTTGGGCCGAGCTTATGAACTTGGTCGTCGCGCCATCTCGGAACGCAAGAGTCTCCTCGAGTTGGTCTCCCTTCACCACCAGGCGGTGGGACAACTCTTCCAAAGTTCCGACGACAAGAAATTCCAGGAACACCTGCTTCGAACGAGCGCCGATTTTCTTTCCGAATGCATGTCTCCCTACGAGATGGCACAGCGGGGATTTCAGGACGCCGTGAAAGCCCTGCGGCAGATTAACGAAACGCTGGAGGAAGAGATAAAAAGGATCGCTTACTCGGTCCACGATGAGGCTGGACAGCTGCTCGTGGCCGTCCATCTGGCTCTGGCGAAGCTCGCCCAGGAATTGCCACCGGCCCAAAAAGAGCAAGTCGCGCAAATTGAGGGCTTACTCAGCGAGATCGAGAAACATTTGCGCCGCTATTCCCATGAACTTCGGCCAACGATCCTGGATGATCTTGGCTGGATTCCCGCAATCCGTTTTCTGGCCGAGGGAGTTTCCAAGCGCGCGAATCTGCCGATTCATATCGAAGCAAAGATTTCTGGGCGCCTGCCAAGCACGATCGAGACCACGCTCTATCGCGTTGTACAAGAAGCGTTGACCAACGCCGTCAAGCACGCCAAGGCCAAGAATATCTGGATTCGTGCCTGGCTCAAAGATCAGGTGCTGCATTGCTCGATTCGCGACGATGGCGAGGGTTTTGATGCAGAGGCGGTACAGGCATCAACCAGCCGCAAAGGATTAGGGTTGATTGCGGTGCGGGAGCGTTTGAGCGCAATCGGCGGAACCCTGTGGATTGAATCATCGCGCAGACGTGGAACCGAATTACTAATCAGACTTCCAAGGGAGGAAAATCATGTCAATTCGAGTAGTGCTCGCTGACGATCATGTCTTAGTGCGGCAGGGCTTGAAATCTCTGCTCGAAAGGGAAAAACTGCAAGTGATTGCGGAGGCTTCCGATGGCCAGGAAGCCGTTCGCTTCTCGGAATCGCTGCATCCGGACATCGCCGTTGTCGATATCAGCATGCCCATGCTGAACGGCATCGACGCAGCACGCGAGATGAGCCGGTGCTGCCCAAAAACGAAGACGATTCTGCTTACGCAACATGAAGAAGATCAATACATTCGCGAGGCCCTGGAAGCCGGCGTGAGGGGATACGTCCTGAAAAGTCAGGCGGCCAACGATCTGGTTCACGCCATTCAGCAGGTCTCGCGTGGCCAGTTCTATTTGAGTCCCGGCGTTTCGCGCGCGGTGGTGGAAGCCTACCGAACGAAATCGCAAATGCCGGCGGACCCGTTGACGGTGCGCGAGCGGCAAGTGCTGCAACTCATCGCCGAAGGCCGGTCAACCAAGGATGTCGCTTCGCTTCTTGGGATCAGCGTGAAAACTGCCGAGTCTCATCGCACCAGGCTCATGCAGAAATTGGATATCCACGAGACCGCGAGTCTTGTGCGGTACGCCGTGCGCCGGGGTCTGGTCCAAGCCTAAAATAGACAAAAAAGATGCTTGGGAGAAGCATTGCAGCCCTTGACGCTAAGATTGGGCTGCAACCCTTGAACACCAAACTACCGGCAGCCATTCGCGCGCAACTTTTGCAACTGTTGGCGGGCTTCCCAGTTCCCACCTTTGGCGGCTGCTCGCAGGAGAATCTTCGCCTGTTCGCAATTCCGGAGAACACCCTCGCCTTTCAAATAAAGGCGCGCCAATTCCAGTTCCGCTGAGGAGTCACCGGCTCCAACTGCAGACCATAGGCGCGCTGCCTCCGCGCTTCGATCCTGCGGGGAATACGCAGCCCGGGTATCCGATGTATGGTTTGCGGTGTCCTTCGCGCTAGGGATGACGAAACCTGGCGTTTGCGGACGGTCTTGACCGGAAGCATTAAACACCGGACTGGGATTCTCGGATGTCTCCTGCTGAGGGGCCCTGGGAGTCGACTCGGCTGTCGGTAACGCCTGCGTTGGGACCTGGACCTGAGCCGCTCCCGACGATGACGAAGAACTCCGGAGCTGCACATCTGTATTCCCGTTGAGTTTCTCTCCCAGATGAATCAAGGAATCCCCGACCTTCGGCCGGAACTTCTCAAAGAGCACCACGGGCACCAACACAATGACGCCTATCAGGAATCCCGCCGTAATGCTTCGCGCAAATCGTCCTCGAGACGCATCGGAGTGCGGTAATTGCCAATTCAAATCCGGAGCAAAGAGTGGAGGCAAAGTTGGAGGCGGATGTGGAGTAGGGCGCGGTTTGAACGGTTGCTCTTCACTGGCTGCGACAGCACGCGGTGGCGCAGCCACAGAGGACTGTGGCCTCGCATCCACGTAGTACGCGTCCCGACCACGAGCCTCCATGCGACTATTGGAGGGCCCTTGCGCCGCACGTGGGTGAGCCCGGTACTCTTTGTTTCGCTGAAAGACTACTTCTACTTCGCTTGGCCGTCTCAGCCAGTCTCGGATCTGAGTGCGGGTATCAGGATCAGGGTCGATAAAGAGCAAACCGCCGGCTTTTCTTGACCTGTCCATCCACACGATGTCGCCGTTCAGCTCAATCCTCTTCTCTGGATCGGGAGAGATCCAAATTCGATTGGGACCCGGCTGTTGAACGGCATCGGCCGCCTGGAAAGCAAGGCCCTTTTCGGAAGCATCGAGAACAATTCCGCCGCTTCCCGCTTCAAACTGGAAGTAGGAAATCCCTCCCGGTCTCTTCCTCTCCGCGCCTCGACGTTCAGTCCCCATGGCTCCCTGCACGATCAATGGCCCTCTATGGTTCCTCAGTTTCTATTCGCAGGCATTCTGGCTCCGCGCCAGGCAAGAGCCAAGACCTTCGGTCGTGCCATTTTACAACCCTCGTTTTTGCCGCCCTGGGGTCGGGGAGGAATTCTGAGCTTAGGGGAATTCATTTTCCCGGGGGCATCGTCTGTAAGCGTAATAGTTTCAATACTATAGGCGCTATTGCAGGAAATACCAGCCTCGGCATTCTCAAATTCGTTAGGGTGTTCGCCCCAAGCGAATGAAAGCAACAACCCGATTGCCTGGGGTCACCTTATCTTCTTAACTTGCCTCCGTACGATGCCTACTCGCGTTTTGCTTGCGGATGATCATGCGCTGATTCGTCAGGGGCTCAAGGCCTTGCTCGAAAAGCAAGGCATCCAAGTGGTTACTGAGGCTTCCGACGGACAGGAAGCAGTGCGTCTGGCCGAAAAGGCCCAGCCTGAAATAGCGATCCTCGATATCACCATGCCACTCTTGAACGGGGTCGACGCAGCCCGTGAGCTTATGAAGTCCACGCCGAAAATAAAGGTAATCCTTCTCACCCAACATGATGAGGATCAATATGTGACGGAAGCTCTCCGCGCCGGCGTAAAGGGATATGTACTAAAGAGCCAAGCCGCTGAAGATTTAGTCCATGCCATACGAGAAGTCTGCAAGGGCTCTGTCTATCTGAGCCCGAGCATCTCGCGCGCCGTAGTGGATGCTTATTTGTCAAAGACCTATGTATCCCCGGATCCTCTCTCTACACGCGAGCGCCAAGTTCTTCAATTGGTCGGCGAAGGAAAGTCCACCAAAGATATCGCCTTGCACCTGGGAATCAGCGTAAAAACCGCGGAATCGCATAGAGCACGACTGATGCGAAAATTAGACATTCACGAGACCGCCAGTCTCGTTCGCTACGCCATTCGGCGCGGGTTAATCCAAGCTTAACCTCTTGCGGGATCAACTATTTCGTCCCCTCCGAGCTCAATCATTCTCCTAGGTTGGTTTGGGTGATTCACCGGATTGTATTCAAAAGCCAAGAAGCTATTGTGCACGCAGGAGGGGGGCTGCCTCCGAATTCAGGGCCCCGCCTGAAACACCCCAACATCCCTTTGCCCTGGAATGGAGGCGGCCCATCCTCAAGTCCGATGGAGGTGGTGGTGAGAGTACCCGGGAGCGCAAAACCCGAGAAGGGATTTAAAGTTCTGGGCGCACTGAGGAAAGCAATCGACTGCCGAGAACCTGCTGCCGGGCTCCTGGGTCAATACGTGGCACTTCTCGCCATGAAATATGGGCGAGCGCCCCTGCCGGTCTCTCGCACCCTAGGGAGAGCGTTATTGCGCCGCGGTCTTACAGACGACCCCGCGGGACTCGGCCACCTTGCGCGCCGTTATCTGTTCTTGGGAGACGCTAGGATGCTGTTGGCTGAATCAAGGAAACTGCCTGCTCCCGTTGCAGATTCAGTAGCAATAGTGAAACAGCTAAACGAAGAGAGACTTAGACATTGAAGAGCCGGAGATCGATGCCAATGGCCTTAGAACAAAACAAATCCAGCACGAGCTCACAGAATCGTGCGCGAATCTTGCGCACCGCGAGTAGCGTAAAAGACTTCGCGAAGTTGATTGTCCCGGTGAACGGCAAACCCCTTTTTCATCTCGGAGACCGCAGGCGGCGTCCTCGAGGAGCAGACGAAACTCTGGATAAGGTATTTCAAGGTCTGCTGCGAGAAGCAAATCGGGAACTTGCCACGTTGCTGAGAGACGTACGCGATGGGTCGAATGCCGAGTTGTTGGGTGGCGCCGGAAGCCGGGCAATTCGCGACTTGCTCAGGCGCGCGCTTCAGTGCGCAACAAAGCAATATATGTTGCAAACCGAACTTGGCAATCTTGCGCTTATGGACGAATTGACGGAACTCTACAATCGGAGAGGCTTTTTGGCTCTCGCAGAACGCCAGTTGAAACTTGCGCGCCGTGCTGGCCGCAGTGTGCTTCTGTTTTTCATTGACGTTGATGGCATGAAAGAGATTAACGATGTTTTCGGTCACGCCGAGGGCGATGCTGCTTTGAAATGTACGGCCGAGGCCTTGGAGACCACTTTTCGTGACTCCGACGTCATCGCTCGGTTTGGAGGCGACGAGTTTGCTGCGCTGGCCATCGAAGCCTCCGGTCAAAACGAAGCAACGATTCGGGACCGCCTGACCGAATACTTGAAGTCCGCGAGCCGCAAGGACTCCAGTTGTGAGTTCTCGGTCAGTTTGGGAACAGCGCGGTTCGATCCATGGAACCCCACGTCGATTCGCGAACTCATTGCCGAGGCGGATCGCGCTATGTATGAGCAGAAACGGCGTGGTTCACAGCGCTTTAGTAACGCAGCGTGTTATCAACCTTCTTAAAAACGGAATGTAGGCATCACTTCGTGTTCAAAGGAGATCCGATAGCGCGTACGGTAGATTTTGAATTCGTTTGATTACACAGAAAGTTCCTAAGAATCCATTGCGCTTCCCGGCTTCGTGGAATGGGGCGGGACCGCGCTTAGAAGGGCGAGACACTTATGGCTGTGCGGTCTGGTCGACTTGAAAAACGCATACAGATGTCCCTCCCCGTGCAGATTTCGAGCCTCTACGATCCATTCACCACGGAGCGGACAACGACCGAAAACGTATGCTCACTGGGAATGCGCGTCTTGACGCAAAAGGCCAAGGAATTAAACGATCGGCTCATGATTAGCTCTATGGTGGGGGACCTGCGAGCCCTTGCTCGTGTTGTTTATTGCCAGCGGCTGCCGGACGGACGTTTTGGAGTGGGAATTCAATTTCAGGGACAACGCGTGCATTGGCCGCCAGGCTCACTCGCCAGCGCAAGCGATTAGGCTTCTGAAGCAAAAATCATTTCGGCCTCTTGGTATTCGCGAAGCGAG
>Ga0066681_10000595_pt1 | contig 12425 bp, 10 predicted proteins | sample GraSoiAngelo_130_FD_65629 | JGI IMG/M metagenome (GOLD analysis project Ga0066681, IMG submission 65629) | Grasslands soil microbial communities from the Angelo Coastal Reserve, California, USA - 14_0929_02_20cm | ecosystem: Environmental > Terrestrial > Soil > Grasslands | place: USA...
GAACTGGTTCGCTCCACCCGGTAGCAATCAGAGCAGCGGTGGAGGCAACGAGACTGCTGAAGCCTCTGGTGCAGAGAGTCGCTAGGCGACTTGGCGAGCGTGTAGGCCGTAACGTGAGTGGTGGGTCTTGAAGTCTGTGTCAACTAGCCGGTGAAAGTCCGGTCGCGGTAATCACCAGAGAGTTGCGTAGCAAGCTCCTCATGCCCCGGGCGACTGGAGGTGTGAAAGCGGAGCACGCCTCTGAGGAAGAGGTGCACCGACAGACGAAAGGGTCGGCAACCGATAGGCCAAGCCTAAACCACCGCGTCACACCTCGACTCCACACATTGAGGATCAGGCCGATTTCACGGTAACGTTTATCAAGCACTTCGCCGTTAGCGAAAAACGCCTGTCGACCTAACTCGGAACAAATAGAGGTAAAGTCTTTTCAGTTGCTGTGCTTTGTGAGTTTGCTGTCAAGCACTGCAACCAAGGACTTACCTTCAGTCGTTGGTTGGACACCGGTTTCGCGCACGATATTGGTTGCGGTCAGCGTCTTGCCGTACAGGCGGTGGTTCGCGTCATTGTCTGGTTCCACTGTTGCGCCTCCCAGGGATACGCCAGCGAACAGTCCCTCGGCCTTCCCGTAGGTCAGAATCTCGGCGTCAGACGCACTAGCCGCTGTGGCGCCGGGGCCCGCCGCTGCCGTCGCATCCGTGCCCATCTTGGTCTTTCCGCTCAGAATCTGATTTACAACTTTCGGAGTCATGAGCAGCAGGACGAAATCAGTGGACGAGCCGCCTACCTGGAAACCAACGCTCATACCGCCGACTGAATACATCGCAGGGGTGGACCACTTGCCGTCGAAGTTTTGGCCACTGCGGCAGAGCAAAGGACCGCGGCCACCGCTGCCCCCGATACCGAAACCGAACTTCTTTACGTTAGGTAGAATGAGCACGCAATTAGCCTTTGACAACGAGGTCAGCGAGATGTTGTTGCTGTTGAGGAAACCCTGCAACACTAAGTTTGCTTGCCGAAGTGTGCCTTCGTCTTTCTCCTTGTCCCCAGCAAACACAGGCAGAATCATCAGCAGCATTATGGAAGCGAGGAAGCAAGACAAAGCCTTCCTGTTAATCCCCTCACTCGTTTTTTCAGACGCAGTTCGTAGCATGGGCCCCTTCCTTTCCTATTTGAGGTGGTGCCAGGCCGAATCTTGACCGAGCCCCCACAGCCTTCTTAGGAAGAGCTATGCAACGTTTGGCAGGTTGGGAACTGTCAATCTTTACAGGGGCGGACCATCAACGTGATTCCGGCCAGTTCCCACCTGTTTTTGCACTGGCAACTCGGAAGTAATCCCTCCTACAATCCAATTCCACTTGCCTGTAATTCGACCCGTCATCGAGGCCGGCCGCCGACGCTGGACGCCGCAGCCCTATCGGCGGTGGCTGGTTAAAGTTGAAGCAAAGAATCGCGGTTAAGGATGCGCCACCCGCCGGCGTGGGGGACTGCAAGGTTTCTGCGTCGATCATCTTCCGGTCTCCGGCAAGCATTTGTTGCCAGCTTGCTCGGCGAGTTTTGCTATCTGATCGTCAATCTTCTTGATTTCCAAGGACATGCGTATGTCGTCCGGATGCTTCGTGAAGAGACTGAACAGCAGATTTCTTTTCGCCTTCAATTCCTCGCGTTCATTCCTCCAATCCACGGGGGTTGGTGGCATGGTTTACATCCCTCGACCAGTCGGCTCTGGTGCCAGGAGGCTATAAGTTAGGGCAGCGGCCAGCTCTCATGAACTGTCAATTATTACAGCGGGCCGAAAGGCCAGGACTGAGTGTGGTACGCGTGATGGTTTTGCAGTCGGGGTCGTCCCTGCGCACACAGTTTCATCGTCAACTGCACCTAGCTGTAATCTCCAGTGACGGCGGGTGACGCTTGGCACTGCAATCGTAAGCAAGTCAGTGTGAAAGTGCTTCGGGGGACGGAATGAACTTTCGATCCTGGAGCTCTATAGAGAAAACGGAGCGGATCAGCGGCATCGCCCCCCAAGCAAAATGAGAGGAAGGCTTATATGTTGGCACGTGAAGTCGTGTTGCAACTGAAGCCGAACGTGGTCAACGAACTTCCGGTAACGTTTGAAAAGGAAATCCTGCCCCTGCAATGCCGGGCCGCAAGATCGAGCGAGTGAACGTACCGGTGCGAGCATCAACCTGTTAAATCTTACAGTGTTGCGGGGTTGTAGAGAATCCAAAATAAGTAAGAACAAGGTTTTCCTCTGCCCGTTTTCGATTACGCGATATACCCACAGCCCGGTTCGGGCGTGCGTCGGCAAGAGGGAAGGACACATGATTCGTTCTGCCGATGCCCAGAACATCGAACTGTTGCGTGGCTTGAGACCACAGGACGTAGATTTAATCTTGAAGTCGGCACGGCAGCGCCGGTACTCCGCTAAAACCATGATGACGCACCAGGGTGAACGGATATATGACATTAGGGCGTTGTTGCAAGGGCGAGCGCGATATTTCTACGACACACCAACGGGCAAAAAACTAATCCTCAATTGGATAACGCCGGGCCAAACGTTCGCAGGACTCGCAGCGCTGTCTGCGGCACCTCATACCTATCCCGCCAGCACGGAAACGGTGCGGGATAGCATTGTACTTTCTTGGGATGGCCCAACCATGCGCTCCCTCGCGCACCAGTTCCCCCGAATACTGGAAAATGCAGTGGTCGTTGCAACAGATCGTCATATCGCTTGGCATCTCGCTGCCCATGTGGCCCTGTGCTCAGAAACGGCGCGGGAGAGGGTGGCCCATGTCCTTTTGGTGTTAGCGCCCCTCATCGGCCAAAAGGGCCCTGACGGCATTGAACTCGATGTGACCAACCAAGAGCTGGCGGACTCAACGAATATCAGTCCTTACACCACAAGTCGCCTAATCAACGAATGGCAGAGAACGGGGGCGCTTCGTAAACGCCGCGGGAAGATTTTTTTGGGTTCTCCTGAGAGATTTTCTCTGCGCGTCGCATAACGCATCTGGATGCCTCCCACTTCCGCGAAGATGCGGAGCGTGCCATTTAGCTTTTGCGGCTCCGCCTCAAGCTGAGCTGAAGCACTTCGTATTTGCCTCCGCGGAACCGGGCGCTGGCTCGACCATTCCTCTTCAAAACCGGTTGCCCAGCTAAGCGACCGCAGCACAGTAAAATTCACAAAATCTCAGCCAGTGAGACGCCGAGCAACGAATCTTTTGACAACCGATACCAGCCGACTACAATACCTCCACTCTCCGGAGGGTCTGTGGTCCACCATAAAGGAACCTCCGCGAAAATGTTGTCCGACCGGAGAGGGGTTCGCATATGTCTGGGCGGGCTGACAGCTTTGCTTAGGATCCAGGGCTAAATCAAGAACGGAGGACGGTATGAAGCGGCCATTGCTGGTCTTCGGGACTCTGCTTTTTGGGGCGAGCACGGCATGCGGACAAAGCGCGCCGTCATCGGATCAAACCGAGCAGGTGAGGATGCTGCTCGAACGGATTGAGAAACTCGAAAGGCGCGTCACCGAGCTAGAAAGCAAGCAGGCCGCGACACCTCCTCCGCTTTCCGCAGCAACTACGGCTCCCGTGCAGCTGCCCTCGACGCAAGAATCGACAGCACCCCCTGTGCAAGCGCACCAGCACGACGTTCAAGAACGCCAAGCGGCGGTCCAGCAAATGGAAACGCACTTTCCTTCGCTGCAAGTCCGCGGATTTGGCGACGTGGACTTTTCCGCGACGGACCAAAAAGGGACAACCAGCGGCTTCAATCTCGGCCAACTGGATTTACATCTGGCGTCGGCACTGTCCAGAAAAGTCAGTTATTTCGGAGAACTGACCTTCAACGCGCAACCAACGGGATACACAGTGGAAGTGGAACGCTCGATCGTCCGCTACGACTACAATGACTATTTCAAGTTGTCGTTTGGCCGCTATCACACACCGATCGGATATTGGAACACGGCGTTCCATCATGGCGCCTGGTTGCAGACAACCATCGGTCGACCCGAGATGGTGAGAATCGGGGGCACTTTCATCCCCGTGCATTTCGTGGGATTTTTGGTGGAGGGCAACATTCCGTCGGGTGGCGCGGGCTTGAGCTACAACTTTGGAGTTGGAAATGGACGAGGTACGACCATCAGCCGTCCGGGCGACGCAGGGGACGACAACGACAATCGGGCGTGGGTCGCCAATATTTACTCGCGCCCGAAGCGGCTCTACGGGTTACAACTTGGTGCATCCGCATACCGCGACAAAATAACAACGGCCGGGGGTGATTTTCGAGAGTGGATCACGGCAGCGCACCTGGTCTGGACTCGGGAAACGCCGGAATTTCTCGCGGAGTTTGCCAACGTGAACCATCGCGCCGTTCTAACGGGCCTGACCACGAACAGCCAGGCATTCTATGTTCAAGCGGGCTACCGGCTGCCCTGGTTTGAAAGAACGGTGAAACCCTACTACCGGTTCGAATATACTCACACGCCGCTGAGCGAGCCCGTCTTTACGAATCAAGACCTGGTAGAGTCGATCGTTGGGTTGCGCTACGATATTTCGGGCTACGCGGCGTTCAAAACGGAATATCGAAACGCGAAGCGTCAAGCCGCGGATCCGCGCGTCAATGGATTATTTATCCAAACAGATTTCACGTTCTGAGCGAGCAACACGATGAACGCTTCGACCAAACGCTTGCTTGCTACTCTGTTAGTTTTTTCGTGTCTCACGGCGCTTCCGCTGCATCGTTCCGCTGCAGAGGCGACGCCTGAGGGTGACATCGCCGTTGTTGTCCACTCCGAAACTCCCGTAAGCGAGCTTTCCCTTGCCGACGTCCGCAAAGTGTTTCTAGGAGAGAGGCAGTATTGGAACGCAAAGCTGCCGGTCACTTTGCTCATTCGCGCACCGGTAACGCGAGAGCGAGATGTGGCGCTCCGGGTGATCTATCAGATGAGTGAAGCGCAGTTCAAACAATACTGGGTGGCGAAGATTTTTCGGGCCGAGGCAGTGTTTCCGCCCAAGATTGTCTACTCCAACGACATGCAAAACGAACTTGTGACGGCGATGCCAGGCGCCATTGCTTTTGTGGACGCCCGAAACGTGCGGCCGGGAGTCAGGGTCCTACGTGTGGAAGGTCATCTGCCGGGAGATCGAGAGTATCCCTTGCGTTGATGGCATAACGAATCGAGACGAAAACCGCTATTCCGATAATTTCATGCGCTTGAGGATGCTTCGGAAGCGAGGCTCGGAGCGTAGGGGATCTAGCATGGGCTCGACGGCAATGGATACCAACCCACTGTCGTGATCTTCATACGCTTTTTCGAGCCACTGCAGAGCTTTATTTCTTTCATTCATGCGCATGTAGCCCTCAGCGATGCTGTACGAAGATACGTAGCGGTGCTTGGAAATCTCCGTCAAGCCATCAAGCCAACTCCTTAGGACGCCCTTGTAGCCGCTTTTGGCGAAGTCCTCGCCGATGGAAGCGGCGAGTTCCGGGCTGCCGGAGAGAGAAAGCACCCTTTCCCGTTCCGCCACAGCTTCTTCCACATTTCCGGCCTGGGCATAAACTTCCTCGAGGAGCCTGTGGGCCGGCCAAAACTTTGCATCAATGTCCAAAACCTTTCGCAACTGCTCGATGGCTTGGTCGCTGTGCCCGGCGAGATAAAACTGCCAGCCCAAGCTGGTATTGCTGATAAGAGAGAGCGGGTCCAACTGCTGCGCTTTTCGAGTCTCGCGAAGACCTTCCTCGAAGCGCCCCATGTTGGCGAGATAATCTCCATACCAGTGATGCGCCGTGGCGGAGTTGGGATTCAACTCAATGGCGCGACGGAGTTCCCTATCCGCGCCGGCCCAGTCCCACTCGAAATGCTCTTTCACCAGAGCGAGAGATGTGTGCGCCTCTGCGAGAGAGTCATCGATTTCCAGAGCTTGCATGGCGGCAGCCTTGGCCTTCGGCCAAGCCTCAGAGGGCGGAAGGTATCCCGCATCCCCCAGAAGGCTATACGTATCCGCCAGGCCCGCATAGGACAGGGCATAACGAGGATCTTTTTGGACGGCCTGAGTAAAATAGTCAGCTGCCTTCTTGAAGTCCGCTTCCGTCCATTTATTCCAGTAAAAGAGTCCCTGCAAATAGAGCTGGTAAGCCTCGACATTTTCCGTAGGCCGCTTGGAAAGCAGTCTCTTCTCCTCGCCAGCAAGTTTCGGACGCAACCGGCTGTAGATGTCAGCGGCAATTTCCTGCTGCACGGTAACCAGGTTGGAGAGCTTGCGGTTGTACTGCTCGCCCCAGATCTGACTGCTATCGCGTACGTCTTCAAGACTGACGCTGATGAGAAGCTGGTCACCGGATTGAATAAGCCTGCCAGTGAGGATAGCGCGAACGCCGAGATCGTGGCCCACGCGTTGCACGTCGGCGTCCCGGCCCTTGTAGCGGAAAACAGTATTGCGCGACATCACGGAGAGATTGGGCAATTGCGTGAGACTATTGATCAAGTTTTCAGTGATGCCGTCGGTCAGATACTCGGTCTTGGGATCATTGCCGACGTTGATGAAGGGCAGAACGGCGATCGAATCAATGTGCGCCCGTCGCATGGCGGGGAAGATTTGGTCGCGTACGCCTCCTACGTTGAACCCCAATAGAAGGGCCGCCAAGGCCAGGACCCCCGCTGAAACAAAATAAAGCCAACGGCGCCTGGATACGGCTGGTACCGCCTGCTCGGAAGAGATTTGCAACGTGCGGGCCGAATCCGTATCGCGCTTCAGGCGCTGCAGATCAGCACTCATATCCGATGCGGTGCGATAGCGCAGGGCGCGATTCTTTTCGAGAGCCTTGTCGATAATTTGCTCGAGTTGAGGAGAAATCTCAGGATTCCAACGAGATGGGCGCACCGGCGTGCGATTGAGGATAGCTTCGAAAATCACGCCGGAAGTGTTTCCCGAAAAGGTCTGCTTCCCGGTGGACATTTCGTAAAGAACGAGTCCCATCGAAAACAAGTCCGTACGCTCGTCGAGTTCTTCGCCGCGAACCTGCTCCGGCGACATGTACGAAACAGTCCCCATGGCCACGCCCGTGCTGGTCAGATGAGCGTCTTCCGTGGTGTTATTGAAGCCTGTCGAAGCATGACTTAGAGAGGCGACACCCTTGCGTTCCGGCAGAAGCTTCGCGAGGCCAAAATCGAGAAGTTTCACTTGGCCGCGATTGGTGAGAAAGATGTTCGCGGGCTTGATGTCTCGATGGATTATCGCCTTGGCATGAGCGGCTTCGAGAGCATCCGCCATCTGATAGCCATATTCATGGACATCGTCGATTCCCAGAGGCTTGCCGGAGATGCGGTGCTTGAGGGTTTGGCCTTCGAGAAACTCCATCACGATGAAATTTTGGCCGTCATACTCATCTACGTCATAGATCGTGCAGATGTGGGGATGGTTGAGAGAAGAGGCGGCGCGCGCCTCGCGTTGAAAGCGCTCAACGGCAGGGCGGTCTTTGGAAAGCTGTTCGGAAAGAAATTTTAGGCAAACGTGACGGCCCAGTCGAAGATCCTCCGCGCGGAACACAATTCCCATGCCCCCGCCGCCAAGCTTTTCGAGGACGCGGTAATGGGAAATGGTGCGACCGATCATGGGAAGGAAGCCGCCACTGGATCGATTCATATTATTGTGCCGTCAGCTCTTCAATCAAGGTCTATCTAGCCGACCGCGCGCTTTGACATTGAAGAATGATAGTTTCGGAGACGATTTTTCGGGCTTGAGGGAGGACTATCGACGGGCCGTGTTGTAGCCAAACGTGCTCAATGAAAACGAAGGTCGTCTGACGTCTGCACATTGCGTATCCAGTTGTCCAAAACTGACCAGGAGTTGACGCCCAATTGTCCTGCACCAACCGTATGGGCTATGCTTCTCCCTAAGAAACGCTCATAAGAGGATCTATGCCAGGATTCGAGTGCGCCTGGACGACGGCGTCTATGTCGCCAATGGAGAGCCAGTCTCGCATGGCCTTTGCCCACTTCTGCAAGCCGTCGCCGCGCAAAGCCTGTCGCGGCCTCTTAGTATGGTCAAGCCTGCTGGCATCTCTATTCCTAGCTGCCACGACGATTTCCATAGGATTTGCGGATACGCCCATAGACCGGATGTTGTTACCGATCGAAGTGCTGAGTGCGGACGGCACGACGGTCAGCAGGACTGTCGTCCTGCAGTCTGGGGACGCTGAGTCCGTGCGATCTCTCTGGCTCCGGATACACGGAGTGCGATATGCGAATCAAGCCAGCGTCCAAGTCAACATGAGCGCGTGGATTCCGCTCAACAATGACACGGTCACGATCGCCGAGCCCGGTCGGAGCTTCGGCGGCATTGGCGGAGGTTTCGCCACGCTCGCGATCACTCTCCCGCTGCCCAACGGCACGATGGTCAGCGGCGCCAACACCATCAGATTCCGGTTCAATCAGACCGACGGAGTCACGAGCACATATCGCGTCCTTGCATGGAACTTCCTGACCGTCGACGGAAGCAAGATCATCCCAGCAGAGAATTTTGCGGAGGATGCCCCTGAAACCTGGACACCTCCCTTTTCCGACGCGGCTTCTATCCGGGCTGGGCAGGAGCACTGGCATGGCGCCTCACTGGCGACAAACAGCCTCCCAAACAGTCAGAGAATGCAGGCGCACTGCGCGGATTGTCATGCTCATGATGGGCGCGACCTGAAGTATTTCAATTTTTCCAACGCCAGCATTATCGACCGCTCACGCTTCCATGGCCTTTCCGCCCTGCAAGGGCAACAGATCGCGAGCTACATTCGCAGCTTGGCACTTCCCAATCCTGGCCGCCCATGGAACCCACCTTACCAACCTGGACCCGGACTAGACGAACAACCAGTCTCGCACTGGGCCGCAGGTGCCGGACTTGAGTGGGTCCTCGACCAGGATACTGACGCCTTGCCGTACATATTTGGCCAGCACCAGACCAGCCTAAGCGGGACAACATCAAATCCAAGAGGAGATTCTGCAAGCCTGCGTGAACTTGCGGGCCACATTACCTCGGACACCTTTCGCCCCGACGGGAACCTCAATCCTCGCGAGATTCCCATCGCCTTGCAACTCCCGGATTGGAGCCAGTGGCTGCCACGCGTACATCCCAAGGATGCATGGGGATCAGCCTTCACACAGAGCGAATTCGCAGCATTGTACGGTGGAGACGCGACGCCAGGGAACAAGGGAAGAATTGGCGCGAACCTCCCGTTGCGCACACTTCTGGCAGCAGCTCAGCGTGAGAATTACACGGTTCGCGCCATTGTTCCCGCCTTCGCTCAGTGGTCTCAAGCCCGACGCTCCTTCCTCAAACGTTTTTCGGGAGGAAAAACGGAATGGTCGCCGGCGTTGACGGATAAGGTTTACTCGACCCAGTTATGGCAGCTCGTGAAGACCTGGGAGATGATGCAGGAGTTTGGGCTCGAAGAACGGGGGCACGATTTTTTTGGGTCGACCGCGGATTCCCGCTCGTGGTTCAACATCGTTCCAGGAGACACTGCTCCGTCAGCGGTCAATATCCCGGATGGAGCTGCCGGAGTCGGCGGCAGCGCGCTGAACAACGAGTATCTTTCGGCATCCTGGTATGAGTTGCAGATCGCCCTGAATAGCGGCAATCATCAACATCGAGATCGCGGCCCTGTAGACTGGGTCTATGTGATCGGTAGATTCCGCGATCTCTATGACCAGACACACCAACCCGAACCAGCGCGACTCCTTGTGGCCGTAATCAAAGCGCTGCAGTCCACCGATCCCCACGTCGGCCCCGAAAATATCAGCCAGGGTTGGCGGCCGGACCAAAACGTCGATCCCCGCATAATGATCAGTCCTGTCTGGGCACCCGTTTTCAAACCACTCCCCGGTGAGGTACATCAGGCCCTAACCACGGCGCTACTCGGTGCATGGATGGACAAGAACCTGCAATACCCTATCGAGAAGTACTTGCCCATGGGCCTGCGCTCGCCCGCTTACGCTCCCCCTCACAACTATGGGGATATCAGTGGCGGGAAGGTTTGGGAAGCATCACAACAGTTCCGTAATGCCGGAGTCCCTCCGGAACTCGCGCGACGCCTGCAACAGTGGGGACTTGCATTCGCGGAGCGTGCAGCGCGTCTTCAATACTAGTGCTCCGGTCCCGGCGGGCATCGCTCAGTTCCAGATCATGGCAACCACGCCGATGACGCCGGTATTTTGCCTCTGCACCCAGTGTCTCTCGGAACTAAATGAAAACAAGAAGGGAAGTGTGGTGCCCGGTTCGGGAGTCGAACCAAGCTTTCAGCTCCCAACTCACGGCGAATGATGACGTGGTAGCCTCCGCCAAGTTCCAATTGGAGTCAATTGGAGTCAGGATGAAAACCGCCAAACCCTTAGTTGACATTCCCAGATAAGCGGCGACGGGAACCTGTTGGGCGGACGTTCGGATGGTGCCGGGGGCCCGGTTTGCACCGTTCGCGCCACGGAATTCTCGCTCCCGGTGGCAGCATGACACAGGTTTCGCCGTAAACGGACAGATCCCAGCCTGGGCCTTTGCTATGACGGGGCAGCTCTACAGTTGGTAGTTCGCGCCGCCAACTTCTCGGCAGGAACTGCGCATGCTCCATCAAGCCTGTTGGTCACCTCTGAAACGTACGGTCTTGGATCTTCTACCTACTGCCTGCCCCCAAAGTGGTATGTAAACGAAGTCGTCACGTAGGATTTAGGCGGGAATCCTGTCACGACCGTAGCTGGCGCGTTGCCCCCTACCGGTAGAGTTTCCAGCGTTTGACCCCCCGTACCCGCTGACGATAAGGAAGTTCAAGCCAAGATCGAAACCACGGCTCGCAAACGGCCTCACTAACGCGCCCCGGAACTCCCGCAAAGGAACGGAAACGAGAGGATTTCCGGCATCGTCGGGACCCAATGGCTTCCTACCTACCTCCTCATACTCGCCGCGAGCCACCAGATGGAACGGCGGGAGCTGCCTCGCCCTGTTAGTCGATCCCGGCGTTCGCGCGCATCGGCTGGGCGCTGTATATCCTCGTCGCTAGCCAATGCCCGTCTAGGGTATGGCCGCTGAAACCTGATTCGAGTAGACGCTTTCTTTGCCGCTGGAATCAAGCGCTGTCACCACGTAGTAGTAGGTCGTTCCGCTTTGGACAGCCGAATCGCGGTACGTCAATGCACTGAGCGGCGCGGAGTTCACCATCACGTAGGCGCTGCCGCTCACGGTGCTTCGATACACGTTGTAACCTGCGACGGCGGACGTGCTGGCGTTCCAGGCGAGCGCCACGGAATTCTGCCGAACGCCTGTTCCCGACAGGCTAACCGTCGCTGGTGAGCCGCTCGCGTTGCTGGCTACAGAGATGCTGCCGTTCACAGCCCCGGCCGCCGTCGGATCGAACGAGACCGAGAGGGTCAGAGCTTGAGAAGGCGTCAGCGTCACGGGCGAGCCTCCGGCACTCATGGAATAGCCCGTTCCGCTTAGAGTGATCGAGGAGATGATCACGCTGGAATTGCCTGTGTTGGTGATGGTGACCGCCTGTGTTGCGGACGACGTGCCTGTCGTTACGTTGCCGAAGCTCAGGCTTGTGGGGCTAATGCTCAACGTATGGGTGGCAGCAACCGCCGAGCCGCTGAGACTGACGGAACTGGGCGACGTTGGCGCATTGCTCACAATAGAAAGACTGCCGGATACTGTGCCCGCCGATGTCGGACTGAACGTCACGGTGACGGTTGTTTTCTGCCCGGCGTTCACATTCAACGGCAATAAGAATCCGCTGACACTGAATGGCGCTCCCGTGGCGCTGATTTGGCTGATGCTCAACGTCGCCGTGCCGCTATTCGTGATAACCAAGGCTTGGGACGCGGGAGCATTAACCACATCGTTGGCGAAGCTGATCGACGTCGAACTCAATTGAATGGCCGGCGCTGGAGCGCTGTTGACGGTGAGCGTCGCGCTCGTACTTGTAGCGTTTCCAGCCGCGTTGCTGGCTACCACGGCGAATGTTACGCCATTGTCCGCGGTGGTTGTGGCCGGCGTCTTGTAACTGCTGGAGGTCGCTCCCGCAATACTGGCGCCGTTCTTCTGCCACTGGTAAGTCATCGGCGTAGAACCGCTGGCAGCCACGGAGAACGTGGCCGTCTGTCCCGCGGTCACGGTCTGATTCACTGGCTGCGTGGTGATGGTGGGCCGCACGAGTAACGCGTTCACCGTGAGCGTAGCCGTCGCGCTGGCGGCGTTCCCTGCAGCATTGCCAACAACCACAGCGAATGTCGAGCCACTGTCCGCGGTCGTCGTGGCCGGCGTCGTGTACCTGCTGGAGGTCGCCCCTGCGATGCTGGCGCCGTTCTTCTGCCACTGGTAAATCATCGCCGTAGAGCCGTTGGCGACTACAGAGAACGTGGCCGTCTGTCCCGCGGTCACGGTTTGATTGAC
>Ga0066681_10000603_pt1 | contig 12379 bp, 12 predicted proteins | sample GraSoiAngelo_130_FD_65629 | JGI IMG/M metagenome (GOLD analysis project Ga0066681, IMG submission 65629) | Grasslands soil microbial communities from the Angelo Coastal Reserve, California, USA - 14_0929_02_20cm | ecosystem: Environmental > Terrestrial > Soil > Grasslands | place: USA...
ACGACGCCGCTGCCCATGCGCTCGTTGCCGAGGATGCGCGAGGACGGGTGCGCCTTCGGGACGAGCGCGTGCAGGTTCACCACGGCGCCGAGCAGGTGGCGTGCGAACTCGACCGAGACGTCCATCAGGGCCGTCCGCCGAGGTGGCGCGCGAAGAACTCGCCGACGCGACGATGCGCATCCGCGTTGGCGGAGGCGTCGAAGCCGACGGTGGCGCCGCAGCAGCGGCCGCCGGCGGCGTTGTGGTTCTCCACCTCGGCCAGGAACACCCGCGGCTGTCCTTCGACGTCGAAATAGTGGACGGCGCCCGGATAGACGACGATCGTCACGTCGGCGCCCTTCGCGCGCTGCCGCGCCGCGAGCGCCTCGCACTCGGCGGGGTTCGTCCAATCGTCGTCCGACCCGATGAGGATCAGCACGGGCCTCACCGACAGCTCGTTGCTCAGCGACGGGCAGGCGCCGGGGTACACGCCGACGGCGGCGCGGTAGCCCGGCGGCGGGATCTCGACGCCGCGGCGCTTCGCGCGCTCGGCCGTCGGGCCGTTGACGGCGGAGAGCGCGAACGCGCCACCGTTGGACCAGCCGATGATGCCGATGCGCTCGCGATCGACCTCCGGCTGTGCCTGCAGCCAGCGCAGTGCGCCGATCGCGTCGTCGAAGCGCGCGGTGTTCGGCAGGTCCTCGCCGGGCGAGCATTGCTCGCCGAGCTCGCGTGACGTCCACGAGTCCACGACCAGCGCGAGGTAGCCGCGTTCGCGGAACCACCGCGCCCAGTCGTGCGTGGACCGCGAGACGCCGTGACAGCCGTGCATGAGCACGGCGGCGGGAAACGGCCCCGCGCCGTCCGGACGAAACGCCTCGGCGCGCACGCGCACCGGCGCGCCGGGGGTGACGTTGTCGAAGGAGACCCGACCGGTCGCACAACCCGCGAGCAGCAGCGCAGCGAGCAGCAGCGCGGGGCGGGTCATGCGTCCGAGCATATACCGTCACGTTCAGGTATAGAATCCGTGCATGGCATCGGACGTCCGTCTCGTCGTCTACAGCGACTATCTCTGACCGTGGTGTTATCCGGCGGCGGTCCGCCTCCGGCGACTTCAAGACGAATACGGGCCCTCGCTCGTCGTCGAGCACCGCGCGTTTCCGCTGCGACCCGCTCCTGTGGAGCCGGTGCCGTTCAAGGGCACGTATCGCGAGGCGGGATGGCAGCGCTGCGGCGCGATGTCCGCGGCCGACGGCATCACGTTCACGCCGTGGCCGCACGCGACGATGCCGAACTGGAGCATGCCCGCGCTCGAAGCGGCCAAGTGCGTCGCCCGCCAGGGTGACGACCTCTTCGAGCGCGTGCATCCGCGCCTGTACGAGGCGTACTTCACGCGGAGTCTCAACATCGCGGACCCGCGCGTGATCGCCGAGATCGTCGCCGCCGAGGGGGCGGACATGACGCGCGTTCACGCCGACCTCGAGTCCGGTGCCGGACGCGAGGGGGTTGTGAAGGATTACGAAGCGGCGGTCGCCGAAGGCATCCGCTCGATCCCGACGGTGATCGTGCCGCAGACCGGCCGAGTGCTGGTCGGCCTCGTGGATGCTGCCATGTATCGCGCCGCGGTCGAGGAAGCCGCCGGCTGAGCGCCCCGCCCCCGCTGCTCTTCGGCGCCGATCCCACGCCCGGGCTCGTCGCCGCCGCCCTCGCCGACGACGGTCACGCCATCCGCCTCTGGATCCGCGACGGCGCCCTCACGTGCGTGGAGCGCGTTCCGTTCGAGCCGTTTCTGCTCGCCGCGGATGGCACGCTCGTCGGCGACGCGCCCGGGCTCGTGGCGCTCACGCGGCTGGAGGGTGCGGGCGAGCTTCGGTGGCTGGCGCGCTTCGACGGCTGGGGCGCGGCGCTGGCCGCGCGCGAGCGCTGCCGCGCCGCCACAGGCCTTCCCGCGAACGCCGCGGAGGCGCCCTACCGATTCTTTCCGGATCCCGTGCACCAGTATCTGATGCTCGCGGGCCGCACGTCGTTCGGCAGTCTCCGCTTCGACGACCTGCGGCGCCTGGCGCTCGACATCGAGGTCGTGACCGGTGAGGGTTACGAGTTTCCGTCGGCGGCGCGCGAGAGCGATCGCATCGTGGCCATCGCGCTGGCCGACTCGACGGGATTTCGTCGGGTCTTGCGCGGCGATCGTCTCGACGAGGCGGCGCTGCTCGCGGAGTGTGGGCGGCTCATTCGCGAGCGCGATCCCGACGTGCTCGAGGGACACAACATCTTCCGCTTCGACCTGGAATACCTCGAGGCCCGCGCGCGGCGTCACGGCGTCACGCTCGCGTGGGGACGCGATGGCAGCGCGCTGCGCGGCCGGCCCGCGCGGCTGCAGGTCGCCGAGCGGGCGATCGGCTTTCGCCGCTACGACGTCGCCGGCCGGCACATCGTCGACACGTGGATGCTCGCGCAGCTGCACGACGTCGGCGCGCGTGACCTGCCGTCGTTCGGGCTCAAGGACATCGCGCGCCATCTCGGCGTGGCCGCCACCGGCCGCACCTACGTCGACGCGTCGAACGTCGCGCGCCAGCTCGCCGAGGACGCCGACCGCCTCATGGCCTACGCCGGCGACGACGCGTTGGAGACGCTCGCGATCTCGGCGATCCTCTCGCCGCCGTTCTTCGCGCAGGCGCGGCTGGTGCCGTTCGACTACCAGTCCACGACGCTGCGCGGCTCGGCGGCCAAGGTCGACGCGCTGCTGCTGCGCGAGTATCTGCGAGCGGGCCGCGCCGTGCCGCGACCGCGTCCCGGCCAGTCCGTCGGCGGCGGCCTCACCGCCATCTGGCAGCAGGGCGTGGCGGCGCCGGTGCTGCACGTCGACGTCACGTCGCTCTATCCCTCGCTGATGATCGGCGGGCGCGTGGCCCCGGCGTGCGACGAGCTCGGCGTCTTCCTCGACCTCCTCACCCACCTGCGCGACGTGCGCGTGGCCGCCAAGCGTCAGGCCCAGGCGGCGGACACGGAAGAGGAGCGCCGCCACCAGCTGGCGCTGTCACAGTCGTTCAAGATCCTCATCAACTCCTTCTATGGATATCTCGGCTTTTCCTCCGCGCACTGGAACGACTTCGAGGCGGCCAACCGCGTCACCACCGAGGGGCGCGCGGTCGTCACCTCGATCGTCGAGCGGCTGCAGACGCTCGGCGCCACGCCGGTGGAGGCGGACACCGACGGCGTGTATTTCACGCCACCGCCCGGTCACCGCGCCGAGGACGACGCGCGGCTGCTCGCGATGGTCGCCGAGAAGCTGCCGCCCGGCATCACGCTGGAGCTCGACGGGCGCTATCCGGCGATGTTCTCGTACAAGATGAAGACCTACGCCCTGCTGGACGACCGCGGCCGCGTCACGCTCAAGGGCTCGGCGTTCCGCTCCCGAGGGCTCGAGCCCTTCCAGCGACGGCTGATCGACGAGCTCGTCGGCCTGCTGCTGCGCGGGCGGCGCACCGACGCCAAGGCCGTGGTCGATCGCTGGCTCGGCGAGTTCGCCGCGCATCGCGTGCCCGTACGCGACTTCGCCCGGACCGAGACACTTCAAGAATCACTTGAAGTCTATCGCGAGCGCGTCACCGCGGGGCTGCGGCCCACCTCCGCCGCGTACGAGCTGGCGACGGCGAGCGCCCGGCCGGTGCAGCCTGGGGATCAGATCTCGTACTACGTCGCGGGACGCACGGCGCGTGTCGCCGTCACCGACGTCGCGAAGCTGGCGACGCTCTGGGATCCCGCGCGGCCGGACGAGAACGTGGAGTATTACCAGTCCAAGGTGCTCGAGACGTGGGAGCGCTTCCGCCGCTTCACCGAGCACGACGGTCTCGTGCCGTATGTCGACGACGCACCGGAGTCGTCGCAGCTAAGCTTGTTCTAGCTCGCGCCTCAGCGCCGCCAGCCGCCGCCTCCTCCGCCGGGACGCCCGCCGCGATCGCCGCGTGGACCGCCGCCGCCGGCGCCGCGCTGTGGCTGCGGCCGCGCCTCGTCCACGACGAGATTACGGTCGCGAAAGAGTCGGCCGTTGAGCATCTCCACCGCTTTCGTCGCCTCTTCTTTCGTCGCCATCTCGACAAAGCCGAAGCCGCGCGGACGTCCGGTGAACTGATCGGTGATGATCCGCACGGTCTCCACGGTCCCCGCCTGCGCAAAGAGCTCGCGCAGGTCTTCTTCTGTGGCCTGGAAGGAAAGGTTGCCGACGAACAGTTTTGCCGCCATCGCGCGAACCTCCTGCCCTCGGTGGAAGCGGCGAGATAGGGAACCCCAGCCCAGCGCTACGGAAAGATAATGACAGGAGGCGACGCATGTCAAGGATGGGTCCGGCTCACGCGTACACGCCGCGCGTGGCTCCGCCATCGACGGTGATGCAGATGCCGGTGATGAACGACGCGCGCGCGGAGGCCAGGAAGCAGACGACGTCGGCGATGTCCTCGGGCGTCGCGATGCGGCCGAGCTTGTAGGGCGCCTGCGATGCCGCGCGAATCTCGTCCACCGTCTTTCCCGCCGCCTTCGCCTGCTGCTCCATCAGCTGATCCCAGCGCTCGGTCCGCGTCGCCGCCGGCGAAACGGCGGTGACGAGAACCCCGCACTCGGCGCCGAGGTCGGCGAGTCCCTTCGTGAAGTTCACGAGCGCGGCGTTCGCGGCGCCGCCGGCGAGATAGGTCGCGGTCGGATTACGCGCCGCCGCGCCGACGACGTTGACGATGCGTCCGCCGCCCTGCGCCTTCATGAGCGGAAAGACCGCGCGCGCCATGCGGATGTAGCCCATGAGCTTGAGGCTCCAGTCGTCGAGCCACTGGGCGTCGGGGATCTCGAGGAAGCCGCCGCCGCGGATGGCGCCGGCGTTGTTGACGAGGACGTCGATACGGCCGCACGCGCGCCGGACCTCGTCCACGACGCGCTCGACCTCCGGGAGCCGCGAGAGATCGGCGCCGATCGCCACCGCCTCCCGCTTGCTGCGGTCGCGCGCCTCGCCGGCCAGCTTGTCGAGCGCGGCCTTGTCGCGGGCCACCGCCACCACGCGCGCGCCCTCGCTCGCCATGCCCAGCGCGATCGCGCGGCCGATGCCACGGCTGGCGCCCGTCACCACCACGACCTTGTCGGTCAGCTCCAGGTTCATACGCTCTCCTCTCTCTCGCTCGCGTCGCGACACGGAAACGGCGGCGGCGCCGCAGACGGCACGCGCGCGGATGCCGCTGCCGTCGCCCGCGCGAAGCCGTCGAAGTCCCGCGCGCCGAGCCGCTGTCCGTGCAGGCGCGTCGCCCCGTCCATCAGGAGCGAGCGCGCCCCGGCGACGTTGTCGTTGGCGAGGTGCTGCCAGCCGACCGCCGCCTGGATCACGCCCTGCAACGCCTCGCGCGTCTCGCCGCTCGCCGCCATCCAGTGCGGCTCGAGCCACTCGTGCACTTCGAAGTACAGCCCGGCCTCGTAGAGCCGCGCCGCCGTGTCCAGCACCGCATCGAGTCCACGCGTCGTCGCCGGCGGCAGCGTGGCCAGCGCGTCGCTCGCCCGCCGCGCGCGCGCCGCGAGCAACGGCGCCCAGTGTCGCTCGTCCACCCCTAGCCACGTGTCGGGCGCCTCCGCCACCGCGGCCAGCGCGCGCCGCGCCCGCGCGTCGCTCACCGCCTCGAGAATCGTCGCCGCCAAGCGGTTGCGTAGTGGCAGCGGCAGTGTGGGGATCACCCGCCCGAGCGCGGATCCGACTCCGCCGTCGGTGGCAACGGGCTGCGCCCCACCATCGACGCGCCGAGCGGCGACACCGGCGCGCGTGACAGACGACGTACGCGCGTCACATACGGCACGCGCTCGGCACGGCTGCCGGCGATCAGATCGTGGAACGCGCGCTTGTCCTTGCGCAATCCGCCGACGATGTGGCCGATGCCGAGCGTGAGCGGCAGCGCGGCCCAGAACACGACGGCGCGCAGCAAGGCCGCGCCGAACGGCAACGCCTCGCCGTCCAGCGCGACGACGCGCACGCGCGTGAGCACCTTGCCGAGCGTCTGGCCGGTGAGCGCGTGCAGCACCGTCGGGTACGCGACGGCGAACACGAAGGTGAAGAATCCGACGGCCCCCGGGGCGCCGCCCGAGCCGAAGCGCGCGACCGCGACGATCTTCAGGATGAACTGCGCGAGGATGATGACCACGAGATCGATGACGAAGGCGACGAACCGGATCCAGAAGCCCGCGGGGTGCGTCGCGTCGCCCGGCGCGCCGTTCATGGCGCGTATAATACGCGCATGATCTCGGTGCGCGACGGGCAAGCGCAGATTCTCGCCCGCATCGGCGTGCCGCTCGCGGCCGAGCTGGTGCCGCTGACACGCGCGCTGGCGCGCGTGCTCAGCGAGGATTTCGCCGCGCCGTTCGACGTACCGCCCGCGGACAACTCCGCCGTCGACGGCTACGCCGTGGGCGGCGCCGATATTCCGCCGCGCGCCACGCGCGATCTCGTCGTGATCGGCGACCTCGCCGCGGGCGCGGTCTTCGAGCGCGCGCTCGGCGCCGGGCAGGCCCTGCGCATCATGACCGGCGCGCCGATTCCCGCCGGCGCCGACACCGTCTACCCCCAAGAAATCGTGCAGCGCGAGGCTGACCGCGTCCGCGTCGGCCCCATCGACAAGGGCGCCAACGTGCGGCGTGCCGGCGAGGACGTCGCCGCGGGGAAGACGGTCATCGAGGCCGGCACCGTGCTGCGGCCGCAGGAGATCGGCCTGATGACCTCGCTCGGGGCCTGGCAGGTGTCGGTGCGCCGTCGGCCGCGCGTCGCGCTGATGTCGACCGGCGACGAGGTGGCCGAGCCCGGCACGCCGCGGCGTCCCGGTCAGATCTACGACGCCAATCGCTTCACGCTGCGCGGCTCGATCGAGCAGTGCGGCGGCGACGTGAGCGATCTCGGCATCGTCCCCGACGTGCGCGAGACGCTGCGCGACGCGCTGCGCGACGCCGCGCGCGCCGCCGACGTCGTCGTCACCTCCGGCGGTGTGTCGGTGGGCGTGTACGACCTCGTGAAGGACGTGCTGCAGGAGGTCGGGGCCATCGATTTCTGGCAGGTGGCGATGCAGCCCGGCCGCCCGTTCGCCGTGGGCCACATCGACGGCGCGCTGTTCTTCGGCCTGCCGGGCAACCCGGTGGCGTCGCTGCTGTCGTTCATGCTGTTCGTTCGCCCGGCGCTCTACAAGCTGGCGGGACGTCGCCGGATCTTTCCGCCGACGTGGCAGGCGCGCGCGCTGGAGCCGATGCGGAAGAAGACCGGCCGTACCGAGTACAAGCGCGGCATCCTCGCGTTCCGCGACGGCGACTGGGACGTCTGCACGACGGGGCCGCAGGGCTCGGGCATTCTCTCGTCGATGGTCGCCGGCAACTGCTTCGTCGTGCTCGAGGAGGCGCGCGGTGACGTCGCGGCCGGTGAGCGCGTGACCGTCGAGCCCTTCGAAGCGCTCTGACGATGGCCGCCATCACCGTCGATCTGATCGATCGCGCGCGCGAGAACGTACCCGCGCTGCTGGCCGACGCGCGCCGGCGACTGCCCCACCTGGCCTATGCCGACCTGCGCCTCGAGGTCACCGAGAGTCGCCACGCGATCGCCGAGAACGGCGCCGAGCGCTCGTCGGGCGACGACTACGCGTGCACCGCCGGCGTCCGGGTGCTGGCCGGCGATCGGAGCGTGGCGCCGGGGTGGCTCGGGATCGTCCTCGGCGCCGCCGACGTCGCGGATCTCGAGGCGCGACTGCGGGAGGCGCTCGAGCGCGCGTACCGCCGCGCGATGGCGAACGCCGAGCACAAAGCGACCGCGCGCGAGAAGTTCGGGCCGCTGGGCGCGACGCTGGCCGAGCTGAAACTCCACACGGTCGACGTCCGTCGCGACGTCGTCCCCGCCGTCTATCGGATCGATCCGCGCAGCGTTCCGCTCGGCGACATGGTCGCGGCCGCAGTCGACGTCTCGCGCGCGATCGCCGCCGCCGAGCCGAGCGTGCGCTACAACTGGATTCCGCTGCTCACGCAGCTCACGCGCGAGCTGTTCGCCTCCACGGAGGGCGCCGTGATCGATCAGGCGTTCGCGCTCACGCAGGGCGCCGCCTCGGTCGTCGCCGTCGGCGCCGAGACGAGCCAGGAGCTGTACGACGTCATGGGCCACCAGCGCGGCTGGGAGGTCATCGCCGGCGGCGTCGACGATCCCCTGCTCGCCTTCCCACCGTTTCGCGACTTCGCGCTGGCTCTCGCGCACGACGCCGCCGAGCTCGCGGCGGCGCCGCCGCTGCCGAGCTCCGAGCGCGAGGTCGTCGTGGTGACGGATCCGCACTACAACACCCTCGTCTCCCACGAGATCGTCGGTCACCCGGCCGAGCTCGACCGCGCGCTCAAGATGGAGACGGCGTATGCCGGCCGCTCGTGGCTGCTCGCCGATCTCGACGCCCATCAGGTCGGCCAGCGGATCGCATCTCCGCTGGTGACCGCGTACTCGGACCCCGCGCTTCCGGGCTACGGTCACTACGCCTACGATCACGAGGGCACGCCCGCCCGGCGCGTGACCCACATCGAGCGCGGCATCTTCCGTGGCTTCATGAACAGCCGCCAGACGGCGGCCGTGTTCGGCGGCGAGCCCAACGGGCACTTCAAGGCGACCAGTGCCGCGCTGGTACCGCTGATCCGGATGTCGAACACGGTCTTCGACGGCGGCGACGCCGATCCCGCGCGGATCGTCGGCGACGTCGATCGCGGTTATTACATGGTCGGCCATCGGATTCCGTCGATCGCGGAGAGCCGCGAGAACTTCCGCATCTCCGCGCGCAAGGTCTATGCGATCGAGCGCGGCGAGCTCACGCGACTCTACCGCGACGGAGGCATCGCCGCGGACACGCGCGCCTATCTGATGAACGTCGACGCGGTCGGCCGCGACTTCCGTCTCTATCCCATCCCGAACTGCGGCAAGGGACAGCCGATGCAGAGCAAGAAGCTCGGCAACGGAGGCCCGACGATGCGCAGCCGCGCCCGCGTGCTCGGAGGCTGAGCCGTGCGCCGAGCGATGGTGCCGGCGCTCGCCACCGCGATCGTGCTGCTCGGCGCGGCCCCGGCCGCGCCGCCCGATGCGCCCGTCAACTTCATCAAGGTGGACGAGCTGAAGGCGGCGCTCGATCGCGGCGAGAAGGCGGACATCATCGACGTCCGCAACTGGGACGCCTACGTCGAGATGCACATCCGCGGCGCGCGCTCGATGCCGCTGCGTAGCGTGGAGCGCCGCGCGTCGGAGATCCGCAAGACCGGGCTCGTCGTCTTCTACTGAACGTGTCCCCACGCGCTGTCCCGTGGGGCCAGCAATGTCCTCCACGTGCTCGGCTGGCGCAATCAGCGCGTGCTCGAGGAAGGGCTTCCCGGCTGGCACGCGAAGGGTTACCCGGTCGAGGGCACGAACATCAGCGACACGCCCAAGCACTGACATGCGCGATCTCGGCGAGTTGAGCCGTGCAGCGGAGCAGGCGCTGGGCTGGGCGCGCGCCCAGCCGGGCGTGAGCGAGGTGGAGGCGTTCGTCTCGGCCAACGCCGCGCTCCTCACGCGCCTGAACTACACCTCGCACATCCCCTGCAACGGCGTGGAGGAGCCGAAGTCGGTCGAGTCGTACGGCATCGGTCTGCAGATCGTCCTGGACGCGCCCGGCGGCCGGCGATTGGGCTTCGGCAGCGAGCCGAACGACCTCTCCGTGTCCGGCATCGAGCGCGCGTTCGACAAAGCGCGGCGCGCCGCGGTGGCGGACCCGGACTTCGTCTCGCTGCCGCGCCCGCTGGCCGCGCCGCGGACGCTGAGCGACTATCACGATCCCGCGCTCATGCGCGTGAGCGACGAGCGCCTCGTCGAGGCAGGATGGACGATCATCGGTGGCGCGCTCCGGACCTTCCTGGCGTCGTCGCGTCTGGCCGATCTGGCCGACGGCGAAGAGGCGCTGCGCCGGCTGGGGCTGATCATCGGCGGCGACGTGACGATGATCCAGGAGCGCATGGCCATCGCGTCGACGGCGATGCCGCACGTCCAAACGGACGAGACGACGCTGATCACGTCGTTCGTGACGTCCATGGTCGAGGCCCACGCGGCCAAGGGCTCGGGATGGTCGACGGGCACGCGCCTCGACGACTTCAGCGACGAAGCGGGCGGTGAGGCAGCGCGGGCGGCTATCGCCGCCCTCGGTGGCACGCGCGTGCCCTCTGGCCGTTACACGGTCGTCTTCGGCCGCCAGCCGGTGGCCGACATCCTGAACGATCTCGTCCTGCCGGCCTGCAACGCGGAGACGTTCTACGCCTCGGCGTCGCCGTTTCTCGGCCGCCTCGGCCGGCGCGTGGCGTCGTCCGCGCTGTCGATCTACGACCACGGCGCGATGCCCGGGATGATGGGCTCCAAGGGCATCACGTGCGAGGGCCTGCCGACGGGCCGCACCGATCTCATCCGCGAGGGTGTGCTCACCGGCTGCCTGTCGTGCTGGTACGAGACCGAGCGGCTGATGCGCGACCCGCAGCGCGCCGACAAGCTCGGCGGGGCCGACGACGCCGTACGGGCGGCCGCACTGGTGCCGCGCAACGGCTTTCGCTTCGGCGCCGGCGGTGGACGCCAGTTCGCCAGCCGACCGTCGATCGCGGCCACCAACGTCGTCGTCGAGGGCGCCGAGCCCCTCGATCGTGACGAGCTGTTCCGCCGCGTCGGCAACGGGCTCTACGTCGGCCGCATCTGGTACACGTACCCGATCAACGGACTGCGCGCGGGCGATTTCACCTGTACGGTCACCGCGGATTCTTATATGATTCGCGACGGCCGGCTCGCGGAGCCGATCCAGGCGAACACGATCCGGATCAACGACAACATCGCCACGTTCCTGAACAACGTCGTCGGCGTTACCAAGGACGTCAAGGGCACGATCGTGTGGGCCGCGGACGAGGTCGTGTACGCGCCCGAGATCGCGGTCCGCGACGTCCGCATCGACGCCATCGCCCACGTCGAGGACTCCAGTGGCTGAGCCCCGACTGCCGGCGATCGCGCGCGCCTGCCGTGTCCAGATCATTCGGATGCTGGCGCACGCGGGGTCGGGCCAACCGGGTCGGCCGCCAAGACCGGCCACGTGGTGACCGTGGAGGATCACTCGGCGGCTTCGATCCGGACGGCATCGCGCGGAGCGTGGCCAAGTTTCTCGGCCGATAGACCATGATCCATCAGCTGCGCGCCTACGAGATCTTCGAGCACAACAAGTCGGCCTTTCACGAGCGCTTCCGCGATCACGCCGCGCGAATCATGAAGTCATACGGCTTCCGCATCCTGGCGATGTGGGAGGCCAAGAGCGACCGTCGCACGGAGTTCGTCTACCTGCTGACGTGGCCCGATGAGGCGACGAAGCAGGCGGCATGGACGAAGTTCATGGCGGACGGCGAATGGAAAGAGATCAAGCGCGCGACGAGCGCCCAGCACGGCGACCTCGTGGGCTCGATCGAGGATCGCATGACACTCGGAGGCTGAGCGGCCGTGTCGCGCTATTTCTGCCACGACCAACCCGATGTCCTGACGCTCGAGACGCGCGTGGTCGACGCGCGGCCGGGTGCGGTCGTGCTCGAGTGCAGCCCGTTCCATCCCGGCGGCGGCGGTCAACTTCCCGACCGAGGGCGCCTGAGCTGGCGCTCCGGCGAGACGGCGATTACGGGCTTCGAGATCGCCGCCGATGGCCGCGTCTGGCACCTTCTCGCCGACGCCGTCGAAGCGGACGGTGTCGTGCAGGCGGCGGTCGATCCGGCGTTCCGCGCGCTGCAGACCGAGCTGCATACCAACGCGCACGTCCTCAACGCGCTCGTCTTCCAGCATTTCCAGGGCGCGCTGATCACCGGCGCGCAGCTGAACGACGACGGGACGGCGCGGACGGACTTCGACCTGCCCGACGTCGACAACGACCGGCTACGCGCGCTGGAGCCACAGCTCAACGACGTGATCCGCCAGGACCTGCCTCTGCGCTTCGAGTGGGTGCCGGCCGAGGCGATCGGCACTGAGCCCGGGCTGATCCGATGCCGCTCGGTGGCGCCGCCGCCGGCGCCCGATGGCAGCGTACGCGTCGTCGAGATCGTCGGGCTCGACCGCCAGGCGTGCGGGGGCACGCATCTGGCGTCCACCGGCCGCTCACGCGCCGTGCGCATCCTCAAGATCGACAACAAGGGCCGCCACAACCGCCGCGTGAGGATCGGCCTCGTTGGTTAGCGCTCCGAGCGCTGCTTCACAGGCCATTGCGCAGCGAGTCCGTTCGGCGCAGTGTGTACCGGACCCGCGAGGGAGGTGATCGAGCCGCGGCGCTATCGATGCAGCTCACTCAAAGGGGGAGGAGTACGAATGCACTCGATCCGACGTGCGGTGACTCTCGCA
>Ga0066681_10000618_pt1 | contig 12319 bp, 8 predicted proteins | sample GraSoiAngelo_130_FD_65629 | JGI IMG/M metagenome (GOLD analysis project Ga0066681, IMG submission 65629) | Grasslands soil microbial communities from the Angelo Coastal Reserve, California, USA - 14_0929_02_20cm | ecosystem: Environmental > Terrestrial > Soil > Grasslands | place: USA...
GAAGCGAATGTACCTCGTGGCGATCAGCGCACGCAGCCTGGTGTCGCTTGCCTTCGGGTTCGCCATTACGCCGTGGGAGCTTTTCGCAATCCGGGGCGCGCATGGAATTTCCAGGTCGCTGCGGGACCCGTCGGCAAATGCCCTGCTTGCCGAGCACGGGGGAGAGAAGTCCGTGGCATCCGCCTTTGCCTGGTACCAGACGGCCAAGACGGTGGCGGGTTCGTTGAGCAGGGCTCTTGCGGGAGTCCTCCTGACCATTACCGCTGCCAATTACACGCTGGTATTCCTGATAGCCTTCGGCCTCTCGGTGCTGCCGTTGCTCGCCGTTGCGCGATACGTGAAGGAGCACCGCGACCCGACTGTTCCGCGCGAGCACCGCGGATCATCCGCTGCGCTGCTGGCTGGCGGGGAGGACGCAGGACCCTCGGGATCCGCAATGCCCGGACATCCGCGAGTCCTGCCGTTTGTCGGTCTCGGATTCGTGATGGCCGGTACCGCCGAGATGCTCAACAGCCTGTTCCCGGTTCTGGCGACCGAATACGCCGGCCTGAGCAGCGCCCAGGCCGGAGTCATCTATGCGGTATCGACGCTTGGCATCATCTTCTCCGGCCCGATCTTTGGTTGGCTCTCTGACACCGTGAGCCGCAGACTGGTGCTCGCGGTGAGGGCGGTGGCTAACACCGGTTCCTCGATCCTCTACCTGTTGTTTCCCACGTTCGCTGGAATCGCCGTTGCGAAGGCCGCCGATGACATGGGGAGGGCTGCCTTCCGGCCGGCGTGGGGCTCACTGATGGCCGAGGTCTCCAGTTTCGACAGGCGCAATCGCGCGCGCACCATGGGCTGGATGAGCATGGGGGAGGATGCGGGGGCAGCCCTCGCACCGATTCTGGCGGCCTTCTTGTGGGGAACATGGGGCATCGCAGCTCTCATGGGCTTCCGGGTCGTGCTCGCAGCGGCTACGGAACTGTATGTTCTGCTGATCACCCGCAGTCCTGCGGAACAGCGGGTCGAGCGGCCCGCAGCTATTCTGCCCGCCCGGCGCGCCGGCCGGTAACTTTCACGAATCACGCCCGCTGCGTCAGCCAAGCGTCCCGGGGCAAGCGGTGGGCGCTGACACGCACCCCACGGCCGGCGAGCCGGCGTCACCCGATCTGCGCAACGGATTGCACGTCACCGACTATGATACGCATCGGAGCAGCCGGCATCGGCCCGAGGCGGGTGATGAGCGCAATGCCTGCGAAACGCAAGACTCTGACCTCGATGGATGAAATCGCGCGGCTCGCCAGAGTCGCGAAATCAACGGTCTCACGCGCGTTCCAGGACAGCCCGCTGCTCAATCCGGCCACCAAGGCGCGGATATTGGCGATCGCGCGGCGCCACGGTTACACCGTCAACGCAAACGCGCAGAAGCTCAGGACCAATCGCACCAACACGATCGCTGTGGTGATGCACCTGCCGCACACCAGCGAGAGCGCTGCGGCGCCCTTCTTCTTTCAACTGCTGAACGACGTCGCGCAGGGATTGTGGGTTCGTCATCACGACCTGCTGCTGTGCTCGCCCGAGGCCGACGATGCGTACTATTACGAGAGCATGATTTCCTCGAAGCGCGCGGACGGCATCATATTTCTCGGCCAGGGCCCGGGAGACAAATGGCTCAGGGATCTCGCGCGCACCCGCGTTCCATTCGTGGTCTGGGGTGCCGCGGACGATCGCGCATCCTATTGCACCGTGGGCAGTGACAACCGCAAGGGTGGAATCCTGACGGGGCAGCGATTTGCTCAGCTTGGCCGCCGGCGCGTTCTGTTCGTCGGCAACCGAGCCCATCCGGAAATGGAGCACAGGCGTCGGGGGCTCGAGGCCGCCATGAAAGCCGCGGGTAACGCAGCGGAAATTGTCGACGTCGAGATTCCGGATTTCACCTTTGAGACCGGCTACTCGGCCATGACCGCGTATCTGGCCCGCAAGCGCGCCCGGCCCGATGCGGTATTCGCCGGCAGTGACTCGGTCGCCATGGGAGTCGTGATGGCCCTGCGTGAAGCGAACCTGCAGGTGCCCGGCGATGTTTCAGTCATTGGCTATAACGATCTTCCGAGCGCTCGATACTTCCTGCTGCCGCTGACGACCATCCGCCAGGACACCCACCAGGCGGGCGGCCTCCTCGTCGAAAAGCTCTTTCAGATGTTGGATGGCGCCAAGCCGACTTCGGCCAGGGTTCCCACGGAGCTCGTGATTCGCCAGACCTGAATGCACCTTGCCGCTAGGCATTCGAGACTCCGGCCGCGCCTATCCGCGCTTCGAAGAACCCCGCCATTGCCCGGAATGCCTGGTCGGACTCCGGAAGGTCGAGGAAGATCCAGTGTGCGTGTGGCATGGCTTCGAATACCAGAAGGCGGGCGTCGACGCCGGCGCGCAGCAGTGCCTGGTGGAACAATGCCGTTTGGCTCAGCATGAAATCGCGGGTCCCCGCGATGCACAGCGTGGGCGGCAGGCCGGTCAGATCCGCAAAGATCGGTGAGACCTCGGGGCTCGAGCGATCACTGTTGCCGACATAAGCGGAAAACTGCTCGGGGGGCGTCCCGAAGTCCTCCCGTGGGCGGAAGAAGAACTCCGAGTCGCCGCAGCGGCTCAGGTCAGCGGTGCCGGTGAAGAAACCGAACGCGCGCGGCACAGGACGGCCTGAGCTCCTCAGCCGGACAAGCAGCTGCGCGCACAGGCAGGCGCCGGCCGAAGTTCCGTAAAGACCTATTTGGTCTGGCGCGTGCTCGGCAAGCAGCCCGCGGTACACCGCTTCCGCATCGTCCACGGCAGCCGGGAAGGAATGTTCAGGTGCCAGACGGTATCGCGCGGCCACCACGGTCATGCGCGCATAGGCCGCCACCGGCACGTTCTCGGTGACCGAGCCTGCATCGACCGTGAAACCGCCCCCGTGCAGGTTCAGCAGCACACAGCCGCGATTTCGGTCGGGGAGCGAGGGCGGCGTGAAGATCCGCGCGGGCACGCCGCCGATGGTCGCCTCCTGCATGCGGACGCCGTGACGTTCCAGCTGCAGTGCTCCGAGGTCACGCTGTACCGCTTCGCACAGACCCCGATTGACCTCGAGATCCTCCGGCTCGGGGGCATCACAGAGGCACCGCAGTGCCTCCTGCGCGGCCGGGCTGACGGTTTTGGGACCTGGCGCACGGATGATGGTCGAAGTCATCGGTGCAGGGATCTTCGTCGGCATCGGCTGGCCACCTCCGGGGTTGAAGGGCGGGGACGTCACTCCTCGCTATGCAACGCATTGCGTACCACATAGTACCCTGGTGAATATTCTCCGGGCTCTTCAGCCGTGCTCGATCTGTGGGTGAATCTACCCATACGGGTCCGGCCCAGTGCTTCGCACTGTCACCTGTAATTCGGCGTAATGCAACGCGTTGCAGAGCAGCCGCGAATGCCATATAGTGCCTGCAGGGATTGCAGGCCACTTCCGCGGGGCCGCTTTCGTCGTGCAGACGACGCAAGCAAGGGAGACATCATGGTCGGGAAGAGCTATCCGGGCGGTCTGCGGGTGCTGTGGCGGCCGGCGGGGGTGGCGGTCGCGTTTCTGGCTGTGTCCTGTCTAGCGCCGAGAGCGGCTTGTGCACAAGGCGCCGCTGTGTCAGCGCCGGGCCCTGCCGCGTCAACGAGCGGATCAATGTCGGCCAACGCAAGCACCGACCCGCTGCAGGAGGTCATCGTGACGGCGCGGCGGCGCAGCGAGTCCTTGCAGCAGGTGCCGGTCGCCGTATCGGCTATCGACGCGCAGACGCTGCAGCGGCAGGACGTTCAGACGCTCACCGACCTGCAGCTGCTCATACCGTCGGCATACGTGTCCGAATACGCCCATGGGAGCGGCCAGCAATTCTTCAGCCTGCGCGGCCAGAGTGAGTCGGGATTGAACACCGGGGGTGGAGCGGGAGGCGGTCCCGCAGTGGTGGGCTACTTCTCCGAGGTCCCGACACGGATGTCCGGTCCCGGGCTGTACTACGACCTGCAGTCCGTGGAAGCCCTCAACGGGCCTCAGGGCACGCTCTTTGGCCGAAATACCACGGGCGGCGCCGTTTTGTTCGAGCCACGCCGGCCGGACTTGCGGGCAATCGGCGGGTATGCGCAGGTGCTGGGCGGCGACTACCGCCGCGCGGAGGGGCAGGGCGCCGTCAATCTTCCGTTGATCGACGGCACGCTGGCGATTCGCATCGCCGGGCAGGTGGGGTCGCGCGAGGGATATACCACGGATATCAATACCGGCGTCGACCATGACAATCGCCATTTCAGAGGGGCCCGTATCGGAGTTCTTTTTCAACCCTCCGAGGCTCTCGAGAACTACTTCATCGCCAGCTATGTCGGCTTCGATGAGCATGGCCCCGGTACGATCCTTGATGCGGCAAATCCGGCCAACTTCTTCGTTGGCCCGGCACTTCTTGCCTATCTTGACGCGCAGAACGCACGCGGCATCCGCGCGACCGCGCTCTCGGTCCATGAGCTGGATCAGCAGACCTATTACAGTGTCATCAACAAAACCCGGCTCGCCCTCGGCGGGGGCCTGACGTTGAGGAACATCGTCAGTTTCTCGCGCCAGTGGGCCAGGCGTGACGATGATGAGGACGGGACGACTCTGGCGCTGCTGGATTCCCTGGGCTCGGGGCCCGGGACGTATCTGGTGTATGACGGTACGTTGACCGAGGAGTTGCAGCTTCAGGCAACAGTGCTGCACGACGCGCTGAACTGGCAGACCGGCGTCTACTATCAGGATGACTACACGCCCGGCGCCTCGAGCCACACCTATACACAGCACGTCGTGTTGCTGCCCGTGTTCAGCAACACCGATCGCACCGACGAGGGCGGCACGTCGCTCGGAGTGTATGGACAGGCCAGCTACAAGCTCACGCCGCTCCTCGCAGGATTGAGCGTGACGGCCGGCTACCGCTACACCTGGGATCATGTCTACGAGGGTTACAGTCAGTCCTTTGGCGCGACCCCTTTTCACCCCGCCGCGGGTGATCCGTGCTCTTCACGCTCCGCAACGTTTCCTGGCTGTTGGATCGACGCTGGCGCGCGGCACAGCGGCAGCTCCTATACGTTGGGGCTCGACTATCAGGCCGGCTCCTCGACCCTGCTCTATTTGACTTCGCGTCAGGGCTACAAGAGCGGCGGCTTCAACATCGTCGCCGCGAGCATCGGGGCGACCAGCAGTCCCTTCTTCGAGTACGGCCCGGAAAGGGTCCGGGACGTCGAGGTCGGAGTGAAAGCCGATTGGTCGCTGGGAGCGGCCAAAGGCAGGACCGGTCTGGCCCTCTTCAACAGCTGGTTGCGCAACGCTCAGGTCAACACCAGTGCGCTGATCGACAATCTGCAGGTAGCCGTGACCGCAAACGCGGCGAAAGCGACCGTCAGGGGCATCGAGCTGCAGAATATCCTGCGTCCGACGGATCACATCGATCTGACCCTGACGTACTCGTACCTGGACGCCTACTACGGGCGCTACGTGACGCCCTTGGGACAGGACCTCACAACCCTGCCGTACGCGTATACGCCTCGAAACAAAGGCAGCGTCAGCGGCCGCGTTCGACTGCCATTCCCAGGGTCCGTCGGGGAAGTTTGGCTGGGCGCGAATTTCACCTATCAGGACCGGGTATTTGCGGGGTTCACGAGTGTCGACGCGGGCAGCGACCTTCCGAGCTACGGTTTACTCGGACTTCGCTTGGACTGGACCCGTGTATGGGGCAGTCGGCTCGATGCAGCGCTCCTGGTCACCAATGTCACCGACAAGGCGTATCGGATCGCGAACGAGGACCTGTATTCCACCATCGGAACGTCCGTGACCCTCTACGGTGAGCCGCGCATGTACGCGGCGTCGCTGCGATATCAGTTCTGACTTCTTGCTAAACCCACAACCGCTGTCCACCATCTGCTGAATGCTGCGGAGTGCGGCCGACGTGATAGAGCCCGTGCACGGTGAGGTCGGCCGAGCGGCACGCTGGGTGTGGGCCGTCGCGGTGCTGGCCGTGTGTCATGCCGCGGCAGTCGCCACCTTTCAGATCCTCAATATTCTGGTGGAGCCGATCAAGGCGAGCCTTCACGTCAGCGACACGCAGTACAGCCTGATGCAGGGGTTGGCCGTGGCGATATTCGCCTCGCTCCTGGGCATTCCCGCAGCCCGCGTGGCTGATCGTGGCAACCGCCGTCTGGTCGTGCTGGTCGGTGTCGTCACCTGGTCGGCGGCGAGCGTCGCGGGCGCCGCTGCACAGAGCTCCTCGCAGCTCTTCGCAGCACGAATGCTGGTCGGGCTCGGGGAGGCTTTCCTGTATCCGGCCGCGCTCTCCATGATTGCAGACCTGGCGCCGCCGCATCGGCTCGCAACCGCGGTGGGCGCATTCGGATGTGGCGGGCCGGTCGGCACGGCCCTGGCGCTCATCGGCGGCGGTTGGCTCGTGCGGAACCAGGGTCGAATCGCCGGGGACTTCCCGTGGGTAGCCGGTGAAGTCTGGAGAACTGCGTTTCTGCTATGCGGTGCGTTCGGGGCCGGGGCGGCCGCACTTCTACTGAGCGTTTCAGAGCCGGGGCATCCTCGGATAGCGGAATCTTCCGACAGCTACCTCGGGGCGACCGTGTCGCACGTGCGACAACACTGGAAGGTCTTTGCGGGGGTCAGTGGTGCGATGCTCGCCCTCTCGTACTGCGTATTTGCGACCTCGAGCTGGTCGCCCACGATGCTCGTCAGAGTTCATGGGATGACTTACGCAAGCGTGGCGCCGATTACCGGGTTGGCGGCGCTCATCGGCGGTGCGCTGGGCGCCTGGGTCTCGGGCATCGCGACGGACAGGATTGCAGCGAGCGGCCACCGGGATGCGGCGCTTCAGGTTGCCATGGCTGTCGCAGCGCTCATTCTCCTGACAACCCTCGGAGCCGTCCTGCTGCCTTCGGCCGGATGGGCTGCGATGTCCCTGTGCATCACCTATGCGCTCCTTGGCGTGCCTACAGTCCTGGGCGGCACGGCCCTCCAGCAGATATCACCGCCGGCGATTCGCGCCCAGGTCATGGCCGTTCAGGTGCTGCTGGTGAATCTCATCGCGCTTTCGCTGGGCCCCTTTACCGTGGCGGCATTGACCGACTACTTCTTTCGCCGGCCGGGCGCAGTGGGCTATGCGTTGCTATGGACGAACGGCCTGGGTGCCAGTGCCGCCATCGCGGCCATCCTCGCCTGCAGACGCCTCTTTTCCGAACAGCGACGACGCGAGAGCCCCGAGCTGAGTTGATATGCCGGCGTAACGAACTTCCAAGGCGTTTGACTGCCGATGGAAGCATCGCTCTAATGCTTACTCGCACAGTAGCCCTTCGTTCCACTGAATCCCAGGTAATTTGCAAGCTCCTCAGCCGTTTGAAAGAGGATGAGGTCTGGTTTTGGGAAGGGCAGGGATTGGTAGTTGACATTCGCCTGCCAGAACCTCTGATACGTCAGGTGTGCCAGCGCCATGGGCCTCTTGCCCGGTTCCGGATTATTTTCTTGACACAGGGGCAACAACGCCAACTCCGCAACATTTGATTTCTCGGCCAGGAAGCCGCGGGCGGTCCCGAAGTCCAAATCAATGGCACGGTTAAAGTGGCATGACCGGCAGGCAGGCGAGAAAACGGTTTCATAGAGATGCTTCGAACCAGGGGGCGCAGTACCACCATCTGCAGGTTCACGCCAACCCACCGGGATGAACTCAGTGTCTTGAGTTGCACGCCCATTCGCGTACCAGCCTTCGATGACTTCTTTGAGGTGCGCTACACGCTTCACACCTTGCGGATCGGTTTGCAGCCGTGGTGTTACGGTCTTCAGCACCGCTAAGTTGTACGCCTTCACATGGAGTTCTTGGTTGGCCCGGGATGTGAATGCAGCGGAAGTAGGAAGTGCCGGTTGTTCAGACCCGGAATCCGAAGTGAACAGCAGATTCCTGATATCCAGCGGTAAGAATCGGAATCCGTCGATATTGCCCTGCGCTGGATACACGCCAGTGCTGGTGAGGTTTTTCGGGTTGCCTCCATGACAGATCAGGCACACGCCGGGATGCGTTTTATTGCCGATGAAATCAAGGTTAGGCGCGAATGGATCGCCCGCAACGGTGGGTTCAATAACGCCTGTATGCACGTTGGGAGCATTACGCGCAACGGGGTCGGCAATTGTTTCGGTAATATTCCCGGCGCCATCATTGTTGTAGAGGAAGGCCCATGTTGTCCCGTAGCGGGTAGACGACGCAGGATTTGTCGGCGGAGGCGCCCATTCAAAAGCGACGTCGGCAATTCGGTCGATTTTGCACCCAAACACGGTGTCGGTTTTAGCCGGGTCGCAACCCACAAGGTTCTTATCCAGAGGGCGGTTGAGTGCAGATTGAATTGCCGCTGCAGACTCCGCCTCAGCCGGGTACCCGGTTGTGGTCGGGAACCCGGAACCACCATTTCCCGATGCTGCAAAGGGGTTGACCGGGTAATTCTCCAAATAGGTGTAGATCTTTGGGTTAGTCGCCTGGCAATTGGGGATGCAGCGTATGTACTGGTTGCGAACAAAACCCAGGTCTGCCCCATTCAACACAATCGCGTGCGAATAGGTATTGAGGATGTTATCGCCATACGTCAGGGAGCCGTCCGGCTGGTGGGATGGAAGATCGCAGCCTGGAAGATCACAAGCAACCTTTTGTGCCCCCGTTGAATGCCATTGGCTCTCCTCACTGATGAACCCCGCGTTTTTTAGCCACGACGTAAACGTTCGCTTGCTTCTGGATGGGTCAATCGCGTCGTAATACGCTCTCGCGGTTCTGGCATTCTCGCCAGCACTATCACTTCCCGTGAAAACGAGAAAGTGCGTTTGGTTCTGAAAATCAGATTCGGCAGAGTTGAATATGTTTGGGACACCGAACGCTGTTTCTGTCTCAGTTGCCGCGTGCAGCGAGCCAGCCAACGCCAATGCCGAAGACAGCACCAGCAACCTTTTTACCCCCTGCTGCGTTTTCATATTTAATTTTCTCGTTTTGTTTAGAACACACTGACCCTCCTTGTAATGGCGGATATAGCGCATGAGTCTTCCCACAGACTCGAGAGCGTCCACGGAATCGGCGCCACCCCAATGCCCGTGATCAACACGCTCCCTTCGGTTGCCAGCGCCTGAATTGCTATTGTTAGCTTTTCTTCAAGCGACGCAAAGAGACTAACTTTCGTGCGCGAAGTGAGTCAATGCGGTCAAACCCCCGTCCCGTGGAGTTGTCTTGGTACGCGTACCGGTCGCCGAGTGTTATGCGCTCCATAAGCTCGTTGTTTCCCGGCGGGGTCGGGGACGCGTTGACTGCGGTTCCCAACAGCGCCGCACGGCATGTTCGGCGTGCAGCAGCGGCGCTCACGTGCCATCTGCCGGCTTCCGCTGAGGCTGCGTGGGAAGCGCTGAAATCTTATGGTAAGTCGCAAGCCCCTCGGCACCGGGGCTGCGTCCCCTGGAGTTCCTGTCGCGGTTCAATCCCCCAGCCTGCACCGTGAAATCTCGGTTTTAGAAACCGACGTTTCACGGTACCGGAGCACAGGCAGGAAGCTCAGATCCCCCGCGCGCGCCCCGGCCGCCGTTGCGCTCTTGTCCCATGCCGCTGCTCGTGCCGAACGCCATTTTGCGGTCCGTCACGAGTGACGGTGTGCCGTGACGACGATCACCGGCAACGCTTCCTCGGGCGCGGCGCTGGAGACGGGGGCAGCGACAACCGGCAGCGATTGGGCGTGCAGCGGGAGACTGGAAAAAGCCGCCCATTCGGTGGCGGTGATGACGATCGCGGCAACGAGACTGACGAGGCGACTGGCGTTCATGATGGCTCTCCTGTGGCGAAAACCGGTGGCGACGATTCGAGTGCAATGGTGAGCGTGTGAGGGATGGGCGCTGTCACAAGAGCTGAAGGGTCGTTAAGCGCCGCTGAAGGGATAGCGCCGGCCGCCTGGCGGCTCGATCCGACAGCCCGCAGCGTGACGGGCGTATGATCAGCGCCACTTGCGGATGATTGCCCAGGCAGCGACCCGTGCCGACACGCGAGACCAAGAGTCGAAAGAAAGCAGCGACCCCGCCGCAGTCGCCGGCCGCTGCCGATCGGGTCTCGCGGCGCTCAAGCGCCGCTGCAGCGCCCCGCGCGGCGTATCGGCGGGCCCCGCTCGCGAGTCTGCGGGTCTTCGTCGCAGTGGCCGAGCACAAGAGCTTCACGCGCGGTGCGGATGCGCTGGGCGTCACCGCGAGCGCCGCCAGCATGCAGGTGCAGGCGCTCGAGGACTATCTGCGCGTGCCGCTCTTGCGCCGCAACGGCCGTCAGGTCGAGCTGACACCGCAGGGCGCGCTGCTGCGGCCGAAGGTTGAGCAGGCGCTCGCAGATCTCGAGCGTGCGATCGACGAGGCGCGTGCCGACCGCGGCTCCGGGCCGTTGCGTGTGACGACGATCGCCTCTTTCCTTGCGCAATGGCTGCTGCCGCGACTGCCGGATTTCACCTCGCACCACACCGGCATCGATGTGCAGATCCACACATCCACCGAGCTCGTCGATTTCGTCAAGACGGGAATGGACGCCGCGATCCGTTTTGGCGCGGGAACCTGGTCCCGCCTGCACGTGCAGAAGCTGTTCGACGAGTGGCTGGTCCCGGTGTGCACGCCTGCGCTGCTGCAGCGCCATGGACCCATTGCCGAGGCGCGGGATCTCAAGCGCTACAAACTGCTGCATAGCACCTACGAGCCGTGGACGGCCTGGTTGCTCGAAGGCGGTCCCGACGAAGTGTGGCCGAGCTCGGGCGCCGCATTCGATGACGCAATCGCCATCGTGCGTGCCGCGCAGGCGGGCCAGGGACTCGCGCTCTCACGCTGGTCCCTGGTCGCGGACGAAGTCGCGATGGCTCGGCTCGCCGTCGCCGGTCGCCCAGTTCGCTCCGGGCACGCTTACCACTTCGTGTGTCCGCCGGCGCATCTGGCACTGGAAAAAGTCGCGGCCTTCCGCGAATGGCTTGCGAGCGCGTGCGCCCGATTTCCCTCGCCACCCCGGTCGGTGGGGGACGAGATTGGCGAAGCGAACGTGGTTCCGCGCGACGCGACCACTGAGCGGGTTTGAGCGCCCGCAAGATTCGGGCTGCGTGAGCCCTCGCCGAACACAACAATAGCGGCGTGCTCAAACCCCCACAGGAGTTCGCATCATGACCTCAGCCAAGCCTATGCGGCAGTCGCAGCTGGCGGGCGACCCCGATCCGCGGTGGACCGCGATCGCCACCCGCGACACCCGCTCGGACGGGCACAGGCCCGATCGCATCCCGATCCCGGGCGCGGACATACGCTTTGCGATCGTCAAGTCCGCGCTGGGCTACCTTCTCGTCGCCCGCAGCGCCAAGGGGGTGTGCGCAGTTCTGATGGGCGACAGTCCTTCGCTCCTCGAGCGCGATCTGCGCCAGCGCTTCCCGCAAGTACGTCTGCTCGGCAGCCATGCGGATACCGAGTCGCTGGCCGCTGAAGTCGCGCGTGTGGTCGAGAACCCGCGTCTCGGCCTCGATCTTCCCCTGGACGTGCGCGGCACAGCCTTCCAGCAACGGGTCTGGCGGGCGCTGCGGCAGATTGCCGTGGGCTGCACCGTGAGCTACGCCGAAGTGGCGCGGCGCGTCGGCGCACCGCGCTCGGTGCGGGCGGTGGCGCAGGCCTGCGCCGCCAATCCCCTCGCGGTACTCATCCCCTGCCACCGCGTCGTGCGCCACGACGGAGCACTGTCCGGCTATCGCTGGGGCATCGAGCGCAAACGCGCGCTCCTCACGCTCGAATCGTGCCGGTGAGCGCCGGGGTGCCGAGCACGCACGCGGGAGTCTCGCGCAGGCGCGGGGCGCCTGACGCCGTCGGGCCTGGCCTTGCGGAGGGCTTGCGGACTCTTGATTGGCAGCGCCTGTCGCGGGATCTCGATGCTCATGGCAATGCCATGATCGGTAGTCTCCTCAGCCGCTGCGAGTGTCAGCGCATCGCGCGCTGGTACGCGGACGACTCGCTGTTTCGTACCCGGGTCGTGATGGGCAGCCACGGATTCGGGCGGGGTGAGTATCGGTATTTCGCCTATCCGCTGCCTGAGCGCGTCGCGGCGCTACGCGCCGAGCTCTACCCGCCGCTCGCAGCGCTCGCCAACCGCTGGAACGAAGAGCTGCGCGTGGCGGCTCGCTTTCCCGTGGCGCATGAGGAATTTGTGGCCCGCTGCCGCGCGGCCGGTCAGACCCGTCCCACCCCGCTGCTGCTTCAGTACGGGCCCGGTGACTACAACTGCCTGCACCAGGATCTCTACGG
>Ga0066681_10000621_pt1 | contig 12297 bp, 13 predicted proteins | sample GraSoiAngelo_130_FD_65629 | JGI IMG/M metagenome (GOLD analysis project Ga0066681, IMG submission 65629) | Grasslands soil microbial communities from the Angelo Coastal Reserve, California, USA - 14_0929_02_20cm | ecosystem: Environmental > Terrestrial > Soil > Grasslands | place: USA...
CAATGTGCTGGTAGGCAATGGCGTGCGCTACGGTAAGGGCAACCCCGGCATACGCCCACCGCTGAAGGAACTTCCACCGCTCAACACCGAGTCTGCGAAGAGAAAGATCGTTGGATAGCGCCAAAAGCAGAACGAAAACCAACGCGGCGACGCCGCCCGTGTAATTACCGAAACCAAATGCGTCGCGCCTCAGATGGTGATGCTCGTCGACGAAATACAGCCACATCTTGCCGCGCAAGTGAACGTTCAAACCAACGACCGTGTGTACGAGTGCTATGATTCCTGCCCAAATGCCCAAGTCACGGCGCAGGTCATAGCTGACCGGATTGGGTTTCTGCCATAGCACGTTAAAGGGCCCCAACAGCATCGCGGCTGCAGTAAGAAATAGCGCAGGGTAGGCCGTGCCAATGCTTATTTGAGATATGAAATCGCGCTTCGGAAACAAGCGCATGAAGACAATGATCAGTGCAAGAGATCCGACACCGAAGACAACGTGATGCAACAGACGACTCCGGAAGCGGTTGTTGGGGGATCTTGACCCTACTTGCGGCAGGGAGGCTCTGGACGACACTGGAGAAGCTCCTTCAACAACGATTAGGCTAACCCGAAACACTTAGTGCGCGGCGCTGGGATCGCCGGTGGGAGGTGGCGCGTGATCTTCCTTCGCCGGCGGACCGAGCAGTTCCGTGAGGATGGGCCTTAATGCGTCGGCCCAGACCTGGTAGCCCTTGAGCGCGGGATGCAGTTTGTCAGGATTCATCACGCCGTCGAACAGCTTACCGTCGCGGTCCGCCAATTTATCGTTGACATTCAGGAGGCGAATCTTTTTGCCATCAGCCAGTTTGGACAGATTTTCGTTGATTCTGTCAATGATCGGCATGACCGCGGGGTTATCGTTCCGCGGAAAAATCGCGGTCAGAATGATTGTCGCGTCGGGCGCCTTGGCCTGAAGAGCGCGGAGGATGGCCTGAATGCCATTCGTGACGTCCGCAACTTTGGCGTCGCCGGCGGCGGGCACAGTGCGGCCGACATTGTTGGTTCCTGCGAGAAGGACGACGATTTTCGGATTGACTCCATCGAGTTCGCCATTTTCGAGCCGCCAAAGAATGTTTTCGGTTTTGTCGGCGCCCCAGCCAAAATCGGCCGCGTTCCAGCCAAAGAAACTTTGCTTCCAGTTGGCAAGCAGCGCCGGATAATCGGTCGCTCCCCAGCGGCGGGTGATGGAATCGCCTTCAAAATAAATGTCGATGCGGCCTTTCTTTGTTTTGTCCAGCAACTGCTCGTGGGCGATGAGCGAATTGGGATCGGTGCGAGGAGCGGGCTGATCGGCCGGAAGCGGGACCACCGGTGCAGGGGCCGGCGCAAAAGCAGCTTTGTGATGTAGGAATCTGTCCGCCCAGGTAATGAAGTATTTCCAATTCGGGCCATCGGTGTGTCCGCCATCGTGCTGGCGCCACGCGAGCTCGCCATCGAGCAAGCCCGTTTTGATTGGCGGCAGTTTTGCGGTGTAATAATCCTCCGCAACTCCCAAGTCTCTCGCTCCGAGCAGCCGAAATACCCGCTCGGCGGCCACTGTGGCCATATAGCTGCCTTGTTGGTCGAGCCATTTCGCATCGCCCTTCTCCGGCACGCCGTAGCTGATGAAGGTCAAGCGTGGCGCGCACAAGGCGATGAGTTCGTGCGCGTCCACGGGCAGGTCGCCAGCGTTTTTGCTGCCAAAAGTAGCTTCCGCGGCGCCATACTTCAGGAAGTTGCCGGCCATCCAGTGGTATTCGCCGGAGCCGGTGAGATTTTCGACGGCTTCCCCAAAATTTCGGCGATGTAGTTTTGCGCCTCCTTCGCCGGAAGAACCAACGAGCACCAGGGCGAAGCGCCTGTCGAGGGCCATTGTCAGTAGCGCGGCTTTCCCATAACGCGAAACCCCTTCGATGCCGACATGTTTCGCGTCCACGGCTTTGTCGGTCTCGAGATAATCGAGGCCTCGAGATGCACCCCATGCCCATGCCCGCAGTGCGCCCCAATCATCCGGCTTGCGCGGCTTGCCTTTGTTGACCAGCCCAATAATTCCTTTGGTCAGGCCTGCGCCATTGTCCGCCTGAATGCTTGCGGGATTGATGTACGCGTAGCCCCAGCCATCGGTGATGAGTTGTTCTGTTGCCGGTGGATCACTGCCGGGAGATCCCGGGGCGCCGGGAATGGCGAACGGCAACGGCGCGGCCCCGGCTCGCGCAAAATCGCCGCGGCCAAACATCATCATCACGGAAACCGGAGCAGCAGCATCCGCCGGTCGCACGAGGAGCATTTGGATGTCCACGCTGATGAGCGGGTACGACGAATTATCGATATGCCCAACGAGCTGCTGCTTGATCACCGGATGAGAGGCGACCACAGCGTTTTCCGAATTGACTACAGTCCACGTCACGTTTGGCACATTCTTGGGGACGCGGCCAATCACCTCGCGTTCAAAATCTTCGACGATTTCGGGTCGGCGCTGCGTCCACCACACTTGTGCACTGGTAACCTTCTTGCCGTTCTTCAGGGTGAGCACGTCAGGAAGATCGGGGAAGGGATTTGCTTTCGATTCGTGGTAATTCGCGTGATTGGGCGCGTTTTCGTTTCCGCTCGGGCCAGGGCGGAGCGCATTGATGCCGAGCTGATCCATCATGTTCTGATGGTCCTCGTCGGCGGTCCAATTCATCGGGGGAGGGAAGCCGCTGGAATTGGCGGCTGAGACAGGGGCTGGCATGGACGCGGTAGATTGTTGGCCGCGCAGATTGGCAGCGAGCAGAACTACCAGAAGCACAATCACAAAGAGCGCGGGCAAAGCCAACCGCAATCGCTCCCTTAGGTTCACCATGGTCTCCAAAAGGAATTAGCCCATTTGCGTTTCAATGTCACGTCTGCCGTGTACCACGTGGAGAATATGCACGATGCGGTAGAAGATGACCTAGTCTCCGACAGGAAAGCCGCGCAAGCCGGGCCGTAAATCGTTGCGAAGGCGGCCTGCGTAGGGAAGCCAGCGAGAAGGAAAAAGCGCTCTGTGATGGAATCAATGAGGCGGTTGGCGATTTGGGTGCTGCCGCTCTCCCGGGCGGTGTAATACCAGATTTCGTCCAGCTCAGTTTCAACTTCTGGAGCAAGGCCATGAGCCATTAGCGGCGTGATTCTGGTTCGGAAGCAAGGCGGGCCTGGCCGCGCTGTTTTACTTCATCGGCGAGCTCTCGCATAGACTGTTGTGTGAGCACGCGGCCCTCGCCACGGGCAAGGGAAGCTTCCGCAGTGCCCGCAGCCGCCAGGATTTCAGTGCGCCTGCGCTCGCGTTCTTCCCACAGCGATAGCGCTTCCTGTATGGCATCCTCGGTGCGGTGAAACCGGCCGGACTCGATGGCCCGGCGGATGAAGGCTTCCTGGTCGGGACTCAATCGGACTTCCATATTCTCAAGCCTAGAAGTGAAAGAAGCCAGTGTCAAGCAGCCACCCCTAAAGCCCCTAAAGCGTGGTCTCATGGGTTTTGAAGGGCAGGCTGACGATGAGCGGGGAAATCGCGCTACCCTTTTCGTTTGAGCCGGAGGCCCAAATCGCGGAAGACAAATTGGCTCTTGTAGCAGGCCAATCTCTGCTACAATTGGCTGAGGGTGAGAGACAATGCTTCCACTTCATCTCCAGCCACAAAGCCACGTCCCTCTATATGTTCAGCTTCGCGATCAATTGCGCGCCCTGGTGCATGCCGGTGATTTGCGCCCGGGCGACCGCATTCCGGCAAGCCGCGAACTGGCCACCATGCTGGGCGTACACCGCACCACGGTGGCGAACGCGTACGCGGAATTGGAATCGGAAGGGTTGATTCAAGGGCACGTGGGCCGCGGCACGTTCATCAAGGGAAATGGCAACGGCCTGAAAATCACGCCGCCTGCTCCGCCGGTGCTGAGTGGCAACGGAGGCGTTCGTTGGGAACTGCTGTTTGCCGATGAACGCGGAGAAGAGGTACTGAGCCGGCTGACCGCGGGGGTGCCGGGAAATGCTTTGTCTTTCGTGATGGCGTGTCCCGCGCCGGAATTTTTCCCCATTGACGAGTTGCAGATTTGCGTAAACGCCGTGCTGCGGCGCGAAGGCACGGACGTCTTGACTCTGGGCCCCTCGGACGGCTATCCCCCGTTGAAGGCCGCCTTGCTGGAACTGTTGCATCACGACGGAATCACTGCGAAAGATGAGAACCTGCTCATCACCGACGGGTGCCAGCAGTCCTTTGATTTGATCAGCAAGGCGTTCGTGCGTCCGGGAGACTCGGTCATCATGGAGAACCCGACGTATCCCGGCGCTGTGGCGATTTTTCACGGAGCGCGGGCGCGCTGCCTGAGCGTCCCGGTGCGCATGCACGCGGAGCCGGGGACCTCGTTGGGGCTCGACCTAGAAGCGCTGGAAGCGACGCTGGCGGCGAATCGCGTGAAGCTGATTCTGCTGACTCCGGATTTTCAGAATCCTACGGGCGTGTCGATGCCGCTGGCTTCGCGGCGAAAATTGCTGGAACTGGCGGGGCGCTACCAGGTGCCCGTGGTCGAGGATCATATTTATGCGCGGCTGCATGCGCGGGAAGAACGCATCCCTTCGCTGAAACAACTGGACCGTTCGAATCTGGTGATTCACATCGACAGCTTCGCGAAGGTGGCGTTTCCGGGATTGCGTGTGGGCTGGATTGTCGCTCCCCCGCAGGCGATCGAGCGGTTGCGCGTGGTCAAGCAGACGACCGACCTGCACACCGACCAATTGGCGCAAGCAACGCTGGCGGAATTTTTGCGGCGCGGGCTTTTCAGCAAACACCTGGCCAAGATGCGCAAAATCTATACCGCGCGGCTAGCGGCGCTGGATGAAGCTTTGCGGAAGCACATGCCGGAAGGCACGCGCTGGGTGCGGCCGGAAGGCGGGATGTGCATGTGGCTGGAATTGCCGCCCGGATTCGACGCGAGCGAACTCCTGATTCACGTGAAGGAGCGCGGCGTGCTGTTTGCGCCGGGGCGCTACTTCTACGTGCAAAGCCCGCTGCCGAATACGCTGCGGCTCGGCTTTGCCAGCCTGGATGAAAAGCAAATTGCGCGTGGCGTGGCGACGTTGGCGGAAATGCTGAAGGTGGAGATGCGCAAGCGGCAGCGCGGCGTGCGGCGAGCGGAACGCAGCCGCGTGGCGTTGGTGTGAAGGCCGTGGCTGACACCGTCAGGCTGGAGCCGAATCCGACGAACCAATGCTTTGGCTGCGGCGGGGCCAACGCCGGCGGAATGAAGCTGGCGTTCGAACAGGACAACGTAAACCGCAGGATCATGGGGCGGTTCGTGCTGGGCGAGCGGTATCAAGGTGGCGGGGGATTCGCGCACGGCGGAATCATCGCGCTGCTGCTGGATGAAGCGATGGGCAAGGTTTGCCGGTTCCGTGACGTTCGCGCCGTGACCGCGGAATTAACGGTGGAGTATCTGAAGCCGGTTAAAGTGGAGAACGAAATTGTCGTGGAAGGACGCGAGTCCGAAATGCAGGGAAGGAATTTGTTCATGACCGGCGAGATTCGAAACGAGAGCGGCGACGTGCTGGCGCGGGGCAAAGGGCGATTCGTGGTGATTAGCCGGAAATAGCAGACATTGGGTGTGAAGAACGTGGAAAGTGTTCGGATTGAGAGGAGAAGGAATATGGAAGTGAAAAAGCCAAACGGCAGCGGCAACGGCAGCAAAGGCTCGAATGAGTGGCGCGTGAAAGTGGGTCTCGCCGAAATGCTCAAAGGCGGCGTGATCATGGACGTCACCAACGCGGAGCAGGCGAAAATCGCCGAAAACGCGGGAGCATGCGCGGTGATGGCACTGGAGCGCGTGCCGTCGGACATCCGCAAAGAGGGCGGCGTGGCGCGGATGGCGTCCATCAAAGTGATTCGCGAAATCATGGCCACGGTCACGATTCCGGTGATGGCCAAGGTGCGCATCGGACATTTTGCGGAAGCGGAAGTTCTGCAAGCGCTCGAAGTGGACTTCATTGACGAGAGCGAAGTGCTCACGCCTGCCGACGAAGAGAACCACATCTGGAAGCATGATTACCGCGTTCCGTTCGTTTGTGGGGCGCGCAATCTGGGCGAAGCGCTGCGGCGCATCGCGGAAGGCGCGGCGATGATTCGAACGAAGGGCGAAGCCGGCTCGGGCAACGTCGTCGAGGCGGTGCGGCACATGCGCGCCATCGTGAGCCAGATGAAGAAGCTCACCACCATGCGCGACGACGAATTGATGCACGAAGCGAAAGAGTTGGGCGCTCCGCTAGATCTGGTCCGTCAAATCGCGAAGACTGGGAAATTGCCGGTACCGAATTTTTCTGCGGGTGGAATCGCCACGCCGGCGGACGCCGCGTTAGTACGGAGGCTGGGCGCGGAGGCGGTGTTCGTCGGGTCGGGGATTTTTAAGTCCAGCGATCCCGAGGCGCGCGCGAAGGCGGTTGTGAAGTCGACCACGCACTTTGCAGATGCCAAGGCGGTGCTCGAAGCGCACGAAGAGTTGGGCGAGGCCATGCGCGGCTTGGACGTGCGGCAGTTGGAAGAAAAAGACATGCTGTCGACGCGCGGATGGTAAAGAGAGGTTTTCAGTCATCAGTTTCTCAGCGTTCAAGCCAGAAGGCTTCGAGTCGCGGGGCGCGTTATTTCGAGGCGATTGAAGTGAAGATCGGCATTTTGGCGGTGCAGGGAGATTTCGAAGCGCACGCGACGATGCTGGAACAGCTCGGCGCGCAAACCGCCGAAGTGCGCACTCCCGCCGATCTTGAAGGCTGCGACGGCCTGATTCTTCCGGGCGGAGAAAGCACGACACAACTCAAATTCTTGCAGGAAGAAGGGCTGGCCGACAAGATTGTGAAATTTGCCGAGCGCGGCGGAGCCATATTTGGAACGTGCGCCGGGGCCATCCTCCTCGCCAGCGACGTGAGGCACCCGGAGCAAGACTCGTTGCATCTCATGGACATGACCGTGGTTCGAAACGCGTACGGGCGGCAAATCGCGAGCGACGTGGTCAGCGGGCCCACGGTGCTCAAAAAAGAGCCGCTCGAAATGGTATTTATTCGCGGACCGGTGATTGAACGCGCCGGACCGGGCGTAAAGGTTCTTGCGGAATACGCGGGGAAACCGGCGCTGGTGCAGCGCGAAAATATCATGGCGGCGACCTTTCATCCCGAATTGACGGACGACACGACAGTGCACGAACATTTTCTGAGCCTGGCAAAGGCAAGAGCAAAGCAATCAACGAACGGCGGCAAGTCCTCATCGTGAAAAAGGAAAAACCAGCAGCACCGGGGACGTCACGCTCCCACCGCGTGCGAGTCCTGTTCGTGTGCGTTGGGAACGCCTGCCGGAGTCCCATGGCGGAAGCGATTGCGCGCTACGACGCCGCCGACGTGATGGAGCCCTCCAGCGCGGGATTGTCCCCCCTGGGATACCTTGCGGAGCTCACGAAGCAGACGCTCATGAAGAACGGCTATTCCACGAATGGGCTGACGTCCAGCATTCTCACGCGAGCGGCCACGGAGGCAGCGGAACTCATTATCAACATGACCGGAAGATCGCGCGAGGACATTTTTCGCGGCCTGGAAAAAGTTGAAGATTGGATCGTGCAGGATCCTTATGGCGAGGATCCGGAAACATATCAGCGCGTTTTCGAAGGAATCCGGCGGCGCGTGAATCAACTCGTGCTCCGTTTGCGGGGAAAACGGATGAGCCAGAGAGCGGCACGGTAGGAGCTGTGTTTGCGGCGAGAAAAAACCAGCGTATCGCAAGAAGATTACCTGAAGGCGATTTGGGAAATGCTGGAAGAGAACCAGACGCCGATCAGCGCGCGGCTCGCCGAGGAATTGCAGGTCACTCCGCCCGCGGTGACGGCGGCGCTGAAACGCATGACGCGCGACGGGCACGTGCGCGTGCACCGCAGCGGGCAAATTGCCCTCACACAGAAGGGCAGAAAGTTTGCGGAGCATCTTGCTCTACGCCACCAGCTTGCGGAAATGCTGCTGACGGACGTAATCGGGCTTTCCTGGGCCAAAGCGCACGATGAAGCCGAACGCCTCGAGCATGCGATTTCACCCGAGGTGGAAGCGCTGCTGATCAAACGCTTCGGGGACAAAAAGAGCTGCCCGCATGGTGTGCCAATGCGCGGGGGCATCGCGACGCTGCGAAAGCAAGGCGCGGTGCTGCTTGCGGATTTGCGCGCGAAGGACTCCGGCGAAATCCTTTGCGTGTACGAAAAGGATGGCCAGTTTTTAGAATTTTTGGAAGGGCTGCACCTGCGGCCCGCCACGACCGTAGACGTGCTGAACCGCGAGTACGATGAAACCATGACGTTGCGCGTGGAGGGAAAGACTGTCCATCTTGGCAAGCCCGCCACGAGCCGCATTTGGGTGAAGAAGCTGGGCTGACGGATCAAGCGCTGAAAATGTGGCTGACCTCCCCGGGGCTCACCGCTTCTTTTGCAAAAGTAAACGTGCCGTGCGCGTGCATTTCTCCGGCAGCGCGCGCCTGTTGCATTTCATAGATCGGATCGTCCGGGCACCCTGTATAAGACCGTTAGCCTGCCTACTGAAAGAGGTTACTTTCGCTCGTCGAGGAGCGACTGGAGACGTGCGTAGCCAGTGCGGCTCACCAGCAGGCGCGTGCCGTCGCTGAGGATGGCCAGGCGGCTGTCTTTTCCATAAGGCTCGATGCGCACGACCCTCTCCAAATTCACAATATAAGAGCGGTGAATGCGGACGAAGCAGTTTGGATCGAGGCAGGCTTCCAGGCTGGTAATGGTCTGCTGCTTGAGATGTTTCTTTCCCTGACTGGCGAGAGCGACGTAGTCGTCCTGGGCCTCGACATAATCGAGCTTGGCGACGGGAATGAGCGTCACGCGCGTGCCGTCCTTGACCACTAGGCGCTCGAGAAATTGTTGTGGAGGACGGGCCGCGGCAGCGAGCTCATGCGCGGACGGCATTTTTTCACCGAGACGCGTTTTCGCTCGTTGCAGGGCGGCGTCAAAGCGCTCGCGGCCGATGGGCTTCAACAAATAATCGACGGCGTGGACGTCGAAGGCGCGCATGGCGTATTGATCGTAGGCGGTTACAAAGATGACGGGCACGTCGGTGCCAATCAGTTCCAAGACATCGAAGCCGGTCAGTTTCGGCATCTGCACGTCGAGGAAAATCAAATTCGGCTTGTGTTCGGCAACAGCTTTTACGGCTTCCATTCCGTTGACGCACTCGGCTGCGACTTCGATCTCTGGATGAGATTGCAGATACTCGCGAATGACATGGCGCGCGAGCTCTTCGTCATCGACGATGAGCGCCTTCCATTTTTTGTCCGGCGCGGGGCTCACGCTTTTTCCTCGCTTTCCGCTGGAAGATCCAGGCTGACTTGAAAAACTTCGCCTTCGGTGTTCACGCGCAGGCTGGCGTCTTTTCCGTAGCGCGCCTCCAGACGACGCTGCACGTTATTGAGTCCACGGCCGCCCGAGCGGCGGGGCGGAGCTTCGGGGTCCCAGGAATTCTCGACGAGGATGGACAGCCGTCCGTTCTGTCGCTGTGCGGACAGGCGCACATCGCCGCCTTCGGGAAGCCCGGCGATGCCGTGCTTAACGGCGTTCTCGAGCAGCGGCTGGAGCAGCAGAGGCGGAAGCAGGCAGCCCCTGGACTCTTCCTGAATCTCCTCATGGATCTTCAATCGTGTGCCAAAGCGGACCATTTCAATGGCTAAGTATTTTTGAAGCAAGTCCAATTCCTCGGAAAGCCGCACGGAGGCTTTTTCACCCAGGCCCAGAGTTAAGCGCAAGAAATCGCCGAGCAGAACGCACATATCGCGCGCGCGCGATGCATCGATGCTGGTCAAAGCGCTGATGGAATTCAGGCTGTTGAAGAGGAAGTGCGGATTGATCTGGGCTTTCAGGGCCTTCAACTCGGCATCACGCGCCTGGATGCTGGTTTCCAACGCACGAGCTTCAGCTTCGCGTGAAGCTTCCAGCGAGAGAATCACATAGTGATAGGCGATGGCCAGCAAATAGAGCAAGAATCCGGCGCCGAAGAGGGTGCGCAGATGGGGGGCGAATCGCTGGTCCAATCCCTGGAATGTAGAAGTTCTTGAGAGTGCGGAAACCCAGGCCCAGGCAAATCCTACCCACAAGGTGCTGATGAGCGCGGCGGCCACGGAGTGTCCCACAGTGAGGCGCAGGACGGTTTCGCGCTGAATGGGAGCGCTCTTGGCGGTATACCAGGCCGAAAGACTAATGAAGGCGTAAACCACGCAAAGAGGAATGACAACTGCGGACGACTCCAGAACGCCGAGAGTCCCGCTGGAAGTCGTCAGTACGATGAGGATGGCCGCAAGCGGAATCCAGGCGAGCAGGTAAAGACCGAAGCGATTGCGCGTGAGCAGCGGGTGCATCGGGCGGGCTCAGTTCTTGATCTCGATCCCGCCGAAAATGACGGCGCCAGTAAGAACCAGCACTTTTAATTTTGCATTGTCCGGATCGTTGGGAGGACGGGTGCGCGTCTTGTCGGTAATTCCCCCAAAAATGGGCGAGCCGCGAAAGGCCACTTGCCAGGTGTGAGGCAAACGGAGTTCCACACCGCCAAACACGGCATTGATTTCCAAGGTGGCTTCATCCGCCTGCATGTTTGCCTCGGTGAGATCGATCTCGACACCGCCAAAAACGGCACTGATGTTGCCGCCTTGAAAATCCTGCGTGGTGATGCGGCGTTCGATCCCACCGAAGACGACAGCTTCATGCAAGTTTGTGCGGGGATCCGGGCCGGATGCGCATGAGGGAGCAGGCCTCTTCCTGGCTTCGAGCGCGTTCCACATCAGCAGCAGGCCAATGGAGATAAACACAAGCGGCCAGAACTGCACCCACCCGAAGTAGGGAAGTCCCAGCTCCCTGAATTGGAGAAAGGCGCCACCAAGGATCAGGATCAAGCCCCAAAAACGGCGCTCGGGAGCGCGCAAATTGACAATTCCCGCAAGAATCAGGAGGGATGGCCAAAAATGCCAGATGCGATCGATGGAAATAATTCCCATGTGGTCCAGTAGCAGGCCGAGGCCGAGCAACGTGAGGATCACGCCCCAGATCATTCCTCCGCCATAAGTGCGGCGCCCAAGATGAATGCCGACGACAAAGGGTTTGCGTCCCTGTCGCGCCTGTTCGTGGACCTGGCGATGGATTTCATCGTGGAGATCGTCCTTGAATTTCTTCGGATCGAAATTGTGTTCGTCGCTCACGAGATTCTCCTGTAGTTCGCACGCCGCTCTATCGCTTGCTTATCACTCACTCTCGTATTCCCCTGACGGAAAAGTCCGTGCCGACCTCGAGTTGGCGTCTGCTGATCGCGTTTTGCAAAAGTGTAGCTCCGATCATAACCAGAATCAGCGGCCAGAAGGACACCAAGATCAGATGAAGCCCCGCCTGAAATGTGGACTGGTCGAAGAAGTAAGCCTGTACGGCGCGCATGCCCGCCAAGCCAAGCTCAATCACGGTGCCGAGAGAGCCTCCGGCGGAAGTGAAGGAATGGTTGACCTGCGCGGCCACTTCATCCAGGTTGGCGAAAAGGAGAAGCAGGCCGAGGCTGAGGAGGAGCGCGCCGGCGACCGCATGAAAGCTTTTGGAGGATGTCTGCCGCTTTGCCATGTGAACCTCTCGTGGGCCGGTTCCCTGGCCCCCAAGCGAGAATAGGGGCGGCCCCATGAGGACGCACGCGAGATTCGGTCAAGAGAAGGGAATGACCGGTGAACGGCGCGTACAGGCCGGGGAACGCGGAGGCAGGCCTTAGCGGGGCGTGGATTGGGGCATCCGGTCGCGGGGCAGTCTTGACGAGGGAACAAAGAAAACTGTTGACAAGTGCAAGTCGTGTGCTAGATTTATAGCACATAGATGCTATAAAACTAGCATGGCAGGAAAGAAGATGCAGAGAAAACCGAAACCGAATGCCTTGACGCGGCGCGAACGGCAAATCATGGACATTCTTTACAAGCTCGAACGCGCCACGGTAGGAGAGGTGCTCTCCAAACTGGGCGACAAACCAAATTACTCGACGGTGCGGGCGCAGCTGCGCGTGCTGGAGGAGAAAGGGCACGTCCGTCATGAAGAACAAGGGCTGAGATATGTGTATGTCCCTTGCGTGCCTCGCGAGGTTGCACGACGGTCGGCGCTGCGGCATCTAGTCGAAACATTTTTTGAGGGATCCACGGAGAAGGCGGTTGCGGCGCTTCTAGGGGGAGAAGGTTGGAAGATTTCCTCCGAGGAACTCGACCGTCTCGCCAGCGTTATC
>Ga0066681_10000625_pt1 | contig 12284 bp, 7 predicted proteins | sample GraSoiAngelo_130_FD_65629 | JGI IMG/M metagenome (GOLD analysis project Ga0066681, IMG submission 65629) | Grasslands soil microbial communities from the Angelo Coastal Reserve, California, USA - 14_0929_02_20cm | ecosystem: Environmental > Terrestrial > Soil > Grasslands | place: USA...
GCTGGTGCTATAATATATCCGCATCTCGATTGATGCGCTTCCTCCCATAATTATATGCCCGAACATCGAAACGACCCTGAACCGTCCAGAATTAATCTGAGCAATATTTTGTTCGCAATCTTCAAGTGGAAGCGAACGATCTTAGCCTTTGCGCTTGCCGGAGTTGTTATCGCGGCGGCTGTTTACTTTTTCTACCCGGCCACTTACGAATCGGACGCGCGGTTGCTCGTTCGTTATGTGCTCGAAAGAAGCGGCTTTGATCCGGTCGACGCCATCTCTGGTCAACCTGGCAGAGGTGGCACAGGCATAACCAACGACGGTGTAATCGCAGCGGAGGTCTCCATTCTAACTAGTTGGGATCTGTCGGTCCAGGTCGCAGAGGCTTTGGGACCGAATCGTGTGCTTCCTGATACCAAGGCGCCAACAGTCGTGGGAGCTGCTGCCGCAATCAATTCCGGCCTTTCCACTACCACAGCCAAGGGCAGCAACATCATCGGGGTCGCTTATCAAAATCGAAAACCGGAAGTTGCTACCGCGGTTCTGAATGAATTGGTCAACCGCTACTTCACCAAACATCTTGAAGTGCACAGGTCGGCTGGCGCGTTCGACTTTGTCAGTCAGCAATCTGACCAAATCCGCGCCCGGCTTAACCAAACGGAAGACGCCCTCAAGACGCTAAAGGCCAAGGCGGGAGTGATGTCACTCCAGGATAGTATGGCTAGCATAAGTGCGCAGTCTCAGCACTTGGAGGATCAATTAAGGGCGGCCGAAAACGATCTGGCTGAGCAGCAAGCCAAAGTGAAACAGATTGAGCGAGGTGGATTACCAGTAGATTTGAACGAGATAGATAACGCCAAGGATAAGGCAAAGGATAACACCAAGGATAACGTCGCACCGCCGGCCCAGCTGGCATCGACCAAGGACATTGGCGACTATCAGGCGCTCGTCACTAACCTGGCGAAATTGCGCGAAACTCAACTGGAAATGTTGGCCAAGTATACTCCTGAAAATGTGCTGGTGAAGATGAACCAGGCGCATATTAACGATTTGGAAAACCAAAAACGGGATTTCGAAAAAAAGTTTCCGGAGCTCGCAATTACTGGAGCAAAGGGCGTATCGGGCCAGTTGGATATACGAGTTGAGCGTGCGCGCCTTGCTGGGATGAAGTCAAAACTAGACGATCTGCGTCGCCAGAAGACCGAGTTGCAGGATCGGATGAAACAGTTGGCCGAGGTCGGACCGCAAATTGCCAGTCTTGAGCGCAACAAGGAGCTTGAGGAAGCAAATTACAAGTATTACTCCGGGACTTTGCAAAAGGCGCGTGTGGATGAAGCCCTTGATCCTTCCAAGATGCCGAACATTAGCCCGATCCAACGTCCTTCGCCGCCGGCTATGGTTACGACGACTCGCAACAAGATCGCGCTGGGATTGGCTGGAAGTGGACTCGCTTTGGGAATCGGCCTCGCTTTGCTCTTTGAGATGGTCCTGAACCATAGTTATAAGCGCCGATCGGAAGTCGAGCTACAGTTGCGTTCGCCCGTCATGCTCTCGATTCCTTATCAAGGCATCAATAGACGCCCACGGTTGCGATTGCCTTGGAAAAATGGTCAGCGGGCTGGGAAGGAAGTTCCCGATAAGAGCAAGGCCAACCTTGCTCCCTGGGGGGTTGAACACTTCATCCGTCCCTATTCCGAAGCGATTCGAGACCGCCTTGGTTTATACTTTGAGTTACACGGAGTTACCCATAAACCAAAGTTGATAGGCGTTACTGGCTTTGCCGAAGGCGCGGGAACTTCGACTCTTGCTGCCGGTGTAGCGGCCGCCCTCTCTGAAACCGGTGATGGTAAAGTTCTCCTCGTCGATGTAAATGCTGCCAATGGTGAAGTTCATCCATTCTTTGCCGGCCGCCCTGCTGCCTCGCTCACGGCGGCCATTGAACCACAAGCGGCGATCACTTCCGCCGCCGATAATCTTTACCTGGCAACAATCACGCGATCCGGCAACAAATCCACTCATCTTGGACTCAAGAAATTCTTCGCTTTAGTTCCAAATCTCAAGGCCAGCGACTTCGACTACATCATTTTCGATATGCCGCCAGTTAACCAAACTAGCCCGACCATCGGTTTGGCCGCGCTGATGGATAAGGTTCTATTGGTGGTAGAGGCAGAGAAGACCAATCGCGAGGTGGTAAAACGCGGTCATCGTGAGCTCGTCGGAGCGCGGGCGGATGTAGCAGTGATCTTGAATAAGACGCGTAGTTACGGTCCGAACTGGCTCGAAGGCGGAAGTTAGGCTGTTTCCAGATCGAGGTTTCAGTCACTTTTCTTCTCCGCCGCGGAAGAAGTGTCCTCGTTGTAATTCAGTTCGGTAGTTCGTAGTCATGTTACGAAATAAAATCTACTACCAGCTTAAACCGTTCATTCCCCGTGCCCTGCGCGCGGCCGTTCGCCGCAGAATTGCGTTGCGACTGGAGGCGAGAGTGCAGGACGTCTGGCCAATCATGCCTGGCTCAGAGCAGACTCCGCCCGGGTGGCAAGGTTGGCCTGATGGCAAGAAGTTTGCCCTCGTATTGACCCATGATGTTGAGAGTCCGGTAGGTCTGCGGCGCTGTCGTCGCTTGGCTCAGCTTGAATCTGAACTCGGGTTTCGATCGTGTTTTAACTTCATTCCCGCGGGACACTACGCGGTTCCGCCCGAGCTACGCGAGGAACTTACTTCCCAAGGCTTCGAAATTGGCGTGCACGATCTTCATCACGACGGCCGCTTATATCGCACCTGGCGCGGTTTTCTCGGAAAAGCCAAGCGAATCAATGAGTATCTCGCCGATTGGAATGCCGAGGGCTTTAGATCGGGATTTATGCTGCACAAACTCGATTGGTTACATCAGTTAGCCATTCGCTACGACATGTCCACCTTCGACACCGATCCGTTCGAGCCCCAGCCGGAGGGACGACATACCATTTTCCCATTCTTTATCGCTCGACCGCAGGCCAATTACCAAACCAATGGCAATGGGGATGGCTATTTGGAGTTACCTTATACCTTGCCACAGGACTCGACTCTTTTCCTGCTCCTGCGTCACGAAACTTCCGAGGTCTGGATGCGCAAACTAGATTGGATCGCCAGGCATGGCGGAATGGCTTTGTTAGATACGCATCCTGATTACATGGCATTTCAGGGTGCGTCCGATCCCTCGGTTGAATATCCGGTTGAGCGTTATCGCGAATTCTTGCACTACGTCCAAGACAAATATTCGAAGACATGCTGGCAGGCCTTGCCCCGCGAAGTCACCTCTTATGTGCTCGACATGAGAAATACCCAACTCAGGAGCGAAACGGCATCTATTGACCTAAATGGATGGCAACCGCAACCATCAGCGATCATACCCGACCTACAGAGAAGCCCGGGCGCGCAGGGCGTTGCGGCGAAGAAGGATCGTCGACTTCATGGGAAAAAGGTAGCCGTTCTTTTATTTTCAAATTATCCCGCGGACCCGCGCCCACGGCGGGCGGCCGAGGCGTTGACGCGGGAAGGGGCGATCGTTGATTTGTTATGCATGCAGCAAAACGAAAGAGAGCGGCGTCACGAAAACGTCAATGGAGTAAACGTTTCGCGTCTCCCGTTTAGAAGATATCGCGGCGGGAAGCTCGCCTATATCGGCCAATATTCGGCTTTTATCCTAATTTCTTTTGTTTACCTGACCATACGCTCGCTGCGGAAGCGTTACGACTTCATCCATGTCCATAACATGCCAGACGTGCTTGTGTTTAGCGCTCTGGTCCCGAAACTACTCGGCGCGAAGGTGGTGCTCGACCTGCACGATCCAATGCCGGAGCTAATGGAGGCGATTTTTAATTTGTCCCCGCAAAGCGTAAATGTCCGTGTGCTCAAGCAAATGGAAAAGTGGAGTATCGGTTTCGCCGACCGCGTTGTCACCGTAAGTCGAACGTTTAAAGATCTTTTCTCGGCTCGTAGTTGTCCGGCAGAAAAAATCGCCGTCGTTTTAAACTCGCCAGACGAGAGAATTTTCCGCTTTCGACCCTGCCGTCCATTCCGGCGTGACGAAAATGATGGGTCCAAACCATTCGTGATTCTCTACCACGGGTCCTTGCTCCGCCGAAACGGTTTCGATCTTGCCGTCGATGCCCTGGAAAGGCTAAGAAATGCGGTGCCTGTCGCGAGGTTGGTCGTTTGCGGGAGCCGGACGGCTTTTTTCGATGAGGTTATGGCCTCAGCTCAGGCACGAGGTCTGGACAAGTTTATTGAGTATCGCGGTGCTTGCCGACTCGAGCGAATCGTTGAGGCCATCGCTAGTTGCGACGTAGGGGTGATCCCAAATCACAAGAACATTTTCACCGAACTAAACACTCCGACTCGCATTTTTGAATGCCTCGCGCTCGGTAAACCGGTGATTGCTCCACGAGCACGAGGTATCCAGGACTACTTCGGCGACGATGACCTGATTTATTTCAATCTTGGGGACAGTGAAGATCTCGCCGATAAGTTAGAGTTCGTCGTTCGTCATCCTCGCGATGTTGCGGAAATCGTAGAGCGAGGCCAGCAGGTATATCAAAACCACACTTGGACTGGGGAGAAAGCGAACCTGCTCAACTGTTTCACCGACCTCGTTTGAAGTTGGCGACATACACGCCGGACCAACTTCCTCGCCATCTGATGATGGCGAGCTCTCAACTGAGAGATGTAGTTTGTTGAAGTAAAGACTATCAGACGTTGATAGTCATCTTAAGGAATTAATGCAGCTATTTCCGCCCCAACCTTTCCTGGCAGCTCTGATCGGTCTCCCTCCGCCGCTGATGCTGATCATCACGCTGGGATTCCTTTTTTACATTTTCCGACGAGACTTTCGCGAGAGGCCCAATGTGACGTGGGCTATCTGGCTGCCGACGATTTGGTGGTTCATCATTGCCTCGAGACCGGTCACCCAATGGCTCAGCATTCTGGGTCTGCCCGCCCTCGGTCCCACATCGGTAGAAGAAGGCAGCCCGGTCGATGCACTCTGCTTTTTTGCGCTGATGGCATTAGGTATTTACGTCCTGAAGAGGAGACAAATTGGGTTCTCCGAGATTCTTCGAGACAACGCATGGGTGCTTCTTTTCTTCGCTTATTGTTTCATAGCGGTTTTCTGGTCGGATTATCCATTCACATCCTCCAAGCGGTGGCTGAAGATCTTCGGTCACCCAATCATGGTTCTGATCTTGTTTACTGAGCCAGACCCGCGAGTAGCACTGGTAACGCTGATGAAGAGATCTAGCTATGTGCTATTTCCAGTTTCTGTGCTTTGGATGAAATATTACCCGTCGATCGGTCGAAAAGCTGACGAATGGGGCATGTTCACGAATATAGGTATCACAGGGGGCAAGAATGAACTTGGCGCTGTTTGTGTCATCATCGGACTTTTTCTCCTGTGGTATTTTTTGCAGGTCTGGCGGCGGCCAAAAAACCTCGAAAGACGCCACGAGCTCATTTTAACAGGGTTCTTGCTACTTGTGATCGGGTATTGCCTGAGGAAGGCGCATAGTTCTACTTCCACGATATCGTTCCTGCTCGGCGTGCTCGTCATGCTCGGCCTCGCCATGCGATTTGTGAACAAGCGAATAATTGGCCTCTACGCCGTAATCGGGGTTGGGATATTAGCCGCTGCGCAAGTTTGCTTCGATTGGTACGGCAGTATCATCGAGTTATCGGGCCATGAATCGACGATCGAAGGGAGGGGCCACCTTTGGGAGTTCCTTTTGGCAAACGACACAAGCCCTATTTTTGGAACGGGGTTCGAGAGTTATTGGCTTGGCGACCGGATGCAAAACGTCTGGGCGGAGTTTAGGTGGCTCCCTAATCAAGCTCATAATGGCTATCTCGAAGCGTATATAAATCTGGGGGCCGTCGGCTTGTGTATTCTAATCGGATTACTTGTAGCAGCCTTTTGGAAATGCCGGCAGGACCTTTTGATGGACTTTCAATGGGGTCGATTTACTATGGGCTGTTTCATCGCGATTTTGGCTCATAACTGGACAGAGGCAGGCTTCAAGGGACTGAGCGTCATCTTTTTTAGTTTGTTCTTGATAATGCTCAGATATCGGGGCCTGCAGATGAGTGAGGAAACCGCCGCAGCGCCCGAAATGATAGAGAGCGTAGAAGAACAGGAACCCGAGTTAATTTACAGCAGCAATTATAATTGGTGAAGGTCGAACGATGGTAGTTCGAATGTCTCTCTCAAAATGGACCTGGCTTTGTGTTCATGAGTAAGCATGCGGTGCTTTTTATCCTCAGCGCAGTATGGAGCGTCACAGGCTCAGCAGCAGGTGCTACCATTGCAGCCAAGAGCGTGTCGGTTGTCGATGTCAGTTCTGCCGTGGCCGCAGCGAAAGATGGCGATGTCGTGACGGTGCCTGAGGGGACAGCAACCTGGACGGCATCGCTTACGATTACTAATAATATCACACTGCAGGGCGCCGGGGCAGGAGCGACCATTATCATTAACGAAATTGAACGCGTGCCTCGAGAAGGTGGGAAAGGTTTGAATCGGCCGAGTGCCCCTCAGGAGAAATTCTCGGCCGGACCCGCGCAAAGGGGCAAAGGAAGGCCGGGCAGAGCTGGTGGCAGAGTCCAGTCGGCCGGATCGCGGCGCCAGCCCGCTTTGATCTTTGTCTCGCTGGAAAAGGATCTGCCTTTCAGGATGAGCGGGTTCACTTTCAAAGGTGGCGCCGTCAACGCCCAGACAACGTTTAATGGTGAGATTAGAATCATCGGAAACTCACACTCATTTCGAGTAGATCATTGCACATTCGAGCAACTGCATGGAAACAATCTCGGAATCAGTGGTTTTCTTTGGGGAGTCATTGACCATTGCCACTTCAACATTGTAAACGCGCAACCCATCAAAATCGACCACGCGACCTGGAATGGAGGCGATCATGGGAATGGCTCGTGGGCGGATGAACCGTATTGGGGTAGTGAGAAGTTCGTCTTTATAGAAGATAACGCCTTCGAGGGAGGGGGAGGAGAATTGTCGCCCCACGGAATGCTAAGAGGGATCGACGCTAACGACGGCGCCCGCTTTGTCGTACGTCATAACGCTTTTCACAACTGCGGATTAGCGGCACATGGTACGGAGAGTTCGGGTCGGGGCACAAAACAAATCGAGGAATACAACAACACCTACCTCTATGACAAGCCAACTCCAGGAAAGCAGATTCGGAGCGGTTGTATAATCACGCACGACAATACGTGGACGAATGCGACTAAAGGCCATGTCTTACAAGCCTATCGTCAGTTTAGCTACAGCCCTCACTATAACTGGGCAAACGGACAAAACCCGTACGACGATAACGCGCCCAAAGAAGGTACGGGCTATTGGGAAAGAGGAACACATACGGGAGCGGACGGAGCGACGGTGTTGATCGACTCGAGCAAAAACTGGGCAGTTAATCAGTGGTATCAACCCGGAGTGACTTATATTCTCAGAAATAAAACCAAGGAAGGAAAGGCGGCTAGGGACGCAGATAAGTTGCAGTCATTTATTGTGTCAAACACCGGTAATACGATTGATTATAGCGAGCGTACTCGTGGAGGCCCTGTTTTCCTGACCTTTAACAAGGGCGATGTCTACGAGATTTGGAAAATCAACCACTCGCTTGACCAGCCTGGATTGGGGAGGGGGGATCTACTGAGAGGGCTGCCGGGATCACCCGCGAAATGGGCGAATCAGGTCACTGAGCCCTGCTACTCATGGAACAACCTACAAAACGGAAGCGCGGTAAAACTTTCCTCCACGGAACCGTCCATTAAAGAAGGGCGTGACTTTTTTAACGAAATGCGAAAGCCTGGCTACAAGACTTATATCTATCCACATTCGTTGGTGAGCGGTGTGCCTCATGCCGCATCCGGCCACGACTCGGCAGCAAATTGAGCCGCAGATAAATCGGTCGTTCGAGATGATTTCTGAGATGCCTTAGGCACCGGTCCTGCTTTATGGGATTTCTAAAACTGAAACCGTTGGCACTTGTATGCGCTCAGCGAAGTCATTATCCAGACCTATCTGCATCTTTCGATTCCCAATCTCTTTTGTACTGGGGATATTACCGCTCTCCTTCGTTCACTGTGAAGCGGGCGAGGTCAATGCCCGCAGCCCCTCTGTTGCCGACGTTAGTGCGGCAGTCGCACTGGCGCAGGAGGGTGACACGGTAAACGTGCCTCCAGGAACTGCGGCTTGGGCGACAACGCTGAATGTTTCCAAGAACATCACATTGCTCGGTGCGGGTGAAGGCAAGACGGTCATTACGGAAAACCTGTCCAGATCGGGATCGCCACCTTTGATAAACGTGAACCTGAACCATGATTCCCCAGCGTCCGTAAAATATTCGTTTCGGCTAAGTGGGTTCACATTCACATCACCAAGCACCTCGGCAATTCTTGCTTCTGATCACGCCTTTATTAGCCTCAAAGGTCGCTCCACTTACGTAGCTGTGCCCAGTGCTACAAATCCCGCACCGTACGTTCTAGGTTGCGTGAGCAGAGTAAGGTTGGACCATCTGACCCTGAACAATCTTAACGGCCTTAGTCTTATGGTCGACAGTTGCCTCGGAGTTGCCGATCACATCACCCAGATCACGTCTAGCAGTAAATACGACGGATACTCGATCAAAGTTTTTCATAGCAATTGGACGCCGACAATGAAACCAGATAAGAGCGGCCCGATGACCACACTCGCGACCAATGCTTTTGGAAGCTGGGCAGATGATCCATACTGGGGGACTGACAAATTTTGGTTCTTCGAAGATTCCAGCTTCACGGTCCCAGACAGCACCAACGTGTGCGACAACGAAGAAGGAGCCAGAGTCGTCTGGAGACATTGCACATTCAACGGCGGCGGAGGACTGGCATCACATGGAATGGAAGGACGCGCTGACCTGGGAATCAAACAATCGGAAGTTTATAACAATTATTACAACATTCACCGGGTACTCGGTCAGACTGCCCGGAGCGGGTCAATACTATGGTTTAACAACCATACCGTAGCGGTTGGAGGTGGAGGCGGACTTCCCTTTTACACCTATCGCGAGGCAAACACTTATACCAACTGGGGTGGCGCCGATGGAACCAACAGATATGACAATAATGCTGGTGGAGCCTCATTATACACTGGTACTGTAACAGCAACATCAGATGGCTGGGGAGATATTACCGATAATAACCAACCTAGTTTTAGCCTGATTAATGTGAACGATGGCAATCTTTATTCCGTAAACAATTTGGACGATCCGGCAGCCGGGACAACATATGATCCAGGTTGGAAATATAAGCACGCGGCCGTGGCTTCAGTAAATGGCAAAACATTAAAGCTAGTTACCCAGGGTAATACCAAAGCAAGCTACGGAGCTGCCAGCGCTCATTGGGCCGTCGGCAATCACTATGAGATCCGCAAGGTTCTGGCCTCCTATGGACAACCGGGACAAGGGAAGGGCCGATTGCTTAATTTCGGCAGCACCGCTGGCGGTTACAACACTTATTTCTGGCCGGCCACTTCTGGCGCCAAGGCCACTTATCCACACGCCGGCTGTCCGCTCGAGCCATGTTTCGCTTGGAACAATTACGATGACGTGCACGGGCAGCTTGGATTATATGCCTGCGGCAGTAAAAACGGTAGCCTCAAAGAAGGCCGAGACTATTTTAACCTCGGTGACCGCGGTACAATCACCCAAAAGGTAGGGTATCCGGCGCAGGACTTCGCCCACGCAACGAGCAACTACCCGCAGATCGGCCCGAATCGAACAACCCCTTACACTCCATATATATATCCACATCCGCTTGCCAGCGACTTGAAACCGCCAAGCAACCTTCAGGTGGTATCTGGTAATTAAACACCCGCTTCCGCTGCTTCAGTATTCATCAGTTGCAAGGCAGTTTGCCGCTGAGTACGCAGCACCTGCGACAATCGTGTTGATGGATGCGCAGCTCGGAAATTTTGAATTCTCCAACCCACGAGCTCAACTCTTCTGGCTGCTTCAGAACTGCTTTCGGAAGCCGTAAAAGAACAAACCGGTGTTGCCGAGGCGCGGCGGGATCTCCGTCCAAAAGACAGTGCTTATCGTTAACGCTGATGATTGGGGCCGGTCCGAGCTCGAAACCAACGCTGCTCTAGACTGTCACCGTCGAGGAAGGATTACCTCCGCCAGCGCAATGGTGTTCATGAAGGACTCGAAACGCGCAGCTGACCTGGCCAACGAACATGGATTAGATGTTGGATTACACCTGAACTTTGACGAAAAATTAACAGGAAATCAATGCCCGGGTAGCTTGATCCTGCATCACAATCGGACTGCACTCTTTTTAACTCGCACCAAGTGGTCGCAGTTGCTGTATAACCCATTTTTACGAAACGATTTTTCCTACTCTTGCCGGGCACAGCTGGAGGAATTTATGCGCCTTTTCGGCAAGCCGCCTTCGCACATAGATGGGCATCATCATATGCACCTCTGCGCAAATGTGCTTCTGAACAGGGTATTTGCGCCTGGCACAAAAATGCGGCGTAATTTTTCGTTTTCAGCCGGGCAGAAGAGCATCGCAAATCGCGCTTACCGCGCAGCTGTTGATGCGTGGCTGGCATACAGATACGTGCTAACCGACTATTTTTTTGATCTTTCGCAGTCACTCGACGAAAACAAGTTTCAAAAGGTGATTGCTCTTGCTCGTGTGAGTAAAGTCGAACTAATGACCCATCCTATTGTTCAGCGGGAGGCCGATTATCTTGGCAGCGATGAATTTGCCCTCCTCCTGCGAGATCTTAATTTGGGGAGCTACGCCAATTTGCAACCCAACCTTGAGCCGCAGTTGAGCGAACCGATCAATCCATCCTCGCCCCGGAACTAATGATGCCACACCCGATTGATCACCGCTGTCCATTGAGGCATTAACCACGCGATGCTGAACACGAAATACGTCCTGATTACTCCAGCGCGAAATGAGGAAGCTTTCATTGAAAAAACCCTTGCCTCGATGGCGGCTCAAACCGTATTACCGCAACGCTGGGTAATCGTAGATGATGGCTCAACGGATCAGACGGCTGAAATAGTTCAGTCTTATGCTTCCCGATTCGGCTGGATCGAAGTGATCCGGCGCGAACCGCGAACGCAACGACATTTTGCCGGGAAAGTCGAAGCCTTTAACACGGGCCTCGACCGCTTAAAATCGCTCGATTTTGAGATCATTGGCAACTTGGATGCCGATCTTTCGTTCGACCGCGATTATTTGGAATTTCTCCTGCGAAAATTTGCAGAAGATTCTAAACTAGGAGTGGCAGGCACCCCTTTTTTGGAAAATGGCTACGACTCCGCTTCGGACAGTTTCGAAGGCGCAAACCATGTTGCCGGCGGATGCCAGCTCTTTCGCCGCCAGTGTTTCGAGGAAATCGGCGGCTACGTGCCGAATCGCGCCGGTGGGATTGACTGGGTCGCCGTGACGACCGCCCGTATGAAGGGATGGAAAACGCGATCCTTTCGGGAAAAACGATTTCATCATTATCGATCATTGGGCACAGCTGAGCATGGGGTATTATCAGCCCTGTTTTCGTACGGTCAAAAGGACTATTATCTCGGAGGCTCGCCAGTTTGGGAATTGTTTCGCGTCTGCTACCGCAGCACGAAAACGCCTGTTCTGGTGGGAGGTTTGGCCCTTCTCGCCGGGTACTGCTGGGCGGCATTGTGGCGGCTGAAGCGCCCCGTTTCCCAAGATTTGATACGCTTTCATCGTCGCGAGCAGATGCAGAAGCTTCGAGCGATCTTCCGTGCCCTCCTAAAGCGTCAAAAGATCGATAGCTTCCGAGTTGCAACAGAACAATAAACCAATGCAGTTCGTCGATTCGACAATCGTGGGTGGCGGCCCGGGGTGGGCTTCAGTAGCGTTCATTCTAACGTGACAGAAAAAGCGTTGTTGTTGACGGGCGGCGGCTTGCCTCCCGCTGTACCGCCACCGCTACCAACGGCCTCACGAGCATTACAGATAACAACAAGGCCAATTTTGACTTAATCAACACCACTGGTGGCAGCACCTATGCGGGGCCGCTACATATCCCGGTGTTGGGCCGTTAGGCGCTACTCCTTACCAGCCGTACACCTATCCCCATCCGTTAACTAGCGACATTGATCCGCCGACGGATCTTAAGGTCATGCCATAGTCGTCGAGACGCGGAGGAGTTTTTGCTTGTTGAAGCGAGCACACCGCGATGGCTTTAGCGAAGAGCATTTCAGTGACAACTAGAGTTGATACTC
>Ga0066681_10000628_pt1 | contig 12254 bp, 8 predicted proteins | sample GraSoiAngelo_130_FD_65629 | JGI IMG/M metagenome (GOLD analysis project Ga0066681, IMG submission 65629) | Grasslands soil microbial communities from the Angelo Coastal Reserve, California, USA - 14_0929_02_20cm | ecosystem: Environmental > Terrestrial > Soil > Grasslands | place: USA...
CTGGCAATCAAGGGTGGCAAGGTCCGGGTCCGGATCTCCGTCGCGCCGGTGCCGACGCCGGCGGCGATCCTGGAGAAGGCCGTAGAGTTCGAGGAGCAGATGACCGCGCCCGAGATGATCTCCGGCCCTGCGCCCGAGTACACGCCCGAGGCGATCGAGCGTGGCATCGAGGGCAGCATGCAGGTCCGCTGCGTGGTCACCGCGGAAGGCCAGGTCCGGACGTGCAAGGTGGTCAAGGGCCTCCCGTTCATGAATACGGCGGTGATCGGTGCGCTGGAGCGGCGCAAGTACAAGCCGGCAGCCGCGCACGGGAAGCCTGTCGACGTGTACTACACGTTCAATATTCGTCTGAAGCTGCCTTCCCGATAGCCAGGCCGTACCGGTAGGCGATGCTGATGCGGGGCCCCGCCTGCGCCACCTTCGGGACCGAATGGTCCCAGGCGCGCTGCGTCTTGCCGCCGGTGACCAGCAGGTCGCCGCACCCGAGATGGAGCGCCTGCGACTTGCCGCCGCCTTTGGGCCGCAGCAGGAACTTGCGCGGTTCTCCCAGCGAAAGAAGTGCAACGACGGGTTCTTCGATCTCCCTGCGGATGCGGTCGCCGTGCCAGGCCACGCTGTCCTGGCCGTCCCGGTAGAAGTTGAAGCCCGCCGAGTCGAACGCGACTCCATAGCGGGCCGAGAGCGTCAGACGCACGCGATCGAGGATCTCCGGACGCAGCGGGACGCCGGAGCGCAGGTTCCACGGCGCGGTCAGGCGCGGCTCGCGGACGCGATGATCGAACATGCGCCGCGTCCGCTGTCCCCAGTCGCGGGACTCGAGCACCTCGCGGAACAGCGCATCCGAGCCGCGCACCCATCCCGGGACCAAGTCAATCCAGCACTCGGGATCGAGCCAGGTGCGGATGACACCACTGAAGTCCGGGTCGAACCAGGGCTCGCCGCCGTCGAAGGTGAAGAAGGCCTGCACGCCCGTTCAAGTTTAACTACCTTGTCCGCTCCGCGCCTGCGCGGGTGTGTTGCCTGGTTGGGGCGGCGGCGGGTCTGGTCCTCACACAAGGAGAAGTCCGATGAACCGCCTCATCGCCAGCACCGCCGCAGCCCTGCTTCGCACCGACCGCCGTCGATCCGGATCAATCCCGCCGGCGGCGCAGGACGAGCAGTGCGCCGGCGAAGAGTCCGAGCACGGCGACCGAGCCTGGCGAAATGTGGCTGCAGCCGCCCGGGAGCATGTAGACCGACGAGGACTTGAGCGAAACTCCAGCGTCGGGCGAAGGCGTCACCGGACTGTTGGTCCCGGCGTCCGGCGCCGGAAGCTCCGGAGTCCCCGCATCGGGGGCGGGCGGCGGATTGGCGAGAGCCGGCGCGACGTCGGCGAGCGTCGTCCCCATCACCATGCCGTCGTGGTAGACGACGCCCACGTCGGCAATGCTCGCGTCGCGGTAGAGGCCCTGCTTCAGATACGTGTACTGGCCGGAGTTCAGCGTCGGGGTTGCCTGATGGTCGAGCACCTTCGTGCCGTCGTAGTAGAGATCCACGTAGCCGTTCGTCGACGACCAGAACACGTGCACGACGAAGTCATGCCAGACGCCGCGGACGAGTGGCGTGCGCCAGAGAATGGTGCCGCCGTTGTGGGCAAGCTGGATGGTTTCGCCCAGGACGTCGAACTCGAGCGGCGGCGACCCGGTGAGACCACTGTGGTGCCATTGGGTGAAGACCTGCCAGGTGTTCGGCGCCGGAAAGTCGCTCGCGAACATCGTGCTCCACGCGTACCACTTGTCGTTTCCTTCCACTTCGTTGTACTGCGCCGACGAGTTCTCGACTTCGTTGCGGGTGCCGCTGTTGGCGAAGTCGCCCTGGTGGAGCTCGGTCCTCAGCGCGTACTTCCCCTGCCGGACTGGAGACTGGACGATGGTCAGGCGGCTGGTGAGTCCTTCCACTCCGGCCCACTGCGAAAGATCGCCGGTCTCGTAGTCGCCGCGCCAGAGAACGTTTGCCGACGCGGATGAGGCAACAGCCACGACGAGTACGGGAAGCGCGAGCAAGCGCATTGAAGAGTCCTTTCCGTGTAGGTGCTCGTGTGCAAGCCACCCCGCAGGGCGGCCTGGCAGGCTCTCAACGCGCGGCACGGAGAGTTCTCTTCCCACCGGCCAACCGAGCCGGCGGTTCCACATCTGCTCGGAGGTCGGGCGACCTCCTACCAGACCGTACAGCGGTTCACGGGCGCCATCGACGACCCCGCAGCGCACTTGAAGGCGTTGGCGAAGTCTGGATTGTCGGAGACCGGTCCGTTGACGCGCCACTGCGCCGTCGAGTGCGGGTTCGTCAGCGCCTGCGTGCGCGCCGCTTCGGGACGGTAGTTCGTGCACCAGACCTGCGCGAAGGCGATGAACGCCTGCTGCTCGTCGTTGAAACCGCCGGCGTTGGTCGGTGCTTGATCCTCTCGCTTCGCGCGCAGCGCCGCGATCATCATCTTCAGCCCGCCGATGTCGCCGATGTTCTCGCCCAGGGTGAGGCGGCCGTTGAGGTGGACGTCGTCGACGGCGATGTACCCGTCATACTGTTTCGCCACGCAGGAAGCCCGCTCCTCGTAGGCCTTGGCGACGCGCGACGACCACCACTCGCGCAGGTTGCCGTCTCCGTCGAACTTGCGCCCCTGGTCGTCGAAGCCATGCGTCAGCTCGTGGCCCATCACCATTCCCAGCCCACCGTAGTTCGAAGGCACCGGCGCCTCTGGCGAGAAGAAGGGCAGCTGCATGATGCCGGCGGGAAACACCATCTCGTTGAGCGATGCGCTGTAGTACGCGTTCACCGTCGGCGGCGTCATCCGCCATTCGCCGCGGTCGACGGGCTTGCCGATCTTGGCGAGATCGCGCGCCGTCTCGAAGCGCGCGGCGTTGAGCACGTTCTCGAGGAGCGACTCGCGGCCGATGGCGAGCTTCGTGTAGTCGCGCCACTTCTCCGGATAGGCGACCTTGTTGTCGATCTTGTGCAGCTTGTAGAGCGAAGCCTTCTTGGCCGCCTGGTCCATCCACTCCACCGTGGCGAGGTTGGCTTCGAACGCCTTCTCGATGTTGACGATCATCTCCTTGGCCATTGCCTTGCCCTCGGCGCCGACGGTGGTGGTGACGAAGGTGCGACCCAGGGCTTCGCCCAGCGCGCGGTCCGTCATCTGCACACAACGCTTCCAGCGGGGGAGGAGCACCTTCTCGCCGGTGAGCGCCCGGTTGTAGCGGAAGCGGTCGTCCACGAACCTGGCGCCGAGCGAGTCCGCCGCCCCCTCGATCGCGCGCCACTTCAAATAGACGCGCACGTCGTCGAGGTTCCCGCGCGCGAGCAGTCCGTCGACCGCGCGGAAGAAGTCGGGAACGGTGACGTTGATCGCCTGGACATCCGGCGCTCCGACGGTCGCGAAATAGTCGTTCCATTCGAAGTGCGGGGCGGTGGTGAGCAGGCCGCTGCGGTCGAGGCGGTGATACATCTTGTTGGGATCGCGCCGCGCGACCCGATCGATCGAGGCCTTGGCCAGCGCGGTTTCCAGCTGGAAGATGCGCTGCGCGTGCTCGGGGGCCTCCGCGTCGCCCGCCATCGAGAGCATCCGGCCCACGTGGTCGACGTAGAGGGCCCGCAGCTCCTGCGACTTCTTGTCGGTCCGGAAGTAGTAGTCGCGGTCCGGGAGGCCGAGACCGCCCTGGTCGACGCCGCCGATCACCTGCGTCGCATCCTTGGCATCCTGCCGCGAGCCGAAGCCGAAGAACGCCCGCGCTCCGGCCCGGTGGAGGTCACCGACCCGGCGCGCCAGGGCGCGGGAGTCGTTGATCTGGTCGATGGCTTGCAGCTCCTTCTGCAGCGTGGCGAAGGAGGCCGTCTCCGCCTTCTGCTCGTCCATGCAGGTGGCGTAGAAATCGCCGACCTTCTGCGCGAAGGGATTCGCCGGGTCTGGCTCTCCGCGGGAATTCTGCTCGAGGATGTCGCGCAGTCGCGCCTCGTTGCGCTCGAGCACCTCGCTGAAGGCGCGGCCCCAGCGCGGGCGGTCTTCGGGGATGGGCGTCCGCGCGAGCCAGCTTCCGCAGGCGAACTTGTAGAAGTCCTCGCAGGGGTTCACCCCGCGGTCGAGCGCGGAGAGGTCGATCCCCGGGGCGGGGGCCTGCGGCGCCGCGGCGGCGGAGGGCCGCTCCGGCGCTGCCGGCGCCGGGCTCGCCGTGGGCTGGCCAGCGGCGTTCGGCACCGTGGGCTGAGCGCCGGTCACCTGGGTCGCCGGCGGGTTCGCGGGCGAGGCCGGAACAGCAGCTGCCGGCGGAGGCTCGGGCGGCCTCGCATCGGGACCGGATCTGCAGCAAAGAAGGAAACAGAAGAGCGCGGCAGCGACGGTTCGCATGAGGCCCTCGGGAGGTCGGGGCGCGCATCGTACCCGGGGCTTCGCGAAGCGTGCAGCGTTTCGATCGGGTATTTGTCCTCGTGTGAGAGTCCTTGGAATCGGCGAGTCCAACGACCTCGGCGATCTCTATCGGCGCCTGATCGCGCGCGGCCACGAGGTCCGGGTCTTCGTCTCCGACGTCCAATGCCATCGGGTCATGGCCGGCATCGTCGAGCGGACCGAGGACTGGCGGCAGGAGCTCGGCTGGGTCGGACGCGACGGGCTGATCATCTTCGAGCAGGCGGAGCTCGGTGCCGAGCAGGAGGACTTGCGCCGCCAGGGATTCCGCGTCATCGGCGGAGGCGCCGTCGGCGAGCGGCTGGAGAACGATCGCGCCTTCGGCCAGCAGGCGCTCCGCGATGCCGGACTGCGCACTGCGGCGGTGCACGGCTTCGATGCGTTCCAGGCAGGCGCGGACTTCGTCCGCAGACGTCCAGGGCGGTACGTGTTCAAGCTGAACGGCAGCTTTTCCTCGACGCGCAATTACGTCGGCGAGTTGCCCGACGGCGCCGACGTAATCGCGTTTCTCGAGCTGCAGCGCGGGCAGTGGGCCTGGGCGGAGGGTCCGTCGTTCGTCCTGATGGAGCACGTGGCAGGCGTGGAGATGGGCGTGGGCGCCTATTTCGACGGAAAGGCGTTCCTGGAACCCGCCTGCCTCGATTGGGAGCACAAGCGGTTCTTCAACGGCGATCTCGGCGAGCTGACCGGCGAGATGGGAACGCTCGTCACCTACCAGGGCGCGGGCCGATTCATGGCCGCGTCGCTCGGCCGGCTCGCACCGCTGCTGCGCGAAGGCGGCTATCAGGGCTACATCAACCTGAACACGATCGTGAACGAGAGCGGAGTGTGGCCGCTCGAGCTGACCTGCCGGTTCGGCTACCCCGGTTTCGCCATTCTCGACGGCCTTCACGTGGATGGCTGGGACGACATCCTGCTCGCGATGCTGGATCGATCGCGCCCACGCGGCTTCCGCGCTGAAGGGGGCTTCGCCGTGGGCGTCGTGCTCACCGTCCCCCCGTTTCCCTATCCGCAAGCGACGGTGCCTGCCGGCGGACAGCCGGTCATCTTCAAGCGGGCGCTCAGCGCCACCGAGGAGAACCATCTGCACTACGGCGAGCTGATGCTCGAGCGAGGCCGTCTGGTGACCAGCGGTCCCTCCGGGTACGCGATGGTCGTCACCGGCCGCGGCTCGACCGTGGAGCAGGCGCAGCGCGCGGCCTACGCACTCGCCGACGCCGTGCATCTGCCGAACGTGCGGTACCGCACGGACATCGGAGAGCGCTTCCTACGGTCCGACGGCGACGTTCTCCGCCAGCTCGGCTGGCTCTGACCGCAGCTCCCGGCGATAGCGCTCGAAGCAGCGCTCTCCGGCGCGCAAACGCATCAGCGCTCCTTCCGCGATGGCCTGCGCCGCGCGAGGCTCCAGCGCGACGAGCGGACGCAGCACTTCCCGGTTCCAGGCCTCGCTATGCTTCAGGTCGAGGGTGGCATGCAGCGTGAAATACCGGCGTGCAGCCCTCGGGATGCCCAGCCGCGCAAGGCCGCGGTCTACTTGCGCGACGCGCCCCGGAGCGGTCAGCTCGACGGCGCCGAGCGCGCCGATGGAGTGGTACGCATATCGGCGGTCGAGCGCGAGCGCCACCATGAGGTTCGCGAGCGCGAGCGACTCCCAGACGGTCTTCTCCGGATCGGCGTGCACGTCCATGGCCCGCGCCAGATCGGAGAGCAGCGGGCCGTGCATCGCCACTGCCCGGCCGCGCCCCATCTCGTCCCAGAAGTTGCGGGCAAGCTCGAGCTTGGCCCGCACCGGCATCTTGATCTGCGTCAGCGCGACGAGGTCGTCGAATCCGGCCTCGCCCGCGATCTCCTGGGCGAGGAACCACTTCATCTGTGCGAGCGTCGCGCTCCCGGCGAGCCAGGGAAAGAGCGGGTCACCCTGCCCCGGACCGCTATCGAGCAGCTCGTCGAACCAGCGGACGAATGCGTCCGCGTCGCGGGGCACGCGGCGGGCCAGCGGCTGCACCGCTGCGCGCTCTTCCTCGACGAACCGGGCCTCCAGTGCCCGCAGGCGTGGGGCGTCCTCGGAGTCACCGATTCGATCGGGGAGGCGCGGCTCCAGGCGGTCGCGGGCGAATTGCATCAGGGCGGGATGGAGCTGTGTAGGGTCCATGCTCCACTCACGATGCGTCCCGGACGCCGGCGTTGCATCGGATACTACGTTTTCACGGCGTCCAGCCCGACCACGGCGATGCGTTCGACGTCGGCGTACGCGGGACGCTCGAGCTCTTCCCCGAAGACGTCGGGGTCGAGCTCCGCATATTCGTGCCGGATGCCGCGCAGCAGGGGGGCGAGCCGTGCCCACAGCACATGCTGGCCCTCGATCACCGGCGTCGCGGTGTAGAGGAGCAGGCGACCGCCCGGGCGCAGGCGATCGAGTGCCTCCCGGACGATTCGCACCGAGAGGCCAGTGCCGAGAGTGCCGCCGCCGTCGCGATACGTGCGACCCGAGTCGTCGCTGAGATACGGCGGATTTGCGATCACGAGCTCGAGCGGATCGGCGGCGGCCGCGAGAACGTCGCTGCGGGTGATGCGGGCAGCCACGTCGTTCAGCTCACAGTTGGCGCGGGCAAATTCGAGCGCCTTGTCGTTCACGTCGAGGAGCTGGACGGATGCGGCACGCGAGGCGAGCAGCAGACCGCCCGCTCCGGTGCCACATCCGACGTCCGCCAGGGATCCGATGCGCGGCGGGGCGCGCGCCGCGAGGAACGACGCGAATCGGTACGTATCGGGCCCGAAGAACACTGCGTCCGGAGCGGTGGTCGGGAACGCGGAGTGGGCGAGGAGGAGCGGGCCCAGGGAGGAGAAGCGCACTGTGCTGCGCAGCAGCGGCCCATCGCGTTCGAGGGCACACGCTGCCTCGAGAAGCGGCAGCAACGGCGGGGCCAGGAAATCTGGAGAAAACGGCCGGCTCCACCCGAAAACGTCGCGCAGCGTCCGCGCTCGCTCCGCGCGCGCGACGACCCGACGATGGGTCGCGGGCGTAGGCGTGATGAACGAATACCCCGTTTCGCGCAGTGCGCGACCGAGCTTCGCCATCGGCAGCATCGGCGCAAGCATAGCCCCGCCTGGCGGAGGGAAGGACGGACAGCTCGCGGCCGTCAAACTCGTCCCGGGGCGAGTTGAACTGTTCACCACTCAACTCGCCCCGGGGCGAGTTCAGGCTGCTCAGAGATTCGGGAACCGGTACGAGACGCCGAGCGAGAGCAGGTGGACGTGGGTGTCGTAGGAGCCAGGGAAAGCGGTGGCTCCCTCCGCGGTCACGGTGTCGAAGAAGGCGAACTGGTAGCCGAGGTCCGCGCGCAGGTTGGGGATGAACTCGTAGCCCGCCCCGACCGACACCGCCCAGCTGTTCGCGTCCGTCAGCGTCGGGGAAATGGTGTCCCTGGGCTGTTTCGAGATGCTCCGCAAGAATCCGGCGCGCAACGTAAGCGCGGGGAGGAAGTCCGGCTTGGAGTACTCGGCGCCGAAGCGGAAGACCCAGGCATTGCGGTAGTCGCGGGGGACGGTGATCACGAGGCCTTTGTCTCCGACGAACGTGTCGGTCGGGTACACGCGCCAGCGCTCGAGGTTCCAGTTCCCCATCACCTTCAGGTTCGGAATCACGTCGTACGCAGCGCCCACATAGAGGTCATTGGGCACCGTGACCTTCTCCGTCGCGGCCTGGTCGGGCAGAGAGGTGGCGAAGCTCGGTGGGACGTCGGCGAAGTGGGCGTGGCCGGAGAGCTCCATGGGCGCCTGGTGCCGATAGGCGATGGCTACGGTGAGCGGAATGTCAGCCGGGGCGTGGAACTCGCCGGACAGTCCGTAGCTGGCCGCGCCGCCCGACATGGCGAGCGTGGCGGTCGTCCCCGAGCTGAGCACCTGCTGCGAGAGCGTCTCCTGTACGCGGTAATAGAGAAAGCTGGCGCCGAACTTCGCCAGCGGATGAGGCTGGATGGCGGCGGCGACCTCGGTCAGCCACACCCGCTGATCGACGTCCTGGATGCGCCCCGCGCCGACCCAACCGGTGGGCCACTTCAGCGAGCCGCCGCCCGGCACCAAGAACGCAAGGCCCACGCCGTAGGGCATGCCGTTCGGAAGCGTGTTCCCGTACGAAGCGGCCAGCTCGGGCGGGTAGTTCGCCTTCGGCTGCAGCGTGGCCTGCCCGAGCGAGGGGGCGCTCCAGGTCGTGACGTTGTAGAGCATCTCGAGATTTGCGGTCGCCGCCAATCCCTGCTGCCCGGCGAGGGCAGAGGGGTTGGTGTGCGCCGCTTCCGGACCATTCTGAGCGGCGACGGTGGACTGCGACAGGGCGAGGTCGCGGGCGTTCTCGTTGGGGATGGCATACCCGCCGGCGAAGGCGGCAGCGGGAGCGAGGAGCAGGGCTGCGATCAGGTAGCGCATGTCGTGACCTCGCTAGAACGTCCGAAGCGACGGAGGAAGTGTCGTGGGATCGACCAGGAACCCCGCAGCATCCGACTGCGCCTGCGAGGTTTGCGACGTCGCGCCCGGCGTCCAGGCGGTGAAGAAGCCGTGCGGAATCGCATTCGCAGACGTGCTCGATGGGGTGGGGCACGACGTGAACGCACCGGCCGCCGTTGGATCCCCCTTGAAAAACAATTGGAACGTACCGACCTGTCCCAGGTTCGCCGGATTGGCAAAAGGCCCTGTACCGGCGGTGAAGTCGAGGATGTAGTTCCAAGGATTTGGAACCGTCTGATCGCAGAACGCCGCCTGTGTCAGGATCTTCTTCGACGCCTGCGGAACGGTGCCGTTCGGATTCGCCAGCAGGTTGGGCAGCGTGTTCGCCTGCAAGTGTCCGGCGAAGTTCACCGGGTCGGCGGGGTCGATGATCGTCTTCGCGACGACGAGGAACTGCAGATAAGCGGAGTTCGCCCCGGGCTGGATTCCAAGGCCGGCAAGCAGCGCGTTCGTGGTCGCCACGAACGAGGGCGACGTGGTGAAGACGTCGACCAGCGTGCCTCCGCCCACGTTCAGCACTGCATTCGAGATTCGTGGATTGGTGGCCACGTCGACCGTGCCCTGGATGGCACCGAGCGACTGGGCGGCGAAATAGATCTTCCCCGGCGTCGGGTCGATGATCACTTGCTGCACAGCCATGTAGTCGAAGAGCGCGTGCCCCGTCGGGGGCGGCGCCGGCTGCGTGAAGACGATGGCGCGGACGAGCTGCGACTGATCGATGATGTCCTGCCGTAGCGTGTCGCGGGTTCGGAAGAAGTTCGCGCTCACCAGATAATTTGCAGAGACCGCCGGAATCCCGTCGGTGTTCGCGGGGCATCCGCCTGCTCGGCAGACATCGCTCACGGCGAGCTTGAAGAACTTCGAGGGATCGTTGGCGCACGTCCCGGGCGGGTTGGCATCGGCCTGCGCTCCCGGCGGGAGGGCGGTGGTGCACGACGTCCCGGTGACGCACTGCGGGAGCGTCACGGTTCCCAAAGTGATGGTGGCCTGTCCGCTCGTGCAGAAGGAACGGTCTCCGTGCTTCGCTGCGTCGATCGCAACGGTGACGAAACCCCTGGCGGCAAAACTGTCGGCCACCGTCAGCAGATCGGCGCGCCCACGCCCAAGGCCATGGCGGAAGACGACAAGCGGCGCGCACTTTCCGAATGGCATCAGGGGACCAGCGCAGGCTGGAACGTTGGGCGATTTCGGGGTGGCGATCAGGACGTTGATCGTCTCATCCGTCGTCGTACCCGTGGGAACAAACGCGCCCGTTGTCGGGTCGAGCAGATTGAACGTAGTGATCTTCGTTTCCAGGATTTCATTGATGTTCGAGCTGGGAACGGATGGGTCGACACCGTACTTCGTAAATGCAGCGGCCGGCGTCAGATTCGAGATTGTCGCGGTTGGCCCGCCCGTCGTGGCCGGCTTCGTATAGGGCAGCGCCCCCAGTTGAACCGCTGTCGAAAGGATCGTCTGCGTGTGGAACACGTACGCCATCGCGACATGGTCCGATCCGAATCCGCTGGCGTTGATCACCGCCGGCAACTGATTCCGCATCTTCTCCAAGGCCGCGGCGGTGACGTCATCGATGCCGATCAGCTGCGACTTTCCGCTCACCGAGATGGGATTGGTGAAGCGGACGATTCGCGCCACGGTGCCGGGTCCGATGGACGCCCCCGTCTTGTCCTTCACGCCGTCGGAGATCACCACGGCGTAATCCGTGTTGTCCTTGAGGGGCCGCGTGCGAAAGACCGACGTCGGGTCCGCCGCCGTGGCGCCGGCGGGCTGCAGCGCGATGGCCGGCGAGAAACCGGACTGCGTCACCTCGACCGGCTCGGTGATGTAGGTCGTCGGACTGACCTGCACGGGCGCGCCTGACGTCGGGATCTCCCAGAGCTGCACCGTGCTCGAGGTCACCGTGCTGGCGGTGATCAGGTCCGAAGTCTGCGCCAGGATCATTCCGGTGGTCGAGAAACCGTCGAGCGCCGCGAACCCGGCTGCCGCCGCGCTCGAGCACGCGCCCTGCGCGCTCAGTGTTCCCCCGGCGAGGGTGCACGCCGCGAGCGGCGTCAGCTTCCCCGTCGATGGATCGCGGAGAAGATCGATCGGGAGCGGGACGATCCCGCGCCCCGGATCCACTTCGACCACCGTCGCGGTGACGGGCGCGACGGTGAAGGCCGTCAGCGCCGCGAGCTCCTCGTGCGGGAAGACCTGGTTCACCGCTGTATAGACTCCGCCCAGGGTGTAGGCGTCGATGAGCGCATTGAGCTGCGCCGCTGCCGCCTGCGCTTCTGCTTCCGACCCTGTCTGTGCGCGAATGGCCGCGAGATCCTGATCGGTGACCAGCTTGTGCCCCTGTGCGACGAAATAGAACGTCGGCGCGGCGTGGATCTCCTCGCCCTCCTTCGTCTTGACCCCGTTGGGCCCGCCGCGAAGGCCGACGACGTACTGGCCGGGTGCCCAAGGCGCGCGATTGCGGTTGTGGATGCTGAGGACGCCATGATCTCCGGCAGAGACGTAGTTGGCGTCCGTGATCGGATCGATGGCGACGAGCCCGCCCGACGTCGCCGTCTTCAGGAACACGACCAGGTTCCCCGCGTTCACGCTCGCCGGGTCGAAGGTGGGGGCAGTTTTGGTAGCGACTCCGCTCTGTCCGACGGTGGTCTTGACCAGCGAGATGGTGACCGGCAGCTCCTGGTCGCTGGGAAAGCCTCCCTGGGAGTTGAAGAGATTGAGAAGCTCCTGCTGCGCCGCGGGAAGGGCCGGGGTTCCAGGAGGAGCCGGCGCCCGCGCGAGGTCGTTCGGAAGCGGAATGCTCGCAGTGGTCGGATCGAAGACCGCCGTGACGGCGGGCTGTGCCGCCGTCTGCGGAACGTTCCCAGGCTCGCCGCAGGCGGCCGCGAGGGCGAGTACGACGAGAGCGCGCGTCTTGGGCATGGTCATGGGGCGGTGAACCTCTGCGTGGAGAGGCCCTTGTTGTCGACCTGGTGTCCGTAGAGGAAGTCGAAGTACTGGTTCAGCACGTACATGTTGAGCAGCGTCAGCGTGTTCGTGAGCACGGCGGGGGCGTCACGCTCGGGACCCGGAAGCTGCATCTTCACCTGCGCGTTGGCCGCGGCCGGATCCATGACGGAGATGAACCGCAGGTTCGATCCGCTCGAATAGGCAAACGCCAGCGGGCTGGACTGCGAAGAATTCGGATTGCCGACGTCCACCGTCAGCGCGCCGCCAGGACGCGCATACGGACCGCCCGAGAAGGCGCCGGCGATGAGCGGGGCCGCCGCGCTCTGCGTCGTCAGCGTATGCACCCTGCCCCAGAGCCACTTCGTCGTGTCGG
>Ga0066681_10000631_pt1 | contig 12243 bp, 6 predicted proteins | sample GraSoiAngelo_130_FD_65629 | JGI IMG/M metagenome (GOLD analysis project Ga0066681, IMG submission 65629) | Grasslands soil microbial communities from the Angelo Coastal Reserve, California, USA - 14_0929_02_20cm | ecosystem: Environmental > Terrestrial > Soil > Grasslands | place: USA...
AAGGGGAAACGTGACTGGCGCCGCCGTGGATGACGCGGCCCGAGATGTAATCCGCGCTGCCGGCTACGCCGAGTACTTCGTGCACCGCACCGGCCACTCGATCGATCGCGACCTGCACGGGTCGGGTCCGCACATCGACAACTTCGAGACCGCGGATGAGCGCCCGCTCGTGCCGGGCGTCGGGTTCTCGATCGAGCCCGGGATCTACCTTCCGGGCCGGTTCGGCATGCGCAGCGAGATCAACGTGTTCATGAACGAAACCGGCCCCGAGGTCACCCCGGGGGCGCCCCAACAGGAGCTGCTGTTGGTCTGAGGTTTTCATGAGGCTTGCAACTTGGCGTCTGGCAACGGGGTGGGGCGGCGGGGGGTGGCAGGGGGGGTCTTGCGGGTGTTGCGTAAGCGCGCCATTTTCGCCGCGACCCGACGAATCGACCCAGTCCGTCCGATTCTGAAGTATCAGCCGTCGCTTCGTCTCGCCCATTTTTCGCGTGCGGTTCGACTTCGCTAGGAAGCCGACCACGTTTCACGCCGCTGACACCACCTTGGAGGTGATGGCGTGTCATCGAGATTTCCGTCCGTTCATCCACGCGCATCCACGCCTTTGGAGGACGATTCCATGATTCATCGTGTGAGACACGCCTTTGATCGCGTTCTCGCGTCGGGTCTCGCGGCTGCGGTGGCGCTGCTCGTAGCGGCGTCGTCGCTCGCGGCGCAGCAGGCGACCGGGAAGCTCGAAGGTTCGGTGACCGACCAGCAGGGTGCGGCCATAGCCAACGCGCAGGTGACCATCGTGGGGACTGCGTTCGGCGCCCTGACTGACGCGAAGGGTTATTACTTCATGAACAATGTGCCGGTCGGCACGTACACGGTGCGGGCCCGTTTCATTGGGTACACGCCAGCGGAGGTCCCAAGCGTGCGCGTGCTGGGCGGCTTCACCGTGACCACGAACATCAAGCTGACGCCTTCGGCGGTCGCGATTGGCCCGGTCACTGTCGAAGCGGCGGCAAATCCGATTGTGCCGCGCGATCAAGTGACTTCGAAGCAGACGATCGGTCAGTCCCAAATCCACAACCTCCCCGTCGAAGACCTGCGCAGCGTCTTGAATCTCCAGCCCGGCGTGGTGGAGAGCGGCAAGCAGAAGGGTGTCTCGATCCGCGGCGGCCGGCCGGGCGAGGCGGCCGTCTTCGTGGACGGTGTGCTGGTGCGCAACACGCAGCGTGGCTTTACGCCCCTCGAGGTCGGCACGAACGCCGTGGAAGAGGCGTCGGTCACGACTGGCGCAATCGGCGCCGAGTTCGGCGACGCGCAGTCGGGGGTGCTGTCCTTCGTGACGCGCGCCGGCGGCCAGCGCTACACAGGCGCCCTCTCGTATCAAACCGATGACATCGGGAGCCTGTGGAGGAACGTCGGATACAACCGGCTCGAGGGGAGCATCGGCGGGCCAATCAAGGGTAACCTCACCTTCTTCGTCGCCGGTACGCTTACCGGTCAGAAGTCGCTCGAGTCCGAGGCCGCCCGAGACTTGGATCGCCCAATCTTCGTGGCGAGCGGCGTCGACACGATCGTGCACCAGCCTGCGACGGTCGGCGTAAAGAACACTGACTCGGTGAACGTTGCCGTGCCGAGGTTCGTGCAGTACAGCGGTTGGTGCGGGGACTACGGCGCGGCGGCCGCGGCCCAGTCATCCCTGGCCGCCTCGATGCGGAACAATTTCGGGGTCGACTGTCAGGGCCTCCGGCAGCCGTTCTCCGCCAACGGCACCAACACCGCCAACGCAAAGCTGCAGTACACGTACGGCACGGGCTCCCGCGTCGCGCTGTCGGGCTTGTACAGCTTGAACGACGTCAGAAACTTGAGCCTCAGCGACCTGTACAACCCGACCAACTACACCGGCACCACCAACACGAGTTACGCCGGCATCCTGAACTGGACGCAGAACCTGTCCCGCTCGGCTGAGCGCGCGATGGCACTGGACGTGAACGTGTCGTATCAGCTTGATAAGAGCATCACCGCGCCGCTCACGCGCCAGTCGGAGCTCGATGGCCGCGATCCGTTCGGGGGCTTCTTACTGAAGCCGTTCGATTACGCCGTCGACTTCAACAGTAGACACTCGGTCAAGATCGGGGACTCGACCTACCAGAACGTCGGGTACCTGGACGACAAGCAGGTCCAGTGTGTCCTCGCGGGCGAGGGATTCTGTCAGAACGACGTGCCCCTCCTCAACGACAACGATCTCAACTCCGTGATGCCGTACCGGCTGAACCCATATGGCGTCGAGCAGAGCAACCGCTTCTCGATGTGGACGGCGGGACAGGATCAGGGAATCAACCTTTCGCAGGAGCGCCGCCTCCAGGCGCGGGCCAACTTCGACTGGCAGGCCGATCGGTTCAACCGGATCAAGCTGGGCGGTGAGATTCACTCGTTCGACACGCGCCGCTATGCGGACGGTTCCGGGATGAACTCGTCATTCGGCTTGAACGCCTATCACGAGAAGCCGATCCGCTGGGGCGGCTATATCGAAGATCGCCTCGACTTGGGCGACGTCGTCATCGTGGGCGGGCTGCGGTACGACTGGTACGACTCGCGTGCGATGTTTCCCCTTACGCCGGGGCGAGTGTCGTCGCTCCCGGTGCTCCCGTCAGACACCCTATGCGGGGTGAACGGGATTTGTGGGGTAGTCCCAGGGGGAACGACGGCGTTCGATCCGTACGACCCGACCGCGAAGTTCATCCGGGCTCCCAGCCACCGTGCCTGGAGCCCACGCGTGCAGGTGTCGTTCCCGGTCTCCGAGAACACGAACTTCCGGTTGTCCTACGCTCATCAGGTCCAGACCCCGGATTACGACTTGCTGTTCCGAGGAAAGGGGACGGACCTGGTCAACACCAACCAGAACCAAGTGTACGGACGTGACCTCGATTTCGGAAAGACGATCATCTTTGAGTTCGGGATCCGACACGCATTTAGTCAGGATATGGTGCTGGACGTCTCCGCCTACAACAAAGACAAACTGTCGGACGTGTCCGGGCGTCTCCTCCAGCTGCCCGATCCGACCAAGGTAGCGGGCCCCGGTCTCTACAACACGAGCGACTTCCGGGTCCTCACGACTTCCGACTTCGGGAACGTGCGCGGCATCGATGTGCGGCTCGACCGGCGGTTTTCGAACCTGTTCTCCGGCGCCATCTCGTACACGCTGCAGGATGCGAAGAACACTGGCTCGGATCCCTTCACGTTCACGAGCCTGCTCGGGCGCCAGATCTCGAGTCTCACCGGCCAGACCAGCCCGCCGCCGCAGGCGATTCTCCCGACGGACGACAACCGGACTCATAATATCGTGGGTTCGGCGGCCCTCAGCTTCCCCAACGACTGGAAAAAGGGGACGACGCTGGGCGAGATCATGCGGAACGTCGGTGCGTTCGTGACATTCCGGTTCGCGAGCGGCCTCCCATACTCACCCATCAAGCCGGCGGAGGACGGGCTCACGCCCGGTAGCTGCGGGCTCGAGTGCACGCTTAGTGGCCCGCCGAACAGTCAGACAATGCCCTGGTTCAAGAACATCGACGTGCGGGTCACGAAGGGGCTCCGCCTAGGCCGGCTGGATTGGACGCTGTTCGCCGAAGGTAAGAACATCTTCGACTTCAAGAACATCATCAGCTTGTTCACCGAAGTCGGGGACGTCACGTACGCGGCCTACAGGCAGAAGTTCCTGGGCGAGCAGGAAGGGTTGCTGCAGGCTGAGGCCGGGAACGCGGGCATCCTCGGCGGGGACGGTTCGGTCGATTTCAATGCGTTAAGCGGCTGTGAGCACTGGCAGGGGCGCAATTCCGGCGGGTTCTCGAGCGGCCCGGTGGATTGCGTGCTGCTGATGCGCGCCGAGGCGCGCTACGGCAACGGCGACGGTGTGTTCACGCCGGCCGAGTACGACGCGGCCTTCGGCGCCTGGTACAACTTGGCGAATGCGCCCAGCCGGTTTTACGGCACCGGGCGGCGGATTCGCCTGGGGGCAGAGCTGCAGTTCTAAGAAAGGGTCAGCGAGACAGCGGGGCGCCGCCCGTGCGCGAGGACGCGCGCGGACGGTCGCTTCGAAGGCCTTTTTTTCACACAGGAGCAGGCAATGTCCAACGCTTGGTTTAGGCACGGACTTCGAGTTGTGTCGGTCGTCGCGGTGGCTGTGGCGCTGGTAGCGAGCAGCGCTGCGGCCGGTCCGCGACCGGGCGCACGGCGCGCCATGAATCTCTTTTCTGGTTTCCTGGGGCGGCAGAACGCCAATCGCTGGGACTGCGGGCTCGACGCCGACGGGCACGTCTGCGTCGATCCCAACGGCTCGACGACGGTCGGGGGCGGGTTCTGGCCCAAGGGGACGCCCGACCAATACGTCTTCGGATCCGGCCTTCAGGTCTCCGGCATCATCGGGGGCACGAAGACCGCGCAGTTCTCCTGGCCCGGCGACACCACCGCGGCATTCTTCGAGGACCCGAGCGGGACGCACGAGAACGGCCAGAGCCTGACGGGCATCTGGAACTCAGGAAACCCGACCGATTTGGCAAACTGGCCGCGTGACGCCTACGTGCTCGACCCGACACTGTACGCTCCGGGGTTGATCGGGAACGGCACCACCAAGGCCGCATCGCAGATGGACACGTGGGTGCGGTATTGGGACGGCAGCCCCAGCCGCAACGCCGGCCGCCCGCACCCGCTCGGGATCCTGGTGGATGAGCGCGGGCTCTCGTGGAATTTCCCATCCGGCGCCCAAGATGTGGTCTTCTTCATCTACACGTTCACCAACATCACGGCGAAGGACCCAAATGTCTACCTGGGTCGCCCGGACCAGGATTCTCTCGCGCTATGGGGTGCCCGGTTCCAGGCGGCGAACGAGCAAGCGTTCGGTGTGCAGATCCCCGACACGGGGTACGAGATCGACAACGCGTTCGCGGCGTTCGCCATGGACGCCGACGTGAGCGACCAGGCGAAACAGAACTTCACGACCGCGTTCATCCCCTTCAGCATGGGAATCGCGTTCAAGAGCAACTGGTTCGCGCCCCGGTTCCTCTACCCCAGCACGATCTTTGGCCCGCCCTTCGCGCCCACGGTAGGTGAGGTCGGCGTGAAATACCTGAAGAGCCCGCTGGTAGATCCGGCGGATCCCTCAAAGGGTGAAATCGGCCTCGTGTTGTACAGCGCGACTGTGAACGGCGGCGCCTTCGGCGACGCGGCAAACGCCGCGCAGGTGTATCGCTACATGAACGGCGATCTCCGCGCCAGCGCCGGTGACGCGGCGTGCAACTACCCGCGAGCTGCCACGCAAAAACCTGGCGACGTGCACATCTGCTATATCCCGACGACGCCCGACGACATCCGGTTCTTCCAGTCGTCCGGTCCGTTCACGCTCAAGCCGGGCAAGACCCAGACGATCGTCGTGGCGTACATCGCTGCGGCACCCGTCGACAACCTCGTTTTGAAGAACCGCTCGGACTCCTACATCTTCCCGGTCGGTGGTGCATTCCCCGCGCAGGCGGAATCGCTCGCGGCCGGTAGCGACACGCTCCGCACCGTGGACCGGATCTTCGGTGCCACAGGGCTGCTAGGCGACCTCAACGGCAACGGCCGCATCGATCAGACGGAGGTGCAGACGGTCGACCGGTCCTTGCTCGGCAAGGGACTCGTGGCGCAGGCGGTATTCGACGCCCACTTCCTCCTACCGTTCCCGCCGGATCCGCCGGACTTCTTCCTTGTGCCTGGCGATAACCAGGTCACAGTTGTGTGGCGCGCCAGCACGTCGGAGACCATACCCGACCCGTACTTTGCCGTCGCCTCAAACCCCGCGAGTGGCAAGCTGTTTGACCAGAACTACGCCGCGCGCGACGTAGAAGGGTACCGAATCTACCGCGGCCGGACCTCAGGCGATCTTCAGGTCATCGCGCAGTTCGACAAGGCGGGCACAGACTACGTCGACTTCACCGCCGAGCTCAACTATGGCAACTGCGCACCCGAGCTGGGGGTGACGACCGACTGCCCGGCCGACCTCGCCACCGGTCATCACGTCGACATCGTGAGCCCGTTGGTGCAGATCCCGGCCGGCGGTCGCGTGCAGCTCGCCTCTGGGAACATCCTGATCATCCAGGCGGACACGGCGGTGACGGGCGGAGGAAGCGACAACGCGTGCGCCAAGCGGTCGTCGGTCGGAACGCCGTGCCCACCCCTGGGTGACACCGGCATCCCGTTCGCGTTTGTTGACAACGGAGTGCGCAACGGCTTCACCTACTTCTACACGGTGGCGGCGTTCGACGTCAACTCGGTAAAGTCAACGGGTCTGAACTTCACCTCGCTTGAGGGTAGCTTGCCGCCGAAGACTGTCGTACCCAGGAAGGCGGGGACGAACGTCAGCCAGACCAGCGTGACGGCGGTCGCGCTCGGTGACGACGGCACCGTGCTCGACCCGACGACGCCGTATCCAAGCATCGACGGGGACAAGGGCACGTTCAGCGGCAACATGCCGCCCGTGAACGGTTTCAGCTTCGTGCCGGCAGCCGTATCAGAACTAGTGCGGACCGGTATCGATGCCAAACTGGTTGTTGATTCCGTCACCGGCGGAGCCGCGGGCGGTATCGCGGGAGGACCTACCGCGTATGTGCGGTTCATCGGCGCGCGCGGGGATACACTCAAAGTCACGATACCCGTGACGGAACCAGACTTTACCGCTTCGCCCGGTACGACCACGAGCTTCAGCACCGCCGCGTCCGTCGCACCCTACGACACTACCTTGGGCAAGCGGCTCTTCGGCATCGCCGGCGCGTTCGCGGATTCGACTCGCATCCCAGTTGCCTTCACGGGATCGGCGGTGCCGATCTCGCAGTCCTCGAGCGCGATCGCGATGACGACCGGACGCTTCGACGTGGGCAACGAAGGGAGTCGCTACCTCGCTCACTCTCGATGGTTCGACGACGGTGGGCAGGAGCCCGCCGATCCGACGATCATGGGTTATCCGGACACCTCGCATAACTCCGGTCACCTGACGGGCGTCGGTCGCATCTGGTCGCCACAGGCCTACCGTGATCGTCTGTCTCGGCCCGGCAGTAACGCGGATCCTGCGGGACCGTTTGGTGCGGTGAACAACTTCCTCCGCGGCTACTCGTACGTCCAGGTCAGTTGGTATCCCGCAGATTTCGTCATCACGTGGAATGCAGACTCGAGCATCAGCGTGCGCGACGTGACTCACCATGTGAACCTGCCGCACGCGCCGAACGGGGGGGCAGGGTGGGGCTTCGTCAACGTGCGTGCTTACGCTCCGGCCGGGATCGCGGCTGGCGACTTGGACGACGGCACCGGGGCGACGAACCTCAATGCTCTGAGCTACCACCACCTCTTCGGCACTCCGATGACGTGTTCGGCATACTGGTTGATCAACTGCATCACTCTGGAGTCCAAGGCTGAGCTGGATACGCTCGACTTCAACTACAACGGCGTCCCTGACTCGGTCGCTGGGAGGCCCGTGACGGGGATCGGGCTGATGATCAATGGAGAGGCGTTCTTGATGGAGTTGAATGCCATTCCCGCAGCTGGGACGAAGTGGCACCTGCGAGCCGTCACCGGTACGGAAAGCGCGGCGTGCACGCCATCGCTCGGCCCAGTGATGACTGACTGCAGCGGCTACAAGTTCGCGGGCTTCGCGACCCGACAGCCCTTGGTGCCAAACCTGACACTCGCTTATCAGGTGACGCAGCAGTACACGAACGACACGAGCAAGGGCGGCAACCTCGCCAAGGTTCATACCGTGCCGGATCCGTACTATGTCACGAACGCGTTCGAGCAGACGACGACCAGTAAGGTGCTGCGCTTCGTCAACCTGCCGAGCCGATGCATCGTCCGGATCTACTCGCTGAGCGGCGTATTGGTGCAGGTGATTCCCGTGAATGATTTGAGCGGCGGCGGCGAGACGCAGTGGAACTTGCGAAGCCGCAACAACCAAGTGGTGGCATCCGGCGTTTACTTCTACCATGTCGAGACCCCCGACGGAAAGACGAAGATCGGGCGGTTCACCATCGTCAACTTTGCGCAATAGCGCCTTGGGGGGACCGATCATGATTCGTATTTCTCGAACCTTGTCGTGGGGCGTCGCCGCGCTGGCGCTGGTGCCTTGGCCGGCCGCCGGGCAAGTCACCATACCCACCGACAACACGGCGTATGGTACCACGGCGGCGGAGTTTCTGCTGCTCGGCGCGAGTGCTCGCGGACTAGCGTTGAGTGATGCCTACGCGGCGCTCGCCACCGATGTGAGTGCACTCTACTACAATCCGGCGGGCATCGCGCAGCTCGATCGCCCCGGCGCCCTGTTCACCACGTACAGTTACGTCGCGGATACGCGGTACAACTGGGTCGGTGCGGCCTTCCCCTTCGGCGGGGGCGCCCGCGCGTTTGGCCTGCAGGTGGGCAACTTCGGGTTCAGCGATCAACCCGTTTACACTGTAGAACAGCCCGACGGAACCGGTGGGACGTACAGCGTTTCGGAGACGTTCCTCGGTGCCACCCTCGCGCAGAGCTTCAGCGACCGGTTCTCAGCGGGGATCACCGGCAAGTTCATCTCCGACAAGCTCGGTCAGGTCACTGGGCGGGCCTTCGCCGTGGACTTCGGTACGAGCTTCCACGCGACCACGGCCGGGCGGCCGATCCGCGCGTCGTTCGTGATCCAGAACCTCGGGTCGACGCTATCGCACACCGGCATTCCGCTCGACGTCACGGTCACAAGGCCGCCGGTGCCGGGCCAGGTGGACGTGCCGCAAGAGGGGCAGCCGGCGACGCTCAACAGCAAGGGCTGGGGTCTCCCCGTCCTGTTCCGCGTGGGCGTCGCGCTCGACGCGGTCTCGAGCGGTCAGAATCGTGTGACGCTCCTGTCGGAGTTCAATCAGCCGAATAACAACCGGGCCGGCTTCGCCTTCGGAGCCGAGTTATCGATCTCCGACATCGCGAAGACCGGGTTCTACTTCCAAGGTCGAGGGAGCTGGCAGTACGCCGCGGCCAACGACCTCGACCCCGGGACCGCAGCGGGCTTCTCGACCGGGCTAAGCGGGAAGGCGAACAAACAGGGACTGGCCGCGGGCTTCGGCGTCGGTTACAAGCGCAATCGGTTCGGTCTAGGGACGGATTACGCGTATCGTAGCATGGGACTGCTGGGTGGCACCAACGTTCTGACGTTCACGGTCAACTGGTGATGTCTCACCCCCGCGCGACTGCGGGTGAGCGCACGAGAGGGTCGTCTTTGTTGTGGGGATTGGTGGTCCTGGGCGTGGGAATTCCAATGGCCACGTGGCAAACGCCCAGCCCTGCCGGTCCGGACCAGAGCGTCGGCGTCGCGGTCGCACGTTTTTATCGGGGTGACCGCACACTGGTCAATGGATTCGTGCGCGTGCCGCACCGGATGTTGGAGGGGGTGAGGCTTGGTCCCGGGGGCTTCGCAGCGTACACGGCCATGCTCACCGTTACAGACTCGTCCGGCGCGGTGCTGACGCGGGAGCAATGGACGCGACGGGTGGACTGGCGCTCGGTGCAAGTGGCCGGCGCAGCCACGGTTGAACCCCTAACTCTCGCACTCGCTCCCGGTGTCTACCGGGTCCAGGTCGTGGTGAAGGACTCCGCGACCGGACGACAAGAGACCGCTCAAGTGCAAGTGGTGGCGTACGCGGCGCGACCCGCCGCCTCGGACTTGTTGCTGGCGTACTCCATCCGGCGTCGCGCGTTTCCTGCGGACACCGAACCGGAATCAGGGGAAGTCCGGAAGGGGGACTTCTTCATCGCCACGACGCCGGACGTGGCGTTGACGCCGTCGCGAGCCACGCTCTCGTACTACGAAGAGGTGTACCGCGATGGCAGCGTGGCCGTGCCCTGGCGCCTGCGGGTCGTCGGTGCGAACGACCGCATCATCGTGTCGACGCAAGCTACGGAGGCGGCGCTCGCGTCGGGCGGCGGAGCGATTGCGGGCTCAATTGATCTCGGCGGGTTACCGCCCGGCTCGTACAGACTCGTGCTAGTCGCAGGAGGTGGGGCGGACACGGTCGCGAGGACGGCCCCGTTCCAGATGGCCGGTTTCGAGGCGGAGCGCGAGGTCGCCGCGGCGCAGCAAGCGACGGAGCCGGAACCTATGGACCGGTTTGCTTCCGCTCCCGAAGCGGAGCTGGACTCGCTCTTCGGGCCACTCATCTATCTCGGTACGCCGAGCGAACTGAGCGTGTACAAGGGCCTCACGCTCGATGGCAAGCGGCGGTTTCTGCGAGAGTTCTGGCGGAAACACGATCCCACGCCTGCGACGACTGAGAATGACGCGCTCGACGCATTCTACAGGCGTATTGCCGAGGCGAACGTGCGGTTTCGAGAGGGCGGCGCGGGGGGAGTGGCCGGCTGGCGAACCGATCGCGGCCGCGTCTTCATCCGCTACGGTGAACCTGACGAAACGCTCAAGCGACCGTCTTCGGGGCCGGATCGGCCGTGGGAGGCGTGGAAATACACCAAGGACCGACAGCTCAAGTTCGTGTTTCTCGACCTGACGCGACTTGGGAACTACTCACTCATCTACACCAACGACCGGCTGGAGCGAAATCCGCCGGATTGGACGAAGTTGTTGAGTGCCGAAGCCGTGAACGACATTGCGAGCTTTTAAACGATCATTTTCTCTCCCGGAGACTCTGTCATGAGGCGACGCTACATCGGAACGATTCTCGCGGGGTTGGCATTTGCGGCGTGGGCGTGCAGGGGTGATCCGACTGCAGAGCTGCGAAGCGGGCCGGCGACGCTCAGCCTCAGCATCAACTTCGGAGCCCTGGACGTGGGTAAGAAAGGTCCCGTCCTCGTCGTGGCGCGGGACGCGCAGCTCAACCCGATCCCGCTCGATCCCATCAACGCGACCTCGGCGGACCAGACCATCGCTACCGTGGCGGCGGACACGTCACGGCACTTTGCCGACGGAGCCACTCATCCGTTTCTGATAACGGGTGTCGCTGCGGGCACCACGACTGTCACCTTCACAGGTGGCGCATTGAAGGACTCGGTTGTGGTGACCGTGCAGTGACATCGAGCGACGGTTAGGTCAGGGTGCTGGCGGACCGAGCCCCGGGGGGAACCACCCCCGGGGCTCGGTGTTTGTACACGGGCCATGGTGCGGCATGCAACGTACGCGGTGCTGGTACTGTCGGGCGCAGGTCCGGGGGCGTGGGCCCAGTTGCCGGCGGACTCGAGCACGGTCCGCGACCGCTTCGCGTCCGCGACCACCGCGCAGCTCGACAGCCTGTACGGGCCGCTGCTCTTCCTCATGCAGCCGGACGAGCGCGGCATCTATCCCACGCTCACTCCCTCGGGCAAACGCGACTACCTGCGCCGCTTCTGGAGCCGGCGCGACCCGACCCCCGGCACAGCCGAGAACGAGCTTGAAGAGGACTTCTACCGGCACATCGCGGAGGCGAACCGCCGCTTCCGCGAGGGCGGCGCGGCCCAGATTCCGGGGTGGCGCACCGACCGCGGCCGGATCTTCATCCGGCTCGGGCCCCCCGACGAAGTGCTCAGCCGGCCGCAGCCGCCGGGATCGCTGCCCTACGAAGTCTGGAAGTACACCCGCCACCGGCAGCTCAAGTATTGCTTCGTCGACCTCACCCGCTTCGGCAACTATGTGCTCCTCTGGACCAACGACCGGCAGGAGTCGAGCGAGCCCAACTGGCGGCAGCTCCTCGGATACGAAGCTTATGAAGAAGTCGTCAGGTTCTAACGGTCGGTGAAAGGCCGGGGAAGGGGGAAGGGGGAAGGGGTCGCTATGACGATCCACGCCCACACTCCCGCGCCTAGGGCGACGTGAATGGCTTGGAGCGACCGCGGCAGACCGAGCAGGACCATGGCGGCGGCGACCGCGACTTGCAGCGTGACCAGCGCCACCACCCCCCACGCGGCGGGCGCCCGCGTGCGCCACGCCCACCACACCGCGTATCCAAACAGCGTGTACGCGAGCAGCCGGTGAGTCCACTGGATGTGCTGCAGGTAATTCCCGTCGGGCACGAGCTGTCCATTGCACAGTGGGAAGCCGAGGCACGCGGACGCAGCGCCCAGGTTCGCGGTGAGCGCGCCGAGCAATACCGTCACGAACCCGAGCGTGAGAACCCAGAGCCCCGCCCGTGAGGGCGAGGCTACTCGACGCCCCCGCGCCGCCACGATCAGCGTCGCGAGCAGCAGCATCGCCGTGCCGAGGTGCAAGATGACGGTCCACGGCGGCAG
>Ga0066681_10000632_pt1 | contig 12243 bp, 15 predicted proteins | sample GraSoiAngelo_130_FD_65629 | JGI IMG/M metagenome (GOLD analysis project Ga0066681, IMG submission 65629) | Grasslands soil microbial communities from the Angelo Coastal Reserve, California, USA - 14_0929_02_20cm | ecosystem: Environmental > Terrestrial > Soil > Grasslands | place: USA...
AACCGGCGCCTTCTACCGGGATGGGGTCCATAAAGAAATCGTACTCAGTCGCCTTAGTCAGGATATTGGCCACGGCTGGAGAGACTTGGCGGTAGATGCGTACGTTGATGGATTCGTCCTCGGTCAGCGCGGCGTCCCGGTCCGCAACCGGGGAGAAAGAGCCACCGCGCCGCACGGCTTCGACTTTAGCCGGGTCACGGGGGCCAAAGCGCGCTCCGGCCCAGAAGGCGCCAAGAATCAGCACCAGCGCGGCGATGATGATCCGTGCGCGATTCGATCTGTTTCCTGCGTTCATCGGTAATTTCCCTTCTGTTCCCAATCGATGCTTCTAGTATAGGCAAATTGCGGAAGCGGGTCACCGCGCGGCTTTGCTGCGATGGAGTTTGGCGGCCAGCGCTTCCACCTGCTGGCGCGTCTGCCCGAGAGTGCCGGAGCAGTCGATTTTCTCCGTCGCCAGGCGCAGCTTTTCTTCCACCGGCATTTGCGCGGCGATACGGCGGCGTGCTTCGTCTTCACTGAGTCCGCGCGCGCCGAGTCGCTCGAGTTGTTGCTCAGGCGTGCACCATACAACCACGACGCCGTCGAGATGTTTGTGGATACCCGATTCGATGAGCAGCGCGGCTTCGACACACGCCGCGTCGCGCGTGCCGTTGCGCTGCCATTCATCGAACTGGCGGAGGACCAATTCCGCGACGCGCGGATGCACGATGGCGTTGAGCCGATCAAGCTTCGCGCGATTTTGGAAAACCAGCGCGGCCAGCTTGGCGCGGTCCACGCGGCCCTGGTCGTCGGTGATTGTACGACCAAATTCGCGGAGGACTTCTTCGTAGGCAGGCTGGCCGGGCTCGATCAGCTTGTGAGCGAGCGAATCAGCGTCAAGAACCGAAAAACCCAGCTCGCGGAGCATTGCCGCTACAGCGCTCTTGCCGCTGGCGATTCCGCCGGTCAATCCGAGTCGCAGCATTCTGCCGGTCACCGGGCCGTAGCCGTTGATTGGGTCGCGGATGATTCCGGAGAAGCGCGCCGCAGGCGCGCAGCCTTGACGGTGTTGCTCATGAGCATGGTGATGGTCATGGGCCCAACGCCACCGGGGACGGGAGTCAGCGCGCCGGCTCTGTTGACCGCGTCGGGATGAACGTCGCCGACCAGGACCGAACCTTTGGCGCGGAATTTTTCAAGCCGCGCCGGAAAATTTCGCAGAAGCCGTTCGGCTTCGGCGGGATCCTTGATGGTGTTGGTGCCCACGTCGATCACGGCAGCGCCGGGCTTGATCCAGTCCGCTTGCACAAAGCCCGCTTTTCCCATGGCGGCGACGACGATGTCCGCGCGGCGGACGATCTCAGGAAGATCGTGTGTTTTGGAATGGCCGATGGTAATCGTGGCGTTGGCGTGCATGAGCAGAAGCGCCATGGGCTTGCCGACAATGTCGCTGCGCCCGAGCACGACCGCGTTTGCGCCTTCGATAGGGATATCGCTGCGGCGGAGAATCTCCATGCAACCCGCGGGAGTGCAGGCCACTAGGCCGGGACGGCCGCTGACGAGACGGCCTAAATTGACGGGATGAAAACCATCCACGTCCTTGGCTGGATGGACGGCTTCGAGGATGCGCTTGGTGTCGACTTGCTGGGGAAGAGGGAGCTGGACCAGGATGCCGTCGACGTTGTTGTCGTGATTCAGGTCCTCCACAACGGCGAGAAGTTCTCGCGTCGTAACAGTCGCGGGAGGCGTGAGGAGGCCACTCGCGAGGCCAAGTTGCTCGCAGGCTGCAATCTTGCTCTTTACGTAGAGCTGGGAAGCGGGGTTTTCGCCGACAAGCACGGCGGCGAGGCCAGGACGGATGCCTGCGGAGGTAAGCACGCGAACTTCATCTTTCAGTTCAGCGAAGATTTGATCCCGGATTTTGAGGGCGTCGAGAATGCGTGCGGTCATCAGGCGCTCGCTTTCGTGAACCGAAAGAAAATCATAGCACAGGGAGAAACCACGTCCGGTCGGATCTGAACCGTAGGTGGCCGGAGAGGGTTTGCGCCTTTTCAGCGGGATGGTGCATCAATGACTGACAGTTGTTGAGGAAGGGACCAAACGAGAAGAGAAACTGCTCAGGCGAGGAGGAATCATGGCAGCATCAAGCGCAGGCACAAAGATCGTTTTGCAGGTCGGCGAGGAATTGCGCATCCGAAGTAATGGAGACTTGATTGTGGACAACCCGGAGCTGGAACTGGCGCGCGAGGAACGCGCCGCAGACGCCGTGCTGCTGTACCGGTTTGACGCGCAAGCGGGCGAGCACATTCTGCGGCTGCTAGATCCGGTGGCGGATCACCAACACGTTAAAGTGCACCGTCGCGACGATTAAGATCGCGGCACGGCAGACCATTCCGGCCTACTTTACGCGGTGGTAGGTGACTTCGATGACCGTGGGCTTGCCGTCGGCGCCGGTGATATCGCCGTGAGAAGTGTAAGTGTCGTCGGCATTGCGCGTGAGAATGGCGTCTTTCAACTGATTCATCACCGGATTGTCGAAACGGAAGGCGTTGGCGTCCCATTTCGTGAGATTCAGATGGTAGGCCTCGGTTCCTTCCCAGGGCTTCAGCTCCGGCGAGAAATGGCGAAAATAGAAAATGATGCCGGCGGCGGTTTCGCGGATGGTGAAAAGCTCGATGACGATCGTTTTTTCGTTGTCCGTGAGGCGGAAGAAGCCCTGCATGGTGCCGTTCTTGGGCGGCATCCACTGCTGTTCGGCGCTCAATTGCTTTTCGGAGCCGGGAGCGCCGAGTTGGCCTTCCCAACGTCCGGAGAGCCAGGCGAAATCAGCAAGCGTCACGGCTTTTTGGTCCGGCGTGACGACGAGGATGGCATTTTCTCTTTGCGCGTGCGACGCGTTGGCTGTCCCGTGACGCGCCAAAGCTGCACTCGAATGAAAAGCCAAGAACCCAAAAGCGGACAGGAGACACCAGCGGCTGAAGCGCATGAAAACCTCCTGCACTTCTATACAACAGAAACGGAAAAACCTTTAGGTTAAGCTCGAAGGAACTCACCAAGAGAAATAGCTCCGTTTGGGGTTTATAATCATTGGAGATTCGTCGCAATTTGAACTCGGCGAAATGCGTCCTTCGGACCTTCAGATGTGACGCAAATTCGCTTGTAGGACGACTGTAGGAAGAATCGCACGCGCGTGTAGGAGGAAATTGGCTGTACCTCAGGACAACTAGCCGCGGCGGCCTTGGTGTGCGAGATTGAGGTCTCCAAGGGGGACCAATGGACGACACGATTGATTTCGATTTGACGATGCCTGTGCCGGCGGCGGACAAGCAGGAGAGGATTAAGGAAGATTGCAAGAAAATCGCCGATCTTTTTGAGGCAAGCGCGACGGCCATGTTCGAAGGCCAGGACGGTTTGATCTTCCATCTGGAATTTGACGATGCCGCAAAGTTTGGAAAGTTCGCCGAGTACCTGAGATTTCACGGTTTATTGCGAGTCGACGCGATTCATACTAAGAGCGACAAGATTCACTAAGGACCCCGGGCCCAGCCTCTCTAGCGCAGTTGATGTTGCGGAAACCAAAGCAACGCAAGACCACTCAGCCCGAAGCTAGCACTCCCTACCTTCCCAGAAATCTTTTCCATCTCCGCTTGCAATCTCGATAGGAACGAGTGACTCAGAAGTTTTGAGATTTGGCGCGAGACGAGAGAAATTGACGGAGGCGGGACGCCAGGTCGTCGCGGACGCGGCAGAACGCAGCGAGTTTTTCTTCGTGCGAGCCGGTAGCCTCGCCGGGATCCCAGATGCTCCAGTGGATGCGCTGGGGAGCGCCGGGAAAAACGGGGCAGAGTTCCGCGGCGGAATCGCAAACGGTGATAACCGTGTCGTAGCGCTGCCCCTCGAATTCAGAAACGGACTTGGAACGATGCGCGGAGATGTCAATGCCGATCTTACCCATGGCCTCGATGGCGAGTGGACTGACCCAGCCGTTGGGCTTGCTGCCGGCGCTGTGCACTTCGTAGGCGCTGCCGCCAAGCTTGCGGAGCAGGCCCTCGGCCATTTGGCTGCGCACGCAATTGCCAGTGCATAGGATGAGAACGCGATGAGTCATGCCCAATCCCTATTATGCGCAGTCGGCCAAGCACGAGACAGACAAGAATGTCTGTTCCCCCGAAGATTCACGGACAGCAAGTTGGTCCGCAGCAGATGGACTTTGCTGCTGGCTTCACTGCGCGCACAAAGGCGCTGATGAATTTGCCGTCGATCTGTGGGCCAACCGTTTCGGGATCGAGGCCGGCGGCTTCGAGGAATTCGCGGGCCTCGTCGACCCGGTAAACGCGAGTGGCTTCCACCTCAGTGGATTCAAACCCGGCCAGGGCAAGTTTTTCGCGATATTCATTTTCTTCCAGTGCGCCCGCGATGCAGCCGACCCAGAGTTCTATACTCTTGCGAATATCCGCGGGAACGTCGCCGCGAACGACAACATCGGATACCGCGAAGCGTCCGCCGGGCTTGAGAACACGAAACGCTTCGGCAAGGACGCGGTCCTTGTCGCCAGAAAGATTGATGACGCAATTGGAGATAATGACGTCGACGGTGTTATCAGACAGAGGAACGTTTTCAATGGCGCCTTTCAGAAACTCGACGTTCGCGACGCCGGCCTTTTTCTGATTCTCCCGGGCCAAGGCCAGCATTTCGTCGGTCATGTCCAGGCCATAAGCTTTGCCCGTGGGCCCGACGCGTTTGGCCGAAAGGATGACGTCAAGGCCGCCGCCGGAGCCAAGGTCGAGGACCACTTCGCCGGGCTGGAGCTTAGCGAGGGCCGTGGGATTGCCACAGCCGAGCGAAGCGGCCACAGCTTTTTCGGGCAGGGCGCCCTTTTCCGCGTCGCTGTAAAGGTCTTTGGTGATGGGGTCGCAGCCGCTGAGCGACGCGCCTCCGCCGCAGCAAGCGGTGCCCCCGCTCGCGGCGCGTTTGGCGGCCTCGCCGTATTTCTGCTTCGCCGCTTCCTGGATATTGGGTTCGCTCATGGGCTCCTCACTTTGAAATTTGGATGACGGACTCGGCCGGCACGGCGCGAGAGCGCGTGCAGCATTCTTCATAGAGAAAGTTCAGGACTTCGCGCAATGCGTCGGTGTCCGCGGAATACCAAAGATAGGTGCTCTCGCGGCGGACGTTGACGAGGCCAACTTGCTTCAGTTTTTCCAGGTGGTGGGACAGGGTAGAGGCAGGGATGCCGAGTTCCTCCTGGACTTCACCAGCGACCATGCCATTTGGGTGGGCGGCGAGAAGCAGGCGGAGAATTAGCAGACGGGGCTCCGCACCAAGGGCGGAGAAGCGGTCGGCGGAACGGGTGACGACGAGCGGATCGGGCTTGCGCATACTTCGATGATTGCAGAAATATGGAAGCATGTCAAGCCGCTCACCGCTCCCAACGTTTCTTGCCCCCACTGCATCCTAAACTGTGGGGGTGCCCAAGCTCTGGAAACGCCATGGAATCGCTTTTGACCACGTTTCAGCCGCATGGGATACTTTTAAGTTCTGGGACAATCATGAAATTTCAACGGATAACCCTTCTCGCCATCACCATGGGCTTTGCCGGCATGTCCGGCATGGCGCAGACGCCGGAGAATCCTCCCGCCGAAAAAAAGAGCCAGGCTCCTGCCGCGGCAAAGGACCCCTTCGCCGCACCTAAGCAAGGCAGCTCCGAAAAAGATTCCGCGCGCGCGGAAGCCTATTACAACTACACGATGGGCCACATTTACGAGCAGCAGTATGAGGCTTCGAGCAACGCGGACTACGCCACGAAAGCCATCGAGGCGTACAAAAAGGCCTACGCGCTGGACCCGAAGTCGCCGGTGATTGGCGAGCGGCTTGCGGAAATGTACTGGAAGGCCCAGCGAACCAAGGAAGCGGAAAGCGAAGCGAAAGAAATCCTGAAGCGCGATCCGAACGATGTGCAGTCGCGGCGGCTTCTGGGAAGAATTTATCTGCGAAGCCTGGGAGACGTAAACGCCGGGAGCGGTCAATCCGAGACGGCCAACAAGGCCATTGAGCAATTCCGCGAAATCAACCGGCTCGATCCCACGGATGCGGAATCCGCGCTGTGGTTGGCGCGGCTCTACCGCCTGAAGAACGAGCACGACAAGAGCGGGCAGGTTTTGCGCGCCATCCTGAAAACCGATCCAGACAACGAGCAGGCGGTGGAGCAGCTGACACAACTCTTGATGGATGAGGGAAAGTCCGCGGAGGCGGTGGAGCTGCTCGAAGGGATTACCGCGCATTCGCCGACGCCGGTATTGCTGGACCTGCTCGGAGATGCCTATAGCCAAGCGCACGAACTGGCGAAAGCAGAAGCAGCTTATCGAAAGGCAGCGGAGGCTGACCCTTCCGAGCTGAGCCATCAACGCGGCCTCGGGCAAACCCTGCTGGCCGAAGAGAAATATCGCGAAGCGTTGGCCGTCTATCAAAAGCTTTCGGACCTGATGCCAGACGATTCGGATGTGTACCTGCGAATCGCGCAGATTTACCGGGAGCTGCATCAACTCGACAAGGCGGAAGAAAACCTGGTGAAGGCGCGCCAATATGCGCCGGGCAGCCTCGAGGTCATGTACAACGAAGGCATGCTGTACGAGTCGCAGGGACGTTACGAAGATGCGATTCGCGTGCTGTCGGATGCGGTAATGGGGATCAAGGGACAGTCGGCGACGATGCCTTCGCGGCGGAGATCCCTGTCGATTCTATATCAGCAGCTAGGGCAGCTTTACCGCGAAGTGCAGAATTATCAGGCGGCGGTTTACACGTTTGAAGAGCTGGGGCACCTGGGCGACGAGGAAGACCGGCGCGCGCGCATGATGATTATGGACACCTACCGAGCGGCCAAAGACTTGCAGAAAGCGCTACAAACCGGCAAAGAGGCGATGGCCAAGTACCCGGCAGACCCGGGAATTCGCACGAGCTACGCCTTGCTGATCGGGGAGAACGGCCAGACCGACGATGCCGTCAAAATCCTGCGGGCGCACTTGCATGGGGACACCAACGACCGCGAGACGCTCCTGAACATTGCGCAAGTTTACGAACGTGGGCGCCGTTACAAGGAAGCCGAGGAATCCGCGCACGCAGCGGAAGTTCTGCCGGGGCAGCCGCGCGACAATGAAATGGTATGGTTCCTGCTCGGTGCAATTTATGAGCGGCAGAAGTTTTACGACAAGGCCGAGGAGCAGTTCAAGAAAGTACTGGCCGTGAATCCCAGGAACGCGCCGGTGCTGAATTATTACGGCTACATGCTGGGGGACTTGGGAATCCGCCTCGATGAAGCGCAGTCGCTGGTCGAGCGGGCGCTGAAGGAAGAGGCTTTTAACGGCGGATACCTGGACAGCCTCGGATGGATTTATTTCAAGGAAAATAAAATGGCAGACGCGGAAGCCATGCTGCGCAAGGCGGTTGGACGCGAAAGCCATGATCCCACGATTCACTCGCACCTGGGCGACGTTTACGCCAAGCGCGGGCGCGCAGATTTGGCTGCCGCAGAGTGGGAAAAGTCCCTGCTTGAATGGCGCAAGTCGCTTCCGGCGGACCTGGAAACCGACAAAGTGGCGGAACTCGAAAAGAAGCTTTCGCAATCGAAACATCGGGTGGCGCAGAAATCCACCGCCTCCGACGCCAAGCCGTAACTTACGAATGAGCGAAGTTCGCATCCCAGCCTTCGCGAAAATCAATCTGCGCCTGGACATCTTGGGCAAGCGCGCGGATACGTATCACGAATTACGCACGATTTTTCAAACCCTCTCCTTGCACGACGAAATCTGGCTTAAGACGTCACGCCAGCCGGGAATTACGCTGACCATTCAGGGAAACGCCTCGCTCGCCGCGGAACCCACACAAAAGAATCTCGTCTATCGCGCGGTGGACGCGGTCAAGCGCAAGTTGAAAATCGGCGGCGGAGTGGAAATCGAGCTGAAGAAGAGAATTCCAGCGGGAGGAGGTCTGGGCGGAGGCTCGAGCGATGCCGTAGCCGCGATGCTGGGCTACCTGCAGTTGACAAGAAAGAAGCTGGTGCCGGCGCAAATGTTGGAAATCGCCGCTCCGCTTGGCGCGGATGTGCCGTTTTTCCTTCTCGGGGGGCGGGCGCTGGGAGTGAACCGGGGCGACGAGATTTATCCTCTGCAGGATATCCTCAAAATGCATGTTCTGGTCGTCGTCCCGCAAGGGATTCGCGTGGCGACACCGGACGCATTTCGTTGGGTGAACGCCAAGCCTCTCGGTTTGACAAAATCCGCAGTAGACCCTAAACTCTTAGAGTTCTGTGCTCTATCCTGGAGCGCGCAGGGAAGCGGTCTTTCCAATGATTTTGAAGGGCCGGTATTCCGGCGCCATCCCCGGCTTGATCAAATCAAGCGGGCCCTGCTCCAAAAAGGAGCGACAGAAGCCTCGCTGGCGGGTAGCGGTTCGGCGGTGTTTGGAATATTCCCGAGCCCAGCGGTGGCGCGCCGAGCCGCTGTTGGGTTTCCGCACGAGCAGACCTTCGTTTGCGAGACACTCTCGCGCGAGAGGTACGCTCGTAGGATGCGCATCGCCGAGTAAAACCGCGTGTGCGCTTTAGTGGAATCGACCTTCAGCGTCTCTTCGTGTCCATCTTGAATTAGGAATCATCCGGGCCAAATAACAGAGGGTGTGTGGCCGCTGAGTGGCTGCGCGGAGAACTGGCGTCGTGAATGACGACCGATTCAAGATTTTCTCGGGGACGGCAAACCCCGTGCTCGCGGAAAGCATCTGCCGTCACCTAGACGTGCCGCTCGGCAAGGCGCTTCTCGGACGATTCAGTGATGGCGAGATTTATTTCCAGATTCTGGAAAACGTCCGCGGAGCGGATGTCTTCGTCGTGCAGCCGTGCCATGCTCCCGTGGATTGTCACCTGCTGGAGCTGCTGCTGATGATTGACGCGTTCAAGCGCGCCTCGGCGTGGCGCATCACCGCGGTGCTGCCGTATTACTGCTACGCGCGGCAGGACCGCAAAGACAAGCCGCGTGTTCCGATCTCCGCGAAGCTCGTGGCGGACTTGCTGGAAACGGCTGGCGCGAGCCGCGCGCTAACGTTGGATTTGCACGCGCCGCAGATTCAAGGGTACTTCGACGTGCCCGTGGATCACTTGTATGGGTCCCCGGTGCTAGTCGAGTACTTCAGGCATTTGAAGCTGCCGAATCTGACCGTCGTTTCGCCGGATGCGGGCGGCGTGGAGCGCGCGCGGTTTTTTGCAAAGAAGCTGGACGCGCCCCTAGCCATCGTCGACAAACGCCGCGTGGACGTGGACGTGAGCGAAGTGATGAACCTGATCGGCGACGTGCGCGGCCGCAGCGCGCTGGTGGTGGACGACATCATCGACACCGCGGGAACGCTGGTGAAAACGGCCGACGCTTTGCTGCGCGAAGGCGCCACGCAGGTGTATGCCGCCTGCACGCACGCGGTGCTTTCTGGCCCAGCCATCGAGCGGCTCCAGAAGTCCAGGATCACCGAAGTCGTAGCCACGGATTCCGTGCCGCTCAACGAAGCGGCAAAAAAGATGGGGAAGATCAGGGTTCTGAGCGTTGCAGACCTGCTGGCGCGCGGAATTCGCTCGATTCACGAAGAGACTTCCATCAGTGAGCTGTTTATTTGATTTGTAGGACAGACATTCTTGTCTGTCCTCCGAGAACGAGCAACAAGACAGGCAGGAATGCCTGTCTTACAGGGAAGGGAAGAAGGCCATGGCACAGAAGGCAGAGAGAATTGTAGTGGAAGGTGCACCGCGCGCGGAGCGGGGTAAGAACGAAGCGCGGCGGCTTCGCCAGACCGGCAAAGTTCCGGCGGTATTGTACGGCGGCAAGGGCGCCCCGATCACGCTTTCGGTGAACGCCAAACAGGTGGGCGCCATCCTGCGTTCAGAGAGCGGCCATAACACGCTCTTTCAAGTGAGCCTGGCCGGCAAGCCGGAGCCAGCCATCCTGAAGGATTGGCTGGTCGATCCGACCACCGGAAAGCTCTTGCACGTGGACCTGATGCGCGTGGCGATGGACGTACGCATGAAGGTGAAAGTGCCCGTGCACACGTTCGGCGAGCCCGCAGGCGTGAAAGTTCAGGGCGGCGTGTTCGAGGTGGTGACCCGCGAAGTGGAAATCGAATGTTTGCCGACCGACATCCCGACCGAGTTCCGCTTGGACGTGAGCGAGTTGATGCTCGGCAAACAATTGCGCGCGAGCGACCTAACGATTGACACCGCAAAAATGAAACTGCTCACCGAACCGGAACGCGTGATTGCGCACGTCGTTGCGCTCAAGGTCGAAGAAGAAAAGCCCGCGGAAGCGGCGGCAGCGGAAGCGGCAACCCCCGCCGAGCCCGAAGTCATCAAGAAGGGCAAGAAGGAAGTGGAGGGCGAAGAAGGCGCGGAGGAAGTGGAAGCCAAGGCCGAGAAACCCGAAAAGGCGGAGAAGAAAGAAAAGAAGTAATCGTTTGGACGGCGGCGGAAGGCCCGCGCTGGCGAGGCCTGCGGATAAGAGGCTATGCGGCTCATTGTCGGACTTGGGAACCCCGATCCGGAGTACCAGTGGACGCCGCACAACCTGGGATTCATGGTCGTGGACGAGCTGGCGAATCGCAACGGGATTCGCGTCGAGCGGCCTGAAGGCAAGGCGCTGGTTGGCCGGGGAAAGATCGCCGGGGAAGAAGTGCTCCTGGCAAAGCCGCAGACGTACATGAATCTGAGCGGCATCTCGGTGCGAGAGCTGCTCGCGAAGTACGAGTTGGATTTGGACGCGCTGTTGGTGATGTGGGATGAAGTGCAACTGCCGCTGGGCACGATTCGCATTCATCCGGATGGCAGCGCGGGGAGCCATAACGGCGCGAAGTCGGTGATCAGCGCCGTGGGCACGCAGCAGTTTGCGAGGTTGCGATTGGGTTGCGGGTCGGAGCATCCGCTGAGCAGCCGCAGGGAACACGTGCTGCGGCCGATGAAGAAGGCGGAATTGGGAGCCGCGGCGGAGATGCTGGGAGAAGCCGGCGACGCCGTGGAGATGATTCTGGCGCAAGGCTTGGACGCGGCGATGACGAAGTACAACCGCCGGAAGCCTACAGAGCCCGAAGCGTCGGAGCAAAAGTAGAAAAGAATTTGCTGTGCCGCCCTGGAAGAAAAACAGGCTGCGGATGCAAAAAGGTTGAAAGGAAACGAGGTCACCATGGAAGAGCGTTATTACGATTTGATTTTCATCGCCCGGCCAGCAACGCCGGAAGAGGAGATCAAGAAGATTCTTGGCGTGGTCGAGCACACGTGCGCGGAAAAGGGCGGCAAGGTGGAGAAGACCGAACAGTGGGGCACGCGCAAGCTGGCCTATCGCGTGGCCAAGCACCGCGAAGGCATTTACGTGCACCAGGAGATTCGCACCACGCACGGCGAGTTGATTGCCGAGCTGGAGCGCCGCCTCCGCGTGCAGGACGCGGTGATCAAGTACCAGACCGTGCGGCTGGACGAAGACTTGAAACGCCAGAAGAAGCTTTCGCTGAAACGCGAGAAGCGCGCCGCGCGGCGTCCCCGCCGCACTGCGGCGCCTCCGCCAGCGGCGGCTCCGGAGCAGGCGGCAGCAACAAGTTAGTGGTGCGCTTGAAATCTTTGTGATGTGAGATTTTGCGAGTCGGCTGCAATCGACTCAAACATAGATTGGCCCCGGCCTGGCCGGGACACAGGGAAAGGATGGCAGGTATGGCAGAGGAACAGAAACAAGCACCAGCGCCAAGCGGACCTCCGCGGCGTGAAGGTGGCCCGGGTGGCGGGCGGCGCGAGGGCGGCCCGGGCGGACCAGGAGGTCCTGGCGGGCGTCCGCGAGGCAAGCGCCAGTATTTCCGCAAAAAGAAAGTCTGCAAGTTCTGCGTCGAGAAGATGGACTTCATCGACTACAAACGCGCGGACATTCTGTCGCAGTTCGTGCAGGAGCGCGGCAAGATTCTGCCCCGCCGCATGACCGGCGTCTGCGCGCGTCATCAACGCGGGCTCGGTGTGGCCATCAAGCGCGCGCGCAATATCGCGTTGCTGCCCTTCTCAGGCAGCGCCGCAGGCACGCAGGCCCCGCGCGTGGTCGCTCCCGGTGCGCATGGCGCCCACGCGCCTGCTGTCGCGGCGCATCCCGCACCGGCGCCCGCGCCGGCAGCCGAAGCGCCGAAGGGCTGATGAACTCGTTTTCAGTAGCGGCGAGAAGCAAGATTCTTTTTCAATGACTCTCGAATCCGCTTTTACTTGGAACT
>Ga0066681_10000634_pt1 | contig 12239 bp, 7 predicted proteins | sample GraSoiAngelo_130_FD_65629 | JGI IMG/M metagenome (GOLD analysis project Ga0066681, IMG submission 65629) | Grasslands soil microbial communities from the Angelo Coastal Reserve, California, USA - 14_0929_02_20cm | ecosystem: Environmental > Terrestrial > Soil > Grasslands | place: USA...
CCCGCCTGCACCGCGGCGTGAGCCGCATCATCGCCGGCGTTCATACGCTCGCGCGCGAAGCTGACCACGAGCACACTGTTGGCGGTCGCGACCCCCATGCACATGATCGCGCCGGTGAGCGCCGGGACGCTCACCGGCGTCTCCGACAGGAACAGCATCCACACGATCCCCGCGAGCGCCGCGGGCAGAGCGGTGATGATGATGAACGGGTCGAGCCAGGACTGGAAATTGACCACGATCAAGAGGTACACGAGCACGATTGCGGCCGCAAGCCCGAGCAGGAGGCCCGCGAACGAATCGGTCATGGTCTTCACCTGCCCGTGCACGGCGACCTGTGAGCCGCGCGGGAGCGAGCTCTTCGACTCGGCGAGCACGCGCTGGATCTGCGCGGCGACGAAGCCGAGGTCCGCTCCCTCGACGGCTCCGAAGATGTCGACCACCGGCGTAGCGTCGTAGTGGCTCACCACGGCCGGGGCGACGCTGCGGTGAAAGCTGGCAAGGTTGGCGAGCAGCTGCGCGGTCCGGCCGCCGTTGCCGGAGCTGCCGGCGCCTCCTGCACCGCCCCCCGTGGTCCCGGTGGCGGCGGCGGCGGTGACCGGCGTGGTGGCGAGGTCCCCGAGGGAAGCGAGCCGGAACTGCGGCGTCTGGGCTGCGATGGCGTACTGGGTGCCGCTCTTCGGGTCGATCCAGAAGGAGAGCGTGGTTTGCGAGCTGCCGGAGAGCGAGACCAGCAGGTCGGAGGCGACATCGGTCTCCGAGAGCCCGAGGAGTGCCGCCTTGCTGCGGTCGACCTCGACGTTCAGCTGGGGGTAATCGAAGGCCTGCTGGATGCGCAGATCGACGACCCCGGGGATGCGGTGCAACCGGGCGAGGAGCGCCTGCGCATAGGCGCGGTTGGCCTCGACGTTGAAGCCTGACACCTGCACGTCGATCGGCGCCGGCAGGCCGAAATTGAGGATCTGGCTGACCATGTCCGCCGGCAGGAACGCGAAGCTCGTGGAGGGGTAGAGCGCCGTGAGCCTGCGCCGCAGCAGCCGCACGTAGCTCGCGGTCGGGGCGTGATCCGCGGCGAGGTTCACGAAGATATCGGCGTCGCCCGGGCCGACCGGCGCCGAGGTCGAGTAGGCGAGGTTGATGCCGCTGTAGGGAATGCCGATGTTGTCGACGATGGTCGTGATCTCGCGCGCGGGAATCAGCTCGCGGATCGTCTGCTCGACTCGATCGCACAGGCTCGCGGTTTCATCGATGCGGATGCCGGTAGGACCGCGCAGGTGCAGCTTGATCTGGCCGGCGTCGACGCTCGGGAAGAAATCCTGTCCGAGGCCCGGGAGGTAGCGGCCGAGCGGAAAGGCGAGGAGGGCGGCCGCGGCCGTGGCGGCGAGGAACGGCACGGCGAAGCGCGCGCCCGCCGCCACGGCGCGCTCGAGGAGCTTGTGGTAGTCCTCGCGCACCTGGCGGAACCATTCTTCGAAGCGCCTCTGCAGGAGCTGCAGGCGCCGCAAGGGGGCGCTCGCGCTCGCCCCACGGTGCGCATCGTGGCGCTGTAGCCAGTACTTGGCGAGCGTCGGCACCAGCGTCCTCGAGAGCAGGTACGAGGCCAGCATCGCGAACACCACCGCTTCGGCGAGCGGCACGAAGAGGTAACGCGCGATCCCTGCCAGCAGGAACATCGGCACGAAGACGATGCAGATGGCGAGCGTGGAGACGAAGGCCGGCACGGCGATCTCGTGGGCGCCGTTGAGGATCGCGGCCTCGACGTCCTCGCCGCGCTCGAGGTGCCAGTTGATGTTCTCGATGGTGACCGTGGCGTCATCGACCAGAATGCCGACCGCGAGCGCGAGTCCCCCGAGAGTCATGATGTTGATGGTCTCGCCGAGCGCCGACAGGCAGATGATGGAGGCGAGGATCGACAGCGGGATCGAGATCGCGATGATGAGGGTGCTGCGCCAGGTGCCGAGGAACAGCAGAATCATGAGCGCCGTCAGGCTTGCTGCGATCACCGCTTCGCGCACGACGCCCGAGATCGCGGCGCGCACGAAGATCGACTGATCGCCCACCAGGTCGATCTTGAAGTCCGGCGGCAGCGCGTCGCGGATCCGCGGCATGCGTTCCTTGATGCCGCGGATGATGTCGAGCGTCGAGGCGCTGCCGGTCTTCAGCACGCTCATCAGCACACCGCGGTGACCGTCGCGGCGCACGATGTTGGTCTGGGGCGGGTAGCCGTCGCGCACGTGCGCCACGTCGCGCACGTAGATCACGCTGCCGTTGCGGGTGGCGACCGGCAGGTCGTTGAGCTCGGCCACGGTCTTCGGATTGGCGTTGACCGAGACGAAGTACTCCCGGTCGCCGATCTTTTCGGTGCCCGCCGGCAGGATCGAATTCTGGGCACTGAATGCCGCGGTGACATCGTTGCCGGACAGGCCGTGAGCGCGCAGGGCGTCCGGGTCGAGATCCACCTGCACCTGGCGCTGCAGGCCGCCGTACGGCCAGGGCATGGAAGCGCCCGCGACGGTCGAGAGCGCCGTGCGGATGATGCTGTTGCCCTGATCGAACAGCTGCGCCTCGGAGAGGCTGGGGCTCGAGAGCGCAAGCTGCAGGACGGGCACCGAGGAGGCGTTATAGGCGAGGACGAAGGGCGCGGTGGTACCGGGCGGCGCGAAGCGCAGCATCGTCTGCGACACTCCGGTGATCTGCGCGAAGGACAGCTCTTCGTTGACGTTCGGCTGGAAGAAATACTTCACCACCGAGGTGCCGCTCACCGACTGCGACTCGGTGTGCTCGACGTCGTTGACGGTGGTCTGCGCGGTGCGCTCGCCGTTGAGGATGAGGCGGGTCGCCATCTCCTCCGGGGACAGCCCGGTGTACCTCCACACCGTGGCCACGACCGGGATGCGGATATTGGGGAAGATGTCGGTGGGCGTGCGCCAGATCGCGAACGCGCCGAACAGCGTGATCACGATGGCGAGAACGAGGAAGGTATACGGGCGCCTGAGCGCCAGCCTGACGATCCACATCGGTCGATTCTCCCGGGGGACACGCGAATGATGCCATGGCCGTCATGCAGCCGCTGGCAGCCGCGGAACTCGCGAACTCGTCTGGCCAGCGTGCCCGGGGTCTGTCGGCGGTCGCGCGACTACCAATGTGATGCCCGGGAACGTGGGACCCAGGGGCAGCCCCACCCCGGAGGCAACCGAATCACGAGCCGATAGCTTGGGCCTTCTCGGCACCCCAGATACTGTTGCGGCGCGTCTCCGGCATCACAAAGAGGCAGATGAGGAAACACACCGCCGGCACCGCGATGGGGTAGATCAGGGCGCGGCCCACACTGCCGGTCGACAGGAATGCGGCCGAGGTGATGAAAGGCACCAGGCCCCCGCCCCAACCGTTGCCGATGTGGTAGGGCACGGAAACCGACGTATAGCGGATGCGGCTTGGAAAATACTCGGCCAGGAACGCCCCGACCGGGCCGTACACCATGCCGACGTAGGACACCAGGATGAAAATGATGAGGATGGCGACCGGGTAGTTCACCGCGCCGGGGTTGGTGACGTCACCAAGCCACGCATACAGCGGGTAATACGTCAGCGCTGCGAGCAGCATGCCCCCGAGAATGACCGGCTTGCGGCCGATGATGTCGGAGAGCCATCCGAACAGGATCAACGTCGGGGAGGCGATGAGCAGGGCCGCGCCGACGATGTAGCTCGAGGTCAGCACGTCGAGCTTCTTCACCGTCTGCAGGAAGTACAGGGCCCAGAACTGGCCGCTGTACCACACGACGCCCTGGCCGATCAGAACCGCGATGGCGACCAGGATGAATTTGATGTTGGAGCTCAGGAACGCCTCTTTCCACGGGTTGCGCACCATCCCGCCCCGGGCCTTCATCTCCTGGAAGACCGGAGTCTCCCCCAGCTGCAGCCGGATGTAGATCGCCATCATCACCAGCAGGAAAGAGATCAGGAACGGAACCCGCCAGCCCCAGGCCTGGAAGGCGTCCTTCCCCAGATAGCCGCGGGTACCCACAATCACCGCCAGCGAAACCACGATGCCGAGCGTCGGGGAGGTCTGCAGCCAGCCGGTGTAGTAGCCGCGGCGCTCGTCGGAGACGTGCTCGGCGACATAGGTGATCGCGCCGCCGTATTCCCCTCCCAGGCACAGCCCCTGGAGCATTCTCAGGCCGAACAGAATGAAGGCGGCGCTAACGCCGATGGAGGCGTAGGTGGGTATCAGGCCGATGGCGGCCGTCCCCAGGCCCATGCCGCTCAGAGTCACGATGAAGGTGTATTTGCGGCCCACCCGGTCGCCCAGCCAGCCGAACAGGAAGGCGCCGAGTGGGCGGACCAGGAAGCCGGCGGTAAACAGCGCGATCGTGCTCAGCAGCGCCGCCACCGGGTTGGTTTTGTCGAAGAACTTGACCGACAGGACCGCGGCCAAACTACCGAAGATGTAGAAGTCGTACCATTCGATGACGTTGCCCACGGCGGCGGCGAGCACTACACGGCGGAAGTTCTGTGGGATCTGCCCGGCCATAGTATTCCCCTGGTTTGTTTGGTTTCCGTGCCGCAATTCGCTCTGTATTGAGCGGTTTCTAGAATTTGAAGCGGATCCCCGCGGTAGTGGTGAGGGTGGAGGTGTTGAGGAAGCCGCTGGCTGGACCAGCGAGCCCGTCGTGCACGCTGGTCCAGAAGGTGCCGAGGTAGCCGTCGAAGCGCTTGGCGAAGCGATAGTCGGCGAGCAGCGAGAAGGAGTCCTCGCGGCCGCTGCAGCCGCTGCTGCGGTTATCGGAGCAGCCGGCGTTGGCGCCGGTCGCGAAGCTGTTCTGCTTGTAGCCGTAGTAGGCGGCCATCAGGTCCACCTCCGGGCTGGCGGCGTACTTCACCCCCGCCCAGTACACCTGCAGGGTCCTCTCGTTGTTGTAGGCGGTGATGTTGGGAACGGCGATCACATAGCCGCCGATGGTGAGCGAGCCGACCGGCAGCGGGGAGTTGGGATTGGCGAACTTGATGTGCTCGTAGCCGGCGAACAGCGTCGGCGCCCCGAGCCCGAACAGCCCCATCACCCCGTAGGTGGTGTTGTCGGAGATGGTGGCGCGGAGGGAGTTGCTCGGGGAGTAGCCGAGAGCGGGCAGCCCCGCCACCTGCGCCGCGGTCAGCGGGGCGGTGGCGATGGCGTCGTACTTCTTGGCGTAGTAAGCATCGATCGAGCCGCCACCCCCCTCGACCCCCAGCTGCAGCTGCGCGGCGGTGTTGGTGGTGCCGCTGGAGCCTGAGAACTGGTACAACGCCCCCAGGTGCAGCGCGCCGAACTTGCCCGAGTACTTCAGCGACTGATCGAGCCGCCGATCCTCGGTGGCACCGCCGCCGGCGGTCGTGCCGGAGAAGCCGATGAGCGAGAAGGCCTGCGGCGCCCCCAGCGGGTCGTACTTGCCGATGCCGTCGGCGAGCGGGGTTACGTGCCGCCCGAAGGTGAGGGTGCCGTAGCTCGGGGAGCTGAAGCCGGCATAGGCGCCGCCCGCGAACAGCTGCCCCGCCACGCTGGAATCGACGTTGGTGCTCTGCTGGGTGAGCGGCCGGCCGTTATTGAGCACCTGTGATTTGAGCGCGTCGCTCAAGTTCCCCGACTGCGGGTTGAAGAAGGTCTCCAGCCGGAACACCGCCGACCAGTCCCCGGCCAGCGGCTCCTTGCCCGACAGCCCCACTCGCGACTGGCTCAGGTTGTTCGGGGTGACCGCGGTGATCGAGCCGTTGCTGTTTGGCAGGATGATCGCCTCGGTGCCGGCGGGGAAGTAATCGCTTGCCGGCACCCCGTGCGTCTGGTACTGCAGCCCAATATCGACGATGCCGTAGAGGGTGATCCCGTTCCAGGTGAAGCTGGTGTCGGCGGGCTTGGGGGCCGGGGCCGCGCTTTGTGCCTGCGCGAGCGTCCCTGCGCACCCGCACGCCCCCAGCACCCACGCACCTACCACACGGGCGATGCCCCCGCCGCGGCGGGCTCGGGATGCACTCTCATTGCAACACGCGTTCGCGTAACTCACTGTCAGTCCTCCCCTAAGATCGCCAGTGGATGAGCTCAACACCATGCGCGGCCCTTACGGCGCCGCGCATTCCCTTCAGATCACTGCACAGTCCTTGGTTTCCACTCGAACACCGTCCCCAGGCTTGACGCACGGCGATGCGCCCGGTCGATTCCCGATTCGTACGCAGGCAAGTTGGTCGTGGACACGGGAGGCGCCTCGGGTGAGCGTGGATTTGTCGTTCTAACGCTACTACCACACAGAGCAAGCACGCGGAGTATTCCACACGTACCGGCTTACAAGGAAGGCTTGCCGGTCGTGAGCTGCGGCGAAAAGGCAGCTCGGGCGCTGACGCGAGTGCGCCTCGAGGCGTAAGCGCGACCCTTGCAGTCGCGCCTCACGCGTACGTCGGTCAGATGATGCTTCCGAGCAACAGGCTGCGGAGCGCCCGGCCGGAAGGGGGAAGGGATGGAGCGGGCTTCAGCCCGCGGCGCGCGCCAGAGCGGCCAGCTTGCTGTGCGTGCGCGCCGCCTCGTCCTCCGGCGGGGCCGGCTCCTGTTTCACGAGAGCGGCGAAGCGCTCCGGGAGCAGCGCCGGGCTGAAGTGAAATCCCTGGTACTGGTCGCACCCCAGCTCCGCCAGTAAGGCGAGCTGCTCGGGGGTTTCCACACCCTCGGCGATCACCTTCAGATGCAGGCTGTGCGCCAGCGAGATGATGGCGCGAACGATCGATGCGTCCTCCGGGCGCCGGGTCATCTCCTCGACGAAGCAGCGGTCGATTTTCAGCTTGTCAATCGGAAAGCGCCGCAGGTAACTCATGCTCGAGTACCCGGTGCCGAAATCATCGACCGATACCAGAACGCCCATGCGGCTGATGGCCTCGAGGATGCGTATCGACTCCTCCGCGTCGCTCATCACCGCGCTCTCGGTGAGCTCGACCTCGAGGAACTGCGGCTGCAGGGCTGCGGCCTCGAGCGCCCGGCGAATCTGATCGACCAGGTTGACGAGCCGGAATTGCGAGGGCGCAAGGTTGACTGCGACGCGCAGGGGACGCAGCCCTTCGTTCTGCCACGCCTTCGCCTGTCGGCAGGCCTCAAACAGCACCCATTCACCGATGGCGTCGAGCAGCCCGCATTCATCGGCGACCGCAATGAAATCGTTGGGTGGCACGAGGCCACGCTGCGGATGCCGCCAGCGGATGAGGGCCTCCGCGCTGTTGATCCGACCGCTCGAGGTATCGACCTTCGGCTGATAGTGCAGCTCGAACTGCCCGCTGCGCAGCGCCTCATGCAGGTCGCTTTCGAGCTTCACGCGCTCCTGCGTCACCGCGCTCATGCCTTCGGCATAGCACTGCACGTTATTGCGGCCGCGTTCCTTGGCGCTGTACATGGCGGCGTCGGCTCGCGCGATCAGGGTGTCGACGCTCGTCCCGTCGCGCGGGAAGAATGCGATGCCGATGCTGGGGGAGATGTGCACGTCGATGCCGAGCAGCCGCATGGAGGGCTCCATCTGCTGGATCGCCCGCTTGCCGATCTCGAGCGCTTCGGCCTGCGTCACGGGTCCCCCGAGCAGGATCACGAACTCATCGCCCCCGAGGCGTGCGGTCGTATCGACGGCGCGAACCGCGTGACTGAGGCGCTGTGCGGCCTCGCGCAGCAATTCGTCGCCCGCGCGGTGCCCGAGGGAGTCGTTGATGAGCTTGAATCTGTCGAGGTCGACCACCAGAACCGCGAATTCATGCGAATGCCGTTGCGCCTGGATGATGGCCTGGGCAATGCGGTCATCGAGCAGCAGGCGGTTCGGCAGGCCGGTGAGCGCATCGTGGGAGGCGAGGTGGCGCAGCTGCCGGTTGGCCGCCTCGAGGCCTTTGGTGCGGTCGGTGACGACCAGCTCGAGGCTCTCGACGTGGCGCTTGAGTGCGCGGGCGTTGTGCCACTTGCGGCTCAACGCGCTGGCGCATTGCAGGATCTCGATCGGCTCGAAGGGCTTCTTGACGACGATGAGCTTGTCCGAGTGCCCGAGCCGTGCCAGCAGCTCCAGCCAGTCATAGTCGGTGTAGGCAGAGCAGATGACCACCTGTACGTCCGGGTCCACCTTCCACAGGTGTTCGACGGTCTCGAGCCCGTCCCACCCCGGTGGCATGCGCATGTCGACGAAGGCGACCGAGTACGGACGGCCCTCCGCCACAGCCGCGCGGGCGCGTTCGACTCCATCGCGTCCCTGAAGCGCGGAATCCACCTCGAAGGTCGGCCGCCCGATCTGGGGCGCCTGCTCCCCGAACAGCCCCGCTTCGGCGGCCGACATCAGCGTCTTGTCGGCGGCCACCAGGATCTTGCGGTAGTCCTGGTGAATGGCCGCGTTGTCATCGATCACGAGGACGCGATGCATGAGGGAGTCGGCTTCACCGGACATCGGGCGACTCCGGCGAGGTGAGCGGCAGCGCCAGGGTGAAGGTGGCACCCTTGCCGGGCCCGGCGCTTTCCGCGTGCAGCGAGCCGCCCAGTTCCCTGGCCGCGAGCGCACTGCTGTGCAGTCCGAAGCCGTGGCCGTCCGGGCGCGTCGTGAAGCCGTGGTTGAAGATCCGCTCCAGGTTCTCCCCGGGGATGCCGATCCCGGTGTCGATCACCGAGATGAGCACCGACGAGTCGGTCGCGCGGATCCGCACGGTCACGCGTTTATCGCCCGTTTCCTGGCAGGCGTACTTGGCGTTGCGGATCACGTTCACCAGGATCTGCAGCACCTTGTGCTTGTCGACCTGGATGAGCGGCACGTCCCGGTAGTCGCGCAGGGTCGTCACGCCATGGCGGCTGAAGGCTCCCTCGTTCATGCGCAGGCTGTCGTCGACCAGCACACGTACGTCCAGTGTCTCGATGATGCCGCCACGTCTGGCATAGCTCTGCTGCATCGCGACGATTTCCTTGATGTGCTCGACGTTGCCGCGCAGCGCCGACAGTTCCGCGACGGCGGTATCACGCTCGCCGAGCAGATCATCGGCCAGCTCGCGCAGGTAGCCCGGCAGGTGCTTGCCTCGAGCTCCCGCCAGGAAGCTCGCCAGCTCGCCGGCATGCTCGGCGAGGACCGCCGCGACCTGCCCGAGCCTGGTGCACTTGGACTTCGCGATGCGCTCCGAGACCAGGCTGGCCGAGACATTCACGCTGTTCAGCACGTTGCCGACGTTGTGCAGCACGTTGGTGGCCACTTCGGCCATGCCGGCCTGGCGGGACGCGACCACCAGCTGCTTGTGTACGTGCTCGAGCTCCTGTTCAGCGAGGCGGCGTTCGGTGATGTCCTGGACCACCGCCACGGCGCCGAGTGCCTGTCCGGCCGGACCGACGAGCCGGCCCGCGCTGGAGAGCGCGGTACGCACGGCGCCGGTGGGTGTGACGACCACGAACTCGGCGTCGCTGACGCTGTCACCGCGCAGCGCCCGCGCCAGAGGACGCTCCTCGGGGGGGACCGGCGTCGTGCCATCCAGCTGATAGACCTGAGACGTGACGGGGTAGGTGCTGCGGGGGAGGGTGGGCGTGTCCTCCGCGGGAATTCCAAACAGCTCGATGGCCGCGCGGTTGTAGTGCGTCACCCGTCCGGTGACATCGCACGCCAGCAGTGCGAGCGGCAGTTCGGCAATCACGGTCGCGAGCAGCGTCTGGTTCTGCAGCAGGGCCGCCGCCATCTCCTTGCGCGCGGATATGTCGCGCAGGAACTCGACCGAACACACCGGCTCCGGGCCGCCGGCGCGAACCAGCGAGGTGCTCACGCGAACCCACAGCGCGCTGCCGTCCTTGCGAACGTAGCGCTTCTCGACGTCCAGATGCGCGATGTCGCCGCGCCACAAGCGCGCATGACCGGCGATCGTGGACTCGCGGTCCTCTGTGAGTGTGAGGCTCGCGATCGACTTGCGGCTGAGCTCTTCGACACTGAATCCGAGCATCGAGCAAAATGCCCGATTGCAGTGACGAAAGCCCCCATCGGGGTTGGCGAAGGCAATGCCGACCGGCGCATGCTCGACGGTGTTGCGAAACAGCGCGTCCACCTGCCCGAAGTGCGCGGGTGCTTCCAGCGGCTCCTTGAGAGCGGGAAGCAGGACGGTCTCGGCGCTTGCGAGCTTCATCGCCGCGCCCGATCCCTCGGGCCGAGGAATGTCAGGTATGACACGTGAGTCATCGGGAGAGTCCTGGCACGCATCTCCACGGCAAGCAAACGCTGGCGCGGGGAGCCTTGGGTAAGGGTGATGGGGGATTCCATCACCGGAAGCTCCCGGGAACAGCGAACCAGGTCGCAGCTCCGGGCATCGGGCCGTCCGAGCGTGCGCGACGCGAACGCGTTCACATTGGTGCCGCGCGGGGCATCGGGTGGCGGGACTCAGTGCCTTGAGAAGTACTGTCGGTGACCTGTGCGGTTGACTTTCGCGAGACAGGTAGATATCTTTAAGATATCTTGAGCCTTGGAGCGCCGAATGACTTCAAAAGTCAGTCAAATTTCATTTCGCTACCGGTCCAGGGATAGCGTGACCGGCGTTACCCGCGAAACCGCGAGGCGGGTGGCCGAGGTGCTCGGTGTCGATGAAACTCAGGCGATTCATCAAGCCCTGCGCGAACTGGCTACCAAGGTGTTGCCTCAGTATGAGCGAGACGACGGCCCGCTCACAGCCGTCCAGATGCAACAGATCAGGCAGCGCGCGCCACAAGGGCGGAAGCGCTCGGTTCGCTCGAGCCTGATCGAGACCGAATCTGCAGAGAAGGGATCTGCGTAAAGCAGATGGTGCAGTGGTGGGGTGAGCCAACCGCCGGAGACATCGTCTGGTGTCACTTTCCCGACGGAGTTCGTGCTCGCCCCAAACCCCGTCCTGCTCTCGTGCTGGTGGTGTTCGATGACGACGCCCCGCAATTCACCGTAAAGGTGGTCTACGGCACGAGCCAACGCACCACAGAATTACATCGCGGCGAGTTCTGCATTGCGCGGCTTCAAAGTTCGGCGGCGTTTCAGGCGGCCGGCTTGAGTTACGACACCAAATTCAATCTGAAGCAAACCGTAGATCTACCCTGCAATTCGGACTGGTTTTCCGTACCGCCCGCGGCCCCGCACGGTCAGGTTCCCAGGCTCGGCATCCTGCATGCCTCACTGATGCGGTCGCTGCAGGCGGCCTTGAATGCGGCCACGGAATAGTGATGGCTGGGGATCACTTATTTCCGCGACGCTGGCCGCAGATCCTGACACTGTTCACCGAGCGGCGCCGCGCCCACTACGCGGAGCGTCGCTATACTATTGAGACGGTCCTATAAGGACGGTCCTAATAGTGGAATGCTGATGGGTAACCCGTTCCAGTACGGCGCCGAGCTCAAGCCGAGCCAAATCGTCAATCGCAAGCAGGAGATTCGCGACGTCACGCGGGGCGGTCACGCAAAAATACCGCGTGTCCCCCAGTACCGTGAGCAAGACGCTACGGTTTCTGGAAGAGCGCGAGATTCGTCGCCGTGAAGAGCAGAGGGATTCGGTCAGGTGGCGTTTAGAGGATCCGTTTCTCTCCGCCTGGCTCAAAGGGTGAGAGCGAACTACCCTCCAAACGCGCTCCCCAGGGAATCGCTCAGGCGCACCTGGCGATCGATGTCGTAAGGTGTTTCCTGGAGCAACTTCTGCGTGGAGGGCCTGTGGTACCGGCAGACCGTTGTCTTGTGTATCTGGTTGTGTATGTGCAGGCGTCGGGATTATAGTGTCCGAGGTACCCGACTTGGTTGGAGGAGTCCGATGTCTGCGAAGGCCGAAGATCTGCTGCGCCAGCAGTACCTGGTGCCGCGCAAGAGCGTGAAGAAGCTTCGCGAGATGAGCCGTCGCCAGGGCGTCTCCGCCGGTGAGCTCGCCCGACGAGCCATCGCGGCGTATACCTCGGGCAAAGTGCTCACCGAGTCTGAAGAGGAAGCGGCCGCGCGAGCACTGCTCGAGGACGTTCACGGCCAGGTGCGCGCCACACTCAAGAGAATCGATGCGAGCCTCATCGAGGTCCGGGTGCGGGAGCGGGCCCTTGCCGATGGAACCTTCCGCGCCCAGGTCCGCAAGGAGACGCAAGCCTGGTTCGAAGCGCATCCGCACCAGGCTCGAGCCATCGCTGAACTCTTCGCGCAGGAGCCGGCCGCATGAGCCTGCTCAGCGAAGTCATCAAATACGGCAAGGACATTGTGCTCCTCGGCGAGCGCGTGGATGCGCTCATGGTGCATCGGAAGGAGGCTACACT
>Ga0066681_10000641_pt1 | contig 12198 bp, 14 predicted proteins | sample GraSoiAngelo_130_FD_65629 | JGI IMG/M metagenome (GOLD analysis project Ga0066681, IMG submission 65629) | Grasslands soil microbial communities from the Angelo Coastal Reserve, California, USA - 14_0929_02_20cm | ecosystem: Environmental > Terrestrial > Soil > Grasslands | place: USA...
CCCATCCTGCCCGGGGCGCTGATCGTCGAGGCCTTCGGCCAGGCGGCGCAGCTCCTCATCGGCCTCAGCACCGACTTCACGCGCGTGGGGCGCCTGACGCGGCTGACGCGCGGCGCCTTCCGCCACTTCGTGCGCCCGGGCGATCAGCTGAGGATCCGGTGCGCGCGCCGGGGCACCGGGGGCGCGTGGGTCCTCGCCGCCACGGCCGACGTCGCCAACCGCTGCGTGGCGAGCGCGACGCTCGAGTACGCGGTGGAGGAGGGGCGGCCCGGGACGGCCGCTGCGGCCGAGGCGGCGCGGTGGCGCGCCCTTGCGCACGAGCTGCAGCGCTCGCCGCTCGACCTCTCCCCGCGGGAGGGCGTCGCGTGAGCGAAGCGCGCGCCGTGCTCGTGACCGGCGGCGGGCGCGGGATCGGCCGCGCGATCGCCCTGCGTTTCGCGGAGGCCGGCGCGCGGGTCTTCGTGAACTTCTTCATCAACCGCGAGGCGGCGGAGAAGACCGCGCGCGATGTCGAGCTGCGCGGTGGGCAGGCACACCTCGTCCAGGCCGACCTCAAGGAGCCGGCCGACATCCGGCGCATGCTCGCCGAGGTGGGGCACGCCGCCGGGCGGCTCGACGTCCTCGTGAGCAACGCGGCCTCGGGCGTGCTGCGCGACGGGCTCGAGCTGTCGGCCAAGCAGTGGGACTGGGTGCTCGCGACGAACGCCCGCCCGCTGCTCCTCTGCGCCCAGGAGGCGGCCAAGCTGATGGCCCCCGGCGGGCGGATCGTCGCCCTCTCGAGCCTCGGGAGCCAGCGCGTGATCCCCGGCTACACGGCGATCGGTGTCTCCAAGGCGGCGCTCGAGGCGCTCACGCGCTATCTCGCCGTGGAGCTCGGCGCGCGCGGGATCACCGTGAACGCGGTGGCCGCCGGGGCGGTGGAGACCGACGTCTGGCGGATGCTGCCCGACGGCGCGGCGGCGCTCGCCGCGATCCGGGCGCGGACCCCCGGCGGCGCGCTCGTCTCGGCCGAGGCCGTGGCCGATGTCGTCTTCTTCCTCGCGAGCCCGGCGGCCCAGCCCATTCAGGGACAGGTGCTCGTCGTCGATGGCGGCTATTCCCTCCTCGCGTGAGCGCGCGCCGGCCCGCCGGGTCGTCGTGACCGGCCTCGACGTCGTCACGCCGATCGGCGTCGGCCGCGACGCGTTCTGGAAGGCGGCGCTCGCCGGCGCCTCGGGCGTCCGGCGCATCGCACACTTCGATCCCGAGGGCCTGCCGACCCAGATGGCGGCGACGCTGGCGGACCCGTCGGCAATCGAGGAGCTCGCCGCCGAGGCGGGGCTGGACGCGCTCGAGCCGCGCGGCGTGGTGCTCGGCGTGCGCGCCGCGAGCGGCGCCGTTGCTGCCGCGCGCGCCGGCGAGGTCCTCCGATCGCCGCGCGCGGGAGTCCTCGTCGGCACGAGCGGCGAGCGGCACGACCTCAGATCGCTGGGGGCGATCGCGTACGCGAGCCGCGCCGAGGGCCTCGCCGTGACCCCGGCGAGCTTCGCGCGCGAGTTCGCCGGGCGCGTGGCGAAGGCGCGCCTGGAGCGGCTGTGCCCGCAGTACCTCGCGTCGCGGCTCGCCGCGCGCTTCGGCATCGCGGGCCCGACGGCCACGATCCAGACGGCGTGCACGTCGTCCGCGCAGGCGATCGGCGAGGCGTGCCGTGCGATCCGGCGCGGCACCATCGACGTCGCGCTCGCGGGCGGCGCCGAGTGCATCGTGTCGCCGATCGAGATCCAGCTCTTCTGCCTGCTCGGCGTGATGTCGCGACAGAACGCCGCGCCGGAGACGGCCAGCCGCCCCTTCGACGCGCGGCGGGACGGGTTCGTGATGGGCGAGGGCGCGGGCTTCCTGGTGCTCGAGGAGGCCTCCCATGCCAGGGCGCGGGGTGCCGAGGTGCTCGCCGAGATTGCGGGCTACGGCACGGCCTGCGACGCCTACCGGATCACAGACGAGGCGCCCGACGGGCGAGGCGCGATCCGCGCAATGGAGCGGGCCCTGGCGGACGCGGGCCTCGGGCCCGCCGACGTGGACTACGTGAACGCCCACGGGACCTCGACACCGATGAACGACAGGGTGGAGATCGCGGCCATCAAGGCGGTCTTCGGCGCCCACGCGGCCCGGCTGCTCGTGAGCTCGACGAAGTCGATGATCGGCCACACCATCTCGGCGGCGGGTGCGATCGAGCTGGCCACCACCGTGCTCGCCCTCCGCGACCAGATCGCGCCGCCGACGATCAACTACCGCGTGCCCGATCCCGAGTGCGACTTGCACTGTGTCCCGAACGCGCCGCTGGCCGTGCGGATCCGCGCCGCCATCTCGAACTCGTTCGGGTTCGGCGGCCACAACGACTGCCTGCTCGTGCGGGAGGCTCGGCCGTGAGCGCCGAGCCGCGGCCGGCGCTCTCCGTGGTGATCCCCGTGTACGACGAGGTGCGGAGCCTCGGCGACCTCTACGATCGGCTCAACCAAACTCTCAAGGAGACCAGGCAATCCTACGAGATCATCTTCGTGGACGACGGGAGCCGCGATGGCTCGATGGACGTGCTCCGGGCGCTCCACGCCCAGGACCGCGCCGTCCGGGTGGTGCGGTTCAACCGGAACTACGGCCAGCACGCGGCGGTGCTCGCCGGCATGGCGCGGGCGCGCGGCGATGTGGTTGTCACGCTGGACGCTGATCTTCAGAACCCACCCGAGGAGATCCCTCGGCTGCTGGGGGGGCTCGGCGACGGGGTCGACGTGGTCGGGGGCTGGCGCAGCCAACGCCGTGATTGGTGGCTGCGCCGCGCGGCCTCGTGGGCGGTGAACCGCCTGACGTCCGCCGTGGTCGGCGTGCGGATGCGGGACTACGGGTGCATGCTGCGCGCGTACCGGCGCTCCGTCGTGGACCAGATCCTCGCGTGCCCGGAGACCTCGCAGTTCATTCCCGCGCTGGCCAACACGTTCGCGGCGTCGGTCGCCGAGGTCCCCGTGGCGCACGACCCGAGGGAGCACGGCAGGTCCCGCTACGGTCTGTTCCGCCTCCTCCGGCTCAATTTCGATCTGCTCACCGGCTTCTCGCTGCTGCCGATCCAAATCGTGAGCCTGACGGGGATCGTCGTCGCGGTCCTCGGCCTCGGCTTCGCGGTCTTCCTCGGGCTCAGGCGGCTCGTGCTCGGCCCGGAGGTCGAGGGCGTCTTCACGCTGTTCGCCATCCTCTTCTTCTTCGTGGGCCTCCAGATCCTGGCGCTCGGCCTCATCGGCGAGTACGTCGGCCGCATCTACCAAGAAGTCCGTCGCCGGCCGCGGTACGTCATCAGCGAGGTGCTCGAGTGACCCGTTGGCTCGTCTTCGCCTACCACACCTTCGGCGCGCGCGCGCTCGAGGCGCTGCTCGCGCGCGGCGAGCGGGTCGTCGCCGTCGTCACCCACGCCGACGACCCGGCGGAGGGCGACTGGTTCGATTCGGTGGCCGACGTCGCGCGCCGGCACGGGCTGCCGCTCCTCACGCCGGCGGCGCCCGGCCTTCCGACCGTGGTCGAGAGCCTCCGCGGCCTCGAGCCGGACATGCTCCTGTCGGTCTGGTACCGGCGGCTCCTGGGCGCCCCGCTGCTCGCGCTGCCCCGCGTCGCAGCGCTCAACCTGCACGGCTCGCTGCTCCCGAAGTACCGGGGGCGCGCTCCGGTCAACTGGGTGCTGGTGAACGGCGAGCCGCGCACGGGTGTCACGCTGCATCACATGACCGCGGAGGCTGATGCCGGCGACATCGTCGCCCAGGAGGCCCTCGACATCGACCCGGAGGACACGGCGGCGACCCTCTACCCGCGCATGGTCAAGGTGGGCGTGGACCTGCTGCTCGACGCGTACCCCGCGGTCCTCGCCGGCACGGCCCGGCGGACGCGCCAGGACGAGGCACAGGCCACCGTGTTCCCGCGCCGCCGTCCGGAGGACGGGCGGGTCGAGTGGAGCTGGCCCGCCAGGCGGACCGCCAACATGATCCGCGCCGTGACGCATCCGTACCCGGGCGCCTTCGTCGGCGACGGGCCCGCGCGGCTCCATCTCTGGGCGGGCTCCGTCCTGTCGGATCGCACGCCGTCCGCGACGCCCGGGGTGATCGCCGATATCCGTCCGGGCGAGGGCGTGGCGGTCGGCACCGGGCAGGGCGTCGTGCTGCTAAGGCGGGTGCAGAGCGCCGGGGGCGCCGAGGAGTCGGCGGACGCGTGGGCGCTCCGTCGCGGCCTGCGTCCGGGCGCGCTGATGACGGGAGTCGCGTGAAGATCCTCATCACGGGCGGGGCGGGGTTCCTCGGCTCCCATCTCGCCGAGGCGTGGCTCGACCGTGGCGACGAGGTCACGGTGCTCGACCCGGCGGCGGACCTCAAGGTGCGCCACCTCCTGGCGAACCCACGCTTCCGGATGATCCGCGAATCCGTTCTGCACCGAGACATCCTCGAGGGGCTCGTCGCGTGGAGCGACCTCGTCTACCACCTGGCGGCCGTGGTCGGCGTCGAGCACTACGTCGGCGATCCCTATCAGGTGCTGACCGTCAACATCAACGGCACACAGGAGGCGCTGACCGCCGCGTTCCGGCACCAGAAGAAGGTCGTGTTCAGCTCGACGTCGGAGATCTACGGCCGCAGCCCGGCCGTCCCGTTCGACGAGAACGGCGACCGGCTCCTCGGCTCGACGCTGATCGACCGCTGGTGCTACGCGACGTCGAAGGCGGCGGGCGAGCATCTCTGCTTCGCCTTCAGGCGCATGGGGCTGCCGGTCGTCGTGCTCCGCTACTTCAACGTCTACGGGCCGCGCCTCGACCAGATGGACCGCGGCCGGGTCGTCACGATCTTCATGGGCCAGCTCCTGCGCGGCGAGCCGCTCACGGTGATCGGCGACGGGACGCAGACGCGGACCTTCACCTACGTGGACGACGCCGTGCGCGCGACCGTCGCCGCCGGCCTCTCACCCGATGCGGAGGGGCAGGCGATCAACGTGGGCTCGGGGGAAGAGGTGGCGATCCGGGACCTGGCGCAGCGGATGGTCCGCATCGCCGGCGCGCCCTCGCGCGTGATCTTCGTGCCCCAGGAAGCGGTCTACGATCGGGGCTACGAGGACATCCCGCGGCGCGTGCCCGCCCTGCGCCGGATGCACGAGCTGCTCTCCGTGCGCGCCGAAGTTCCGCTCGACGAGGGGCTCTCCCGGACCATCGAATGGTTCAAGCGACAGTAGCGCTGCGGGTGGACGTCGACACGCGGCGAGGGCTCGAGGAGGGCGTGCCGCGCCTGCTCGAGCTCTTCCGGCGGACCGGGACCCGCGCCTCGTTCTTCGTGACGATGGGGCCCGACCGCTCGGGGCTCGCGCTCCGGCGCGCGCTCCAGCCGGGCTTCCTCGCGAAGATGTGGCGGACCAACGCGCTCGGGCTCTACGGCGTCCGCACGCTCCTCTCGGGCACGCTCCTGCCGGCGCGCCTCGTCGGCGCCGGCATGCCGGCGCTGCTGCGAGCGATCGGGGCCGAGGGTCACGAGATCGGTCCCCACGGCTGGGATCACGTGGGCTGGCAGGATCGGGTCCACCGGCTGCCGGCGGCCGGGATTCGCACCGAGCTCCTGCGCGCGGCGGAGGCGTTCGAGGCGGTCTTCGGAGTCCGTCCCGCCTCGAGCGCCGCGCCCGGGTGGCGGACCTCGCCCGAGGCGCTCGCGATCCAGGACGGGCTCGGCCTCCGCTACGCGAGCGACGTGCGCGGGACGGCGCCCTTCCGCCCCGCGGTCAACGGCGCCGGGCTCAGGACGATCCAGGTGCCGACGACGCTGCCGACGCTGGACGAGCTGCTCGGGCGCGTCCGCGATCTTCCAGGAGCGCTGCTCGCGGCGCTCCGCCCCGGGCTCAACGTCTTCACGCTCCACGCGGAGGTCGAGGGCGGGCCGCTGCTCCCCACGTTCGCCGAGTTCCTCGAGGCGGCCCGTCGGAACGGTGCGGTGCTCGCGACGCTCGAGGAGGCCGTGGCAGGCGTGCTCGGCAAGGGCGACGACGTGCCGGTCGCGCCGGTGACCCGCGCGCGCGTCGGCGGCCGGAGCGGGTGGGTGGCCAGCCAGGGACTCGGCTGGGTCCACGCGTAAGCGAACCGGTGGATGAGAGTCGGGAGTCTCTGGGGGGTCGTGGCGCTCGTGCTCGTCGCCGCCTTCGTCGACCCGGAGCCGCTCCCGACCGGCGAGCGGCCGGCCGCGCCGTTCCGTCTCCAGAGCGGCGGCAACGAGCTGGTCGCCGCGCCGCAGGCGCCGGTGGCGTACACGACCCTCGAGGAGCTCACGGGCGCGATCGTCGTTCCGCTCTCCACGCACGAGGCGCCGATTCGCGTCGTGCGGGCCTCCCCGCCGCAGACGATCGACTACGTCCTGTGCGTGACGAAGGATGGCACGCTGGTCGTCGGCGAGCGCGTCAACACCTTCGACGACGCGCAGGGACGCTACGTCTTCACCCGAGGGCAGATCGCGCGGAGCTATCCAGCGCTGGACGAGGCTGGCGCCTGGCGCTGGCTCATCCAGGTGCCGCTGAGCCGGGAGGCCACCGTGACGCTGGAGCTGCGGGCTCGCGCGCGCTGGCCGGTCGAAGCCGTCAGCGTCGCGCCCTTGCGGGTGCCCTGATGCGTTCGGTCCTGCTCGGCCCGCTCGCGGCGCTGTTCCTCGTCGGGTGCTCGGGCACGTTCGGCCAGCGCGCAGTCACGACGGAACAGCCACAGCCAGCCGTGGAGACCGAGCACCCCGGCGCGCCGGCCCAACCCGAGTCACCGAAGCTCGCCGAGCAGCTCACGCGGATCGCCGGCGAGCTCAGCGACCTGCAGAACACTGTCGCCAAGCTCATGGTGTCCTCGCGGCAGGCGGAGGACCAGCTCGCGCACCTCCAGCGGCGCTTGAGCGAACTCGAGGCTCAGAACCGGGGCCGGGCACCGGAGGTTCCTGGAGGGTTCGCACCACCGGCGCCGGCTCGGGCACCCGTCACGTCGGCGACCACAGCGCCCGCGGAGGATCTCTACCGCGTCGGAGTCGAGAAGCTCCGCGCCAAGGACCTCGACGCGGCCCTGCTGATCTTTTACGACCTCATCGCGGCGTACCCGGACCATCCGTTGCGTGAGCGCGCGCAGTTTCTCGCCGCCGACACCTTGTATGGAAGGAAGGACTATCGGGGCGCGCTTGCCGAGTTCGAGGCATTGCTGACAGCCGCGCCCGCGGGCGCACAGACGTCGGACGCATTGCTGAAGATCGGTCTGTGCCAGCGGGCGCTGGGCGATCGGGAGGAGGCGCGACGGACCTGGGAGCGCGTGGTGCGGGAGTTTCCGGAGAGCGTCGCCGCGCGCCAGGCGCGCGTCCTGCTGCGGGGCTAGCGTCGGATCAGACTTTGACGACGTCCCCGGGGTGGATCTCCACGATGGCCGCCTGGCGGATGAGGGTGACGGCCAGCACCAGCTTGGTGACGCGATCCTTGCGCAGGAGCCTCCCACGAACCCCGCTCAGTGGGCCGCGGATCACCTCGACCTCCATCCCCGTCTCGAGGAACGGATGCGGATCGTACTGGAGCGTGGTCGCGGTCAGCCGCTCGAGCGCCGCGATCTCGGTGTCGGGCACCGGTTCCGGGCGCCCGGACAATGAGACCAGCTCGACGACGCCGACGCAGTTGAGCACCCGGAGCCGCTCGGTGAGCGAGAAGCGCGCGAAGCAGTAGCCCGGAAACAGGGGAAAGGCGACCTTCTTTCTCCGGTCCTTCCAGCGACTCCAGCGCTCGTAGATCGGCAGGAAGTTCTCGACGTCACGCTGGACGAGTTGATCGCGCACCACTTTCTCGTGGCGGGAACGGGTTCGGAGCACGTACCAGGACGGCACGAGTTTCGCAGGATCAAACGCATTGGCGACGTTATCACGCACCGTGTCGGGACCTGAGAACCCCTAGGTTTTGCTGCGGTGAAAAAAATCGACGACTCGTCGGCATTCTAACTCAGGGTGTCGGATCGGGGTTCCGGAAAGTGACAGGAGGGTCCGTCCCTCCACTCAGCCGCGGGGCTGTCGCGGCCGTACTACGAGGAGCGCGCTCATGACGCGGACAGCGTTCGAGACCGACAAGCTGCTGGTGTGGCTCGGAGACCTCTTGAAGCGAGCCGAGGCCGTGGACGTCGACATCGTCGTCGTCGACAGGATTGACTCGCGCTCGTCGGTGCAGATCACACTGCGCGACGTCCCGGGCCCCCTGGGGGGCTTCCAGGTTCGTCCGCGGTCGGGCGACTGACCAGCGGGTCAGTCTGAACAGCCGACCGTGGGCGATCGCTCGCGGCCGCTGTGTGTCCAGAGGCTACGGTGCCAAGGGGAGTTCGACTCGCCTGTCGCCTGTGGTCACGCGGATCCGAAGATCGATTGGGGCTGATCTGGCGCGCGTGGCTGTCCCGTGGTAGGTTCCCGGCTCTTGGCCGGGGCCCAGCGGAATGTTCTCCACCGTGCCGTCCTCCATGCTGGCGAAGAGCAAGACCTCGGCTCCCACCAGGGGCTGCCCGCCCGTGTCCGAGATCCTGACAGCGTAGACCTCGCCTTGACCCTCCACCGTGGCCGCGGGGCTGCGCATCAGCTCGACTCGGGGCAGGTCGACGAACTCCGGCGGCGTGCCCTCGGGGCCCGCCACGGCCGGCGGTTGGACGTCGGAGACACGGGGGACGCTCGTGATCGGTCCGGGCTCCGGCGGAGGCGAGGTGTGAGCAGGGAGCGCTCGAGCTGGCTCCGGGCTCTTCGAGACCACGACCGTGACCGGTGAAGACGCTGTCACCGGCGGAGCCACGACGGGCGGCGCGTCGGTTCGATTGGCAGACGGTGCCTGGCTGGCAGGCGGCACGTCCGATAGAGCCCGAGTCATGAGGGTCTTCGCCGCAGGTGAGAAGAGAAGCAGGACGGCGCCTGCGCCCAGGAGCCCCGCCAGGATGAGCCAGGAGACGAGCCAGAGTGCCCGCCGGCGCTGGAAGGTTCGGACGCTTTCGAGCCGCTCGCGCTCATCCGCATCTGCGTCATCGGGAGAAAGGGCTTCGTTCGTCGCCGCCCTGGGAAGGACGGAGAGCCGGTGCCTCGTCACGGCAGCGGTCGCCGGCACGATCGCAAAGCCGTCCATCTTCAACAGTCGGTCGACGTGTGGGTGGCGGCGGCGATCGACGGACGGCTGATCCGCCACGTCGCGTTTCAACTCGGTCGAAGAGGTATCTCGACGTCGGTCCTGGATGATCTCGAATTCGTCGTGCGGACTCAACACGGTCTGGAGGGCCGCGACGAAGGGGCCACACAAGAGCGGATCGTGAGAGACGATGCAGAGGCGCGTCGGTCCGTCGTCATCGAGTTCGATTGGATCTCGATCCGGATCAGGCATCGGACCCCGGCGAAGCGGTAAGAGGTGCTACGGGTTAGCGTTCGGGGCTATGCGTCCACAGAAATCGTCAGGCTTTGATCCTCCGCCGCCACCCGGCGAGTGCTGCTAATGCTGACCCGAGGAGCAGCACCGTCGACGGTTCCGGAACAGACGCCGCCGCTGCCGTCGTATACGTGCCTTGCACGAGCTCCGCGGCTGTGAAGTCCGTGAAGAACCACAGCGCACTAGGTGTCTCCGTCATCGCGAGGTCGAATGAATGAGAACTTCCGCCTGATCCAAGGAACGTGCCGGTGATATGTCCCACCAGGCCCGCCGTTGCGCTATCAAAGGATAAGCCCGCGAGCGCCTGTGATGTCAGCCCGCAAGGAAGACAGAGACCACCAGTGCTGGCTGTAAACTCAGCAATGCTAAAGAGGGACCCCGCGCCAGAGCCAAGCCTGATGTCCGCGGTCGCAACCAACCCCGGGGTCGGAGAGCTCTCGGTGAAGGTGACGGTGAACTGATCTCCGATCGAAACCGCCTGAGCTTGCCCTGTCAGCGCAATCACCAGTCCAGCTGCTATGACGATCACCCGGGCGACCCAATGGTTCATCAGCACTCTCCTATCCGGCCTGTGTTATAGCAAACCCCATACCGAGCCTGTCTTCAGGGTCAAAGCGACGACTTTCCGGAGGGTTGCACAGGGACAGCCGCCAGAGAGGGTGCAAATATTTTCTGGAAAGCCGCAGTCAGGGCTCTCACTGATGTGCAACCCCGTTCACACTCGTTCGCTCCGTGGGGGGCTCGTATGACGGAGGATGGCGTCAGTTGGGAAGGACGACCAATGCATAAGACGTCAGCTTGATCTCCGCGTCAATCTCCGGACGCTTGCGCCGGTCGCTGGTGCGGCGCTCCAAGCCCCCATAGACGCTAGGTCGCCGACGCTCGCCGTGGCGTCGGTCCAAGATGACGTCAACGTCGGCTTCAAACCAAGCGCGGAGGTAGCTCGCCAAGGTGAGGCTGTGCCTCGAGACGACAAAGAGACGGCGAACGTCAGCATTCATAGCCTGGAGAGGATTAGTAGCTAACGGCGTGCCATCCCAAGGCCAGCGGAGTGGATGCCCCGGGCGAGACTTCCGGAAATCAGAACCGGCGCGGCGGCGGCACCAGCTCGCACTCGGAGATTTTGTTGAGCAACGTCTTGTAGCTGACCTTGAGAATCCGCGCCGCCTCCGCGCGATTCCAGTGCACGCGGTCGAGCACCTCCGCGAGGGCCTTACGCTCAGCTTCGCGCGCGGCGCGGCGCCCGATGTCCCTCAGGCTCTCTGTGATCGTTGGAGCGGGCCCCGCGGTCGTGGCGTGCCCACTGCGGCGCCGTGGGAGGGAGGCCCGGAACGCTTGCTCACCATCGGCGAGAACCACCATGCGGCGAATCGCGTTCTCCAGCTCCCGGACATTGCCCGACCACGAGTGTTCCATGAGGCGACCTAACGTCTCGGGCGCGAGCTGCTTCTTACGCCCGTACTGCTCGTTGAACCTCGACAGGAAAGCGGACGCCAAGAGCGGAATTTCCTCTCGCCGTTCCCGGAGCGGCGGCACATGGATCTCCACCACGTTGAGGCGGTAGTAGAGGTCCTCCCGGAACTCACCGCGATCGATCGCCCGCTCGAGATCCCGATTTGTGGCGGCGATCACGCGCGCGTCGACGTCGATGACCCCGTTGCCTCCGACGCGCGTGAACCGAAAGTCCTGGAGCACATGGAGAAGTTTGGCCTGAAGAGCGAGGGGCAACTCCGCGATCTCGTCCAGAAACAACGTGCCGGTGTTCGCGTACTCGAATTGCCCCGGCTTCCGCCGGTGGGCGCCGGTGAAGGCGCCCTTCTCGTGGCCGAAGAGCTCGGACTCGAGCAGCTCCGAGGGGATCGCGGCACAGTTGACCTTGACGAACGGCCCGTCCCGACGCGTCGAGGCTGCATGGATCGCGCGGGCCACGAGGTCCTTGCCCACGCCGCTCTCCCCACGGATCAGCACCGTTGCGTCCGTGTCGGCGATGTTCTCGATGACGGTCCGGATTGCCCGCATGTGCGGGCTTCCTTCGAGAAGCGAGATGGGCTCGGTGGTCGAACGCCCTGGAACGGTCTTCTCCGGCAGCGGCCTATCCGCTGTATCCACCCGACCACTGCTCACAGGACACCTCCCTACCGGCCGATCTCGAGCCCCGAAAAGCGCCCGCATTCCGGAACTTAGCCTCGTATCCTCTGTTCCGCGGAAATGCATTCTGTGATCGTTACACCCCCTTGTCAAGCAGAAAAGTTCACACTACGTAGGTAGGCAGCTTCAGGATGCGACGTAGAGTCTGCTACCGCCCTCTTTTTTGGCCCTGACCATCAGATCCACGGCTTGACGTAGCAACTCGTCAGTGCGGGTAGCGGTTCTTGGATAGGTTGAGCCACCCGCGCTCCACACGGTCGCGTCAAGTCGAGCGGTCAAGCGGTCGAGGATCGGGCGCAGGCTGCTTGTTTCAGCGTCGATGAGGAGAAGGGCCAGGGAGGCTTGAGCCCACGGCGTTACGACGTCGGTTCCGCGGATGTAGCGTGTGACGATTTCCGCGGGAGCGGGCGCGGAAGCTCCCTGCGTCTCGGGACGGGCAGCTTCGGCAGCGAGGCACACCAGCGAAACGCAATAGCGGAGTCGCTGGGCTTTCTGGACCTCAAAGTCGACGAGCAATCGAAACGTGGGATCGTCGACGACCCACCCCCCGCCAACGGGGAGCGGTCTGAAGGCACGTAAGTGACTCATGATAGACGTCTTCTGGGTGCCAATGTGCAACTG